>Ga0272449_1000034_pt1 | contig 196641 bp, 176 predicted proteins | sample YNPCB0241_FD_198679 | JGI IMG/M metagenome (GOLD analysis project Ga0272449, IMG submission 198679) | Hot spring sediment microbial communities from Yellowstone National Park, WY, United States - YNP-CB-024-1 | ecosystem: Environmental > Aquatic > Thermal springs > Hot (42-90C) > Sediment...
GTAGTGGCACTGGCAAAGCCAGTGCCACAATACAAAAAGTCCGCTGTGGGAAAGTAAACAATCCAGTTCTCTTTCAGTTTTCTTTCTAATCGGGTGAAACTCCACCTCCTGTGTTCGGTAGCTAAATTGCAAACTTAAATTTTATCAGCCCAGCACTTCTTGAGTAAAAAAATACATTCCTTTTCTCAAACTATATCTTGATAACCTCAACAAACCTTCTTTCATAAATTTGCTGGGTACCCACTGATAAAATTTAAGTTTGCTCGAGTGTAAAACAACAGTTCACCCTAGGCGGGCACATCCTTGTGCCCTTAGTAAGAGCAAGAAGAAAAAACTGAAAGAGAACTGAATTGTATAGCAGGTAGAAACCCACAGCGAAATGGAATGGTAGAAAAAAATAAAAAAATAACCCAAAGAAAACCCGCCCGCCCGCGCTTCGCAAAGCTTGCAATGCACCTGCTCAGATTTCGGGAGCGGTGAACTCACGAGCACCTTGCTGGCTCTTGCCGTTGCGACGCACAGCCGTGCGTCGCAACGGCTTTCTTACACCTCGTTTTCGCCAGCATTTCTAAACCAGACTTCGCAACGGCAAGGCTTTTTGGTTTAACTTGCCTTTGTTAATTTATAAAGCTTTGCTTTATTTTTTAACTTTTTTTATTTTATCTCCCCACCAAAAGTCCCCGTTGGTCTTTACTACTTTAGGAAGGTGCGAAAAACTCCCTTGCAAGAGGCATTGCTCTACTAAGCTGACAGGAGGTCAGCGTTGAAGCAAACTGGTGCTTTTACCCTTTATTTTTATTTTAATCTTCCACCACCCCCAGCTGTGTCTACTATCTTGAACGGGTTTTACAGCCAGTAGCTTTTCGCAGCATGTCGAAGCGATTATTACTTACAGAAAAATCTTACCCAATATTTAAGCTAAAAAATGCAGGAGGCATTTTGTCCCGAGCACCTGAAACAGGATGTTGAATGTGCGAGGGTAGATTTTTCGTGCTTTACTCTTGAGCAAGACTTAAAAGCGAAAAGCTACTGGCGGTAAAACCCACTACTCCACACAGCTGGGTTTTTAGCGTTAGTGGTAGTGCTGGCAAGCCAGCACTACTTTCTTTTCGTCTGTAAGAGAAATTAAGCTGGTGGCAATCATTGCCACCAGCTTAATTTTATGCGGTTTTTTTGCCAAGCAGCATATCCTTTATTGCAATGTAGATTATTCCAATAGAAAGGATAAGCAGTGCAATATCAGAAATAAGCAAAGTAATATTTATTGGTTTTAAATATTTTGTAACAAGAAGTATTAGAAGTGCTGCAATAGTTGTTATTCCCATAAAAATTGTTGGGATAAGTGTAAAAATATATTTTTTGTTTTGTTTTTTCAAATATATTGTGACGATTAAAAGTGCAATGGCAGCAAGAAGCTGGTTTGCAGCACCAAATATTTCCCATATTTCCATAACAGTATTGCTATGGAAAAGTATCAACATTATGACTACCGAAAGAAGTGCGTTAAATTGATAGCTTTTAAGAATATTTGGAACTTTTTTCATAATGCCACTCCATAACTCTTCAAACAGATATCTGTTTAACCTCACAGCTGTATCAAGTATTGTCATTAAAAAACCTTCCAGCAAAAGTATTCCCATTACTGTTCCAAAATATATTGGCAGATTGAAAGCTTCATTCATCAAAATCCCAAGAGATAATGCAAAACCAAGATTAGGATTTGACTTAGCAAATACAATATCTTTAAAAAGATCGAATTTCAAAGCAAAAGCTACGGTTACAACAACTGTCATAGCAAGAATTCCCTCAAGTATCATTCCTCCATACCCAATCTTTATTACATCACTTTCTTTTCTAACCTGCTTCGATGAAGTTCCACTTGCTACAATGGAATGGAAACCAGAAATAGCACCACCAGCTACTGTAATAAAAAGGAATGGCCACAGATCACCGACAGCTTTGGTTCCGCTTGCCAAGTCAAAAGCTGGAATTTGAGTCATTCCTCCTTTTATACCAACTACTATGGAACCAACAAGCATCCCGAAAATTCCCGCATATAGAAAAAATGAGTTTATAAAATCCCTTGGCTGAAGTATTAACCACACAGGAATGCCTGCTGCCAGAAATACATATACACTTATAATATATGCCCATATCTGTGGAGAAATTGTAACAGGAAATTTAAGTCCAATAAAGACCGAGATAGCACAGATTAAAATTGCAACAATTGCAGAAATCACAGCACTTCCTTTCATCTTGTAAAGGTAAATCCCTATTAAAGGTGCAAACAATGTGATTATAATAACTGAAGTTGAAGCAATACCTCCAATTCTTGCATTTATAACTCCATTCACTTCAACGGTCTTAAGAATTGTCTGATCTGCGGGCAACTTTAAAACATCAAGGGGAACAAGAGCAGTCAGTGAAATTACCACAAGCTGTAAAAATACTGATGTAACAAGGAACAACATTACAATTGTAAAAGCAATAACGAGTAAAAAAGCATTCTTGCCAATTTTTGCCCTAACAATCTCAGCAATAGATCTTCCCTTTTCCCTCACACTTGCAAACATAGTAGTAAAATCGTGAACTCCACCTATAAATATTGTGCCAATAACTATCCAGAATAACACAGGCATATATCCGAATGCCAAAGCCAGAGTTGGACCAACTATGGGACCTGCACCAGCAATCGAACTAAAATGGTGTGAAAATACAACAAGAGGTTTGGTTGGGACATAATCAACTTCATTTTCAAATTCTACTGCAGGGGTTTTTCTTGAGTCATTTGCCTCAAAAACTTTCTTTTCAATTCTTTTTGCATAAAACTTGTAAGCAAGGAAAAATAAAGCTAACACTACCAGGGGAATAATTAAAATGTTCATCATATCCTTCCATAAAGTTTTTCTGAAATATTATAACATATACATTTTTTTTTGTAAAAAAAAAAATTTTTTAGTTTTCAAGAATTTTTTGAAATAAAATACAAAAGAAATTATAATTTTCAAACTGTATGCAGGAGGTATAAAATGAAAAAGTTTTTATTGTTTTTTGGAGTAATTTTGATAAGTTGTAATTTTATTTATTCACTAAAATTAGAATTTAAAAATGAAGTGGGAAGAAAATACAGATTTAAGAACTGGAATAAACAGGAAATTTTCAGAAATGGTGTTTTTTATCGAAGGATTGAGTCTTTAAACAAAGCAACAATTGAAATTTTGGCAGTAACAAATGACTATGGTTTTTATCAGGGCAAATATTATTATTATGAAAAAAATCCACAGCTAAATGAACCGTTTGAGTTAAAAACAATCTATGAAAGCAAATTTTTAAAAGATAAGTATGGAAGGATGAAAGTTTCTCCTGATATTCTTATGCCAACATTAAGAAGTGTGCCAACTTTTCCTCCGGATGACATTTCTCCTGGCTTTAGCTGGAAAGCCCCGGGGGAAGAGATACACGAAGGTATCCTTGTTAGAGAAAATATAATTATAACACCTATAAATGTAAATTATGTTTATCTTGGTAATGAAATAATTGAAGGCAGAGAATATGCAAAGATATTAATAGACTATCATCTTATAGATTATCCAAAAAATGATCCTGATATTTTAAGTTTCACTGGATTTTCACATTCAGTATATTACTGGGATATATCCAACTCAAGCCCTGCTTTCTATAACGAAGAATATTCTTTTATGTTTACCATAAGAAATGGTGAAACTGTCCTTTACAGAGGAACCACTGAAGGGAAAATGGATGAGGTGATTGACTTAATTCCTGAAAAAAAGGAGGAATTGATTGCTGAAATTTCCAACAAAATGGACATAACCACTGGTAAAGATGTCTCCATTTCAAATGTTATTGATGGAATTATTGTAAACCTTGGTAACATTCTTTTTGATTTCAATAAATATAATTTAAAGAAGGAATATGAAAAGAAATTAGATGCGCTTGCAGAGGTATTGAGAAAATATCCCTCGATAGATATAATAATTTCAGGACATACAGATAACATAGGAACAGAAAAATATAACCAGGCTCTTTCAGAAAACAGAGCCAAAACGGTTGCAGAGTACCTTATGAAAAAAGGGGTAGCTCAGAGTAGAATTTCCTACATTGGATTTGGAAGTAGATTCCCTGTTGCTGATAATTCAACAGAAGAAGGCAGGCAAAAGAACAGACGTGTGGAGGTCAAACTTATCACCAAGGAATAATGACAAATTTTTTTATATAGTGTATAATATAACAATTAATAAAAAGGAGTGGAATGATGTTAATAAGCTATTTCCAGCAGGGTGGACCTGTAATGTATTTAATACTTCTGGCTTCTATCGTTGGGCTTGCTGTGTTTATTGAAAGGTACTTTTATCTTCAGGGTGTAAAGAAAAATGCAAAACTTATTATGGAAAAAATGAGAGAAAAGTTAAAAGGCTTAAGGCTCGATGAGGCGATGGCTGTTTGCGAGAATTATCCAGGTGCTGCAAGTAATATCATAAAGGCCGGGCTTGAAATGGCTTCAAAATCAAGGGAGGAAATAGAAAAAGCAATGGAAGATGCCGCAAAGTATGAAATTCCAAAGCTTCATAAGAATTTGCCAGTACTTGCGACAGTTGCAAGTATATCTACTCTGTTAGGGCTATTAGGAACTGTGCTTGGTATGATAATTTCAGCAAGTGTTCTTTCAACACAGGGTATGGCAAATCCATCAAAGCTCATTGGTGGTATTGCGCAGGCACTTATAACCACGGCTTACGGGCTTATTGTGGCAATTCCGGCAGTTGTAGCATACAATTATATTTCTTCAAAGGTTGACAATTTAATTGCCGAGATCGAGATTTCTACAATAGAGCTTATAAAACTTTTGAGAAAGGATATTGAAGGTTTAAAAAGATGGTAAATTAAATAAATTAGGGGAAAATAATGGATAGCACAGAATATCAAAAGAGAAAAGAAAGAAAAGAAAAATTCAGAAAGTTTGTAGTTAATTTTTTTATATGGTTGTTAATTATAGCCTTTGTTTCAACAATTGGAGTTTACTGGGGAGAGAGGGTTAATGTAAGGGCCGTTAAGGTTCTTAAAATTGGAAGGGATGTGTATTACTATCAACCAGGCTCTGTAGTCAATTATACTCTTCTTTTTATGAGAGAAAGACTTGCCAGTATTCTTCCTTCAACTGTAGACTCAGAAGTTTTTAATGAGTTTTTATTCAGAGAAGGAATTGACAGGGTTCTTAACAATGGGCTTATTTATGCATTTGCAAAAGAAAATAATGTTTTGGCCTCAAAGGATGTTATAAAATTTATTATTACTTACGCTGTTAGAGGCAATTTAGATAGAATACCTGATAAGGGATTGCTGGATTATGCAAAAATGGAATATGCAAATATGGCTCTTGCAGGTGAAAATGGTGATATAATGAACTGTCTTGGTTTTGCAAGTTCCTCAGAATTATTTTCCTTTTATGATCTTTACTCTTTTAAAGCGAGTGCTGAAATTCTTTATCTGAATTATACAAACTACATAGCAAAAAAGATTCCCCTTGAGGAGCTGAAAGGATACTACGAAAAAAATATTGATAAATACATCAACGAGATTACTGTTGATGACATAGCAGTGAAATCAAAGGAGCTTGCAACTGAAATACACAGGTTTGTTAATGAAAATGGATTCGAAAATGCGGTTAGTAAATATAAAGATAAGATGACTCTTACTAAAAATCTTGTGCTATCCAAAAAAACTGGCTATGCTAAAAGGTTTGAGCTTGCATTGAAGCATAAAGAAGGAGAAGTTGCTCGAAAAGTGCAATTCGAAAATGGTGAATATCACATTCTAAAGGTGGTTAAAGTAATGGACATCAATTCTCTTCCAAAAGACTTGAAGAATGAACTTAAAAATAATTATATTACAGAGAATAAAAAAGAGCTTATTTCGAAATTTGAAAGAGAGTTAAATGAACTTTATGATAACATAAAGAAAATGTTAAATGAAGGCAGGGATTTCAAAGAGATTTCAAAAACGTATGATGTAAGTTACTACAGAATAAATAACATAACTCCTGTAAGCAGATTTTTAAACTATGAGACCAACAAAAGACTTGAAATAGATCTCTATCAGAATAAAGATATTATTGACTGTTTCTTTGGTAAGCCGATTGGAAAAGCAGAAGATGTAAAAGTTGAAAATGGATATTTATTTATAAAACCATTATCAAGAAAACTTGATACAGCTTTTTCTTATACGAATATAACCTCTGATGTGATGAGAGACTATTTGACTTTTAAGACTACAGCAATAAGCAAAGACTGGAAAGAGAGTCTTGAAAAAAGATATAAGTATGTTGTTTATACTAATGAGGTAGAAAAATTGATTCATAAACCTGTAGAGTAAAAAATGTTATGGTTAATCTTTGCTTTATCCGGACTTCTGGCTGGAGTTTTGGGTGGACTTCTTGGTATTGGTGGAGCTACAATAATTATACCATCGCTTGTTTTACTTGCTAATTTTGATCAGAAGTTAGCACAGGGAACTACTGTTTTCTTGATGGTTTTTCCTATTGGTTTGCTTGCGGCTATTGAATATTACAGGGCTGGCTATGTAAGGGTGAAGGAAGGAATAATTATAGCAATATTTTTCTTTATCGGTGGTTTGATAGGAAGCAAACTGTCTTTAAAGCTTGATTCTTCATTACTCAGGAAGTTGTTTTCCATTTTTTTGATTTTTATTGCGATAAGGATGTTTTTTTCTAAATAAATTAGATGAAATTAGTACAGGAACTATGATGTATAAATATGTGATAAAGGGAGAGAAAAAATTAAAGGGGGAGGTTGAAATAAGTGGATCTAAAAATGCTTCCCTTCCTATAATGGCAGCCTCTCTTCTTACAAAAGAAAAAGTAATCTTAAGAAATGTGCCCGATCTTATGGATATAAAAACAATGATTCTTCTTCTTAATAATCTGGGGAAAAGGGTAGAATTTGCTGATCACACTGTAATTATTGAGGAAGTGAATGACTTCCTGTATGAAGCCCCCTACGATATTGTAAGAAAAATGAGGGCGTCTATTGCTGTTTTAGGACCTCTTCTTGCAAGAAGAAAAAAGGCAAAAGTATCTTTTCCCGGTGGATGTGCTATAGGACCAAGGCCTATAGATATACATTTACGTGGAATGAAGGCACTGGGTGCTGAAATTGAAATAGAGCATGGGTATATAAATGCAAGAGCAAAGGAGCTTGTTGGCAAGAATATAAATCTTATGGGGGTTAATGGCCCAAGCGTACTTGCTACAGAAAATGTTATGATGGCAGCCACACTTGCTAAGGGAGTAACTTACATAGAAGGTGCGGCATGTGAGCCTGAAGTAGAAGATCTGGCTAACTTTTTAACCTCAATGGGAGCAAAGATTAAGGGTGCAGGGACACCATTTATTCAAATAGAGGGTGTAGATGAATTGCATTCAACAGAATATACTGTAATTCCAGACAGGATAGAAGCCGGTACTTTTATTGCACTTGCTGGCATAACAAGAAGTGAAATAAAAATCACTGGTCTTAATGTCAAACATATAGAATATCCCATAGAAATTTTTTCTAAGGCAGGGATAGAGATAGAAATCAAGGGGAATGATTCTATAATTGCAAGAGGGAAAGAAGCCAGACCTGTGGAGGTAGAAACTCTTCCATATCCATTTTTTCCAACAGACCTTCAATCCCAGCTTATGGCCCTGGTTTCAGTAAGTGATGGTATTTCAATAATAACTGAAAAAATATTTCCTGATAGATTTTTGCATGCAGCGGAGCTTGCAAGAATGGGGGCTGATATAAAAGTTGATGGTGCCACGGCAATTGTGAAGGGTGTCCCATATCTTACAGGAGCTTCTGTTATGGTTTCTGATCTCAGGGCTGGAGCCGGCCTTGTAATAGCTGCCCTTGCAGCTAAGGGAACAAGCGAAGTTTTAAGAATATATCATATTGACAGAGGTTATGAAAAACTTGAGGAGAAGTTGAGGAATCTTGGAGCTGAGATAGAAAGGGTCCCTCAATAATGTAGTATGGAGGAAAAATTGGAAAAAATTACAGAAAATCTTTATTATGAGAAATATAACGGAAAGGAAATTTATATACTTGGTACGGCACATGTTTTAGATAAAAGCAAAGAAGAAGTCGAAAAATATATTGAGGAGTTAGATCCAGATACTGTCTGTGTAGAACTATGTGAGTCAAGATATAATTCACTTGTTGAGGAAAATAGGTGGAAGGATCTTGATATAGTTAAGGTTATAAAGGAAGGGAAGGCTTTTCTTTTACTTTCAAATATGATACTTTCATCTTTTCAGAGAAGAATAGGCAAGGATTTAAGTTCCCAGCCTGGAGCTGAAATGATTTCAGCTGTAAAAATTGCAAAAGAAAGAGGTAAGAATATAGAACTTATTGATAGAGATGTAAATATCACTTTAAAAAGGGCATGGAACCTGTCAAAATTTTCAGATAAAATTCAGATTTTAGAAGTTTTAATGGAAAGTATTTTTTCCAGAGAAAAAGTAAAAAAAGAAGAGGTTGAAGAACTTCTTGCTAACAGTGACATTCTGAACAATATGATGCAGGAACTTGCGTCTAAGTTACCAAAAGTTAAAGAAGTTTTGATTGATGAAAGAGATTTTTATATTGCTAATAAAATAAAAAATTCCAGCGGTAACAAAATACTTGCTGTGGTAGGAAAAGGACATATAAATGGTATACTTAAATACCTATCCTCTGATAATGAAATGAAGGATTTAAGTGAGCTTTTATATGTGCCGGAAAATAAAAAATCAAAAAGAATTTTTGCATATTTATTTGGTTTAGTTCTTATTATCCTTTTTGCCCTGGGATTTTTTAAAAGCAATAAAACCGGGATAGAAATGATACTTGCTTGGACTATAGCTTCAGGAATTACCACATCTATTTCTGCCTTACTTGTAATGGCACATCCTGTTACTATAATTTTATCCTGGCTTGCGGCACCAGTAAAAGCAATTTTTCCGCCAATAAGTGCAGGTATATTCCTTGCACCAATTGAAGCTTACTTAAGAAAGCCAAGAGTAATAGATTTTGAAAATCTTGGAGAAGATATTACTACATTTAAAGGTTTTTTAAAAAACAGAGTTACAAGAATATTGCTTGTTTTTGTGGCTGTTACAATAGGAGCAATAATAGGACATACTATTGCACTTATCTGGATGACGAAGATTCTTACAACTTCTGCTTTACTTTACTTTTTATTATAAGTACATTGGTTGAAGAGTAAAATATAAAAAAGCAGAATAAAATATCTTAAAAATTGTTGACAAATTTTTAAAATGATTCAAAATAATAACCGAATAAAAAATAAAAGGTTGGTCTTATGAAAATTGGAGAAATTCTTGTTAAGCTGGGTTATTTGACAGAAAATCAACTCGAAGCTATCATAATAGAACAGGAAGAAATGAGAAAAAATTCCCAGTATACTGAACCTTTAGGTTATATTCTTTTAAGAAAAGGTATTATTACGGAGGAACAGCTTGACAATGCTTTGTATGAATATTTTAAAGTCCTATCAAATGATCCTGCCGAACCCCCCTATGTGAGAGAAACAGCAAAAGTTGCAATAAAAGCTCTTGAAAAGAAAAGTACAGAAGGCAGATTATCCCAAGAAACAAAGTTAACAATCTTGAGAAGAATTCAGGATTATGAGGAAAGAGTTGCATATTATGAAAAGTCCATAAAAAATTTAAAAAATCTTGAACCCAAAAAATTGATTCTTGATACTATAGAGAGGGAAGAAAAAGAAATTAAAAAACTTTTACATAAGATAGAAACTTTAAAGAAAGACTTGGAAAGGTTTTCATAGTAATGAAAAAGCTAATGCTAATTTTATTGGTTTTAATTTTCATTTTCTCTTTCAGTTTTGGGGAGAAAAAGGAGTTTTCCTATTTTGGTTTAAAACTTGGAATTTCAATGGATGAAACAATATCGATAATCGAATCTAACAATCTGTTAAAAATAGATGAATCAAGATTTTTTGGTAAAATAAATGAACCTGTGCCTTTTATAGTAAAGGCAACATACCAGCCTTTTATCCCACAGATATATGTACAGTTCTACAGCAATATTTCCTATGGAATTACAATTCACTTTAATCCTGCTTATTTTGACTATTTTACTCTATGTAAGACCATTGAAGAAAAATATGGTAAGGCTGACAGAAGAACATCAAAATTTGCACTATGGAGCGGTTTATCAAACTATAAAAATATACTGGGTGTAGAATCAAAAGTTATTTTGAAAGTCGAATTCCCCTCAACTGTAAAAGTTTATGATGAAATAGTTTTACTTCATCTTAATTCTGAAATAAGTCAGAATATTGTAAGAGTTACAAATATGTCTGTTATTAATTCTAACAGGCGCGCATTATTGAATGAATTTTAGTTCAATCTCTTTTCTCACTTCATCGGAAAATGGCCAAAATTTTTAGCTTATGTTTTCATTTATTAGTTAAAGTTCTAATACTGCTTTTAGTAGTTTTTCACATACATATTCAGCATCTTTTTCATCCATTTTAGTGTGTACTGGAAGGCTTATCTCAGATTTATAGCAATTGTAACTTACTGGAAAATCTTTTATACTGTATCCAAGTCTTTTGTATGCCGGGTGCATTACCACAGGAATGAAATGAACATTGACGAAAATCTCATTTTTTTCAAGAGTATCTATTATGACATTCCTCTGATTTTCAGTAATGTTTTTTATCCTTAATGGAAAAAGATGATAGGAAGATGTTTTTTTTTCTGTTTTAAGTATTGGTAGAATAAAATACTCAGTATTAAGAATGTTTTGATAAATCTCACATATTTTTTTCCTTTTTGGTAAGATTTCAGCATCATATCTTTTAAGCTGGGAGATACCTATTGCAGCAGCAATATCTGTCATATTGTATTTGTATCCTATTGTTTCAATTTCGTAATACCAACCGCCTCCCTTAAATTTAGAGAATGCATCCTTATTTTGTCCATGAAGTGAGAGTAGTTTGAATCTTCTATATATTCCTTCTGAAGAAAGAGAATTAATAGAATTAAAAGTTATTGCCCCGCCTTCTGCGGTTGTTAGGTTTTTTACGGCATGAAATGAAAACACATTGAAGTCAGCGAAGTTACCGGCTTTTTTGCCTTTATATACCGCTCCAAAAGAGTGAGCAGAATCTGAAATTAATATTATTCTGTCGAAATGGGTTTGAAGAGTGTTTTTTTTTGGTTTGAATAATTTTTTCTTTTCTTCAATTATGTTTTTTATTTCGTCATAATCACACGGCAACCCTCCGAAGTCAACAGTTATTATAGCCTTTGTTCTTTTTGTAATGGCTTTTTCAATATTTTTTGGGTCTATATTAAAGTCAGCCTCTTTTACATCTACAAAGACTGGTTTTGCTTTTGTATGTAAAATTACATTTGATGTTGCAGCAAATGTATAAGGAGTTGTAATTACTTCATCTCCTTCACCTATATCAAGTAATCTCAAGCACAACTCAAGTCCAGCAGTTGCAGAATTTAATGCAATAGCCCTCTCTACGCCGCAATACTTCGCAATCTCTATTTCAAATTCCTTTACTTTAGGGCCTGTGGTAATCCAGCCGCTTTTTAATACATTTACTACTTCAGCTATTTCTTTCTCTGTAATATCTGGTGGAGAGAATTCTATTCTTTTATTCATCCGCCTCTCCGTTTCTGTATTCTGGCAAATACTTTTTTATTAGATTTTTTACTTTTTCTTTATCGTAAGTCTCTGCTACCTTTTGAAATTCTTTTATTAACTTGAAAAGCTCTCTTTTTGAGTAAAAGCTATTCTTCTCCTGTGAAATAAATAGTTTTTCAAACTTTGATTTAGAAAGATTTTCCTTTGAGTAAAATATTTCTTCATGAAGTTTTTCACCTTTTTTAAGTCCAGTAAAAACTATGGGAATTTCATCTTCATTGTATCCAAGCATATAAAGCATATTTTTAGCAAGATCAAGTATTTTTACAGGCTTACCCATATCAAGAACAAATATATTTCCATTGTTTAATGTTGCAGATTTTATAACAAGTCTTGAGGCTTCTCTTATGGACATAAAGTACCTTGTAACTTCGGGATGTGAAACAGTAATAGGACCTCCATTTTCAATTTGTTCTTTAAAAACTAAAACCACGCTACCCCTTGAGCCAAGAACGTTTCCAAATCTAACAAGACTGAATGAGGTTAGTGAAAAATTATTCATTGAGAGGATAATTTTTTCAGCAATTCTCTTTGTTGCCCCCATAATGGATGATGGATTTACCGCTTTGTCGGTTGAAATGAGGATAAATTTTTTTACATTGAATTTCGAAGAAGTCAGGGCTACATTAAAAGTACCTATTATGTTGTTTTTGATAGCTTCATCAGGGTATTCTTCCATCAGCGGCACATGTTTGTGAGCTGCTGCATGAAATACAATATCAGGTTTGAGAAAATAAAATTCATGGTTTAATTTTGAAATATCCCTTATATCTCCAATTATATAGTGAAACCTTTTGTCATCTGAAAACTTTGTAATAAGGGAGTGAATTGAATTTTCACCATGACCGAATGCATAAACCTTTTCCACAGGTAATGAAAGTAATTGTTTGACTATTTCAGAACCTATTGACCCACCAGCTCCAGTAACAAGTATTTTTTTCCCCGCGTAGTAAGGAGAAATTTTTTCAATGTCGAATCCTACTTCTTCTCTACCGAGTAAATCCTCTATGTTAATTTTCCTTAGCTGTCTTAAGTCAAAGTTTCCTTCTACTATTTCATACATTCCAGGAACAATTTTTGCTCTTACTCTTAAGGGAAGAATTATTTTGAAAATCCTGTTTATTAAAGCTTCAGAAGCAGAAGGGATTGCTATGAAAACCTCTTCTACACTGTATTTTTTAATTATCTCTGGAGCATCATCTATTTTTCCGAGAATTGGAAAATCGAGGATAAATTCCTTTCTGTTGTCATCCAGATAGCCAACAATATTGTATATCTTTTTCAGCCTTTCATTATTCATTAATAAAATTCCCAGGAGTTCTCCAGCACTTCCGGCACCAATTATCAAAGTATTTTTCATGAAAATATCCTTTTCTTTTTATTTATATTTTTCCCTCCAACCCTATTTTTTCATCTATATTGCATAAAAGGTTGAGATTCTGAATAGCAGCTCCTGAAGCCCCCTTGCCAAGATTGTCAAATCTTGTAAGAATTAGAAACTGTTCATTGTTGCCAAAGACAAAGATTTCTAAGAAATTTGTTTCGTTACACGCTGTTGGATCAAAGTAACCATCCTCGAGGGAAATTTCCTCTGGTTTTATTACTTTTACAAAATATTCACCTTCATAGTGGGAAGCAAGTATTTCCCATATATTATTTAGGTTTAGACTTTTGTTAAGCAATCTCCGGTGGAGGGCAATACCAACAGCCATACCATTGTAAAAATTACCAACAACGGGAGTAAAAAATGGGGGATAGCTTAAGTTAGTATACTTTTGCATTTCCGGAAGATGTTTGTGCATTAAGTTCAATGCGTAGTGTCTTGAACTTCTCCAGGCACTTTGCTGTTGGTTTTTTTCAAACTTTTCTATGAGCTTTTTTCCTCCTCCACTGTAGCCTGTGATAGAATGAGTAACTACAGGATAATCAGGAGATACAATGTTGTTTTTAACCAAGGGATAAAGGGAAAGAATGAATCCTGTTGCATGACAGCCAGGTACACATACCCTTTTAGAATTTTTTATTTTTTCCCTCTGGTCTTTTTCGTATTCTGGTAAACCATAAGTCCAATCTGGGTTAACCCTATGAGCGGTACTTGCATCAATTACCTTTGTCGCAGGATTTTTCACAAGAGAGACAGATTCCTTTGCTACGTCATCTGGCAGGCATAGAATTACAACATCACTTGAGTTAATAATTTCACTCTTTGCTTTCGGGTCTTTTTTCTTTTCTTCTTCAATTTTCAGTAATTCAATGTCAGTTCTTTTTGCAAGTCTCTCGTTGATTTTTAAACCCGTAGTGCCGCTTTGACCATCAATAAAAACCTTTACCTTCATTTTAAGTTAACCTCGCTTATATTTTTTCAAGCAGATTCTCTAATAATAAGTGTAGATTTCAATTTTTTGGTTTCTATCTCTTTTTTATTCAGAAAATTTATTAAGTTTTTTGCTGCGAGTTTTCCTACCATATAAAACGGATTGTTTATTGTTGTAATTGAAGGTGAAGAGAGTAGGGATATTTCCTGGTTGTCAAATCCAACAATTTTCACATCTTCTGGTACTTTTATTCCTGATTTTTGAAAACCTCTTATAAGTCCGAAGGCCATCTGATCATTTGCACAAAGTATTGCTTCTGGTAAGCCTTTTTCTATAAATTTAGGAGCTGCAGCAAAACCTGATTCTCTGGAAAAATCGCCCTCAACAAGCAAGAACTCATTAATATTGAACTCTTTTACAAGGTTAAGAAATGTTCTTTCTCTGTCAATTGCATCTACAAACTCCTTATTTCCACCGAGAAATCCATAACTTTTTACACCTTTTTTTATAAGGTATTCAAAAGCCTCTCTCATTCCACTTTCACAATCTATGTCGACAAAAAGACAGTCTCTATCTGGAAGATAGTTATAAACAAGTATAAAAGGAATTTCCTCTTTTAAAAGATATTCGAATCTTTTGTCGTTGAATTTTGTTCCAAAAAATATAAGACCATCAACCATATGAGAAAGAACATACCTGGCAAGTTCCTTTTCGTCCAGCCCATCATCTGATATTACACTTATTGTGTAATTCTGGCTTGAGGCACTTATAATACAACCATAGAGCATCTGAGAAAAATATTCAGAAGGGACTGTTTCTATTTTATCTTTTGTGGCAGAGTAAGGTATAACTGCTCCAAGCCTGTAGCTTTTTTTCTGGTAGAAGCTTTTAGCTAAATATGAAGGGACATAATTTAACTTTTCTGCAATTTTTAATATTTTCTCAGCAGTAGATTTTGGAATAGAAGGATGTCCACTTAGTGCCCTTGAAACTGTTGAAGGAGAAACATTTGCAAGTTCAGCAATTTCTTTCCTTGTGACTCTCTTTTTTTTCATAAATGCCGGTCTTTTAATTTTGATATTTATATTATAATGTATGTTAAACAATTATTCAAAAAGAGGCTTAATCTTATCTTTTTTGTTTTTTTACTTCGAAGAACATACAATTTTTTTGGGAGCAAACAGCTACTGTGAAAATTTTATCCTTCCTTTATTCCTTTACTGGGGGTGTTTATAACCTGCTGTGTCGAGAAAAACACTTTTCTTAATTGCAGAGAATTACCTTCATTTTTTTAACTTAGATTTGGCAAAAATTTTTAAAATTTTTAAATAATTCCTATCAGATGTTCTTACTTGACGAAATGGTTTATTTTTAATTATATTAAAATAAAAAATGTAAAATAAAAGGAGTGGAAATATGGCGAAGGAATTACTATTTTCAAGTGATGCACATCAAAAGATTTTAATTGGTGTAGAAAAGATGGCAAAGGCAGTTGGTGCCACACTTGGCCCAAGAGGTAGAAATGTAGTTATTGACAAAAAATTTGGTGCGCCTACAGTTACCAGAGATGGGGTAACTGTCGCAAAGGAAATCGAGCTTGAAGACAAATTTGAAAATATGGGTGCACAGCTTGTTAGAGAAGTTGCTACAAAAACAAACGATGTAGCTGGAGATGGTACAACAACAGCTACAGTTTTAGCTTATTCTATAATTAAAGAAGGATTTAAAAATGTAACTGCTGGTTCAAATCCAACTCTTATAAAGAGGGGAATTGATAAGGCAGTGGCAAAAGTTGTAGAGGAACTTAAGAAAATAGCTAAACCTGTTTCAAGCAGAGAAGAAATAAGAGATGTTGCAGCTATTTCTGCAAATAACGATCTTCAAATTGGTGAGTACATTGCTGAGGCAATGGATAAGGTTGGAAAGGATGGTGTAATTACTGTGGAAGAATCAAAATCCATGGATACCTTTGTAGAAGTGGTTGAGGGAATGCAGTTTGATAGAGGTTATCTTTCTCCATATATGGTTACAAATGCTGAAACAATGACTGCAGAGCTTGAAGATCCGTACATTTTGATCTATGACAAAAAAATTTCAAGTTTGAAAGAAATTGTACCCTTACTTGAAAAGATCGCACAATCAGGCAAACCTCTTTTAGTGATTGCTGAAGATGTTGAAGGTGAAGCTTTAGCTACATTAATAGTTAACAAGTTAAGAGGCACATTGTTAAGTGTTGCTGTAAAGGCTCCTGCATTTGGTGATAGAAGAAAGGCAATGCTTGAAGATATTGCAATTCTTACAGGTGGTAATGTAATATCTGAAGAAAAGGGTATGAAGCTTGAGAATGCTACATTAAATGATTTAGGTAGGGCTAAAAAGGTAAAGATTGATAAAGAAAATACTGTAATTGTGGATGGAGCTGGTTCAAAAGATGCAATTCAGGCAAGAATAAAACAGATAAAGAAACAAATAGAAGAAACAACTTCGGATTATGATAGAGAAAAATTGCAGGAAAGACTTGCCAAATTATCCGGTGGAGTTGCAGTAATAAAAGTTGGTGCAGCCACTGAGGTTGAGCTTAAGGAGAAAAAGGCAAGAGTGGAAGATGCTCTTTCAGCTACAAAGGCTGCTGTTGAGGAAGGTATTGTTCCAGGTGGTGGACTTGCATTGCTTATTTGCCAGAAGGCCCTTGAAAATTTAAAGGGTGAAAATGAAGAAGAGCAGGTTGGTATTGAAATTGTTAAGAAGGCATTAGAAGCACCAATGAAGAAAATCGCTGAAAATGCAGGTATAGATGGATCAATTATTGTTCACAAGGCCAAAGAAGCCAAAAACAATATGGGATATAATGCACTTACCGGTGAATGGGTAGATATGATTAAAGCAGGAATTATAGATCCTGTAAAGGTTGAAAGAGTAGCATTACAGAACGCTGCTTCAGTAGCTGGGTTGCTATTGATTACAGAGGTAATGTTGACCGAAAAACCTGAAAAGGAGAAATCCACTCCAAATCCAGCTGCTGGTATGGGTGATATGTATTAATGCTGGTTGGTAAAATTACCTGGAAAGTTAGAAAACTTTCCAGGTAATTTTTTTATAATCAACTGGAAAAAATGAATAAGAAACCATATTTAATAACAACCTCCTGTGATAAAAAATATGGTGATTTTTTGATTGAACACTGGTTTTTTTCCCTCCAGAAGAATGTTGACTTATCTAAAATTGATATTCTTGTCTTAGATTATGGTCTTTCGAAAGCTCAGAGTTTTTATCTGAAAAATCACAATGTGCTTGTTAAAGAATGTAAGAAAGATGGGCATGTTGTTAATCTGAGATTTAGAGATCTTTTAGATTTTTTAAATCAGAATTTTTACGAGCAGATACTTATGTGTGATGGCGGAGATATAATTTTTCAGGCCGATATTTCATTTCTATTTGAGGAAAATAAAGATAGTTTTAGAGCCGTATGTGAAAATGTCCCTCCATTTTTTGATTATTTTCTTAGAACTTCTACTTTTTACAGAAGCAAAATAAGAGATATAAAAGAGTTGCTTTCATTAAAAACAAGAACAATTAATGCTGGTTTTATAATTGCTCCCTATGAAAAAATGAAATTTCTTTGTAGTGAATTTGTTTCTATAGTGAAAAATTTTTCAAAATTCTGGACTGATCAGATTGTTATAAACTATGTTTTCTATAGAGAAGGATTTGTGGAACTTCAAGAAAAATATAATTTTACCCTTGGAACTCACTGTAAAGAGTTTGAAATTAAAAATGAAGTTTTTTTCAGTAAAGAGGGGGATTTAATCCCTGTAGTACATAATACGGGCTGGATTGATTTGTTTAGACCTGTAAAAAATTTTGGTTTTTTGAGCACACAGAGTGTGAAAGTACGGATTTCTTTTTTCCTGAGATTGTTTTTTTTGTTTATTTCTAGAGTAAGTTTATGGATGAAAAATGATAGTTAAAAAACTAAATGTTAACACCACAGTTCTAAAAAACTTGAGATTTTAATTTTGTGTTTCTAAAATAAATGATGGGAGTTTAGATATGAATATAGAAAATAAAAAGCCGTATTTAATTGCTACGTCTTGTGACAGAAAGTATGGAGATTTTTTAATTGAACACTGGCATTTTTCTCTTCAGAAAAATGTGGATTTGTCGAAGATTGATATTCTTGTCTTAGATTATGGTCTTTCGAAAGCTCAGAGTTTTTATCTGAAAAATCACAATGTGCTTGTTAAAGAATGTAAGAAAGATGGGCATGTTGTTAATCTGAGATTTAGAGATCTTTTAGATTTTTTAAATCAGAATTTTTACGAGCAGATACTTATTTGTGATGGGGGGGATATAATTTTTCAGGCTGATATTTCCAGGCTTTTTGAAGAAAATACGGGAACTTATAGAGTTGTGTGTGAAAGAATTGGGCCATTTTTTGAGTATTTTATTACTCCTGAGTATTTTTATAAGGAGGATATACCGACCCTTAAAGAAACATTACTCTTTAATAGAACGATTAATGCTGGTTTTATTATTGCACCTTATGAAAAATTTAAACTTTTATGTAACTTTGTTATACAGAAGACAAAAGATATGTCGAACTTTGGGCCTGATCAGATACTTATCAACTATTTATTGTATAAGGAAGGTTTTGTAGAATTACCTGTTTATTATAATTTTATTCCTGTTACGAGCAACATTGAATTTGAAATAAAGAACGGATTTTTTTATGATGAGAACGGCAATTTAATACCAGTGGTTCATAATGCGGGCAACTTAAGTTTTTTTAGAGCAATTGAAAATTTTGGATATGGGGAAGGATACAATATTTTGAAAAAAGATGTTTTAATTACGCTTAGGGCTTTTTACACTTCTATACATATTATGAATAAACCGAGAAGAGAAATTTTGAAAGCATTTAAGAAGATAGAAAATTACTTTATTAATTTGACCGAACAGAATAGAATAGAATATGCCACAAAGGAAAGGGAAATAAAAAAGACTTTAAATATTATTAAAAAATTCAGATCATTAAAGTAACAACTCATTTTATTCTTGCACATTTTTTCAAAAGGAAAAATCTTTTTGCCTAAAATTTAGGCAAAATTCCGCGGGTTTTGCTCTAGATTTTCAACCACTTTGTAGTTTTTTTAAATAGCTTTTCTCCTTAAAAAACACTATTTTTAAAAAATTTTTTTTGAGAATTAAATTTTTGGTATAGTATTTGCTTATTTACTTTCTAAAGTAAAAAACTAAAAATATTAGCATAAAGTTGGTTTGAATGTTATAATTTTATTAAAGGAGGATTTTAGTTATGAATTCAAGAGAAAGTGCACTTAGGGAAATTTTACAGAGAGATTTTAAGAAATCGATTGAGGATAAGTCAAAGTTATCCAATGGGATAGTTGAAATTTTTGGTGTGAATGTTTTTAATGATGCGAATATGGTAAAATATCTTCCTTACAATGCATATAAGAAGTTAAAAAAGATAATCAATGAAGGTGGTATAATTGATGAGCAGCTTGCTGAGGAAGTTGCCCATGGTGCAAAGGAATGGGCTATAGACAGAGGTGCTACACATTTTACTCACTGGTTTCAGCCAATGACCGGACTTACCGCTGAAAAGCATGATAGCTTTCTTGGTTTTGATAAAAATGGGATTCCCATTCACAGATTTTCTGGTAAAAATTTGAGGCAGGGTGAACCCGATGCTTCAAGTTTCCCGTCCGGTGGACTAAGGGCAACATTTGAAGCAAGAGGTTATACAGCTTGGGATCCAACCTCTCCAATATTTATTGTAGAAAATGCAAATGGTGCTACTCTGTGTATACCCACGATATTTCTCTCTTATACTGGAGAAGCTCTTGATAAAAAGACACCTCTCTTGCGTTCTATTGAGGCAATTAATAAAACTGCTTTAAGAATTTTAAGGATTTTTGGTAATACTACAGCTACCAGAGTATATTCAACTGTAGGTCCTGAACAGGAGTATTTTTTGATAGATAAGGCATACTATTACAGAAGACCAGATTTAATGTTAACTGGAAGAACACTTTTTGGTGCTCCTTCTCCAAAAGGTCAGCAGATGGAAGATCATTATTTTGGTTCAATCAGGGAAAGAATACTTGCATTTATGCAGGATGCTGAAAGAGAACTTTATAAGCTTGGTATTCCAGCAAAAACAAGGCATAACGAGGTTGCACCAGCTCAGTTTGAAATTGCGCCAATTTTTGAAGATTCAAATATTGCAAATGATCATAATCAGCTTATTATGGAGGTACTTAAAAAAGTTGCAGCGAGGTATGATCTTGCATTGCTACTTCATGAAAAACCTTTTGCTGGAATTAATGGTTCAGGTAAACATAACAACTGGTCTTTATCAGATTCTGAAGGAAATAACCTGCTTGATCCTGGTAAAACCCCTCACGAAAACTTACAGTTTTTGACATTTCTTGTGGCTACAATTAAGGCTGTGTATAAATACAGTGATATGATAAGGGCGAGTGTTGCTACAGCTGGAAATGACCACAGGCTTGGTGCAAATGAAGCTCCACCAGCTATAATTTCTGTCTATCTTGGTGAGCAGTTGAACCATATACTTGATGCTATTGTTTCCAACAGGGAGGTTAAATATACAGATGAGCAGATAATTCAGCTTGGAATTTCAAACTTACCTGTAATTTCAAAGGATACAACTGACAGAAATAGAACATCACCTTTTGCCTTTACTGGTAATAAATTTGAATTCAGGGCTGTTGGTTCTTCTATGTCAATTGCTCCAGCTAATACAGCAATAAATACAGCAGTGGCAAATATTCTTGATGAGTTTGCAGAGGAAATTGAAACTTATTTGAATAGGGGTGTTGAACTTAATCAGGCTGTTATGAAAGTTCTTGTAGAGGCTATCAAAGAATCCAGGCCTGTGCTGTTTGATGGAAACAATTATTCTCCTGAGTGGGAAAAAGAAGCCCAGAGAAGAGGTCTTCCTAACTATAAAAATACCCCCGAAGCTTTAAAGGCAATGGTTTCTGATAAAAATGTTGAAGCTTATATTAAGTTTGGAATTCTTTATAAAAGAGAGATTGAATCAAGATATCATATATATCTCGAGCAGTATTCAAAATTGTTGAACATAGAGGCCGAGACAGCTCTTATGATTGCAAGAACAATGGTTTTGCCTGCGGTCTTAAGGTATCAGACTGAACTTGCCACCAATGTTTCTTCTCTTTCGAAAGTAGATTTAGCCGGTGATTTGATCGGCTCAAATAGGGAGATTGTGGAGAAATATTCAAAGGATGTGGCAAGGCTTTATGACAGAATTAAACTCCTTGAGAAGGAACTCAGTAATGCAGAGAATGAGGAAGATATTGAAAAGAAAGCCAGATACTATTGCTATAATGTATTGCCTGCGATGAATGAGCTACGTAAGGTTGTGGATGATCTTGAAGAAGAGACTGATGATGCTTACTGGCCATTGCCAAAGTACAGGGAAATGCTATTTATATATTAAGATTTTCTCTCATTTTTGCCGGAAATGCTATTTGGGTTAATTTTCACCCAGTCTTGTTTAATTTGAGACTGGGTGAAAAGAAATATAAAAATAGAGGAAATCACCTTGATAAAAGTTTTATTTATCATAAATTAAAAATTGCAAATGTTAATGGTAAAGTCAAAAAGTAAATCAGAACTATTGAATTTACTTTAACTTAAACAGCTTGAGAATTAAATTTAATATTATAGTCAGTATAACACTTATTATTATGCTTGAAGTGATTGGAAAGTAAAATCCGAAGTTTTCTTTCTTTATGATTATATCCCCCGGTAACTTAAAGAAAGGGACAAACTTTGAAAAGAATGAGAAAAACAAAAATATTCCTCCCACTACAAGAAAAATTAAACCAGTATAAAACATTATTTTACTGATCTGCATAGTTCTCCCCTATTTAAAATATATAAAAAATTTGCTTTATTTTCAAGAAATTCCTGTAATTTTTCTCCATTTTTATAAAAATAAAAAAATTAAGGTTGTAAAAAATTTGTATTGATAATAAAATTAATGTGTAACTTCAAATGTAAGGTAGCTATGTGAAAAGGTTCTTGTTTCTAAATATATTCTTTTTTGTTACTTTGTCTTTTGGTTTTGAACCTCAACTTGAATACTGGACTGGCAACGCTGAAAAATTCAATGGGGTTTACTGGAAAAATATTAAAGTTTTGAAATATGAAATCGATAAATTGCCGTTATCAGGTTTAATTTATTTAAGGTTTAAACTACCTGACGATGTTGAGAATTATTGTATTTATTATTATTCTACCGAGCAATTTTATGAAGTTTATGTGGATGAGTTAAATGAAAAAAGCAGAATTTTTAAATTCTATTATGATAAACTTGTTCCAAAAAGACCGGGACTTACCACAGGTGAGGTTTTCAGTATTATTCCCTTAAAGAAGGAGTTTGGGGGTAGATACATTTATTTTAAGATATTTTTTGCCAACAAATTTTTCTTTTTAAAGTTCAAAAAACTTTTGATAATTCCTATTCAGGAAGCGTTTAAGTTAGTTTTAAAGAATGGGATTTTTAGTTTTGTTCTTTCGATTGTAGGGCTCTTTTTTGGAATAATTTTTCTATTTCTTTCTTCCATAGGGAAATTTAATCAGAAAGCCCTTTTCGGAATGGGGTTCTTTTTGTTTTTTATTTCTTTAAGGCAATTTGCTGAATCTCAAATTCCTCTGTTTTTCCTGCCTTTGCCTGTAGTGTGGGGTTATATTGCGTATTTTTCTGGTTTTTTAATAATATTTGGATTATTTTTATTTTTAGACCAGATATTCAAAAGAAAATTTCATGCTGTTTTTAACATTCTGTTTTTTATTCATACTGTTGTGACACTCGGGTTTGCGTGTATTGAAATTTTCGGTGTTTTACCGTTATCCCTTCTTCTTAGTTATTATCACTTATATTTAATTTTATTGGTTGTGCTCATTTTTATTTTGATGGTGTCTGCCGCCATACAGGATATTGTTGAAGCTAAGATATTGATAATTTCTGGCGGACTTATATTCTGGTTTACTGCTATTTATGAGTTACTTTCACGTGTGCTTAATTTATTTGAATGGGATAAAAATGTTCTAAGTCTGGGTATACTCTTTTTTATATTTTCCTTGATAGGAATACTCACATATTATTTTATAAGAATTTTAGTTCAGAAGGAAGATTATTACAGGGAGATACAGTTAAAAAATGATGAATATTTAGCCATAAAAGAAAGACTTGAAAATGTTCTTTTAGAGAAAAATTCTGAGTTGAACAAAGCAATAAACAGGATAAGATTGAATAACTATCTTATGAATAAAGAACTTGAACTGGCAAAAAAGATTCAGATGTACCTTGTGCCAAAATATCCTCCAGTAGAGGAAATTGCATTCTTTTATAAGCCTATGGAGCAGGTTTGTGGAGATTTTTATGATTTTATAACTTTTTCTGATGACAGGATAGGTATCTTTATCAGCGATGTTTCAGGGCATGGTGTACCCGCCGCACTTATAACTTCTATGATAAAAAGCGCCATAAATCAGATGAAAGATGAGATGAAAAATCCCGCAAAATTTTTAACGAAATTAAATGATTTTCTTTACTATCAGACAGAGTCTCATTTTGTTACAGCTTTTTACTGTGTTTATAATAGAAAAACCAAGAAACTTATTTATGCGAACGCAGGTCATATTTTACCATTTAAAATTTCAGAAAATAAGGTTGAAAAACTTTCATCCAGAAATAGAAGTATACCTTTAGGAATACTTAACTCTAACGATTTGAGCAGAAATTTTAAAGCTTACACAAACGAGGAAATTAATTTAAAAAAGAATGATAAAATATTTTTATTTACAGATGGACTTTCTGAGGCATTGAGAGTTTCAAATACGGGATATTCAGTAGATGAAAATTCCCAATCCTTTGGCGAAACTTTCCTTTTAGAGGCAATAATTCAGAATAAAAACTTTTCTTGCAGAGATTTTATTACTAATATTTACGAAAAATTTGTTGAGTTTAGAGGGGCAAACATTTTTGATGATGATGTGTGTATGATATGTCTTGATGTATTATAAAAATAAAATTAACTGATTCGTTAAAATCACATCTAATATCTAGAAAATATCTTAAAATTTCCCTATTCTTTTTTCAGAGAAGTATAAGAGTTGTTAAAAAATTATACTTAAGGGATAGTATTTTTTTTAAAAAAACTTGTTATAATTTAAGATATTAAAATAGATGTGAATAAGGGGGTGAAATATGAAAGAGGCAAATATACTTATTGTAGAAGACGAAACTATATTTGCCGAAAACTTAAAAAATTTTCTTATAAACAATAATTACAAAGTGGTTGGGAGGGTTGATAATTTTTCTGAAGCTTTACAAATAGTGAAAAAGAGACCGGTTGATCTGGTTCTGATTGATATTTATTTAAGAGGAAAAGAGGACGGTATTTTTCTTGCAAAGGAATTAAAAAAGCTTGACATTGCATTTCTTTTTATTACTGCTATATCTGATCAAAAAACTATTGAAATAGCAATTGAAAATGGTGCTTATGGATATATTGTAAAACCTATAGAGTTGGGTCAGTTAAAAATCACGCTTGATATTGCTTTATATCAGATTGAACTTTACAGAAAATTGAAAAGAGAGAAAGAAAAACTTCAGGAGAAGCTAAGAGAGATGGTTGAATCACTTCAATTTATGATGATTGAACTTGATTCATCTTTTAATATTACTTATCTTACAAGCCATACATGTGTTAAATTTTCAAATCTCCAGGTAGGTAAAAACTTCCTTTCCTTCTTTGATGAAAATGAAATTTATTTTGTAAGAAATAAGCTTGAAGAGGTAAAAAAAGGGAAAATTATTACCTTTAATTTCTTTTTAAGAGACGGTGAAAATAGAAAAGTTCCTGTTTTTTTTAAGTGTTCACCAGTTAATGTAAAAGAAAAAGATATAAGGATAGTAATGCTTGCAATTCTGGATATCATTTCAGAGTTATTGTTTGCTGATGATTCATTTTTTGAAAAATATTCTCTTTCAAACAGGGAAAGGGAAATTATAAAATGTATAATAAATCTCAATACAAATCAAGAGATTTCAAAAAAGCTTTTCATATCTGTATCAACAGTTAAGTTTCATATCAAGAATATATTTTCAAAGTTGAATATAAAAAATAGAAAAGAACTACTCGATCTTTTAAAAGACTATTATGTTACAAATTACGGTAGAGAATACTATGCTTTATACCTTTTAAATATTTTATTAAACACTCAAATAAAAAATTAGACTAATAATTTCTAATAGTATCAGCAAAAGCATTGCAAAAGTTATCTATCTCTTTTTCCCCGATAGTAAAAGGTGGCAGTAATCTTAAAACGTTCTCCCCAGCTTTCAATGTAAGGATTTGTTTTTTAATAAGTGAATTTATTACGTTTTTTACAGTTAAGTTTTTACTTAAACTTATTCCAATCATAAGACCATAAACCCTTATATCCTCGATAATGTGAGGAAAAAGTTTCTGTATTGAAAGAAGTCTATTTTTAAAAATAGTGGAAAGCTGATTAATTCTTTCGAGTAAATTTTGATTAAGAAGCTCCATTACCTTTATACCTGCAGCGCAGGCAATAAAATTTCCCCCGAAGGTTGAGGCATGAAGCCCGGCTTTCATTCTTTCTGCTATTTCAGGTTTTAGTACAAGTGCACCTACTGGAATTCCATTACCTAAAGATTTTGCAAGGGTTATGGCATCCGGGGTTATGTCAAAGTTTTGATAGCCAAAATACTTTCCTGTTTTCCCTATGCCAGTCTGTACCTCATCAAAAACAAGTAATGCATTGTAATGTGAACAGAGCTCTCTCGCTTTTAATACAAACTCACTTGATAGCTTTTTGACTCCCCCTTCCCCCTGAACTGGTTCAAGAAATATAGCACAAACATTTTCGTCAAATTTTTTTTCGAGTTCTTCTACATTATCTGGAGTAACAAAGTCAATGTTTTCAAGCAGTGGCTCGAAACCTACCTTATATTTATCCTGTCCTGTAAGGCTTATTGTGGCTATGGTTCTTCCATGAAAAGAATTGTGTAAAGAAAGAATTTTATTCTTGCCTTTTTTTATAGAATTGCCGAAGATTCTTGCCACCTTTATTGCAGCTTCATTTGCTTCAGCTCCACTGTTACAGTAAAAGATTTTGGCCTTAAAAGATTTTTCACAAATCTTTTTGGCAAGCTCAATCTGAAGCTCATTATAAAATAGATTGGAAATGTGAGATATTCTATCAAGTTGCTTTTTAATGGCTGAGTTTATAGTTTTATTTGAATGTCCAAAACTTACAACGCCAATACCTGATGTAAAATCGAGATATTTTTTCCCAGTGTCGTCCCACACAAAATGTTTTTTTCCTTCTGTTATGTTAACTTCAAATCTGTCGTAAAAAGAAATTAAATATTCTTTTTCCAGAAATTTTATTTCTTCTTTCATTTTTTGCTCCTGAAGATAAAATTAAGTAATATTATAATATTTCTCTGAAAAAATCTAAAATTTATTATGATAATTCTTTTGTCAATCTGTTTTAGGCAAAGTTAGTATAAAATCAATTCGGTTTATTGCTTTTTTTTTACCGAAGTTTTATAATTTAAGAAAAAAGGAAAGTTTATGTCTGTAATCGTTCTGGTTAATAATGAACCTATTTCAGATCAAATGGTAAAAAAGGTTATGAAAAGGCTTCTTGTAGAAATTCAGGAAGATGAAGAAGATTTTGAATTGACAAAGGAAAATAAAAAATTTGTGAAAACTGAGGCTTTAAATTATCTGATTGACAGAACTTTAATTTTACAGGAGGCAAGAAAAGAAGGAATAGATATTGATAATAAAGCTCTAATGAAACATTTTGAGGAAATTAAATTAACCTTTGATTCAAAAGAAGAATGGGAAAAAAGTTTAGAGGAGCTTGAACTTGAAGAGTCCGAACTTTTTGAGGAAGTGAGGAAGGATGGCATTGTTGAATTGTACCTTTTAAGACACGGGCTTGAAGATGTTGATTTTACAGAGAAGGAGTTAAAGGAGTTTTATGAAGAGAATAAGGATTATATCAGGGAACCAGATAAATTCTCATTTTATGAGATTTTTTTTGATAATTTAGAAAGTGCTGAAGTAATTTATGATCTTTTATCTGAAATTAGTGTTAAGAGTAAAGTTTTAAAGGAACTTTCAGATAGAGAGCTTGAGTTTCTTTACCATTCTGATGTATCTGATAATAAGGTTCCTCAGGAGCTTCTTGAAATGATTGAGGCTTCGGAAGGTGAAGAGGATACCTTTTTGATTTCTGGTGATGATGGTTACTATGTGTATAAAATTGTTGATATAAAGCCAGGGCGTGAAGTTTCTTACGATGAAGTAAAAAAGGAGCTTGCAGAATATTTAATAGAAAAGGCCAAACAGGAAAAATTTGAAAAAATTGTAGGTGAGCTTCTGGATAAGGCTGATATAAAATATGTGGACACTTCATTTTTAGAGGATTAATCTGATGTGAAGTATAAGTCAATTTTCCCGAATCTTGCTGATTTTCTGGTTATATCAATTTTCTTTCTTTTTGCAGTTTCTATTTTAGTCCTTTCGGCAGCTAATGAGAAAGGGAAAAAAGTTTTGATTGATACACCTGATGGTAAATTTGAGTATTATCTTGATAAAAACAGAATTCTTTCTTTTAGAGGTGCATTAGGAAATTATAGCATTGTGATAAGTAATGGGATTATCTGGGTAAAAGATACCAATTGTCCGAAGAAGATCTGTAAAAGATTTAAGATTAGTAAAGTGAATGATAGTATTATCTGTATTCCAAACAGGATAAGTATAAGAATTGTGGGGGATGAAAGGGGAAGCGTGGATGGAATTACTGAATGACATAAGAAACTATCATAGTCTAAAAAAGGATGAGAAAATTTATTTGATATGTTTTCTTACGGCTATTTCATCCCTTCTTTCTGTTATAGATTCTATAATTTCGAGACCTTTTATTATAAAGATTGGACTTGCTAATATTGTTTCTATGATTCTAATATATGAAGGACAATATTCACTTTCATTTTTTGTGGGAACTTTAAGGGTTATTTTTTCATCTCTTGTCACTGGTAGTTTATTTTCATTTTCTTTTATTTTGAGCTTTTCAGGGTTTGTTTTTGCTTACATTTTTGCAGTTTTATCAAGGAGATTTATCAGAATACTTTCTATCTATGGAATTTCTGTGATATCTTCATTTTTTCATATAATAGGGCAGAGCATCTGGGTTTTTTTATTTTTTGGATTTACAAAGACCAATACAGCTCTTGTTTCAATTTTTTTGCTGGTGGGAATAGTAACGGGATTAATTGTGGGGTATTTTTCAATCCTTTTTTATAAAAATGTAAAGTAAAAATTTGCTTAAGTTTGCATATTAATGCAATTGGGATTATAATTTTCTACAGGATAAACCGATAAATAAAAAGATTTAGTTCGGAGTATTAAATGCCTGTTCTGGAATTTCAGATTCCTTCTTTAATTTTATATGGTAATGAGGCTCTTCAGAGGCTTTCGGATTATGCTGCTCCTAATCAGGAAAAGGTTGTTATAGTTGCTGAAAGGCAGGCAACTGAGTACGGAATTACTTCTAAAATTAAAAGGCAGATTGAAGGTTATGCTTATGATATAATCACTTACGAAATACCAACTAATGCCACAACTAAAGAATTATTTGAAGGTGTAAATATTGTAAAAACAGCACGAGCTGATGTGGTTTTAGGGATCGGAAGTTCAAATACTCTCTCTGTGGCCAAATGTATTGCCCAGTTTAGCATGCAGGAGGTCACGGAGGAGACACTTAAGGGTTATAAGAAGTTTGCTGTAAAGAAAGTAAAATATATTGAAATTCCATTTGTACAGACTATAAACTGGGGTTTAATGCCCACAAGTTATGTAATAGATGAAACGGATAAAATCAGGAAACCTTATTCTGATAAAGATTCAGTGGCCTATGCAGTTATTATCGATCCATCAATAACGGAGGATGTGCCTTTGGATGCTGTGGTTTATTCCAGTCTTGAGGCACTGGCCTATGCTTTTGATTCGTATATTTCTAAAAAAGCCAATCCTATTTCAGACGCTTTCAGTTTGAGAGCAATAGAGTATTTAAGTGTGAATCTCAAAAGATTGGCTGTGGAACCAGCAAATACAAAACTTAAGGGCAATTTGTCTGTTGGAGCGCTTCTTGCTTCTCTTTCAACCTGTTTTTCTTCACTTGGTTTAACTGCTGCCTGTGGTATGGGGCTGGAAAGTGCGACGAATCTTTCTGCTACTATTGGAACATCAGTTATTCTTCCACATATTATGGAATTTAATTTGACAGCCGCAGCAAACCGATTTGTGCAGATTGCAATGGCTTTAGGTGAAAAGGTAAGTGATGTAACAGTTATAGAAGCTGCAATTATGGCAATAGAATCAATAAGAAAATTGATGCTTGAACTTCATATTCCACAAAGGCTTTCAGATTATAATATTACAAATGATAAAATTGAGCAGTCAGCAAGGGTTGCTTCTCAATATGAGTTTTTGAATTATATACCAAGAGCCGCAGGGAGAAATGAAATAAGTGAGATTTTATCTGCTGCCCTCTAATTTTTATGGAGTAAAGTTATGCTGGAAATAAGTGATTTTCAGGCAATTCTTGACATAAACCAGAAGATTAATTCAATAAAAAATGTAAAAAGTATTTTAAAAGATATCTCACATTATGCTGGTGTACTTCTTAACGCAGAAGGTGCCTCAATTCTTTTAAGAGATCCTCAAAGCGGCAATTTGCATTTCGAAGTTGCTTTTGGAGAAAGTAGTGAAAGTCTTTATGATGTTGTGATACCTAAAGGTAAGGGAATAGCTGGTTATGCGGCAGAAACTCAACAACCTGTTGTAGTTGATGATGTTGATAAAGATGAAAGATTTTATCCGTTTGTTGATGAGATTACGAAGTTAAAAACGAGATGTTTACTTGCAATGCCTTTAATTAATAAAGGAGTAACTATAGGTGTTATTGAGGTAATGAATCCCGCGAAAGGAAAATTTACTGAAGATGATATTATTTTACTGAGACAGTTTGCTGAACAGGCTGCTTTAGCGATTTCAAATGCACTTCTTTATAAAAAGGTTCGTGATAGAGCCAGAGAGATGGAATATCTTTATCAGATTTCAAATCTAACAAACTCTTTGTGTTCGAAAAAAGAATTGTTTGAGAGAGTACTTGAATTACTTTCGAAGATATTTCAATCTGAAAGATTATCTTTGATGCTAATTAATGAAGAAACAGGGAAACTGTGTATAGAAGCGGCAATAGGTATTCCAGAGGATGTTGTACAGAAAACAGAAAATGTAATTTATGTTGAAAAAATTTCTAATATTGTGTTAAATGAAGGAAAGCCGCTTTTTTCTAATAATATTGAACAGCATGGAATCAGTAAAAATAAAAAATTTAGGTATAAGAGCAAAGCTTTTATTTCTGCTCCCATTAAGGTACAGAATATTCCAGTTGGTGTTATAAATATTTCTGAACCGAAAAAGGGTGTAAGATATACACAGGAGATGGCAAAACTACTTCAGACTATTGCTAACCAGGTTGGGCAGGCATATCAAGGCATTTTAAGTTATGAAGAAAGAATAGAAAATGAAAAAATTAAAAAGGAAATCGAAGTAATGAAAATGTTACAGAATGCTCTTTTAATAAAAGATTTTAAGGATTATCAGAATATTTCTATTTTTGCAAAAATGAAATCTGCTGAAATAGTAAGCGGTGATTTTTATGATGTGTATAAAATTTCACCTGCAAAAATTGGTTTTGTTATAGGGGATGTTTCTGGAAAGGGTTTGCCTGCTTCTTTGTATATGGCAGTTTCAAGAAGTGTTATTAAAGCGTATGCTTATCATATAGAAATGCCAGGTGAAATGTTAACAAAAGCGAATGAAGTTCTTGTCGAAGATTCAAGAGTGGGTATGTTTGTTACATTATTTTATGGATTACTGGATTTAGAAAATTCAATTCTTTATTATTCCAATGCTGGCCATAATCTGCAGTTTGTTTATAGACCATCAAAAAATGAGTTTATTCCTCTCAAGTCAAAGGGTATTCCTCTTGGTGTAAACAGAAATGAAAGTTATCCGAATTCAAAGCTAAAACTTGAGGCAGGTGATATAATTGTATGTCTTACTGATGGTATTGTTGATGCAATAAACGAAGCGGGGGAAGTTTTTGGACTTGAAAGGGTAAAAAATGTTTTGCATAAATACGCTGTTGGAAACGCGCATACAATTGTAAGTTCTTTGTTTAGAGATGTTGAAGAGTGGTCAAAGAATACACCTCAGTGGGATGATATGACAGTTCTTGTTATAAAAAAACCTTAATAGTTTTTTGGATTTTTCATGAAAAGAAAAGAAGTTCTAAAGTTTATTTTAGAAAATTTACCAATAAGCTTTGACGAATTGTTTGAAAAACTTAAAAATATTTCTGGTATGTCCTCCAGAAATTTAAAAAGGGTCATTAAAAGTTTATTGAAAAGTAATAAAATATATTTTGATGAGCAGAGTAAAAATTTTGTTTTAAAAGAAAAAAAGTTGAGAAAAAGTAAGAAAGGGGCTAAAAAAACGAAAAGTGTTTTAAAAGGTGCAGAAGTTGATTTTTTTACAATTGTTGAAAAATATAAAATAAGGAAGAATTTTCCTGAGAGTGTTTTAAAAGAAGCTGAAAGCCTGCCAGAAAGTATTCCTTTAGAAGAGATTGAGAAAAGGCTAGATCTAAGAAAAGAAATGATTTTTACAATCGACGGGGCTGATGCAAAGGATCTTGATGATGCTGTCTCAATCAAAAGATTGGAAAATGGATGGGAACTTGGTGTTCATATTGCTGATGTTTCATATTATGTTGGTATAAACTCAAAGCTTGACAGAGAAGCAAAAAAGAGAGGAAATAGCTATTACTTTATAAACAGAGTGGTTCCAATGTTTCCTTTTGTACTTTCAAATCATCTATGCAGTTTAAATCCTGATGAAGATAAACTTACTTTTTCTGTGATTATGAAGCTAAACAAGGCTGGAAAGATAACAAATTATAAGATTTTACCAACAGTTATAAATTCGAAGTACAGGCTTACATATGATTATGTGCAGGAATATCTTGATGGAAAAATTGATATAGAGGATAGTAAACTGAAACAGTCTCTTGACGAAATGAATATTCTTTTCCGAATACTTTATGAAAATAGGATAAAAGAGGGAAGTATAGATTTTGATTTTAAAGAACAGAAGATTGAACTTGATGATAATGATGAACCTGTAAAGATATGGCTTAAGGAAAGAATGGATTCAGAGAGAATAATAGAGGAATTTATGCTTGCTGCAAATAAATGTATAGCAGAGTTTCTTTCTGATAAGGATGTTTCACTTTACAGGGTGCATGAAGAGCCGGATGATAGCAAGCTGAGAAATTTTATGAGGATAGCCTTAAAGCTGGGACATAAGATTTCTGGCTATCCTGTTCCAACTCCTTTTGATATTCAAAAGATCCTGTCTGAAGTTAAGGATAAACCACATAAGGAATTAATCAATCTAATTCTTCTTCGTTCTATGCAGCAGGCGAGATATCACACGGATAATTTAGGGCATTATGGACTTGGATTTGAATTTTATACTCATTTTACCTCACCGATAAGAAGGTATGCTGATCTTGTGGTGCACAGACTTGTGAAACATTTTCTATTTACACCTGATGCCCCTCTTCCCTACACAAAGGATCAACTTACAAAGATTGCCCAGCATATTTCTGATACTGAAAGAATTGCCATGGAAATGGAAAGGGAGTTCTATAAGATCAAAGCCTTAAGATTTTTAAAGGGTATGGAGGGGAAGAAAATGTGGGGTATAATTTCTGGTATAACCGGGCTTGGCATTTTTGTTCAGCTTGAAAAATATGGTGTGGATGGACTTGTAAGATTTTCTGATATTGAGGATGATTACTATATTTATGATGAAAAGAATTTTATTGCCATAGGCAGGCAAACTAAAAAGAAGTTCAGTATGGGTGATAGAGTAAAGGTTAGAATACAGAGTGTAAAAATAGAGAAGGGATTTTTAGATCTCGAACTTGTAAAATAGTTATATGTGCTGGCTTGTAGCCAGCACATATAATTTTTATTACTTGTAGATTGCAATATCTCCACCGCCCGCATTTATTTCTTCTTCTGTAGAAAGGCTTGAAAGGTTTATCTTATAAGTTTTGCTTCCATAATAGCCCTCTGAGGTAAACAGATAGCCGTTGTCATAAGCCATCCCCTTCAATGATTTTCCAGTGAGGATATGTGTAATTGATGCTTCACCAAGATTGTGAATGTATATTCCTCCTTCACCTCCCCACGAGCTTTCAACTACAAAAAGTTTATCGTTTACTTTTATTAAATACATTGCATTTGTTGCCGGAGAATTGAGATTGGATATTGAATAATCCTGAGTGTTCATTTTAAGCACTCCTCCGCTTCCATTGTATTTTCCTGTGCAGGCTATGTAGAGACTGCTTCCATCAATACAGAGTGATTGAGGATTCTTAATTGTAAGTTCGATATTTGTAAGGTGGGCATAGTTATCTTTTTTATATATTTCTATTCTACTGCCACTATAGCTTGAGTTAAAACCATCACTTGTAGCTATATATATTTTTTCACTGTCGAATATAACTCCCTCTGGATAGCCTGGTGTCTTTAAGTTTATGTTTGTTATTATAGAAAAGTTTGCCTTCGATATAACTGAAAGCTGGTTTGATACAGAAAGAGTTACGTAAATTCTGTCTGTATCGATTGCGATATTGTAAGGGTTTGAACCATCTGCAAAGCTTAAAACCTCTTTTTCGAGATTAAGAAGGTTAATTTTTAATAATTTGTTATCACTGGATACAACAACGTAGGCATAATCACCATCTACTTCGATATCATTTGCCGCATTTCCAACTTCACTAACTGTTTTAATTTCTTTTGTGGTCAGGTCATAACTTTTTAATATTTTGTTGGCTTCGTCAATAATTAACAATGACGGTTTTTGCGGTGGTGTGTAATTACCAGATTTTGGCACCTCAGAACATGAGAATATCACTGTTAGAAGAAAGAGAGTTAAAAGGATAGAAAGTTTTCTTAAAATTTTTTGCATCTTTATCCTCCTTTAAAATTCTATTTTTATCCCTGCTTTAAAAATTCTACCAGGTTGTGGATAACTTTCTATTTCTTCGTAGTTTTCATCAAGTAAGTTTTCAACTCCAAAATAAAACCAGAAGATTTTTAGATATATATCAAGAATTTTGTATGGAGAAAGCCAGACAGTGTTTTCTTCAGTTGTAAATCTCTCACTTATATACCTGTAAGAAAAGTTAAGCGAAATGAATTTATATTCCAGATTCCCTTTTAAAGTCCATTTGTAAAGAGGGGAATATATTATTCTCTTCTGGTAATATTTTGAGTCAGGGTCGTTGTTTATGGAATAATTGTAGCTTAAAGCAACTTCAAAAAAGTAATAAATTTCACCAATCTGATCTTCTACTTTTGTAATAGTATTAACAATTTGAGAGAAAACTTTTCCAATATTTTCAGGTTGCCATTTTCCAGAGGATGGAGTCCATATAATTTGATTTTCTATAAAACTCTGTGAGTATGATAAATTTATATAAAAAGGTGGAAACAATGCCGCAAGACCACTTTGCCATCTTAAACCATCTTCAGGTTTTAGATTTGTATTCCCCTTTGCAAAGTTATCTTCTGGCCAGTAGAGATCATTAAAGGAAGGAAATAAAAGCCCCCTTGAGACACTTCCGTATATGTTAATACCTTCAATTATATTGAATGAACCAGAAAGACCTGGAATATAAAAAAATCCAAGTTTATCTTTGTAGATTAAGTCGGATGAGTAAGAGATGGAAAACATTTCAATTTTTTTAGAAAGAGTATACACAAGGTGGGTTTCATAAGAATTGTGGTTTGAAAGTTTAGTGCTTTCGAGCCAGTAAAGTTTCACTTTTGGATTAAAATTGTTTGAAAGTGTAAATAATTCAAATTCTTTTTTTGCCTCCAGATTAACTGAGTGATTTATGTGGGTGTCTTCATAGTATCCAGTTAGGGTATATGTATTCTGCCAGTTAATATAATTTGCTTTTAAATCTGTATTTAGTAATGAGGATGAAAGACTGAATATTGTAAAAAAGTCTTTTTGCCTTCCGGATGTGTTGTAGCTTATTCCTGTCCCACCATTTTTATAAGTATGTGATATTGAAAGTGATGCAAAGGGAAAGTAGAGTTCACTGAAAATAGCGTATCTTGTGTAGTCGAGATTTTGTGTTTCATTTGTAAATCCATATTTATCAATGTATTTGAAATTGTTGCTGCTTACGATTGCAGAAAAACCAGCAACGGATTTTAGATTTTCATCCTGGGTTTTTAAAAGTATTTTCCCCCCATAAGTAGAATAACTCTGTGTAAAAAATTCTAAAAAACCATTTTTTTGATATGGGTATGTTGCAAGAAAATTTATAAATCCTCCCTGTGCATTAATTCCATAGGGTGAAAGGTTGTCTCTGTAAATTTCGTATTCAGTTGCAAATTCCAGCGGAAGAAGTGAAATATCAAATGTGTTATTCTGTGGCAAATTTATTTCAGTATTATTCCAGCCAATTTTTGTGTGGGATGAAAGCCCACCATCAATCGATAGAGTATTTACCTGTCCTAATGTTCCATAGGAGCGATTTTGCACAAAGGCAGAATTTATTCTGGAAATGGGGTTAACAGAGTCAAAAGACTTTTGTTTTTCGTATTGAATTGCCGGGGTTTTTACCTTAAATTCAGGTTGTGTATTGGTTAAAAAGAAGCTAAAATTTGTCTGGGAGTAAATTTTTTCATTTAGAATGATAAATAAAAAATAAGTTAATAAAAAAAGCCTGGAAAGAAAGTTCATAGTAAATCCCGCTTAAATTTTCCTTTCCAGGCTTAAGGTAAAAAAGATGAGCTTTAAAGCATATTCCAAGCCATCCTTTTCCTTAAGCCCGAGGAAAAGTTAGTATATGGATACGGCAGGTCTCCTGGCTCAGGGGTAATAGATAAGTTTGCCCAAAGACTTTTTTCTTTTTGGACAAACCTATCTACTCAGGTTGCCTTCCCGTGAACATCCACAGTGGCAACCTTGATAGATGATGAATGCAAGACTATGTAAAAATCCATTATAGTGCCATCATCACACCCGTGAAAAATGACCGAACTTACACACGACAAACCTTTAACTTCAGTCAGTAAAAAAACCTCGCTAAAATCAAAATTTTACACAGCCTTGCTGTCACCATTCCCCTTACAGTGCCGGGTCGCGCTTCGGATTTGATCTTTTGCGATCTCACCGAATTCCCTTTTAAACCCTTAACGGGTACCGTTCCTTTTTATATTTTAAAATAGAATTAAATTTTTATCAAAAAATTTTTTATTTATTTTTAAACTTTAATTTAAATAAGCATATAGAGCCTTAGCACCCTCGCTGTTTTTCAATTGCTCTAAAGCCCACTGTTCAATCTGGCGAATTCTTTCCTTTGTGAGATTCAGCTTTTGTCCGATAGCGGAAAGGGATTGTGGTTCTTCACCATTCAGACCAAATCTACATTCAATGATTTTTCTTTCTCTTTCTGGAAGTTTACTCAACAGCTTATTTATCTGTTCCTTCAAAGAAAGATTTAAAACTTTATCTTCTGGATGTAATTCATAATCGTTGAAGTATGAGTTAAATACCTGCTCTTCTGCATTGTTATCTTCATTGCCAAATATTTCTTCCAGGGATGAATAGTTCTGAGACATATCAAGGATTTTTTTGATGTCTTCTTTCTCAATAAGGAGATTTTCTGATAAAATCTCCTCTGTGGGTCTTTTGCCAGTTTTCTTTAAGTAATTTTCAGAAAATTTCCATATCTGCATAAGTTCATTCGTTCTATTCATAGGCATTCTTACCATTCGAGATTTTTCTGAAATGGCCTTCAGTATTGATTGCCTTATCCACCAGATTGCATAAGAAATGAAATGATACCCTTTTCTGTAATCAAATCTTTCTGCAGCAGTAATAAGTCCAAGATTCCCTTCACTTATAAGGTCAGAAAGGGGAAGACCAAAGCCCTGATATTTTTTAGCTACGGAGATTACAAATCTCAGGTTAGAGAGAATGAGTTTTTCTTTGGCTTTGGTATCCCCCATCTCTATCCTTTTAGCTAATTCCTTTTCTTCCTCGGGTGTTAAGAGAGGAAATTTATCAATTTCTTTTAAGTAAAGAGAAATAGAATTGCTCTTTAAGTGCTTTTCCACTGCTTTATAAGATTTTAAAGTTTTTGACATAAAATAACCCTCCATTTTAAGTATGTAGCAAAAAATGTGCCAGAAATTAGATTTTAGAGAAGTGTTTTTCAAACACTTAAAACATAAGCCAAAAGAAGTTTTTGACATTTGAATGGAATAAGAAACTTATGCTGCTATATTATCAATTTTTGTGCTGTAACTAATTATGAGGGTGTATTTTTTTGACACAATTATAAACTTAATTTTTTAAAATATGTCAAAAAGCTACATACTGAATATTTTTCATCTTCCAATTCCGTAGTATGTAAAGCCCATAGACTCTAAAAAATTTCTATCGTAAATATTTCTTCCATCGAAAATTACTTTTACTTTCAAAAGGTTGTAGATTTTTTCAAAATCAGGTTCTTTAAAACAGTTCCATTCAGTAATTAAAACAAGTGCATCTGCATTTTCCAGTGCTTCGTACTGATCTTTTGTATATCTGATTTTTTTATCTTCACCAAAAATTTTTTTTGCCTCTTTTACGGCCTTTGGATCATAAGCTTGTATAGTTCCCCCATGCTCTAAAATTTTATTTATAATTACAATTGATGGAGCTTCTCTCATATCATCAGTGTTGGGTTTGTAAGAAAGCCCCCATATAGCAAATATTTTCCCTTTTAAATTGTGGTTGAAATGGTTATAGATTTTGTTAAAAAATCTTTCCCTTTGATTTTCATTGATTTCATCAATAGCTTCGAAAAGTTTTGAATCTTCTCCGATTTCCTGAAACATTTTTTTCAGAGCCTTTACATCTTTTGGTAAACAGGAACCACCATATCCCACACCCGCATATAAAAAAGACATTCCTATTCTTTGATCTGTTCCTATTCCCTCCCTTACTTTTAATATATCAGCATTATGTTTTTCACATAGCTTCGAAATTTCATTCATAAACGATATTCTTAATGCAAGCATTGCATTTGCTGCATATTTTGTTATTTCACTTGATTTGGTATCCATAATTATAATACGGTGCCCATTCTTTGCAAATGGAGAATAAAGCTGTTGCATAATTTTTGTTGCTCTTTCACTGTCGGAACCAATAACAATTCTGTCTGGAACCATAAAATCCTGTACAGCTTTTCCTTCTTTTAAGAATTCTGGGTTTGAAACGACATCAAATTCAAATTCCACATTTCTCTTTTTCATCTCTTCTGAAATTATTTCTTTTACTTTATATGCACTTCCTACAGGAACTGTGGATTTGTTTACCACCACTTTGTAGCCATTTATATATCTTCCTATATCTTTTGCTACAGAGAAAACATAGTTCAAATTTACAGAATTATCTGGTGTTGTGGGAGTTCCAACGGCTATAAAAATAATTTCACTGTTTTCTACACCGTACTTTATGTCGGTTGTGAAAGAAAGCCTTTTTGCTTCTCTGTTGGAAATGATTAATTCTTCCAGTCTTGGTTCATATATTGGAACTATGTTGCTGTTAAGGAGATTAATTTTTTCTACATTATTATCAACACATATAACTTCGTTTCCCATTTCTGCAAGGCATGTCCCTGAAACAAGCCCCACGTAACCAGTTCCAACCATACAGATTTTCATACTTTCCTCCTATCTTTTTAGGTAATTTTTTTCTATCCATTTCTGGTATTCACCACTTTTTACTTTTTCTACCCAGTCTCTGTTTTTTAAATACCAGTCTATCGTTAGTTCTATACCTTCATTAAAGGTAACTGATGGTTCCCATCCAAGTTCTCTCTTTATTTTTTCATAATTCATTGAATATCTATAATCATGCCCGGGTCTATCCTTAACAAATGTAATGAGTTTCTTGTAATGATTTTCATCTTTTCCTAATTTTTTTGCCATTTTTTCACATATTGTATTTACAACTTCTAAATTTGTTTTTTCTTCTCCACCGCCTATATTGTACTTTTCCCCTATTTTCCCTTTTGTTATGATCAAATAGATAGCCCTTGCGTGGTCTTCTACATAAAGCCAGTCTCTTATATTTTTTCCTTCTCCGTATATCGGGAGTGGCTTTTCTTCCAGAATATTTGTTATTATTAAAGGTATAAGTTTTTCAGGGAAATGGTATGGGCCATAATTATTTGAACAGTTACTCAGTGTTACTGGTAAATTGTAAGTGTGGTGGTAAGCCATAACAAGGTGATCTGATGCAGCTTTTGAAGCAGAGTAGGGGCTTCTTGGGTTGTAAGGTGTTTCTTCAGTAAATTGTCCTTCATCTGTAAGACTTCCGTAAACTTCATCAGTTGAAATGTGGTGAAATAATACATCAGTTCTATCTTTCCAGAATTCTCTTGCACATTCTAATAATGTAAATGTACCAACTACGTTAGTCTGGATAAAATCCGCTGGTTTGTATATTGATCTATCGACATGTGACTCTGCTGCAAAATTTACTATTGTATCAATTTGATACATTTTTAGTGTTTCAAAAACCTTCATCCCATCACAAATATCACCTTTTACAAAAAAATACCTCTCCTTGAAATTTTTCTGGATGTCTTCAAGTGAATAAAGGTTGCCTGCGTAAGTGAGTTTGTCAAAATTGACTATAATTCCATCAAAGTCAGTTTTTGTAAACAGGTATCTTATAAAGTTAGAACCTATGAATCCCGCTCCCCCCGTGATAAGTAGATTTCGCCTCATTTTTACTTCCTTCAGTTGAAATGGTTAATTATTTTAAATTAAAAGAATTTAAATTTCAATTTTAAGTCTGGATGATTTTTAGATTTTTTGATAATTTTTGCTTATAATAATTAAGATAGAAATTTAGGTTAAAGGGAAAAATTATGGAGCTGATTGAAACAGGTTTGCCGGGTTTATTTATCTTGAAACCAAAATTGTTTGAAGATGAAAGGGGTTATTTTTTTGAAAGTTATAATAAGAAGGTGTTTGCAGAAATTGGAGTTAACTTTGAATTTGTTCAGGATAATCAGTCTCTTTCAAAGTTTGGTGTATTAAGGGGACTGCATTATCAGCTTGAACCTTTTGCACAGACAAAGCTTGTACGTGTTCTTTATGGAAGAGTATGGGATGTGGCTGTGGATTTGAGAAAAGGTTCTCCTTCATTTGGTAAATACTACGGGATTGAACTTAACGATGAAAATAAGTTGAGTTTTTTAATTCCCAGAGGTTTTGCTCATGGATTTGTAGTGTTAAGTGATTATGCTATATTTTTTTACAAGTGTGATAATTATTACTCAAAAGAATCTGATAGGGGTATAAGATTTGATGATCCTGAAATAAATATAGCCTGGCCAATTAAGAAAGAAAATTTGATTCTTTCACAAAAAGATAGAAATCTTCCCTTTTTAAGGAATGCTGAAATTAACTTTGTTTTTAAGGGGTAGCTTATGAAGATTTTAGTTACCGGGGCAAATGGGCAACTTGGAAATGAAATTAGAAGGCTGGTTGATTCACAGAGAAAAGATGAGTTTGTCTTTACTGATGTTGAGGAATTAGACATCTGTAATAAAGAAAAAGTAGAAGAGTTTGTAATTTCAAACAAAATAGATTTAATAGTTAATTGTGCGGCATATACAGCGGTGGATAGGGCAGAAAACGAAAAAGAGCTTGCATATCGTATTAACCGTGATGCTTTATTGTATCTCAGTAAGGCTATTAACAAAAGGGATGGGGTTTTGATACATATTTCTACTGATTTTGTTTTTGATGGAAGCAAATCTACTCCTTACAAAGAGGGTGATGTTGAAAATCCACTTTCAGTTTATGGCAAATCAAAATTTGAGGGGGAGAAGATTGCTTTAGGTGGAGCAAGAAGTGTTTATATTATAAGAACCTCGTGGCTTTATTCAAGTTTTGGTAACAATTTTGTGAAGACAATAATAAAAAAAGCAAAGGAAAAAAAGGAGTTAAAAGTTGTTTTTGATCAGGTGGGAACTCCAACTTATGCTAAAGATCTTGCCAGCGCAATTTTACTTTTGATAAAGAATGTTGAGAAAAACCAGCAACAAATATTTCACTTCAGTAATGAAGGTGTTACAAGCTGGTATGATTTTGCAAAGATGATCTGTAAGATTGGGAAAATTGAGTGTGAGATTTTGCCTATCGAGACTAAGGATTATCCAACACCTGCAAGAAGACCTGCTTACAGTGTTTTAAATAAGACTAAAATAAAGGAATTTTTAGGAATAAATATACCTTACTGGGTTGATTCGCTTGAAGTGTGTCTGAAAGAATTAAATACTTAAAAAAGATGGGATTTATGAAAAAGACAGGCAGGTCATTAAGAAGATATTTTATTGAAGGGTTAGTATTTGTAATACCTATTATTGTAGTAATCTGGGTTTTATATTACCTTTTCAGATGGTTTTACGGGGTTTTCCATTTCTCTTTATTTTTTCTTCCCAGGGAAATCAGACTGCTTCCTTTTGTAAAACTTCTAGTAGTGATTACAAGTTTTGTAATAGTTTTGATTCTGATTTTCTTTTTAGGCCTTATAATAAATACTTTTTTTGGAAAGGCAATAAAGGGTTTTTTTGATAAGATTTTTTCTTTAATTCCAATTTTTGGAAGTTTTTATGATTCACTCAAGCATATTTCTGCAATAGTTTTCAAAGGAACTCCTTCTCAGTTTACAGGGGTCGTTCTTGTTGAATTTCCAAGGATTGGAAGCTGGTGCATTGGTTTTATTACATCCAAAGTAGAAAATGAGGGTATAACTAAAATTCTTGGGGAAGATAAAGAGTATTATATAGTTTTTATTCCCACTTCGCCAAATCCTACCACCGGTTTTACTGTAATTGTTGAGAAAGAAAAAGTTAAAAATATAGATATTTCAGTTGAAGAGGCTTTAAAGCTAGTTGTTTTTTTAGGTTTTATTTCCGGGAAAGAAGAAGATCAATAGGTGTGGGGTGTTTATGGTTAATGAGAAGTTTACAAAAATTGTTGCGACAATAGGTCCATCATCAAAAAGTACGGATATTATTAAAGACCTTATTATTGAGGGGGTTGATGTTTTCAGATTAAATTTTTCTCACGGGAAAATAGAAGAACACCTTGATGTATTGAAAAACATTCGAAAAGCTTCAGATGAAGTTGGAAAATTCACAGGGGTTTTTCAGGATCTGCAGGGTCCAAAAATCAGGATAAGAGAGATAGAAAATCAATTACTTGAACTTAAAGAAAAGGAAACACTTATTATTACAACGGAGATCCTAAAAGGTGGTATAATTAATGGTGAAAAGATAGTATCCATAGATTATCCCAGTCTTCACAAAGAAATATTTGAAGGAGCCAGAATACTAATAGATGATGGTCTTATAGAGGTCAGGGTAAGGAATGTAAAGGGGAAAAAGATTTATACAGAGGTAATAAACGGTGGTATATTGAAAGAAAGAAAGGGAGTGAATTTGCCACACATAAGGCTTGGTATTTCTTCAATTACTGAAAAAGATAAAGCAGATTTGAAGTTTGCTTTTGACAATGAACTTGAGTATGTTGCTCTTTCTTTTGTCAGGAATGCAGGTGATGTTAAGGAATTAAAGGAGATAATGTTAAAAGAATATTTAAAAATAATTCCAGTTATTGCAAAGATTGAAAAACCTGAAGCTGTTGTTGATCTTGATAATATAATAGATGTTGCAGATGCAATTATGGTTGCAAGGGGGGATTTAGGAGTAGAAACTTCTCCTCAGGAAGTGCCAGTATTGCAGAAAAAGATAATAAGACAATGCAACCTTGCTGGTAAACCTGTTATTACTGCCACACAGATGCTTGAGTCAATGATAAATAATCCAAGGCCCACGAGGGCTGAAGCAAATGATGTTGCGAATGCTATACTTGATGGAACTGATGCTGTAATGCTTTCAGGAGAAACTGCCGTTGGAAAATATCCCGTAGAGGCTGTAAGAACAATGAAAGAGATAGCAAAGTTTGTCGAGGAAAGTGCAGTATTTAAAAATGTAGAGCTTAAAAGAAATCTTACTGAAGAAGAACTTTTGCAGATTACAAAGTCAGATACTGAGGAAGCTACTTCATTTGCTACAATAGAAGTGGCGGAAAAGATTGGAGCAAAATTTATTGTTTGTTTTACTCATAGTGGTAATACAGCAAGAAAGCTTGCTAAATACAGGCCTTTAATACCTAATATAGCCTTTACTCCTATCAGGTCAACAGCCAAGAGACTTTCTCTTGTGTGGGGTGTTTCACCAATAGAGATCGGGTTTGTAAATACGGTGGATGAACTTCTTGAAGGTGCAAGTGAACTGTTAAAGTTTAAAAATATTGTCAAAGAAGGTGATTTTGTGGTTATTACCGCCGGTGTGCCTGTTGGTGTTTCTGGAAGTACTAATATGATTAAAGTTGTGAAGATATAGAAAGATTCTCTTCAAACATATATGTTACAAGCCCATCTTTAATCTTTGGTTCAAACCAGGTGGATTTTGGAGGCATTACTTCGTTTAAGTCGGAAATTTCCATAATTTCTTCAATTTTTACAGGATGAAGAAAGAAAGCAATAGCTGCTTTTCTTTCATTAATAATATTTGTCTGTATTTCTGTAGCATTCTTACCCCCAATAAACTGTATCTTATCAGAGGTTCTTGGTTCTTTTATTCCAAGAATCGGGTCAAGTAAGTAGTTATGAAGTATTGACACATCAAGCTTTTCTAATGGATTGTTAATCTGATGTTTATTTTTTAATTTTAGAATATACTTTTTCCCCCCAAAAAACATTCCTATTTCGCCTTTTTTTACCATAAAAGGATCAATTGTTTCTTTGAGGTTAAAATTTTCTTTTACTTTTTTTATGAAATCTAATTCAGACAGTTCACCAAGGTCAGTGATAACTCTGTTGTACGGCATTATTGTAAGTTCATCCGAAGGAAATACCACTCCCATAAAGTAAGAGTAAGGGGAATTTGAAGGTTTTCCCATCTGTTTCCAGACATTTACTGCTGAAGCAGCTCTATGATGTCCATCGGCAATGTAAAAATTTTTAATATTTTTAAAATAGTTTTGAAGAAGTATAATCTCATCAAACTGACTTATTTTCCATAAATTTTGTTTGACTTCATCTTCACTCTTAAAACTATAGAGAGGTTCTTTTTTCTTTATTTCAAGTATAATTTTTTTATATTCCTTTGTTTCTTTAAAGAATAGAAAAACAGGGCCTGTATCTGCTTTTGTAACGAAAATATGCCTGGTTCTATCTTCTTCTTTTTCCTTTCTGGTTAGCTCGTGCCTTTTAATCACTCCATCTTCATAGTCTCTGCATTTTAAAAGACAGTATATGCCATTCTGGGTTTTCCCATTATATGTCTGGGAAATCAAATAAAATGATGGAGATGTATCAAAATTAAGGATTTTATTTTTAATAAAACTTATTAGATTTTCTCTTGCTTTTTTGTATACCTCATCGCTGTATTCTGAAATTTTCTCCTCAAGTTCCCCATCAGCTCTGGTGATTTTTAAAAAGGAAAAAGGGTTTTTTGCAATAATTTCTTTTACCTGCTGTCTTGTAACTACATCATAAGGGGGACATACTATTTTTTCAACAAGTGTTTTTTCCGGTAAGAGAGCTTTAAAGGGTTTTATATCCAATGTATCTCCTTATATTATTTTTTGCAATATTATAACATAGAAGGAATTTTTCTGCTAAAAAATATTTTACTTGGTATAATATTTAATAGGATATAAATTTTTCCTTATTTTATATAGCCAAATACAGGATAGATTAATAGTTAAAAGTCTTTTTATATTTTTAAGAATTCTTTCGAAATTTTTTTCTTAAAAAGCCATTTCTATAGTGAAGAAGTAATTTAAAGGTCTTTAGAATTATCCATTTGAATTTTTCATCTCTTTTAAAGATGAGTGCAAATTATACTTACTTTGCAAGGGATTTTAAAATCCTCTATTAAGTTAACATCATAACAGGCATCATGTTGTAAATTTTTTCGAACTGATTTATCAAAAAAACCACTGTCGTTTTGCATTTTTTCTCTACTGAAAAGGTTAAGTTAAATTATCTCTTTTCTTTATCGCAAGTTTATAGTGTTCTAAAATTATTTCTCTGTTTTTACAGGGATAGTTTAAAGCCTCCTCAAGTTCTTTTGCGGCGGCTTTATAGTTTCCAAGATTGTAATATGCCCAGCCTAAACTATCATGGTAGGCTGCAGATTTTGGATTTAATGAAGTCGCTTTTTTGCATTCATTTAAGGCTTCGGATAGATTTATACCGAGTTCGAGATATGTGTAACCAAGATTGTTATGGGCACTGGCATTATTTGGGTCAAGCTGAATCGCCCTTTTAAAATGATATATTGCCAAGTCGTATTTTTTTAATTCGTAGTAAACATATCCCAAAGCAGAATATGCTGTGGAACTTTTGGGATTCATTTCTATAGCTTCTTTTAAATATTTTTCTGCATTTTCATAATCTTTTAATTCCGTATAAAGATAACCTAATAATAAAAGTGAGTGGATCTGTAGTACTAAAGAAAGTTCGGGGTATTCGAGTGCCACCTTAAGTTTTTCTATTGCTTTTCTTAATTCCCCTGTATTTGCATAGGAAACACCAAGATAATAAGATAAAAAGGCATTTTCTTTAAATTCGCTTTCTAACTTTTCAAGTTCTGCTAACGCTGTTTTATATTTTTTCTTCTCAATAAAATTTTTTATAATGGAACCCAGTTTTGATTGAAATTCAGAAGAAGCCATTTGTTACCTTTAGCTTAAATTTTTATAAAGTATAATCTGGTTATTAAAAAATGTCTAATTTTCGATATTCTTATTTAGATTTTTTGGAATTTTTTTTTAATTTTTTTTGTTAAAATAAATGGTTTTCTGTCGATAACAAAAAGTAGGAGATGGGTATGATTTTTGGAATGAATAATGCATTTGCAAAGAAGATGGAATTATATGAGATGGCTTTAGATGCTGTGTGTTTGAGAAGGGAGGTTATCGCCGATAACATAGCCAATGCTGACACACCGTTTTTTAAACGCTCTGAAGTAACTTTTGAATCACAGTTAAGAAGGGCAATTGAATCTGAAAAAACTCCCGAATTTCCGACACTTATGACAGATAAAAGACATATTGATTTTAACCAGTTCATTGATTACAGGACTGTTAAACCAAAAATTGTTGTTGAGTTCGATACAACTTATAGAAATGATAAAAACAATGTTGATATTGATAAGGAAAGTGTGGATGCAATGAAGAATTCAATGCAGTATAATGCTCTAATAGAGGGTTATTCAAGGAACATAAGAATAATCGACACAGTAATGAGATAGGAGGAATAAATGGGACTTTTTTCTGTTTTAAATATAAGTGGAAGTGGTTTAACTTCACAGAGGTTAAGGCTGGATGTTATTGCTAATAATATAGCTAATGCTACCACAACAAGGACAACAGAAGGAGGGCCATTTCAGAGATCAAGGGTAGTTTTAAGACCCATCGATGATTCATTGACTTTCAAATCTCATCTTTTGCCTGACAAACTTAGAAAACAGGTTGGTCAGGGAGTAAAGGTTTTAAAAATAGAGAAAGATGAAAGACCCCCCAGGATGGTTTATGATCCAACCCATCCCGATGCAATCAAATCTGGAAAATGGAAAGGCTATGTAATGATGCCTAACGTAAACATTGTTGAGGAAATGGTGGATATGATTTCAGCTAACAGAAGTTATGAAGCCAATGTAACTGTGATCCAGTCTGCAAGACAGATGTTTGAAAAGGCTCTTACTATTGGTAAATAAAAAAATTAAATAAAAATTAAAAAATTTTTTTACAAAAATCTTGCAATTATTTAAAATTAAGTCATAATATATACATAAATTTTAGTAGTTTAAAAATTACTACTTTTTTAAAAAATTTCGATAAAATATACAGGAGAGGAATATGGAGATAGTAAGTAGAGAAATGGCAGCAGGTGATAAAGTGACTTTGAACAGAACCCATAAATTACATTTCAGTGATGAAGGAATAATAGGAAAAAAGGTTGAAGATCCTGAGAAGTCTTTTGCAAAGATATTTTTTGGTGCTGTGGAGGAAGCAAATTCTTTGCAGCATCAGGCTGACGAACTTGAAGAAAAAATGATTTTGTACCCGGAGGAAGTTAATATACATGAAGTTATGATTGCAAGTGAGAAAGCAAGATTATCTGTAACTCTTTTAAAGACTGTAGTTGAAAAGGCAATAAGGGCTTATAATGATATAGTTACAATGAGATAATAAAAAAGTACGGGGAGGGGAAAATGCCTAATCTTTCAGAGATTTTTAAAAAATTGTTAGAAGCCTTTCAAAAACTTACAAATCAGCAAAAACTTATTTTAGGCGGAATAATAGTTGCACTGATAATTGGAATTATTTTACTTGGGACTTTTTCGGCAAAACCAACTTATTCTTTACTCTATAAGTCCCCGCTCAGTCCTGAAGAGTATGCGAGGGTAACAAAAAAACTCTCTGAGTGGAATGTGAAATTTGAGACCAAGGATGATAAATATATCCTTGTTAAGGATGAAAATCAAAGTAGAACATTGAGAATGAGGCTTGGACAGGAGGGAATTATTCCTTCTAATGTTAAAGGCTGGGAACTTTTTGATACTCAGAAGTTTACCACCACGGATTTTGAAAGAAATGTAAATTTGCAGAGGGCTATTATTGGAGAAATGGTAAAACATTTAAAGACGCTTGAGGATATTGAGGATGTAAATATTGAGGTTGCCTTTCCCAAGGAAAGTCTTTATTCTGAATATCAGGGTGAAATTACAGCATCTGTAGTTATTGTTCCCGCTCCTCATAGTGATATTTCCGAAAACAAACAGAAGATAAAAGGAATTGTGAAGTTGGTTGCAATGGGAATTCCTAATTTAAAGGAAGAGAATGTTGTTGTAGTTGATAATAAAGGAAACGTTCTTTCAGATCTTCTTGTTCCTGATGAAGCAAGTGAAAGTTTAAAAATAGCCAGGGAGCATTTGAAGATAAAAACAAAAGAGACCCTTGCTTTAGTATCAAAGATCAAAGAAGCATTAAAAAATTCTATTGATGAAAAAAGACTTCTTATTACTGCTGATATTGAGTTTGACTGGACAAAAAAGAAAATTGAGCAGGATAAGATTATTCCAGTTGTTGTAAAGGAAGATAATCCACTTACTCCTTATGATGAAAGTGAAGTACAGGTAAATGTCCCAATCAGTGAAAAAAAGACAACCGAGGATTTTAAAGGGCCTGCTTATATTCCTGAAGGTCCGGCAGGTGTAGAAAATAATATTCCCCCGGGTTTAAAAGATAAAATTGATAGGTTTACTCATTATACAAAAAATGAAAATATTGTAAATTATCAGAACAGTAAAGAAAAAGTCCAGGCTGAAAAAGCCCCCTATGAAATTAAAAAGGTTTCTGTGGCTGTTGCAATAGATGGAATATGGGAAATAGTGAGAAATGAAGCCGGTGATCCAATAATTACAAATGGTGGAAGGATTGTAAGGATTTACAAACCTGTAACAGAAGAAGAATTAAGAAATTATGAAGACTGGGTAAAAGGTGCTATAAATTATGATCCGAAAAGAGGTGATGAAGTAGTAGTAAGACACATTCCTTTTGATCATACTAAGGAATTTGAAAAAGAAGATGAAAGAGTAAGAAGAAGAATTCAGCTGAGAAGAACTCTTGTTGCTTCAATTATAGTTTTATTTTTCCTGTTTATTGCCACTTTTGTTTATAGATGGATAGCAAGAGAAATTGAAAAAAGAAGGAGATTAAGAGAAGAAGAAATTGCAAGACAGCAACAGGCTATGAGAGAGGCAGCGTTAAGAGCGGCAGAAGAGGAGGCAGCTACTGTAGAGCTTTCTATTGAAGAAAAAGCAAGGGCTGAATTGCTTGAAAATGCAATTAATATTGCAAGAGAAAGACCGGATGATGTTGCAAGATTGATTAGAACATGGCTTGCCGAAGAATAATTTTTGTGTTAAAATTAAAGTGAAGGGAGGGGTATATGCCGCAAACAACAACTTCTCAGAAAACTACAGTAGAAACAATTGAAAAAACCAAAGCACAGACAAAAACTCCAACTATACCCGGGAAAAGAGAAAAGAAAAAAGCGTTAACAGGAAGGGAAAAAGCAGCTATTTTTCTTGTATCGATTGGTCCCGAGGTTTCAGCAGATATTTTCAAGCATTTAAAGGAAGATGAAGTTGAAGAATTAACTTTTGAAATAGCAAGAATTGACAAGGTTGATCCTGAAGAAAGGGATCAGGTCCTGATGGAATTTCAAGAATTAATGATGGCTCAGGACTTTATAATTAATGGTGGTGTTGATTATGCAAGGGAAGTTCTTGAAAGGGCTCTTGGAACTCAGAAGGCTGTTGATATAATAAATAGACTTACTTCTTCTTTGCAGACTAAACCTTTTGATTTCATAAGAAGGACTGATCCAGTTCATCTTACTAACTTTATACAGAATGAACATCCCCAGACAATTGCGTTGATTCTTTCATATCTTGATCCGCAAAAGGCAGCACATATATTGAGTGCACTGCCACATGAAATTCAAGCTGATGTAGCAAAGAGAATAGCTACAATGGATAGAACTTCTCCTGAAATTCTTAGAGAGGTTGAGAGGGTTTTAGAAAGAAAACTTTCCACATTAACGAGTGAAGATTTTACTTCCGCTGGTGGTATAGATGCTGTTGTGGCAATTCTTAATAATGCTGATAGATCTACTGAAAGAAATATTATTGAAGCGTTGGAAGAAGATGACCCCGATCTTGCTGAAGAAATTAAGAAAAAGATGTTTGTATTCGAAGATATTATTACGCTTGATGACAGATCGATACAGAAGGTTTTAAGGCATGTTGATACAAATGATCTTGCAAAGGCTTTGAAGGCTGTCGATCCTGAGGTTCAGGATAAAGTATTCCGTAATATGTCCAAAAGAGCAGCTCAGATGTTGAAAGAAGATATGGAGTATATGGGACCTATAAGATTGAAAGATGTAGAGGAAGCACAACAGAAGATTGTTAATACTATAAGGAAGCTTGAGGAACAGGGTGAAATTGTTCTTGCAAGAAATGCTGAGGATGAGATTATAGTATAATAAAAAATTTTGAGGTGAATTTATGGCAGAAAGATTTAATCCTCATGCTAAAATTTTAAAAGGGGGGGATTATTTTATTGACAATTCTTCGCAGTTTGTATTAACAGCTCCACGTGTTTTCAAAAAAACAAAAGAGCAACAAATAGATGAAGCCACCCGAAAAATTATAGAACTTAATGAAAATATCAAGAAGCTTGATAAGGAATTAACTGAAAAACTTGAAAGGGCTCAAAAGGATGCAGACGATTTGATTGCAAAGGCTGAAAGAGAAGCAGAGAATATTATTAAAGAAGCTGAACAGAAAGCTTTTGAGAGAATTAAAAGTTCAATGGATGAAAAGGAAAATATTTTGAATCAGGCAAAGGAGGAAGCTAAAAAAATTATTGAACAGGTTGAGCTGGAAAAAGCGAAAATTATTGAAGAAGCAAGAGTTGAATCGCAGAGGATAAAGGAAGAGGCTTACAAACAGGGATATGAAGCTGGAAAAGAAGAGGGTTTTCAGTCTGGAAAATCTGAATTGATGAGTATGATTGAGAGATTAAAATCTATAGTTTATCTTACAATTCAGGAAAGGGAGAAAATTCTTGTCCACAGTGAAAGGCAGATCTTAAATCTTGTATTGACCATGGTGAGAAAAGTTGTAAAGAAACTTACGAGTGAGCAAGAAGATATTGTGATAGAAAATTTGAAAGAAGCCCTTTCTATAATCAGAGGAGCTATGAGGTTGTATATTCATGTTAATCCAGAAGATTTTGATTATACAAATAAATATAAAAATGAATTGATGAAGCTTATAGAAAGTGTTTCAGAGGTAAAAATTCTTGAAGATCCAACTGTTGATAAGGGAGGAGTGTATATTGAAACTGATTTAGGAGAGGTGGATGCTAGAATAGCTACTCAACTTGAAGAGATAGAAGAGAAGATAAAATTTTATATCCCGATGAAGGTTAAGGCAAAAGATGTTGAAAGTGTTTCAAAAAATTCAGAAGAGATTTCGGTCTCATCTGATGACCTTAATAAGACTGGAGAAACACAATGATTGTTGAGGCGGGCGATTTTATTGAAAGTAAGATACTAAAGGAAGATGTTTTCGAAAAATATTTCAAATCTTTAGAAAGGGCTGTTCCAATTAAGAGTGTTGGCAGGATAAGTGATATTGTAGGAATATCCATAGAATCTGTTGGTCCATTTGCCTCTGTAGGGGATGTTTGTTATATTGAGACAAAAGAGAATGGAATTTCTTCGATAAAGGGAGAAGTAGTTGGTTTTAAGGGTAAAAAAACTTTAATTATGCCTTTCGGAGAAACAAAGGGTATTGCTCCAGGGCTAAGAGTAATAAACCTTGGGAAAAAGCTTGAAATTCCTGTTGGTGAGGAATTGCTTGGTAGGGTTTTGTCAGGAGATGGTACTCCCATTGATGGTAAGGGACCAGTATTATCAACTACATTTTATCAGGTTGAAAGGCCTGCTCCAAGTGCATATCATAGAAAGAGAATTACTCAACATATTACAACTGGTGTTAAAGCAATAGATGGTGTTTTGACAGTTGGTAAGGGACAGAGAATGGGAATTTTTTCAGGTTCTGGTGTTGGAAAATCTGTTCTTCTTGGAATGATTGCAAGAAACACGAGTGCAGATGTGAATGTTATTGCACTAATTGGCGAAAGAGGGAGGGAGGTTAGGGATTTTATAGAAAGAGATTTGGGTGAAGAAGGGTTGAAAAAGTCTGTTGTGGTTGCTGTGACTTCAAATGAACCCCCTCTTTTGAGAATAAGAGGCGCATATGTAGCAACAACTATAGCAGAGTACTTTAGAGATCAGGGGCTGGATGTAATGTTTCTTATGGATTCTGTTACAAGATTTGCGATGGCACAAAGAGAGTTAGGGCTTGCTATAGGTGAACCTCCGGCAACAAAGGGATACCCACCAAGTGTTTTTGCTAATTTACCAAGACTTCTTGAGCGAACTGGGACCAGCGAAAAGGGAACCATTACGGCTTTTTACACAGTTCTTGTGGAGGGAGATGATGTAAGTGAACCTATCTCTGACGCTGTCAGAGGAATTCTTGATGGCCATATAATTCTATCGAGAGCACTTGCTCAGAAAAGTCACTATCCAGCTATTGATGTGCTGGCAAGTATAAGCAGGCTTATGGTTGAAATTGTAGATAGTGAACATTTAAGTAATGCAAATAAACTCAGGGAAGTTCTTGCAAATTATAAAGAGGCAGAGGACTTGATTAATATTGGTGCATATGTAAAGGGTAGCAATCCTCAGATAGATTACGCTATTTCAAAAATTGATTATGTGAACAGCTTTTTGCGTCAAGGAATTTATGAAAAGTCTGATTTCAATCAGACACTTGAAAGTTTAAAATCTATTTTTGTAGAAAAAAGGGCCAGAAGTGAAAGAAAAGTATGATGAACAAGTTAAAAAAGCTGTTGAAGAGGTTGCCAGGTTTTTAAAATTCAGACCCAGAACAAAAAAAGAAGTTAGAGATAAATTATTGTTAAAGGGATATCCAGAGGAAGTAATTTCTCTTTCCATTTCTTTTCTTGAAGAAAATAATATTTTAAATGATGAAAAATTTGCCAGAGAATGGTTTAAGGAAAGATTATCTTTAAAAAAGATAGGATTGAAGAAAGTTAAATTAGAACTTAAACGGAAAGGGATTGATAATGAAATTATAGAAAAAGTTGCTTCAGAATTTTCGAACTCAGAAAATGAAACTGCAAATGCTTTAGAATTTTTAAATCTAAAATTTATGAAAGTTGAGGATAAAAAGAGTCTTTCAAAAGAAAAATTAATCCCCCTTCTTTTAAGAAGGGGGTTTTCATATGATGTGGCATCTGAAGCAACAAAAGAATTTTTAAAAGATAAATAATTTTTATGAGGACTTTATAGGTAGCTTTTCTAAAGCCTTTTTAACATCTTCATCGTGGTATTCATAGTCTTCGAGTTTTCCATCGAGATAAAGCTGGTATGAGAAGAGATCAAAGAAGCCATGCCCTGAAAAGTTAAATAGTATAACCTTTTCTTTTCCTTCCTCTCTTGCCTTTATAGCTTCGTCAATTGCTGCTTTTATAGCATGATTGGTTTCAGGAGCCGGTACAACTCCTTCAGTTCTTGCAAAAAGTACACCAGCTTCAAAAACCTCTTTTTGATAATATGCCCTTGCTTCAATAAAATTCTGTTTTACAAGTGCACTTACAAGGGGAGCCATACCATGGTATCTAAGCCCGCCAGCATGAATTGCTGGTGGCATAAAAGTGTGTCCGAGAGTAAACATTTTTAGTATGGGTGTCATACCTGCTGTATCACCATAATCATAAGCATAAATTCCTTTTGTAACTGATGGACATGCTTTTGGTTCTACAGCGATAACCTTCAACTTTTTATTTTTCTGTATCATGTCCATAATGTAAGGAAAAGATAGACCAGCAAAATTACTACCACCTCCTATACACCCAATTACAATGTCGGGATAAGTGTTTATTGATTCCATCTGTTTTTTTGCCTCAAGTCCTATAATTGTTTGATGAAGAAGAACATGGTTTAATACACTTCCTAAAGAATAATTTGTATCCTTTCTGCTTGCAGCTTCTTCAACAGCTTCACTTATAGCAATTCCAAGACTGCCGGGATTGTCAGGATCTTCGGCAAGAATTTTTTTACCAAATTCTGTAAGGTTACTTGGACTTGGAATACATTCTGCACCCCAGGCTGCCATCAGTTGTTTTCTTGCAGGTTTTTGCTGATAACTTGCTTTTACCATATATATTCTAACCTGTAAACCAAATAATGCCCCAGCAAGAGCTAATGCGCTACCCCATTGACCTGCACCGGTTTCGGTTGTAAGCCTTTTTATTCCTTCTTTCTTGTTATAATATGCCTGTGGTATAGATGTATTTGGTTTATGAGAACCAGCAGGGGAAAGTCCTTCGTATTTATAATAAATTTTAGCTGGTGTATTTAAAACTTTTTCAAGATGAATTGCTCTGAAAATAGGAGTAGGCCTCCATCTTGCATAGACATCAAGAACTTCTTCCGGGATGTCTATCCACCTCTGTGTTGATATTTCCTGTTCTATTAAGGTCTTTGGAAATATTACCTCCATTGCAGATGGATTTAAAGGTTTTCCATCAGGTCCAAGAGGGGGATCAAGAGGAACAGGTAAATCGGCCTGGATATTATACCACTGTTTCGGCATGTCTTTCTGAGACAAATCAATTTTCTGAATTTCCATATAAAACTCCCAAAGAAATTACTCAATCTTAAAAAGAAAAGAGGTAAAGTTTTTTACCTCCTGCAAACTTATATTGCAAATTGTAACTTTGCTTGTGTTTCACAGGGTACTACTCTATTTAAACGCATTAAGAGCATCAGCTTCACTATCGTAAATATCAAAAAAGCTTGTTAATTTTGTCAATTCAAAAACTTTTCTAACAGAAGCATAAACATTGATTAATTTTAGTCCTCCCCCCACTTTTTTTAGGTTAGAGAGGCTAGAAATTAAAACACCAATACCTGAACTGTCAATATAAGTAACCTTGTCAAGATTAATAATAATATTAACCTTGTTTTTGTTCATCTCTTCTTTGATTTTTTCTTTAATTTCCGGGGCATTATAGAGGTCAATTTCACCATTAATATCAAAAATCACTATGTCACCCACTTCCCTTCTTTTTATTTCCATACATTCCTCCTGTTAATTTCAAAATAATATTTATTTCATTTTCAAAACTAAAATTGTCTCATCATCATGCTGTGGTGCAGAACCCACAAATAAATTTATTGCCTCAAGTATTCTATTACATATTTCTTTTGAGCTTTCTCTTTTTCGCTCTCTTATAACTTCTTTTAGCCTTTCAAAACCAAACTCTTCATGTTTTGAGTTCATTGCTTCGGTAATACCATCAGTATATAAAATTGCTATATCACCTTTTTCAACAACCGTATAATTTTGGCCGTATTCTACACCGCTCATAATGCCTATTGGCATTCCTTCGGTATCAAGAAATTCAAATTCGTCTGTACTTGCACGGTACAAAATCATAGGACAATGTCCGGCATTTGTATAACTCATTATACCTTTTTCTGCGTCAAAAAGCAAGTAAAATCCAGTTGCGTATCTATCTTCTACAATTTCACTTGCTATAGTGTTATTTAACTTTGCCATAACATCTTTTGTATCATCATTAAGAGTTGCTATGGTTCTTAATATACTTCTTATCATTACCATAATCAAAGCTGCTGGAACACCTTTACCCGATACATCAAACATTGTTAATACTATTTTATCATTTCCGAAATCTATATAGTCATAATAGTCTCCTCCAACTCCTTTGGCTGGAATTGAAAAGCCATAAACTTCAAATCTTGGAGAGGAAGGGAAGGTGTGAGGAATAAGTGAGGACTGAATTTCAGCAGCAACACCAAGCTCTTTTTCTGCCTGTTTCTTTTCGAGTATTTCCTGATACATTTGAAACTGGGCAATAATTATTGCTGCCTGCTCTCCAAGTGTTTCAAGCAAGCTTGCATCGCTTTCCAGAAGGATTTTTGTGTCAGAAACTGCTGCTAAGACTCCAAATACTTCATCTCTTGTTTTTAGTGGAACAGCAACAAATGATTTAACATATATATGTTCACTTGCTGTTTGTAAAAAAGAAGGTTCTTTATCAACATCAGGAATATAGATACCCTCTCCAGTTTCCAAAACTTTCCCTAGAAGACCTTCACCTGGAGCAATTTTTTCAGCTTTAAACTTTTCTACAATTATAGCTTCAGTTAATGTTACACCTGGTGTTGTTTTTATAGGTTTTGTGGGTGGAAATAAGCCTTTTACATATCTTACTATAAGCCTGTTTGTTATAGGGTCTTTTAACAGAATTGCAGCACCCCTTGCACCTGTCCCTTTGATAGAGTTTTCAACTATGGTTTTTAATACAGGCTCAAGTTCAAAACTTCCGGTAGTAACCGTACCACCTATTTCTCTCATCAACTGAATTGTAGTATCTTTTTCTTTTTCCAGATTTTCAATCTTTTCGTGAAGGCTGTCAATGTATCCTGTATGCTGTCCGTAAGCAAAAACACAGAAAAGTATATATGGTATTAAGTTAAAAAATAACCATACAGGATAGGCGTAAAACGCAACAAATGCTGACATAAAAGTGAGTAGTATTTGAAGTGAAAGGTAGTAGTATAATAACTTTCGGTATTTGCTAATTATTGTTAAAAGACTTGCAACATAGCCAATAATTTGATTTACTCTACCCCATGTCATAATAAGCAAAATAATTTTCCAGCTTACATAAAAACTTCTCCCGAGTATCCCTTTTGAAAGTTCTACTATAGCATTATTTGTTTTATAGAAAGTTTCAGAATTACCGTATCTTAAAGAGTAAATTACTACAAAAGATACAGGAATGGAGAGAAGTAAGATATTGGCTATAAGTATGATATTCAATTTTAAGGTCTTACTTTCCTGGGCCTTTAATATATTTATTGAAATGAAGTAATATATGAGTAAAGTATAGACAGTTTCAAGGAATTGATAAATCAGGTATCTCATGTTATAAAGGGGTAGTCTAATCGGATCGAGTATATTTCTTGTAATTCCCTGAATTATGGTAGAAGTCCAGTTTACATCCGTAAGTGATATAGAAAGGTAGATGATAGATTTAATCAGAGAGAAAGAAAATATAACACCCAATAACTTAAAAGTGTATTCTCTGTATTTTGAGTAACTTAAAACCATAAAAAGAGTAAAGAAGAAAGCAAGAATAAACTCAATCCAGATCCATACTGATGTCTGCATCCGAACCTCCTAAAGAAAAAACACCTAATATCCTAAAATCCTTTTCCATTTTGTCAAGTATTTTGTTGTTAAATATTCAGCTTTAACAGCATAATTTCCAATTTCTGGTAATTTTTTTTTGTCAACTATTTCCCCTGTGGATAAATAATATCCGGCATTAATTATTTTCACACTATCTTTTTTCTTTATGCTTAAGTTTTCTATGTCAAAAGTTGAAACTTCATTACCCTCTTTTATGCCATCCAGTATCCCGGCTTTTATTTTTATCTCTTTTTCACCGGGTAATTTTTCAGTTTTACATATAGAAGGATAATCGCTGTTCATCTTTTGCAGAAATTTTAATATAACCTGTTCCAATTCTCCTTCTTTAAAGTTAAAATAGATTTTATCTATTATTTTTCCTGTTTTTTCATATATTGAAAATAAAATTAATTTTTGATTTTCATCCAGTGTGGAAATTATAAAAAAAGTTTTATTATTTTGACTTAAAAACTCTAAAATATAATTTATTCCTTGTTTTTTTCGGAATTCAAGAGTGGAGAACTTGAATTTTTCAAAGTACTGCGAGTAATAAGAAAAAATTTTTGAAAATACTTCAGAAAAATTATAGTATTCACTATCCACAAGAAAAACCCCTTGATATTCAAGATATTCAGACTTTTCAAATTTCATTTTTTGTTTTTTTAGTTTCCATTCATATTTTTCAAGTTTATCTTTTATCTCATATGAGGAGTTATAAATCTTGTCCAATTTTTTTAGCTCTTCATAAGCATTATAGAAATCACTTCTGGATTCATAAAAGTCGATTAGCAACCTTCTGGCTTCAATGAAAAAAGGATTTATTGTAATTGCTCTTTTTAGATGAAGGAAATATAAGTTTAATTCCCCTTCATTTTTGTAGTTTTTTGCTTTTTCAAGATGGTAGAGGGCAAATTTCTCCCTTTTTGGGTTATTTACCTCAAGTTTTTCTATTAAAAATGTTTCAAAGGAATATCTTATCAGTTCGTTGTTAGGATCAAGTTTGATAGCCTTTTCATAATTTTCTATTGCTTTATTTATATCAAAATTTTCATAAGATAAAGAAAGCTTATAATATAGCATGGATAAGCTTTTTTCATCAATTTTTGGAGAATTTTTTATTAACCATTCAAGCTTTTCTATCGCTTTTTGATAATATTTTTTTTCAGCTTTTCCAAGCCTTATATAACATTCTGAAAGAAGTGAAATACCAGAAAAAAAGTTGGGAAATAATTCTTCGCCACTTTCAAGTATTTTGGCTGCTTCTAAAATTCTATTTTGTTCTAAATAAAATTTTGCAAATATTACAAATACATCTCTATTGTATGGATTTAAGTTGAAAGCTTTTTTATAATAGTTTTCCGCATTCTGAATGTCGTTTTTTTTGTGAAAATAATTTGCAAGTGAGATTGCGATTTTGTAGGAATCTTTCTGGACTCTTTCAGCTTTTTTTAAGTAATCATAGGCTACTGATAGTCTGTTGATCTTTAAATAAAATTCTCCTACATTTCTCAGCACCTCAGGGTCTGAAGGATAAAGTTTCAGGGTTTTTTTATAAAATTCCTCTGCCTTGGCATATTCCTGTAGTTCTCTATAAGAATTTGCAACAAGGAGTAGGAGATCAACGTCGGTATTTGCATACTTTAGACCAGTTAATCCTTCTTCCAGGGAAGTTTTGTAATCTTTCAAAACATAATATACATTTCCAAGGTAATAGTAAGCTTTCGCGTCGTATGGGTTTAAATTTATTGCATCCCTGAAAAAACCAATGGCATCAAAGTATCTTTCTTCATTGAAATTGCTTATTCCCTGATTCAGATAGTATTGAACATTGTGGGGGAAAACTTTGTTAATTAAAATAATTAGAATAAATATAAGAACTGGAAAAAACTTTTTCATTCTAACCTTCCTCCTCTTCCTGCTCGACTGTAGCATTTTCGGGAATATTCAATGAGGAGGAGAGAAGTTCGCATTCCTCATTGACTTTTTCATAAATATCTTTTGCAAAATTTAACAGGACTTCTGGTTTGTCTTTTGCTTTTTTCCCAATACCAAAAACTTTACTTAAAATTCTTTTAACTTCCTGGAGTCTCTTTAGTTTTTCATATGGGTCTTCCACATAATATGAAGTTTTGTATTTTAACACAGCATTTACATACAAAACACCATCATAACCATAATTTTTGTCAGTATCAGGACCAAGATGTTTGGCTCCATCCAATGGTTCAATAGCTTTTGTTTGATTGTTAATTGCAAGTTCGTAAAATTCAGTTGCTTTAAGATAAAATATCTTCGAGAGTTCCTGGAAATCAGGATTTTTTGTCTCATTGTATAGATCAGAGAATAACCAGGCACTTCTTAAAGAATATATTCCAATTTTTATTGTTGGAGAAAACTTTTTTCTATCAAAAAAGGGATAACAACTCATTGCAAGGATATATGAAGAAATTCCACTTACTATATCTCTGGGTTTTGTAAAGTCCGGTATCTTTCCAAATATCTTTAACAGATATGAAGCTCTTATATCCCTGTACTGGGCAATCTTATCAATTGCTTTTTGAGGAAGACTTAAGAAATCGAAATCGTCAGCTGCATACAGGCAACTAGGACAGACTGTTATTGGGTAAATAAGAGGGTTTACCTTACCATATTTCTGGGTTTCAAGGTATGTGCGTCTTAATTCATCGGTTAATTCCCCTGCGTTTATCCTTCCTCCGCTTAGTCTCAACTCTTCTCTTTTGAAATAAGTTCTACATACAGGGCACTCTATTTCATTTTTAGAAAAAAAGGTTAGTTCGTTTGGCATCTTTCAAAGTCCATTATTTAAAAAAATTAATAGAAAGCTTAACCAAAAACTCCTGTTTTATCAAAACAATAGAGAGCATAATTGCAATAATTAAAAGTAAAAATAAAAGTGTATTGTTCTTCATAATTCTATCCTCTCAATTTAATGTTTAGAATGGTACATATATATCTTCTAATTGTAATACATTTTCATGAAAATCCGTTTTTATATTGTTTAATGTTGATGGACTTAGATCATAAAAAATGATTTTGTCACTTACATTGTCTTCTCTTTGTATATTTATTTTTATTATAAAGGTTCTTTTCTCATAGGGAGGGGTTGCAAGTATTGGTTTTGGAGCAAATGAGAAAAACCCGTTATCAATTGGCAATATTTCTGTTGGATTTTTCCACAGTTGAAAAGTACTTTCTACTAAAATATCATTTATATAAAGGTATACTGTAGCTTTTGTTATTGGTTGCAATGTTTTTGATGATATAACCCTTCCATATATTTTTGGAAAAACATAATAAAGCTTTTCTCTTTCGAATTTTATTGAGGGATTTTCTTTTGGTGTGGATTTTTTTACTATTTTTAATGCATCACTTATTTTCATCATTACATCAGCCATAAACTGAGGATCATTTTGAAATTTTGCTATGGCATTTGTAAAGCCCTTGTTGCTTGTAATATACATTGGTTTTATTCTGTTTAATACATATGCTGCAATTTCTTTTTTCTGGTTTTCAGTAATTTCTTCTGTTCTTGCGTCTTCAAGTTCTTCTATCTGCTTAATTACAATATCTTCAACTATGTTTTTTATTTCCAGCATTTAATTTTCCTCTGTTTTATACTTATTTTAAAAGATAACTCAGAAATGTCAAATTTTTAGACATTGAAATTACTATTTTGAAGGGATATTTTATATAAGGATTTTGTTGAATGTGGTAAATTATATTAACACATAAAGGTTATAGCATACAAATTATAACAGATATAAACTTAATTTACTCTACGCCATATTATCTTTAACCAAAGATAAAATAGGACTTTTGGGAAGCAGATAATTTTTTACATAAAAAAAGAGGAATTTAAGGACATTAAAAGGAAGCGGGGAAAGTGTTAAAAGAATCTGTTAACCCTATAAGAACGGGTATTGTTTAGGTGTAGATGACAAAAAAATAAGGATAGAATTAAATTAGCCGGGGTTTGAAAGGAAAGGGAAACCCTTTCCTTTCAACGGGATCATCAGGAATTTTCGCCCTTGGTAATCCCACCCCAACAAAAATAACATCAGAGTTTTTATCAAAAGCCTGATAATTTTATTTTACCTGGACTAATTTTCCATCCTGCAAAATGTAGACAGCCTGCTGAACAAAACCCATAAATTCTGATTTGAATATTCCTACTTCTTTGTTTACTTCTCCATTTGGCAGAACAGAGAGTTTTAACATTGTACCTTCAAAGTCTTTTGTATTTAAAATATTTTCCTTTAATTTTTCAGGGTTTAATTTCAGCGAGGCTTTTTCTTCAGGTGAAGCTTCCTCATATGTTTTTTCAATTGCTGCAATTAATAGTCTTACAGCGTCATAGGAATTAATTGATTCAAAAGAAGGGGTAAGTTTAAACTTAGCCTCAAATGCTTTTTCGTATTTTTCCCTTGCAGGTGTAGATTCTGTTAAATCTTCCGGGATATTTGAAAAATAAACTCCATTGGCAAGATTTCTTGCCTCGGTAAATACATCGGGATCAGCGTAACTACTTGTACTTATGAATTTAACTTTCATATTAAGTTCGTCTGCACTGATAAGTATTCTTTGATTTTCAATTGCCGGGTTAGGAATAAATATTACATCTGCTTTTCCCTTGATGGCATTAAGTTCTTCTTTAAAATCTGAATCATCGGAATATGGATCTTCTATGTGATGAATATACTTTTCTATGGCTATTACTCCACCTTCCTCGATGTAAGTTTTTTTAAAGTTTTCAACTATTTGCAGTCCATATGAATTTGTAACAGCAAGGATAGCAAGTTTTTTTATGTTCATAACATTATACACATATTTGGCAAAAACCTTTGCTTCATGTTCATAAGAAAGAACATTTCTAAAAATGTAATCACGTGAAGGGAGATTAACTTTATCTCTTGAATTTACAATCATCAGAGGTATTTTGGCATTTTGTGCTTTTTCTGCAAGTTCTGGACCGCCAATTACAGCAAAAACTTTCTGAGCAATAAAGTTATCCATTGCAGATAATGCTTTGTTTAAGTTACCCTCGGTGTCAACAGCTTTAAGTACAAATTTGTGCCCCTTTATGCCGCCAAGTTTGTTTTTTTCCTCAATTGCGATCTGTGCGGCCATCATAAATTCTTTTCCTTTTCTGCCGGAAAAGCCTGTCATGTTATCAATGTAACCAATGACTATTGGCTTTGAACATCCTACCAGGATGGAAATTCCGAAAGCAACAATCAACATTAAATTTAGTCTTTTCATTCTATCCTCCTAAGTTATAGTATTTAAAGTTTTTTATTAGGTTAAAGGAATAATTATTTTTTGTCAAATTTTTTTTTCTGTTTTTATGATTAAGGAAAGTGCCAGAAAATTCTTAGAGGTTTTTACATATTTAAACTTGTTTGTAATTATTATTTTTTAGCATCACGGAATTTTTGTTTGGATTTATTCATTTGAGATTGGTTTTTAATCATGAGGAGCAAATTGCATTTTGTAGTTGCCTATGAAGAAGAAGATTCCTCCATAAAACTTGGAGTTTTCTTCTCTCAGGAAATTTTTATCTTCAAATCTTGGGTAATACACCCAGCCGATCGATATTCCAAGGTTATTAAAATAATATTTCAGACTTATATCAAAGTAGCTGTATCCTGGTAAAAGACCACACCATTCGAAGGTTAAAAACAAATTTTTTCTATTGAATTCATAATCATCAGGAAAAATGTATAAAGGAATATAAATGGTTAGAGGTAGTATTCCCCCTGCATTTGTACTGTGAATATCAAGAACAGAAATTCCAGCACCTATTCCTATTGGCAGGGGCGCAAGAAACCATATTCTGGAATATTCGAGAAGTTTAATACTAATACCATAATGAAATTGAGAATTGATTCCTTCATTGTAAAAAATTCCAATATTTATGAGGTTTTGAAACTCCATCTCCGATATATAATTGTTACCTTTCTCCATTCTTCCGTAATATTTTTTATAATCGAAATTTTCTCTGTATACGGGTAACTTTTTGCCTCTTATCAACTTTTCAATCCTTTTGGCAGAATTTCTTGCAGAAATTTCAAATCCTGACATTCCCCAGACATCGGTTGTATATACAGTATCCTCAAATATTTTAGTTTTGTCTACGTACCCTCTAATGATTACTTTAATTAAATAAATTGCATTTAAGGGGTTTAATTCAAGTTTTAATGCAATTAAATAATCTACATCAGAATTTTCTTCACAGTATATTATATTTCTGTTTGATAAGTATAACATCAGATAATTCTTAAAGGTATTAACTTTTTCCTCCTGTATTTCTTTGCTAAATTGAATCTCACTGAAAGTATAAGTGATTGAATATGAAAATGCGTAAGAAAGTAAAAATAAGGTGAGGATTAAAGTTAATCTTTTTGTCATTGTTAAAATTTTACTCCTTTGAAGTTCCTTTTTATAATATTTATTTGATTATCGGCCGAAGTTTGGTTTTTGAAAAATCTCTTAAACTGGGGAAGATTATGGCAAAGTTGATTTTAGCTCTGGATGTGAGCAAAACAGAGGCTAAGAATATTATTGATGAAGTATCAGAATATGTAGATTGTTTTAAGGTTGGAAGTATCCTTTATAATGAAGTGGGATACAGCCTGATAGAATACATAAAGAATTACAATAAAGAAGTATTTCTTGATTTAAAATTTTTTGATATCCCAAATACTGTTAAAGGTGTAAGCAAAGTTGTTGCAGAATTTGGTGTTGATATGTTTACTATACATCTTTTAGGTGGAAAGGAAATGATTAAAGCTTCACTTGAAGGAATTAAGCAGAGTGGAGCTAAAAAATTACCATTGATATTAGGTGTGACAGTATTGACAAGTATGAATGAGAAAATATTAAAAGAGGAGCTTAAAATATCTCTCTCTGTTGAAGAGATGGTATTACATCTTGCAACTATGGGTTATCAAACTGGAATAAGAGGCTTTGTTTGTTCTCCACAAGAGATAAGATTGCTGAAAGAAAATTTACCCAGGGATATAACCGTGGTAACTCCAGGTATAAGGCTTTTAGAGGATAACTGGCAAGATCAAAAAAGGGTTATGACTCCAGGAAGGGCAAAAGAACTTGGAGCGGATTATATCGTTGTAGGAAGAAGTGTTCTTGATAAAGAAAATAGATTAGAGATATTAAAGAAAATAAAAGATGAATTAGAGTAAAAGTTAGTTTTATTTTAAAATTTTTTTCAAACTTGTGAAAGGAATCTGGTCTGAAATTTTTGTAATATCCCCAAGAATTAGCTGTTCAGTTTGAGTTTTGTTGAGGTTTATGTTGAATGTATACTCAAGCTTTACAGAAAAACCTTTTGTTTTGCTTTCGTCGAGTGGAAATAAAAGGTAGGCATCTTTGCTTTCGATAATAACCGGGATGAGTATACCTCTATTTGTTAATGTGTATATTTTGAAAGAAGTTTTTTCTGTAAGAAATTCATATGCTTTATAAAGATTGTAGCCTTTTTGAAAGTTATCAACAGTTGCATCAATGGTTAGCGTAAGTATGTTTGTAATATTTGTCATTGTTTTCTGAGAATAAATTTCAATCTCGTAGTTTCCTTTTTCGAGATAGATTCTTGAATATGTATTTGTTTGCGAAAGTGTATAACCCTGAATTAATGGAATTGAATCAAGCAATATCTTTTCAAGATTTAATAAGATTTTATCAAGTATTGAAAGATTTGTTTCAACAAATGAATAGTAGTTTTTATCTATATAAAGTCTATTTAAGCTGCCAATATCTTTTTGAATGTTTTGTGAAAAAACAGATTTTACAGATAAAAAGCACATTCCGATAAATACTGCTATAAGTTTTTTAGATTTCATTTTTTCTCCTGAAAATCAGGATAGTATGTAAAAAAGTAAATTACCACCTATAGTTCATAGGACTGAAGATAACCTAAGTTAAAGAGTTCAAATTTCTGGAAGTTAGTGATTTCTTTTGCTTTACTTTCTCTGCCATAAAATGCCAGCCCTACAATTTCGTTTTTCTTTACTATTGGCATTGCCAGGAGTCCTTCTAAATTTTCCAGATCTTCTTTTAAAAATTTGGAATTCAGGTATCTTGTGTCCAGGTTTCCTTTTATTTCGAGAAATTTTCCCTTTACAAAGAAAAGTTTAATTAATGGATCATCAATTTCATATGTGAGATTGGTGGTTTTGAATCCCTTTACAATTATTGGTTTAAAATGAGAATTTTCCTTTTTAAGGATAGCAATTTTTGTAATATCTAAATTATTCTGACATAGGTCTAATGCAACATTTCCATAGTCTTCAATAGTTGCAATGGTACTTATTTTTTTAGGTGGTTCTGCCGTAAAATCTTTTTCTTGTTGTATTTCTTCAACAGGAGCTTCTAACAATTTTTCCTGCTCTGCAAGTAATTCATCTTCTTTAGATGGTTTAATATGCTCATATGTTTCCACAGGTTGAACTTTTTCTATCACAGGCAATTCTTCTTCAATATTAGCCTGAAGAGGGGTTTGGGGTTCTGTAATTTCATAAGATTCTGTTTTTTCTGAAAAAGGGGTAGGGGTTTTGGTTACCATAGTTTCGTATTCTTCTGACTCTAAAGTTCTTGTAAGGTCAACAGGGCGTTGCATTATCATTTCTTCTATCCCTTTTTCAGCTTCAGTTCTTTCATATGTTTTTTCCTCTTCTATATCTCTTACCAGAGAACCGATTTCTGATTCTTCCTGTGTATCAGTTTTTAAACTGCTTAATGCTATTTTTTGATATAATTTTTTTTCTTTCTCTAATTGAAATAGAGTGAATATTACAAGAAGGAGTAGTATGAGATCTATTAAGAGAAAAATTATAGTGACTGGAGAAACGAACTTTTCATTTTTTGCATAGTAAACCACCTTTACACCATCAAATTGAGCTATTCCACCAATGGTTTTTTCGAAATTTTCGCCTTTATTTGTTTGAAGAGTTTCATAGTTTTGAATGATATAGTTTACATCCTTTATATCAACTCCTGTTTTGGAGAGAAACATAAATTTATCGATTGAAAAAGGAACTTTTAATTTTTTTGAAAGATTTTTTGTAAGCTTTTGAATATTGTAGTAGATACATAAAAAACCATTATAAACGGTATTTGAGATTTCAATCTTTACAGGGTATGTGGCCACAAACTGATCATTATTTAAAAAGTATATGAAAGGAGTATTATATGATACAAAGTGGTTTTCAATTTTTTCCATCACCCCTGTTTTAATTTTTTGAGAAAAGGCTTCATTTGCTTCAGTGGAATAAATTATAAGTCCTTCTCCTGTAACAAGCTGGATTTTTAAACAATCAGGTATTTTATTTTTAATTTCTATCAGCTGTGAACTATCAACAGGGGGTATGTTCAGCAAAAAGGATTGAAAAATGGAATTTACAACATTTTCTTCTGCAACACTCTTTAGTTCAGAATTAACTGTTTCAAGATTATTCTTTAAAGTGAGGGTTATTATTTCTGTTGTTTTTTTTATATGATTATCATAAATTTTTCCAAATAATCCAATCCTGTTTTTAGAAAAATAGAGTATAACGAACAAAGAAACTATGGAAAATATTAAAATAAGATATAGAATGATTTTTTTAAATGTCATAGTGCACTCCAGAAACTTATCTATTTTTCGGAAAATGTATAAGAAATTCTTAAGTAAAATTTAGAAGAAAATATAAGCAATGATGATACTTAATTCTTCTTCAGAGTTTTTTATCTGAAACATCTTTTATTATTCACATAAAATATTTCATAAAAATTACCAGAAAATCAACAAACAAAGAATTCTAAATTATTAAAAAGGGTTTTATAATATAAAAGAGGTTGTTTTAAATTCACAACCTCTTTTATATTTAAAAAATTTAGTCTGTTTAACGGTTATTGATTATTGTTTGGCGCATTTCTCTGCCGGGTTTAAAGAAAGGAGTTTTCCTCTCAGGAACTTTTACTTCTTCTCCAGTTTTAGGGTTTCTTGCAACTCTTGCCTTTCTCTTCTTTATTCCAAAGGTGCCAAAGCCTCGAAGCTCAATTCTGTCATCTTCTCCTAAATTTTCAATAGATTCTCTGAGTTTTTCAATAAACTTGCTTATAACAGTAGCAATTTCTTTTCTTGACAAACCGTGTTCTTTTACTTCAGGGTCATCATAAACTATTTCCACGATATCTGCTTTTGTCAACTTATTTTTCGACATAATTTCCTCCTATTTCTTAACAGATAAAACTTTGTTGAAAAAGATATCTATTTTCGATTTAAGTCGAGAAGACTTGTTTCTTTTAAAAAGACCTTTAGCCCAGGCTTTATCAAGTTGTGATTTGTAGTAGTTTAAAGCCTGTTGTTTCTTTTCCAGTGACTCTGTCTCTGAAGATAAAATTTCAATAGTTTTCTTTCGTAAATTTTTCAAAAATGTTTTTAAGGCTCTATTCCTTTCACGTCTTTTTTCAGCCTGTCTTGCTCTTTTCTTTGCTGATTTAATGTTTGCCACTTAAATCCTCCTATAGTTTATATGGTAGAAAATATTTTATTTTATCTCCTGTAATTAGTCAAATTTTTTATAAATACTTAAAAAAAAAAATTCCTTTCCGAAAAGAATATTAAGTACAAGGAGGTTTTTATATGACTTCGCCTGAAATTCTGGATTTTTTTTCTGATGATCCTGCCAGGGAATCTTATCTTGAGAAGGATTTTTCTTCTCCTGAGAGCAAACAATTTGACAGCGGGGTAAGTAATACTAAAAGAAATTTTGAAAAAGAAAGACGGATTAATTCAAATATGAGTGATGATTTTTCCTCTGATGATAAAGTTGTGTGGGTGACTGCAATTTTTGTATTTTTTGGAATTATGGTTTTTTTGTTAGGATACTGGTTGGGTAAAACAAGTGTAAAAGATTTGTTTACTAAGGAAAAGGCACTTCTTGCGGAAAAAGAAGAAAAACTTAATCAGCAAAAAGTTGAGAATCTTGCCTTATCTTCAGCTACTTCTACAGATGTTCCGGTAATTGTTCAGAAAAAGGTAGAGACTTCACAGATAGAAGCTCCAAAGACAGAAATTACTGAAGAAAATCCTCCTGTTAAAACTTCAAAAGTTTCTTTAGTTTCACAGGGGGCTAATTCTTCATCAAAGGTTGTTTCATTTAAAGAAAAGGAGGTAAAAAAAGATGTAAAAGAAATAAAGAATGAAACAGTACTTAAAAAGGAAGAGAAAAAAGTTGAAATACAGCAACCTCAAGAAGAGTTTGTGATTCAGGTTTCAGCACACACAAGTATGGAGAAAGCCAGGGCTATAGAAGAAGCAATGAGAAAATTGGGTTTTAATTCTTACCTTGTCGAGGCAACAGTGGGGGGAGTAACATACTACAGGGTAAGGGTAGGGAAATTCTTTTCAAAAAAAGATGCTGAGGCTGCACTGGCAAAAATAAAAGCCTCGCAGTACGGAAAAGATGGATTTTTGATCAATCTTAAATAAGGTTTTTTATGTTTTTTCGCTTTAGAAGAAAAGTTTTTATTTCTTTAATATTTTTTTTCTTTACCACTGCTTACACTTCAGAGAAACCTGTGGAGTTTAATATTTTTAATTCTTCCTACATATATAATGGTGAGAATGCAAGCTACTGGGAGGAAACGAGGTATACCCTAACTTACCTTGAAGATCTATTTCAGCCTTATTTTACTTTGAAAAGTGGTAATGTAATCTTTAAGATTGGAATTGGCTTGCTTTTTCCCTTTAATCAAGAGGAAAAGTTGATTTCATACTACCCATATTTTCAAACGAGATATACACTGGACGATTTTGTTTTTATAATTGGTGTAATTGATAATGACCATGATTTTCCTCCCTGTATACTTGATCCACTTGTTAGAATGACACCAAAGGTGAGAATTGTAAATACAGATCAGATTCCAATAGATTATGAGAGTTTTCCGACAGGTATTTTTACTCACGGTTTTTATGAGTATGGAGTCCAGATAAAATCAAGTAATGATTTTTTAAAGCTTGATACTTATTTAAACTGGCAATTGCCAGATACTTCTCTGCATAGAGAGAGATTTGATATTGGTTTGATTGTAAGTCTTTATTCTTTCTATACTGGAATACACTACTGGCATAATGGAGGCCATGAGAATTTTCATCCTGTGGAGGTTACAGAAAATTATGTGGCTTCACTTGGATTGAAGGAAAAAAACTTCTCACTTTTCTACCTTGTTTCTTACTGGCTGCCTGACAGAGACAGGTATCCTGAAAAAAATGTATTGGGGCAGGCTATTTATATTGAGGGAAACTTCGAATTTTTTGGAATAAATATTCAGCCTCAGTTTTTTATAACGAGTGCGTTTATTTTTAAAGAACAGAGTTTTATTTCTGTAGAAGGAGATCCATTCTATAGAGTACCTCTTTATGTCGGGTTAAATTTTTCAAAGGTCTGGAATTTTGGACAAAACTTTATTGAACTGAAGTTTGTGAACGGTACATTTTTGCCAGATACTTCCACAGGCTGGAATCCAATGATGATAAGGTACGATCAGAAAATTCAGTTTAACTTTAATCATAAGTTTGAAATATCTACCCTTTCAAAAAGCTAAATAAAATTCCGGGAGTAAAAAATGCCACTACTTCTTGTATTTTTTATTTTTTTTACTGCTTTTTCCTTTGCTACGGAAAAAATCTTTGATGACTGTAAAGAGAAAGAGTTACATTCTTTGCATTCTTATGGAATTTTAAGCTACGGTTTTCACAGCAACACATTTCATTTAAGAAACTGCTTTTTAAAATACAATTTTTCCATTACAAATAATGAAGTTTTAGAGCCTTATGTTCAATTTTTTATAACTTTTAAAGGATACAAAGATACCCATATTCCTGAAACAAACTATAGTTTTCCCCTTGATAATATTGAACTCTATGACTATGGGGTAAATCTCTGGTGGTGGTATGTTTTTTTATCTTTAAGAGGAGCTGCAACTTATCTGCAGAATCTTGATACATTTTTGCTTTTTACGCCTTACAGATTTGGTCTTTCCTCTGAATTTGATTCAACTGACTTGTATCAGGGTATTTTCCTTTCATCTCCTGGCATTAGAGCTGGTATTGAAGTGAATAATTTTTTATTTTCATATTCTCAGGGAGACTACAGACATCTTATACCTTCTGGCTTTCTTGTACGTTTCAGTATTAAAAATTTCTATATAAGAAGTGTGTTTCTTTTTTCCCATAAAGATCCCGTTGTTTATAAAGCAAACGAATTTTCTTACCTTTTTCAGTTGAGTGTAAGAAAGGATTTTGAGTTTGAATTTTTTAAATTGCTTTTGCTTGGTGATTATTCGTATTTAAGTGATAATTCAAACATTTTCAGAGTAGAAGAGGGTATTTTGTGGAATAACTTTTTGCTTGGCATAAGGGAGATATACAATTCTAATTTGAACTCTTTTCTTTTTGAGGCTTCAATAAAAAGAAGTTTTTATGACATTTTTTCCCTGGGTTTTCAGTATGGCAGTGATGGTAAGTTTTATTTTGGCGCAGAAGTGAATTTTTAAATTATTTGCTATATCTCCCGACTTCATCTGAAGTCGGAAAAAGCCTAATGTCTTTCTTAAACAACTCAAACAAAAGCAAAATTAACCTGAAACTACCATAATCGTAAAAATATGTTACTAATTTAACCTTAAAAGTATAAAATCCGCCATAAAATTTTTAGTTTCTTTAGCTACCCACACTTTTTCCTTAGCTGGATTGACCACAGATGCCCCAAGAAATAAAAATAAAAATTCACCTTCAGAGGTATGAATAGTATGAGCTTCCCCTGTTTCAAGAATGATTTCTTTATTGCCATTATATAACTTCAGGTTTGTCCATAATCTTTCATTATCGTTAGTATCTTTAACTAAATTCCCCCTTGAGATATTATATATTTCAAACCACACAGAACTATCATTGTAATACGTAGAGCCAACCTCAGTAATCTTTAAAGGAGCCGCTCCTTCTACCACAGGGCTACAGGAACAGGAACTTATTATAATGCTAACAATAAGGCATAAAATATAGAACATATTTTACTCCTCACTTTTTAAAAATTCTTCTAAGGTTTTTTCAAATGGACCATAAATATTAGTAATATTTCCATCAGAAAGTTGGAGTCTTAAAAGATAATTTGAAGTTGAAATCATAATTTTATTTGTGTAATCTAATTCCATCCCATAAGTTAGATTTGTCCAAATGTCATTTATAAGAATTTTACATTCTCCGACAAATCCCCTGACAATAGCTTTTTTAACTTGCACATTTTGAGCTTTTGGCCCAGGTCTACCAATACCTCCTCTTACCCCCGCCACACCAGTTCTTTCTACAACTAAAAAAGCTGGGTCTTTTTTCGAATTTTTTGGTTGACTTTTGATAAGAAGTGCAATCTTCTCTTCAACACCACCAGGTATCCTTACTATTGTATTATCTGGCATTAAAAGCTCAACATAGTCTTCGATTGATTTTACCCTTATCGTAGAATTTGTGGAAATCCTGTCATCTATTTTCAATTTTACCCATTTTTTGCCAGATTTAACTTCTATGTTTCCTACATAACCTACAACTGTTAATTTATCACTGGCAAAAAGTATAATTGTAAAAAAGACTGAGAAAATGAAAATATAAAAAATTTTTTTCATATTTCTGTTAGGATTCTAACACCAGAATTTCAAAAAATCAACTTTTTCGGATTAAATTAAAATAAAAAAGCCCTGAGAGTTTTAACTCTCAGGGCTTTCTATTGCCGGGGACGAGACTTGAACTCACACGGCCTTGCGGCCACTAGCCCCTCAAGCTAGCGTGTCTACCAATTCCACCACCCCGGCATGCCTTTTGATTTTAACACAAATTATACTTCTCGTAAAAATAACCACATTCAAACTTCTTTAATGGCAATATTTAAGTTAAAGCCGCAGCCAGTTTTTAGGAAAATTTCATAACATCAAAAGGCAACTGCCTATTAAGGGACATAACAGTACAAAACTATTATATTCTTTATTAATTATAAAAAAAATTTCTAACTTTGTCAATTTTTCGAATTAAGTAGATACTCATTTTTGATTTGACAAAATACTTGTATTTGCATTATAATTCCTTTTAAACATTTTTAAGGAGGTAAAAATATGAGGAAGTTAAATCTTATCCTACTTTCTTTTTTTCTTGCTCTGTTTTCCTGTGGAAAACAGCAGGTGATAAAAATTGGTTTTATGGGACCAATGACAGGAGATGCTGCCAATTATGGTAAGCTAATGTCACAGGCTGTCAGAATTGCTGTAGATGAAAAGAATGAGAAGGGTGGTATTGCCGGGGTGAAGATCCAGCTTGTTATTGAAGATGATGAAGGTAAGGTAGAAAAAGCAAATGCTGCAATTGAAAAGCTTTCCAGTGTTGATAAGGTATACGGGATAGTTGGGCCTGTTTTCTCAAGCTGTGCTTTGGCGGTTGCACCAAAATGTCAATCTGAAAAGATCGTGATGATAACTCCTTCTTCAACTCATAAGGCTTTAACTTCAATAGGTAACTATATTTTTAGGAATGTGCTTTCAGATGAATTACAGGCAAAGGTCTTTGCAAAATATGTCTATCAGAAACTTGGTGTTAAAAAAATAGCGGTGTTATATTTGAAAAATGACTACAGTCAGGGACTTGCCACAGATTTTAAAAATGAGTTTGAAAGGTTAGGGGGAAAAGTAGTTGCTTTTGAGTCTGGTTTGCAGGGAGATAAAGATTTTAAGACGCAGCTTACCAAGATTAAGAGTGCCAATCCGGAAGCTCTGTATATGCCGGACTATGTGGCTGAGATGGCACAGATTATAGAACAGGCTTATCAGTTAGGGCTTAAGGTTAAGTTTCTTGCAGGTGATGGGTATTCAAATCCGGAGATTTTCGAGCTTATTGGTGAAAAGGCAAACGGTGTGATTTTTGCTAATTCTGCTGATGAATCGACCACAGAAAATCCGGTAAGAGCTGAATTTGTGGAGAAGTATAAGAAAAGATGGAATACAGAGCCAGATGCATTCAGCTTAAATGCCTATGATTCGGCAGTTATTCTTTTGAATGCGATTGAAAAAGTTTACAATGAGGCAGGGGATAAGGATAAAAAATCTTTAAACTTAGACAGAGAAAAAATCAGGGAGTATGTAGCAAAGACCGCCAATTTTAATGGGGCTTCAGGTGTTGTTACATTTTTACCTGACAAGGGGGATGCAGTAAAAAATGTTGGCATTTTCATTGCTGAAAATATGAAGTACAAACAGATTGCAATCTTCAAGATTGAAAATGACCAGCTTGTGGAAGTAAAATAGCTTTTTATGTTTGTCCAAAAAGCCTTCTGGCTTTTTGGACAAACAAAAGAAAATAAATTTTTTCCTACCTTAATAAATTCCTTTGAATGAGATAAAAAAAGCTGGATTTTAATGTAACCTTTTAGAAAAAGTTTAGATATATTATATTAGAAAGAAATAGGGGAATTTTGCAGGAAATTTTTGATGTATGAAAAAGATTTAATAAGCAGAGCAAAAAGAGGGGATTTTGGAGCTTTTAAAGAGCTTGTTTCCCTTTATAGTGGTCATTGTTTTTCTTTTGGATATTACCATCTAAAAAATAGGGCTGATGCCGAGGATTTTGTAAATGTTAACCCTTGTAAATGCGCTTTCTTTAGCTATAATGGCATGTTTTATTGTTTTGTTTTTTGCATTTTATAACAGAACGAAGATAGTTTTTGTTTACCCACATTCTGGTAATGAGAAGATGGTATATCTTACCAAAGGAACTGAAAAGGTTCCAATGGTTCTGGATGAGGAAAAGGGAGTATGGACGGTTGTTATTCATGTTCCACATAGGAAGATTGAAAATTATGAATTTATTGTAGAAGAATTATCAGAAGAAGATATTGATGTGGCTCCAGATAATATGGGCATTGAAGAAGAGTGAAAATAATCCTTTTAAAAATACACTAAATAGGAGGTAAGAAACTTGCCATAACAATCCAGCTTCCTGCACCTGTAGCTGAAAAGAAAGAAAAGAAGTAAAGATTTTTTACTTTCCCTTTATAAGGGCTAGCAGTATGCTACCCCCTTATAGCAAAAATTCTTTTTAAAAAAGATTTAAGGAGTTAAGTAAAGGAAAAACCTCCTGAAGGAATTTTTTAGAAGATCTGTTTATTTTTTCAGAAGGCTTAAAAACTCTTGGATAAGGTTATTATCCTTTACCCCTTTTTCTTTTTCTACTCCGCTTGAGACATCTATTCCATAGGGTTTGTAGAAGTTTATGATTTCTTTCACATTACTTTTATTGATTCCTCCTGCAATTATTACCTTTTTTGATATAAACTCCATAAAATTTTTATCAAGGGGTCTTTCTTTATCAAAAAATATAACCTTTCCCGTTCCTCCAAGTTCAGAATTATCAAGTCTATCAAATAAAATATTTCCCACAAGACTCTGGATTTCTTTAAAAAATTTGTCATAAAATATCTCATCAGAAATACTCTTTATTCTAATTGAATAGATGATGGGAAGGTTAATTTTTGACGCGAGTTTTTCAACAAAGTCTATATTGTAATTTTGTTCGCTACCATGTAGCTGTACAGTGTCTATACCAGTGGTGTCAATAATGTTGATTATTTCTTCAAGTGTCTGATTTACAAACACTCCTACTTTATTAACGAAGGCTGGCAGTTGCTTTATAATCTGTTTTGCTTCTTCTGAAGAAATAAATCTTGGGCTTTTTTCATAGAATACAAATCCTATTGCATCAACACCGTTATAGACGGCACATAAGGCATTTTCAATCTTTTTTATACCACAGATTTTTACCCTCATTTTTTTATCCTGACAGGTATTCTGCCAAAGCATCTAAAAAATGCAGACGTAAGATAATCTTTTTTTGCATAACCTTCGTTTCTGTTGACCCGCAAGTGTGAATTGATAACATAGAGTTTTCCATCTTTCTGTCTGAAAGCGTAGGTATTTGGATAACTTAGATTAATTCTGTCTTCCTTTACAATTCCACTTGCGTAGTGTATGAAAAATATTGTGTTGTGTTTACCAAAACCGCTTACAATGCCAATATGAGTTAGTTCGTCATTCCATTTTCTATCTCTGTTTGCATCATAAGTGTTATCAAAAAATATCAAATCCCCTATTTGAACAGAGAGATTTCTGTATACCCAGTTTCTTCTGTATAATCCATAGTAAAGCGAGCTTACACCACCTCTACCATTTTCATAAACCCTTGTAATATCAATACCAGCAAGAAAGTAGACATATCTTACAAAGCCTATGCAATCAGAGGTGAATTTTTTTCCGTTGACATCAGGAATATGTTTAAGACCAATAGAACTTCTGGCAATTCTTACAACATTCTCATAAAAGTTGTAACTTTCATTTGCAAAAAAACAAATGGGTAGCAAAAGTATGCTCAAAACTTTTAATAAAATTCTCATAAGTATATTTTCGGAAATTCAAATAATTTTTTTGAGATTAGCTCACTCTTTTCATTGAGCTTTTAATGGTTATTTTCTTTAGCCAATCATAAGATATGCAATTGCAAGATATATACCTGTTCCTACAATATCTGCAATTGTTGTAATAAGTGGTGTACTTGCAGTGGCTGGATCTTTTTTAAAGGCCACAAATATAAATGGCAAAATTATACCGACAAGCGAACCAATCATAACATTTAAAAACATTGCTACAACAACCACTCTTGCAATGTTGAATCCACCTCTCCATATACCCATCACGGAAATACCAATTCCCATTGTAAGGCCAAGAAATGTGGATACCAGCAATTCTCTTAAAAGAAGTTTTACCCAGTCAGCAGCCTTTACAGTCCCAAGAGCTAAAGCTCTAATAGTTAGGGTAGCGGACTGAGAACCAGCATTACCAGCCGTATCGACAAGAACAGGAAGGAATGTAACAAGAACAACATATTTGGCAATGAGACTCTCAAAACCCTGAATTATGCTACCAGTAATAAGATCCATAACCAAAAGTGCCATAAGCCAGAAAATTCTACTTCTGTAAAGTTTTTTAATGGGCAATTTTAACAGGTCAGTAATAAATTCAGGCCCAACATTATGAGGACTTATACCTGAAACCTTTGTAAAGTCTTCAGTATCTTCTTCTTCCATAATATCTACCATATCATCAATGGTGACAATTCCAAGCAAGATCCCGTTTCCATCTACCACAGGCAAAACATTAAGTCTATAATGTTTCATGAGTTTTACTGCTTCCTCCTGATCTGCCATTGCAATTATAGAAATAAACTCTCCATCCATAATATCCTGAATTTTTGCATCAGGCTTTGAGAGTATTAATTTGCGTATTGGAATATCATCAATTAACCTGTTATGATCATCAACTACATAAACCATATTTATAGTTTCAGCATCCATACCGAAGTTTCTTATGTAATCAATAGCATCCTTTATCAGCCAGTCGGATTTAATTGATATGTAATCAGGTGTCATCAATCTTCCAACACTATCCTCAGGATAACCAAGAAGTTTTAAGGCTTCTCTTCTTTCTTCCGCGGGCAATAGGTTTAGAATTTTTTGTGTGACTTCGGATGGCAATTCCTCAAACAATTCAGTTCTGTCATCTGGAGAAAGGTCAAGAAATATTTGTTTAACCTGCTCGTTTGTTAACTGGGCAAGAATTGACTCATGCTTTTCAGGATTAAGATAGCTGAATACCTCACTGGCAATATGCCTGGGAAGTAATCTAAAAACTATAAGGGCATCTTTATCTTCAAGGTTTTCTATTAGATCAGCGATATCCTGAGGAGGCCAGTCAGAAATTACTTCTTTAAGCATTTTCCACTGCCTTTTTTCAATGAGTTCAATAATTTCTGGCTTAAACAATTCCTTTAACATTCTTGCCTCCTCATTGAAAGTCAAAACCACTAACCTGGACTGTAATAATCTCCTTCCATAATCAATTTAACCCTTTCAAAACATAATAATTTTTTATCCAGAACAAAAAACAAAATTGAACAGACAGTCAAAATTTAATAGGAAAATTATAACATACAACTGATTTATTTTCAAATAAATGGATTATTAACTTTTAAATTACTTTATAATCTAAAAATTTTACCAAGCATAAGTGACATTAAGTAAGTATTTTTTATCTAAAAAATAAAAAATGGCGTGCATTTTTTTGATTAAAAATTTATTCTTTTTCATTTAAAGATTATAATAATAGTATTATTAAATAGAAGTATTCAGGAGAAAACTATGAATGATATAAAATATACTCTTATGAAATTTCCTAAAGGTGCATACATTATGATGGAAGGGGAGGAGAATAGAGGAGAATTTTTTATAATTAAAACTGGTAGTGTTGAAATTTATAATCCCCATTTTCTGGAGGATGACAAGCATATTTTTCTTGGTCCTGGTAACTTTTTCGGGGTTATACCCTGTATGACAAAGAGAAACAATATGGAAACAGTAAGAGCAGTAGAAGATACCACTACCATTCTTGTTAAAAAAGAACAATTCAAAGATCTATTGAGCAAAAACCCCTCCATAGGAATGAAAATGATAAGATATTTCAGCAAGGAACTCAGAAATTATGATGAAATGCTTGGAAAAATTATTGCAAGATCACCTGTATTTAATGATGAAACTGAGCTTGATAAATTATTTTTCATTGGCGAATATTATTACAACAGGTCAAATTTTGAGTATGCTTTTGTAGCATATCGGTCATATTTAGAAAATTCTGAGGGAAATTTTTTTAATGAGGCAAAGATAAAACTTGAAAAACTTTCAAAGGTTTCCATAAAGAAACCTCAACAAAATGGGAAGTTTCTTACATATCAGGACAAACAGCTTATTTTCCTTGAAGGAGAAAGAGGAAATGAACTTTATGTAATTCAGGATGGAAGAGTTAAAATAACAAAATTCATAAATGGAGAAGAGGTTTTACTTGACATTCTTAAAAAAGGAGACATTTTTGGGGAAATGGCAATTATAGAAAACAAACCAAGAAATGCTTCAGCTTTTGCGGAAGGTACAACAACATTAATGTCTATAAAAAAAGAAAACTTTGAAGAGATAATTAAAACATACCCGGTTTTAGCCACAAAAATAATTGAGCTCCTTTCTGAAAGAATATGGGTGGTATACAGGCAGTTAACAAATATGTTTATTTCTACACCTGAAATTAAGATCTACGACGCACTTTACACACAGCTTTTAAAATACAGAGTAACACTGGAAAAGAAAAAGTATATATTCCCTTTTGGTGCAGAGGATTTATTGAAATTTATAGGGCTTGCAAATGAAGAGGGATTTGAAGTTTGGAGGCAACTAAAACAGAATGATAAAAACTTTTCTATAACACCGAATGGAAAAATACAGTATAATGACATTTCTCAGTTACCAAACAAAATTAACTTTATTTTAAGAGAAAAAGAAATAAGAGAAAACAAAAAGAAGTTTTCCCAGCTTGTTTCAAGTTAAAAATTTTAACTTTTTTAAAAAATAAAAACTTAACAATAAAAAAGTTTAACAAAAAATTTTTTTTAATTGTTGAAAAATTATTTTTTTTATGATAATATCAGATATGATTAAAGATTAGATTTTTACGGTTGTAAAGATTTGCACAGGGATTAAAAATGTTATCTAAAAGAATTATACCATGTTTAGATATTGACAAGGGAAGAGTTGTAAAAGGTGTAAATTTCGTGAATATAAGGGATGCAGGAGACCCTGTTGAAAATGCAATTGTTTACAACAATGAAGGGGCTGATGAACTTGTTTTTCTTGATATTACTGCAACACATGAAAATAGAAATATATTAATTGAAGTGGCAAAAAGAGTGGCTGAAGAAATATTCATTCCTTTTACCGTTGGCGGTGGAATAAGAACACTTCAGGATATAAGAAACATTCTTAAGGTAGGGGCAGACAAAGTATCTATAAATTCTGCAGCTGTAAAAAATCCCGATTTCTTGAAGGAAGCGGCAAGAGTTTTTGGAAGTTCTACCATTGTTGTAGCAATAGATGCTAAAAAGGTTGGTTCTGAAAAATGGAATGTTTTTATAAGTGGCGGAAGAATAGATACAAAACTTGATGCAGTACAGTGGGCTAAGGAGGTAGAAAAGCTTGGTGCTGGCGAAATTCTTCTTACTTCAATGGACAGGGATGGTACAAAAGAGGGCTACGACATAGAATTAACTTCAAGAATTTCAAATGCTGTAAAGATTCCTGTAATAGCCTCAGGTGGAGCTGGTAAAAAAGAACACTTTCTTGAAGTTTTTAAAAAGGCGAATGCAAGTGCTGCACTTGCTGCATCACTTTTCCACTACAGGGAATTGTCTATAACTGAATTAAAGCAGTATTTACATCACAATAACATATTAGTAAGACTTGATTATATATAGTAGAAGTGGAATTATAAAGGGGGTTTTTTTGAACACTTTTGATATCTCAGTATTGTATGTAGAGGATGAACCCATTATCCGACTTGAAGTTGAAAATATGCTTAAAAACATAACAAGAAATGTTGTTACAGCCACAAATGGAGTGGAAGCATTAAATTTGATTAAGGAGGGGCAGTTTGATATTGTTATTACAGATATCCGATTGCCCAAAATGGATGGTCTGGCGCTTTCAAGGGAAATTCGCAAGCTATCTCCAGAAATTCCAATCATTATTACCACAGCTTACAGTGATGCAGATTGTCTTCTGGATGCCATAGAAATAGGTATAAATCAATATATTTTAAAACCAATTCAATTTGAAAAAATTGTTACATCACTAAAAAAAGTTTATGAAATAAAAATATTAAATGAGAAGCTTGACCAGACAAGAACAGTTCTTTCTCAGTACAAATCAGCTATAGACCTTGTTGCTGTGGTTTTCAAAACCGACCTTGAAGGGAATATTATATATGTAAATGACAGATTTTGTGATGTAATTGAAAAATGTCGTGAAGAAATTATTGGTAAAAATTTAAGTGAATTATTTTCTTTAAGTGACAAGGATTTTCTTTTTGATGAAGTAAAAGCTTTTATTTCTAAAAACAATCTCTGGCAAAAAACCGTAGAGATAGGCAATGGAAAATATTATATCAATTTTACAGGTTTACCTATAGTTGATAATAAAAAGGTGCTTGAGTATATATTCATAGGCAATGATATTACAGAACTTGTAAAAAAAGAGCAGGAGATCCGCAGACAGCTTTACACTGACAAACTAACAAATTTGCCAAACAGATTGAAACTTATGGAAGATTTAAATTCAATTGATTATACTTATCTGGCAATAATTAATATTGATGCCTTCAGAGAAATAAATGACTTTTATGGTACACAGATTGGTGATAGTATCCTTGTAGAAATGGCAGAAAGATTGAAAAGGTATGAAGAGGAATTTAATTATACGACTTATAAACTTGCCAGTGATGATTACGCCATTTTATTCAAAGGAAAATATGATAAAGAAAAAGCATTAGAAAGGTTGAATTTTTTGAGGAATTCAATTGTAGATGAAAAGTTTATTTTTGAAGACAATGTAATTTATATCTCCATAACGATCGGTGTTGCAGCAGTCAGTGAAAGTGAAACTGAAAAAGATAAAAGAATAGTAGCACCAAGACAGAATCTTATGTTGAAGGCTGATATGGCATTAAAGAAGGCAAAGATTTCGAAAAAAAACATCCTGATGTATGATGAAACATTTAGAATGTTTCAGGAATTCGAAAATAATATACTGTGGACAAGAAAACTAAAAGAGGCTATTACTTCTGAAAAAATCATCCCTTATTATCAGCCGATTGTAAACAACAAAACAGGTAGGGTAGAGAAATTTGAAACTCTTGCAAGACTTATTGACAGTGATAATAAATGTATCCCACCTTCTTACTTCCTTTCAATTTCTAAAAGAAACAAACTTTACAGCTTTATAACAAAATCTATATTTGAAAAGTCTATAGAACATTTTAAAGATCTTCCATTTGAATTTTCCATAAATATCTCAGTTGATGACATCATAAACTATGAAACCCGGCAGTTTATAATTAATAAAATTTCCGAAAACAGAGAAATTCAGGGTAGATTTGTTATTGAACTAACTGAAACTGAAGAAATCGTGAAATACGAAGAGATAAATGATTTTTTAACCGAGCTGAAAAATTATAAGATCAAGTTTGCCATTGATGACTTTGGAAGTGGATATTCTAATTTTGATCACATAATAAGGCTTGATATAGATTATATTAAGCTTGATGCCTCGATCATAAAAAATTTACCTTTTCAAAAAAACACACAGCTTCTCGCAAAATTCATAGTTGACTTTGCAAAAAGTCTGAATATTAAAACAATTGCTGAATTTGTTGCCACAAAGGAAATTTATGAAAGTGTTGTTGAAGCAGGTATAGACTATTCACAGGGATACTTTTTCAGTGAACCTCTTCCTTTTGAAAAACTTATGGAAGAATGCATAAATTTGCAATTTGATAAAAAATAATGCTATGGTATTGCCTTATAAAGGATTTTTTGCCAGTTTGCATATTACAAGTGCTGAAAATGAACTATAAATCTTCTAATGTCAAAAGAATCTCTTTATTTTCCCTTTCGGTGCATGAATGTTGTAGAGGTGTTAGAGGTTAGTTATCCACTTCAAAACTTAAATGCTTACAACCTTGGAAATTTTTCCATCAGGCTCAAAAGCTTTACAAAGAATCTCTAAAATTATACTTTTCAACCCTTATTGGGAATTAATATTTAAAATTAAAAAATTGACAAAAATTTGAGGGGGGGTAAAATAATGTCAAATTTTTAATCTTTTAGGAGGAAAAAATGAAAAAATCTTTGCTTGTGAAAATTTTTGTTGCTTTAGCTTTTGTCTGGGGTTGTTCTGTAAACGTGCCAAATACTTCTTCAAATGCACCAGATAATTCTTCTGATATTAGTGATATTAATTCAGAAGTTGCTGGAACTTTGACAGTAGAGCTTGATTTAGGACAGAACAACACGAATAGTGTTATCGAAGTTGAGGAGCTGGACATTCTTGGTGCTACTATTGCACTAACCAATAGTTTAGGTGAAGGAGAGGTTAAGACATGGAAGCCTGGAGATCCTTTTGTCTACACTTTTCAAGCAAAAAAGACAGGGCTTCACACACTTACAGTGGTTGACTGGGATAAAGCAGGCCATACCAATGTCGAATCAGTCCAGATTAACATCCGCAAAGGTAAAAACTATCGCGTTAAAGTTCAGCTTGGTGGGAAGATTTATATTGAACCTGTAGCTGGTGTAATTCCTCGTGATGGCCTTGTAGCTGAATATCTTTTCAACGGTAATGCAAATGATACCAGTGGAAATGGTAATAATGGAACTCTGTTAAGTGGCAGTTATCCACTTCCAAGCCTGACTGCTGACAGGCATGGAAATTCAAATTCAGCTTATTACTTTGCTGGAACTGGAGGAACGATAAATGTACTTGGCCCAATGATAGATTGTGGAAATGGAGCTTCTATTACAAATATTCAAAATGCAATTTCAGTATCAGTTTGGATAAAATCTTATTCATCTCGAGGACGTATTATTGGCCGTCATGCAAATGATCTTAGAGCTGGGTGGAATATATACTTAGATAATAACAAGGTTCTTGCTGAGATTGGTAGTCCAGATGCTGTAGGACACCCAGAATTAAGCAAGACTATTACAAATAATCTTGTATCAGTTTCAAAAAATAATTTTTACCATATTGTATTTACATTTGACAAACAACTTGGCAAAGCACAACTTTACGTAAACAATCAGAAGGTAGAAGCAACTGGATGGGAAAATTGTGTATTGACTTATCTTCCTTATGAAATGAAACCTTTTCCAGAGGATCATCTTACTATAGCAACTTTTTGTGCCTGGGGAACTTCGTATTTTAATGGTGTAATAGATGACGTGAGAATATATAACAGAATACTGTCCGATGAAGAAGTAAAGGCTCTTTACGAAGAATAATTGTTTAAAATATTACTAAGGGGGCAAATTGCAAATGCCCCCTTATTTTTTATAAATCTTTCTTAATTTTCTTTATTTTATATGTAGATTCAAAAACCTTTATAGCTTGCGGGGCATAGCTTAACGAATGGTTTTTATCACAGAAAGAACCTCTTCTAAAATCTTTTCATTCCGTTTTTCACTATCCCAGACAGTTTCAACAAGCTCCTTTGCCTCATTTGAGAGATGCTGATAAAGTGTTTCATCCTCCAAAAGACGGAGAACATTACCTGCAAAGGCATCCAGATCATAGCAGGGGGTTTTTATCACTCCACGGGGATAATAAGTTTTGAGTGCTTCAAGATCAAAGGAAACACCTGGCAAGCCAAAAGCCATACCCTCGGCCATTGACATTCCTCCGCTGTCATAGGTAGCTGGATGAAGCATTACACGACTTCGTGCAAATACGCGATACTTTTCTTCACCAAGAAGTGTGCCAAAAAACTTTACATTTTTTTCTATTCCCAATTCTTTTACTCTTTTTTCCATTTCTTCCCTTAGTGGCCCATCACCGATAATGGCAAGACGAGCATTTGGCTTTTTGTCCACAACCCGTTTCCATATCAGAAGAAGCTCAAGACACCCTTTCTGGTAGTGAAGCCTTCCCATAAAACACCCATCAAATTCCTTTGGTTCATCCCTAAACTTCTCAAGAAGGGGTCGGATCTCATGCATACAGACAAAACCTTGAATAACCATCACCCTCTCAGAAGGTCTTTTTTTCGTTACGAATTTTGCCCTATCTGGCTCAGAGGTAACAAATACAATATCGGCATAGCGTTTGATAAAAAAATATGCGGGTAGCTGAGTAAGATAATAGAAAAGCCCTTTGATAAAATGCTTGCCTTTATAGGGAGAATTTTTGTCCCACGGTTTTGGTGCAAAGAGATAAAACCCTGCTATCCAGATGAGCTTTGGATTGCGTAGCTTCATCAAAAGAGCTGGTAAAAAATCAGGCCAGAAATCAGAAGAAGAATAAACAATATCCCCCTTTTGATATGTGTAGCGCTTTTTTTGCCATTGTATAGCTTTTATGAGCCGTTCAAAGACATATATGATTCTTCCTGTAATTGTATCAATATCATATTTCTTTTGAGGAAGAAGAACAATCTCTTTTTCTACATTTACCCTTTCTTTTTTTAACAAAACAAAAAAATCTTCAGCCTCAACCACATAACGCTGAAAAGCCTTTCCCCAAAATCTCAGAAATTCAACAAGAATTCTGTCTCCCCCACTTAACCCGGACCCTAGGTAGGAAACACTAAGAAAATAACATCGTCTTTTCACTGAATTTCCCCCTCAAGTTTAATTAAAACTTCTGGAATACCCCCTCGATTACTTCCTATCACTGGTGTTCCACAAGCTAATGCTTCAAGAATCACTCTTCCAAAACCCTCTTCATACAAAGAAGGAATACAAAAAACTTCAGCAGCAGCATAAAACAAATACATTTCTTTATTGTCAATCTTTCCAAAAAAACGAATATTGGGTAAGATATTGTTTTTAATAATATCCTCATCCGGCCCTACACCAACAAACCAGAATTCAAGAGTACTATCATTCTCAAAAAACTTTGCTACATTATACAAAAGTTCAATCCCCTTTTTCTTTAACATCCTCCCAACAAAGAGAACCATAAACTTCTCTTGCCAGCCTTTATGCTTTTTTGCCTCCTGCTTATCAATAAGTGGAAAACGTTCTAACTGAATCCAATATTGAAACCTACCAAGTTTATCTTTTTCAAGACCAATTTTTGTCAATTCTCGTACAGATGCATCCGAAAGACAAAGCACCTTATCTGCACTATTCAGAATCCAGCGTGTAAACCCAGCCACACGAGAGGATGGGTTCATTTCATAAACAGCATGAGTAGCCACCACAAGACGAGGCCCGAAAATCTTTTTTAACCACTTTCCAATGAGTGCACTACTTAGCCCATGAGCATAGATAACATCAGGTTTCCCAACCTTTAGCCAGCAAAGAAAAAGTGTTCTTACAAAAAGATAGGGTACAAGATAGAGAAATTGTAAAAAAGGATGACGTTCAAGAATATGAAAAAGCCCCCCAAACCACCAGTGCCGAAAAATTGTAACATTTCCTATTTCTTCCCTTTTTTGGTAGCTTTTTACCCCTTTTGTAACTATGGGTTTATGTGTAGAAACAGTTACTCGAAACTCTGCATGTTTCTGAAAAGCCTGCAAAAGATCATCCATATGTGTCTCAACCCCACCAACATAAGGTGGAAAAGTAGGAGAAAGCAAAAGAACATGTTTTCTATGCATTATTCCCCCTTGAGAACAAGATATGCTTTATAAGAAAAACAAAACCAACCCTTATCCTTAAAACATACATTCCGAGAGTAAGAAGAGGGTGCTCCACAAGCCTCTTCCATTTACCATGCTCTAAAAATACGCCAAAATACCGATACCACAAACCAAATTGTTTGCGAAGATCTGGATCATCCTTTCCCCATTTTTCAATATAAGGATCAAAGTTAGAAACATAATATGCTTTCTTTTGGAGATATTTTTTCATATCAAATTCTGCTTCATTATGATAGATACAACATAATGGATAAAGCGAAGGGATACCCCTCAACCGAACAAAACCACCAATAAAAACATTGTGAGAGGATTCCTTTTCCTGCAAAAGAAGAATTTTCCCTTTTTGCTTAATCTTTTTGTCAAGATCCCAGTCCTCTGGTCCGGAAAAATTCTCATCAAACCCCCCGACCTCTACGAAAATATCCTTGCGAAAAAATCGTGCCCCATCAATCACAGTCCCATCATAAAACTGCCGCTCAAATCGTCTTACCTTTGACCAAAAGTTTTTTCCCAGTACAATTTCTGGAACATGAAGAGCAATAACATCGGCTTGCGTCTCCATTACTTCAACACATTTCTCAATAAGTGACGGACTAAACACCATATCAGCATCAACATACATCACATACTTTCCCTTCGCTTTTTCAATCATGCCGTAATTTCGCTGAGCCGAACGTTCTGGTCCCTTTTGGTACACATGCTCCGTATATCTTCTCGCTATCTTTAACGTTGCATCGGTAGAAAAATTATCCACCACAATTATTTCAATGTTGGGATAGGTTTGTTCTTTGATGCTTTGAAGGCAAGCCTCAATATTTTTTTCTTCGTTTTTTGTAGTAATCACGACAGAAACAAGGGGATTTTCATTCATGGTGCAGCTCCTTACGAAGGATATAAAGCGTTGTTTCTTGGTTCAAGACCTTAACCAAGGAATAGAACGGATAGATGAGCCATTTCCATTGACTTTTCCCAAGCGACCAGAATAAATCAAGTGGATATTGCCAGAAAAGAGACCGTCTCGCAACTATCTTCCACCCGCTCTTTTTAGCTAAAAAATCAAAGGTCTTGCTTTTTCCGAGCCAGACATGCCCTGGAGCATCCATATGATACCACCAGAACTTACCGAGTTGAAACCCCAACCCGTCAGTATTAGGAAGAGCAACCACAAGAACACCATCGTTGTGAAGAATACTCTGACACCTCTGCAGATACAGAAGGGGTTTCTTCACATGCTCAAGCACATGCCAAAAACTCACCACATCAAAAGAATCCCTAAAATCCTGGGCAAGAAAGTCCCCCTTGTAAAGGGCTATATTCTTTTTTCGAATAAGTTCACACCCTTCTGGATTTATCTCACAGGCAACAGGCATAAACCTACTCCTCGGCAAGGAAGCAAGAAACTCTCCACTTCCCGCCTCTACATCCAGCCATCTTAGAGGAGAAATACCTTTGGGAAGAAAACGTTCAACCATTTTCCGTTGCAAGCCTAACATTACACGGTTCAAAAGAGAAGAAAATGAAGTAAAAAAAGTAGAATGAGAATCTTGTTCATAGTATGCCTTTCCATAATACTTCGCATAGTACTCTTTAGTCAAATCCATATTAAGAAAATAAGATTTACACATTTCACAAAAAAAAAAAAACATCAAATTCTTCTTGACCAAGTATATGGCGACCATGTCTATTGATTGCTTGAATTGCTAATTTTACGTTAGCATCTCCACACACAGGGCAATGCATTACTTCTTTCCTCCAAAATCAAATATATGTCCCAATACCTTTGCTCCTGCACGGACAAAATATTTCACATCTTCAAAATCCCTGATAGAAAGAAACTTCCTTGCCAAAAACTCAGGATGAAATGCTACAGAATAAAGCCCCTGAACATATTTCATAAGCGTTTCCGTATTCATTGGGGTTTTCATAATAGGTTCACGCATATCGTATCTATCCCAGTCTTCCGTCAAAAGCCATCCATTTTTCTTACACTCATCAAAAAGCGGTGTTCCCGGATAGGGAATAACCAGTGTTGCCTGCATAGTATAGGCATAATTCTTGATAAGAAGATAACGGCCAAGCTCAAGCGTTCGTTTTGCATCATCTTCTGTTTCCCATGGATATCCAAACATAATGGTAATGTGGGGATAAAGCCCGGCTTTTCGCATTAGTTTTACATTCTCAACCATTTCCTCAATCTGCTCACCCTTTTTTACCCTATCAAGTGTTTTCTGGTTAGCAGATTCAATACCAACAAGAATAAGACGAAAGTTAGCTTTTTTCATTAGTTTCATTTGTTCAAAAGAAAGAGCCTTACCCAATCTCATATTACAGTCAATAGCAATTTTTTTATTATAACCTCTTTTGATCATACCTTCACAAAATTCATTAAGCCATTCACCTACCGGGAAAGTTCCAGTATCATCCATAATTTCTTTCACATTATATCGTTCAATCAGCATACCTATCTCGTCTAAAACATCACTTACAGATCGTTTGTTAAACTCTGGATAGAGTGTTGTCCAGGAACAAAAAGTACATTGATGATACCAGCAGTCTCTACCAGACATAATATAGGTACCGGGGGTATGTTTGTAATTACCGTTATGGTAAGCATAATTTTCCCACCGTGTCAAATCCCTATCTATCCAAGGTAATTTTGAAAGATCATACTTCCTTTGAAAATTACCGGTAGATACAATTTTGCCATTCTCCCAGAAATAAAAACCCGGCTCTAACTTTTTTGTTTTACTTGAAAGGAAATCCACAAGGTTTAAGAGAAGAAAATCATAATCTCCCCCTGTTAATACATAATCTACAGGGCATGCTCTAAGCGTTTCTTCTGGTAAAGCCGTAACATGATCACCCATAATAACGACTTTTATTTCTGGAAATTTTTCTTTAAGTTGCTTAATAATCTTCCAGTGCATTTTTACCACAGGAGTCTTGGTTTCAATAGCAATAAGATTTGGTCTTTCTCTTTCGAGATATTTCCACCATTCATCTAATGTAATTCCCTCTGCAATACCATCAAGCCAGAGTACATCATACCCCCTGGTCTTTAAAAGGGTGGCTGCCGTAGCTAAAACAACAGGATATATAAATGTTGGATTATTAAACCACTGAAACTGTCTATTTTGCGATAAAAGGGGTACCCCTTTTTCGCTTTTAAGCGGTGGATATGTGATACAAATTCTCATAAATTACCTCTTTAATTCCTTTTTTATAAGCCCAATAATAAAATAAAAACCATAAGTAAGATGTGATAAAAATATTGCAAAAAATGTTATAAATTTTTCTAAGAAATTATTTCCATAAGAAAAAATAAGTCCTAAAATAAAATATATAGCAACAACAAAGATATATACCAACCATAGCACTGGAAGAAATAGACAAAAAATCAAACCAAAAAATAAGCCAATTAAAAAAATTGATGGAATAATATAAGCAATTTTCAAAGAAGTCTCTGGATATTTTTTAGCAAAAAAACCTCTATGAAGGGCATAATTTGAAATTTGTTTAAAATGGAATGAAAATAGATTTCTTCTGTGGTGATACACAATAATATTCGGGTTATAGAGTATTTTATAGCCTAAATTTTTTACAGCAAGACAAAACTTTGTATCTTCACCCGGATAGTAGGTAGAGTCAAAACCTCCAGCGGCTTCAAAAACCTCCTTTTTTACAATTAAATTTACAGAAGGAAGGTCATAATCTTCATGTATTTTACCAACTGAAAGATAACGTTTGCGATAACCCCCACTCATCCATAGAGATGAATAAACATTTCCAGAGATTCTCTGCCAAAAATTATCTTCTTTAGGAGTTATACCAGGTCCTCCAACGGCTCCAATCTCATTGGAACTTAATAGCAATTCAACAGCATTTTTTAACCAATCTTTATCTGGATATGCATCATCATCTGTAAAAGCCAAAATTTTTCCTCTTGCAATTTTTGCTCCCAAATCCCTTTTTTCGGCAGGACCAACAGGACCTGTGGGTATTACTTTAATGTCAAGTTTATCTGACAGCGTTTCTTTTTCTTCTTTATCTGGTAAGATAATAAGCTCAAAATTTTTATATTCAAGCCTTTCATAGTGCACAATAGCCTCTCTTATATAATCGTTAAATTGTTTTAATGGAATGATAATAGAAACAAATACAGAATCCATTTTTACCCCTTTTAATTTATAAGTAATCCAGCTTTTTCTTCTTTTATGAAGTTAAAAATATTAAATTATGCTACCTTTTTTGTCAAATTAAGGTTATAAAATTTACTTTATGTTTTTGATAAAAAAGTGCCTTAAAACATTAAACCTGGCCTTCTCATTGGCTGTGGATTTTATCAAAAATTAGACTTTAGACGGTGAGTGTATCAGTTATAAAATTAAATCAATTATAAGTCCCTTGATGTTTTGTATGAGTTTAAGATAACTGAGTCTGTTTTTCTCCTGACAAAGTATCATATTTCCTAATTCAAAGAGATTTTGATCAATAATTTCAACAGTTTTGTAAAGTTTTTGTTTTGAGAGACTCATTTTTGAAAGGGTCTCTCTTGTTTCAAAGTTTTTCTTAAGTAACTGAAGAAGTAGTTTGATTGCCTTCTTGTATGAATTAAAATTTTCAATGGTCGGATTTGAAGAAAGCTTTTCTCCAAATCTATCTATTAAATTTGCAAGTTTTGTAATGTTAGACTCATTGTATTCTTCATCAGAGAGATCTTCAATTTCTACAGAAGAATTTTCTTCCTCTACTTTTTCTAAAAATTCTTTAAAATTCAGTTTGTTTTTCTTTGAAGTTACTTTTTGCTTTGGTTGTTTTGAAAAACTTGGGGTGAACTCAATTTTCATAAATTGCTCCCTGTTGTTTTAACTTATGAATTTTTAAATATGCACGCGTAGGCGTTATGGTTGTGTATTGACTCAAAACTTGTAACTTCAACAGAATACCAGTCTATTCTTGAATCATTTTTCAGGTGTAAAACGACATCTCTTGCAACATCCTCTACGAATTTTGGATTACGATAAGCATTTTCAGTTATTAATTTTTCGTCTTCCCTTTTAAGCAAAGTAAATATTGGAGTTGAAGCACTTTTTTCTGCTATTTCTATCAATTCTTCAAACCATACAAGCTTGTTAGTAATTACTTTTATTGTTACTATTGCTCTCTGGTTGTGTGCTCCATAACTACTTATTTCTCTTGAACAGGGGCATAATGTTTGAACTGGTACTTTGACTATTGTTGTAAGTTTTAGCTTTTCATTCTTTTTCATTTCACATTCCACGCGACAGATATACTCAAGTGGGCTTTCAAGTTTTGAAACGGGGGCTTTTTTATATATAAAATATGGAAACTCTATCTCTAAATGGGCATCTTCGCATTGAAATGCTGAAATAATGTCCTTCATAATTCTATCGAGATCTCGAAGGTTAAGGTTTACATTGTGTTTTCTTATTATTTCGATAAATCTGCTCATATGCGTACCACGAAAATGATGTGGCAAATCCACATACATATTTATCGTGGCTACTGTGTGTTGAATACCTCCATTTCTGTCAATGACACTTATTGGATACTTTACATTATTTACTCCAACCTTGTTTATTGGAATATTTCTTACATCTTTTTCGTTTTGAACATCTTTCATTTTACTTTTTTCCTTCTTAAGCCTTAATAAATATTCTGAAATATTTTTTTAAAAAAAGCAAATGAAAGGAGAAATTTTACATTACTTGATATTATTTTGTAATTTATTCAGGGCTACCATTTTATTCTTACAATTTCAAATGGTGATTCTTTTCCTTTGAGTTTGACAGGAGCAAGTTCTTCAAATGAGAAGAATTTTTTTGTTTCTGTTATTAAGGTTTTCGACGCAATAATTTCGTAAGGTCTGGCAATAGAACACAATCTGGATGCTGTATTTACAGCATCTCCAATGCATGCAAAATCCATTCTCAATTCAGTGCCAATATTTCCGATTACCACATCCCCGATGTGAATGCCGATCCCTATTTCGAAGTAGGGTAGATTATTTTTTTGCCTTTCCTCATTTAATTTACTTATCTCTCTCATTATTTCTGTAGCAACAAGGACTACTGTATCGGCTTTATTTTCCCCATCAAAATGTGCCATTATTTGGTCACCTACATAGTCATCTATATCGCCTCTGTATTTTTTTATTATTTTTACCTGCCTTTCAAAATAAAGATTTAAAATTTCAATTACTGTTTCAGGTTCATTTTTCTCAGAAAACGATGTGAAACCTCTAATATCACTGAATAAAAATGCAAGTTTTTTTCTTCCGACTTTGCCTGGTTCAATTTCTCCTCTTTTTTGAGAAATCATTGAAATTGTTGATGATGAAACAAATTTTTCAAGGTGATATTTTTCAATAAGTTCTTCGATCATCATCTGAAAAACATCTGCAAGTCTTCCAATTTCATCTTTTTGCTTTATTTTGATCTGATAATCTAAATTTCCATTTGCAATTTCAAGTGCCCATTTTTCCATTTTCTTGATGTTTCTTAATATATGACCTGTGGCTATAAAGACAAGAATTACACTCAATACGAAAATTAAAGATGCGAGAATAATAAAGAATATTTGATTTTTATTTACCTGTAATTTTATATTGCTGAGATCAAAGACAACACCAAGCACACCAAGATATTTGAAATCTTCCCCATAGCTTCTTATTTTTTGCATATTTATGTAAATTTCTTCATCATACTTCTTTGCTTCAATCAGGTTGTTATTAGATAAAGCCTTTTCTACTTTCTGATTCAGATTTGAAAGCCAGTTTTTATTAAATAACCAGTTATCTTTAATATATTCATATTTTAATTTGCCAATATTCTTGAAAAGATTTTTATATATTTCAATGAATATTTCATCCACTGAATAAGAGTAAAAAGGAATGTTTGTCTGATTTTCCATTAATTCTTTATATTTATTAACTAAAAGAGCATGATAATTTTGTTTCTTTTTATCATTAATTCCTTTCTTGTGAAGTGAAGTGACTATTTCGTCAAAATCATTATTTATCAAAATTAAATCACCTGTTTGAAGTATTACAGGAAGATAGACCATTCTGTAGTGCTTTATATACTTCTTCTTCTTTGATTTATCAAATATCTTTTCTTTTATCTCTTTAGAGGATAATTTTTGTGTTTTTTCTTTTTTTTGAATTTTAATTAGTTCGCTAACAAATTTATTTGATTTTGGCAGGCTCAGACTTACTCTGTTTCTGTCATCAAGAAGAAAAATACTGTTTACGTCAGAGTTTAGCTCCTTGAATTTACTTATTTCATTCGAAATAAAAAGATAGTTTTTTGTCAATTCCTCCTTTGGAAGTTTTGAGTCCTTATAATACAAATAAAGAGAAGAACTACCTTCCATCAGACTGGTAAGATTTAAAAACCTTTCATTCTTTTCTTTTAAGATAAGATTGTACTGAATAAAATATATAAATATTACAAACAAAAAGCAGGTGAAAAGCAGAACTATACTCAATAGAAAAACAGCCCTTATTCTAAGGCCAAAAATTACATTTCTAATTTTTTCTTTTCTTTTTCTAATTCCAATTAATTTTTTAATAAAATTAAAAAATTTCATAGTTTATTCTTTTCGACTTTGCATTTTAAAAACTAAAATTTTTGTTTTATAAATTTTGCCTGCCATTTTCAATCAAGTGTTTTCAAAAGTTCCTCCTGCTCACTCATTATAAGTGCGTTTATAAGCTCATCACAATCTCCATCCATTATCATATCAAGTTTATAGAGTGTAAGATTTATTCTGTGGTCTGTAACTCTATTCTGGGGAAAATTGTATGTCCTGATCTTGTCAGATCTGTCTCCACTTCTTATAGAACTTCTTCTAATTTCGGTTTCCATAGAAAGTTTTTTCTGCAATTCAAGATCAAAAAGTTTTGCTCTTAGAATTCTTAATGCTTTTTCTCTATTCTGCAGTTGTGATCTTTCCTCCTGACAGCTCACAACTATGCCAGTGGGTATGTGTGTAATTCTTACAGCTGATTCTGTCTTGTTTACATACTGGCCACCTGCTCCTCCAGCTCTGAATGTATCAATTTTTAAATCTTTTGGGTCTATATTTACATCTACCTCATCTGCTTCTGGTAAAACTACAACAGAGGCTGTTGATGTATGAATTCTACCACCTGCCTCTGTAATAGGTATTCTCTGGACTCTGTGGACACCGGATTCATATTTTAAGCGGGAATAGACATCTTTACCTTTTACGGAGAAGATTATTTCTTTATAGCCACCAAGGCCTGTCTGGTTAAAATCAAGGATTTCATATTTCCATCCTTTAGATTCAGCATACCTTGTATACATCCTGAAGAGATCAGCAGCAAAAATTGCCGCCTCTTCTCCACCTGTACCAGCTCTTATTTCCATAATTATGTTTTTTGAAGCCATTTCATCCTTGGGTAATAAAAGAAGTAAAATTTCCTTTTCAATTTTTTCTTCTCTGGATGATAAGTTTTCAAGCTCTTCTTTTGCAATTTTTTTCAGTTCTTCATCACTTTCTTTTTGTAAAATTTCTTTTAGATCATCTATTTCCTTTTCAAGTTTCAGAAGTTCTTTGTGTTTTTCTACAAGAGGCTCAAGTTCACTTCTTTCCTTTGCTAGTTTTATATATTCAGGGCTTCCTGCGGGAAGCTCTAAAAATTTTTTTTCCATTTGCTCATATTTATTAATAAGTTCTAATGCCTTTGGATGCATTTTTAATCCCCTTAACTTAATAAGTTAGCTTAAATAAAGATTGAAAAGTTTATGGTAAATACCTTTTTTAGAAATTAACTGGGAATGTTTGCCAGTTTCAACAATTTCTCCATTTTCAATTACAATTATTTGATCTGCTTTCATTATTGTAGACAGTTTATGTGCAATAATTATAGTGGTTTGCTTTCCAAGAATGTTTTCCATCGCAATCTGGATCAATTTTTCTGATTCTGCATCAAGAGAAGTTGTAGCTTCATCAAGAATGAGTATTCTTGGTTTTCTTAAAATTGCCCTTGCAAGTGCAATTCTCTGTCTTTCACCACCGGAAAGTTTTATACCACGGTCACCAATTTCTGTTTTATAACCATCCTTAAGTCTTGATATGAAATTGTGTGCATTCGAAATTTTAGCAGCTTCTATGACTTCTTCTAATGTGGCATAAGGGTTTGAAAGCTTTATGTTTTCTTCTATTGTTCCTGAAAATAGTATATTTTCCTGAGTAACTATACCCATCTGTTTTCTTATACTTGCGGGGTTGTAGAGTGAAATATTTTTTCCATCGATAAGAATTTCACCTTTTGAAAGTTCATAAAATCCCATTAACAGTGAGATAAGTGTGGATTTCCCGGCTCCGCTGTGACCTACAATTGCTACTGTTTCACCTTCTCTTACTTTAAAATTTATATTTTTGAGCACAAAATTGTCATTTTCATATGCAAAATATACATTTTTAAACTCTATATTTCCTTTTATTGGTCCGAATTCTTTTAAATTGATGTTTTTTTCTTGCTGGTGGTCTATTACTTCAAAAATTCTTTCACCGGCAGGAACGAGTCTTTTTAAAATCATAAATACGTCAGTGGCTTTACTCATAGGCTCGGCAAGAACCAGTGTCAGAGTAATAAAACTTATTATTTCGGAGGTTGTTGCAAGATTTGCTCTTACAATAAAAGCTCCCGCAAATAGAACTATTATTATACCAAGAGCACCTAAGAATTCTGAAACTGGAGTACCCAGGAATCTAACTCTCATTTCTTTTTTTGTAGAAGAAAGATATTTATTGTTGAGCTCATTAAATTTCCTTTTTGTGTCTTCTTCTACCGAAAACCCTTTTATGATTTCTATACCATAAATTGATTCCTGGATGACTGAAGTAACATCAGCAATATTTTTTTGAACTCTGGTGGCAAGTTTTTGAACCAGGTTGCCTATTCCAATTAAAACTATTCCAATAACTGGAGCGATTGAAAAGAAATAAATTGATAGTTTAAAGTTAATGAAAAGTAAAACTGTTACAACTGAAATTAATGTCATTGGCTGAATTAGAAGTTCTACCATTATATTCATAAAGAAGGTTTCTATTACGCCAACATCGTTTAAGACCTTGGAGATTAATTCTCCTGTTTTGTTTTTCTTGAAGTAAGACATTGGTAAATCTATTATTTTTTCATAAATGTTTTTTCTTATATCATGCATCACATTCATTGAAAGAGAATTTGAAGATATAAAAATCAAGTAATGAAAAAACACCCACATAAATGCAAGAAGTATCAAAATCAGTAAAAAAAATGGATTGGAGCTTTTAATGTTCTTTTCAATAAAAGCCATTGAGAAATACTTTGTGGCAAAAAACGCTGCTCCTACTTTTGCAAATACAAAGAGAAAAGAAAGAATAATTGAGGAAATAAAAAGAAATGGATATTTAAAAGCATAGCCAATTATTCTAAAAAATACTGATCTCTTACTCATAGTTTTTCCTATTTAAGTAAATATATTCCACTTACGCCAAAAGATACTATCAATCGGTTTTTCTTTTCGTCATAAAGGAGATTTTTTGCTATTTCTCCATTTTTAAATATTCTTGACAGTTGATATTGATTTTTGTTGAAATCTAACTTTAGAACACCATTAACGCCGTCAGTCACAAAGATTTCGTTGTTTTTTGGCATTGAAATGTCAAAGGCATCTCCACTTGTATCATATCGAAAAATTAGTTTTGGTTTTGTCTTGTCAGACACGTTGTAAATCATAACCCCGAGCATCCTGTCAGAAATTACAAGATAGTTTTTCTGTATATAGCAATTGTTAACATAATTCAATTGATTTTTTATGGTTAATAAAAGTTCAATTCTGTCTTTTTTCTGTTTAAATATGGATAAGCCATTTTCATACATTGGAATATAAAAAAACCCATCTTCCCATTTTATTTTCCCGCATTCTCCATCTATGCTGAGTTTGAATTGCTCTTTTTCTACAAATTCTGTACCGTTAAAATTTATCTTTTTAATAATCTTATCCTTGCAAATTACATAAATTTCATTTGATACAATACACCAGCTTATCGGGCTAAGAAAATCAATGGGATAGATGTTTACTTCTACATTGGTTGTGAAAAAATCCTCTCTAAGTACGGCAAATCCTGTTTTTCCCTTACTCCCAATAAATGTGGTAATAAAGTATACATTGTTAGAAATGTTCAGTGTATCAATATCTTTTATACTTAATTTTTCTTCATTTGTTTCAATAGTAAGATTGGTAATCATTGTTAGTTTATCCCTGTCAAATATATAAATTCCGTCTACTCCCATAGAAACAAGAAGTAAATCTTTATAGACAGTAAATCTTTCAGCATTTTCTCCTTTTGTTCCTTTCCAGTAAGAGACAACATCAAAATTTTTAATATTTAAAAGATAGCCCTTTCCTTCAAGAGCCTTTCGTCCAAGATTAGTTGAAATTGTTAAAAGAATTACAATTATAAAAATGCCTATAAAAGAAAGTCGTAAAGATGAAGGTTTTTGAAGAAATTTTTTGAAAAAAGCAGCAAAAAAATCAATCTTCACCAAAAACCTCTGCCTCAAATTTGTAGATCTTTGCCCCATTTTCCCAGCAATAACTTTCCATTCCAGCTTTTCTGCAGGTCTGGTTTAAGAATTCCTCTCTTGACCAGCCATACTCAACTGCAACCTGTGGAAGTAAAAGTCCCCTGTTGTAACCTCTTTCCATTACAAGCCCGTGCTTTCCAACTATAATTTCATTTATATCTTTAACTTCCTCAAGTGGATAAAGTATTGAAATTTCGATTTTTATTTTTTCAAATTCTTCTGCACTGAGAGGATAAAACCTGGGATCTTTGAAAGCGGATTCAAGTGCAAGTTCTTTTACAGCTTCCCTTAGAGGTTTTATACCTTCAATATATCCAATGCAACCTCTTAATCTTCCGTTAATAGTTAAAGTTACAAACATGCCATATTTTTTACTGAAAATTTCATCGTTAAGTGGTGGAAAATCTTCACTGACATTTTTAATTAAGGCTTTTTGAATTGTAAGCCTTGCAGTTTTAAGTAGATCTTTTTTTTGTCGTTCAGTTAATTGAATTTTTTTCATGACAAACCCCCAATTATATTTGTTAAATTATCTTACTTTTAATGTTGTAAGTGCAATCAACGAAAAAAGTGCAGCTAATATCCAGAATCTGATAACAACCTGTGTTTCCTTCCATCCTTTTTTTTCAAAATGATGATGTACTGGTGCCATTAAGAAGACTCTTTTGCCTGCTCCGTATTTCTTTTTTGTATATTTGAAGTAGGAAGTCTGTATAACAACTGAGAGAGTTTCAAAAACAAACATAAAGCCTGCTATCAAAAGAAGCATTTCCTGCTTGAGTATTATGGAAACAGTTGCTACGCATCCACCTATTGCAAGCGATCCTGTATCCCCCATAATTACTTCAGCAGGATGAACATTATACCATAGAAATGCCACCAGCCCACCGATCAAAGCAGATAGCACTACAGCAATTTCTCCGACACCAGGAATGTATAGAAACTTAAGATAGTTAGCAACAACGAAATTACCCATTACATATGCAAAAACCCCAAAAGGTATAATTAAAAAAATGCTCATACCTGCAGCTAAACCATCAAGACCATCTGAAAGGTTTGTGGCGTTTGAAAAAGCTACAATGGTAAAAAGTATAAACAAAAATCCTAAAACAGGTGGCCAGAAAAAGAATGGCTGATTCAAAAATGGAATATAAAAAGCCCAGGAAAACTTATTATAGGGATTGAAATAAAGCATCAAAAATATTACAGAACTTGCTATTATCTGAAGAAGAAGCTTTGCCTTTGGAGATATGCCTTTTGAGTTTTTCATTTTGATTTTTAGAAAATCATCAGCAAAACCTATAGCCCCAAAGGCAATAACAGAAAATAAAACTATAAAAATGTAATAATTGTAAATTGTCCACAGGAGAACCGAAATTACAAATGATATTATTATGAAAATACCACCCATCGTAGGGGTTCCAGATTTTGCAATATGTGAAGATGGCCCGTCCTCTCTTATCGATTGCCCGATGCCCATTTCTCTGCATTTTTTTATAAAAAATGGGGCTATTAGCATTCCTACGATAAATGCTGTAAAAAATGCAGCAAGAGATCTAAAGGTTATATACTTAAGTAAGTTAAAAAGGATAAGTTTATTTCTAAGTTCAAAGAAAAGGTAATATAACATATTTAATACCCCATAAAATAACTTTTTTTCTTTAATTATTATAACTTATAATCAATTTATTTTCCATATTTTGATTTAATTTTGTTTTAAGCTTGCTTAATTTTTCATTTTGTGCTCTGTATGTTTTTCAGTGAAAGTTAGGTTAGTTTTTATCTGTTTTAACTCTTTTTTATGGTATTGTAAATATATGTTAAATGGTAAAAAAATTGTGGGTTGTTAATTATAATTCATTTAAAAACCCATAAGTTAAGTGGTTTGCAAGATGGGCAAAAATAGGGCAATAACAATTATTCTTATTTTGCTCTTATGTAAAATTCAAAGTTTTTTCTTTTGATTTTTATCAGGTTGTAATTTTTTAATCTGATGATTGAATCTTTTATTTTGTTTTCGTTAAAACCTGCAAGTTTTCTATGTCCTTTAAAAGGAAGTAGAAAGAGGCTTTTCCCCTGAATGATTTTGTAGAAGTCAGTAAGTTTTATCCAGAAAATTTCTGGAGTAGAGGCAAGAATAACTTTATCTATATTCTCAATAAAATGCTTTTTATTCGTGCAGTTATCACATTTTCCGCATTTTTCTATGGCTTCATTGAAGTGTTTCAGTAGAGTCTTGAATCTGCATTCATCGGTGAGTAAAAAATCTATTACTTTTTTAAATTTTTCAATTTCTAACTTTCTTTCTTTTCTTCCAGAAAGATATTTTTTTATTATCTTTTGTATCTCATAGACTACAAGTAAAGGAGAAAAGTTCAGTGATTTTTTAAGAATATTTTTTATTTCGTTTAAAGTGGTTTTTAATGACGGGTATTTCTTCTCTATCATTTTTTCAAATTCAGAAAAATCCTCAGTTGAAAGGATGGTGATGCAGGATGAAATTTTTCCATCTCTTCCAGCACGACCAATTTCCTGAAAGTATTCTTCTATTTCATAGGGTATTTCAAAATGAATAACCTTTCTGATGTTTTTTTTGTCTATTCCCATTCCAAAAGCAGAAGTAGCCACCATTATGTTTTTTTCTTCTGTTAAAAATGCGTTCTGGTTTTTTTCTTTTTCTTCTGGTGGTAGATCTCCATGGTAATAGGTTATATTAAAATTTTTTTCACCAAGTAAGTTTACTAAATACTCAAGTGTTAGCTTTGAAGAGACAAAAATTATTGTATTTTCCTCTTTGTTGATAATGTCAAAAAGTGTTTTAAATTTTTCATCGGTTAATCTTACCTCAATTTTCAGATTATCTCTATAGGTAGTTTTTCTGAAAATTACAGGATTTTTTAAATCAAGAAAGTTTTTTATGTCCTTTAGAATTCTTTCGTTTAATGTGGCAGTAAATCCACATACAACTGGCCTGGGAATAATTTCTTGTATGAAATTTTTGATTCCAAGATAAGAAGGTCTGAAAGATCTTCCCCACAGAGAGACTGAGTGAATTTCATCAATCGCAATTATGGAAATTTTGACATTCTGTTTTTTAATGAAATTTTTAAACTGTTTGCTTCCCAGTCTTTCAGGGGTAATATAAAGCAATTTTATCTTGTTAAGATTTTCAAGAATTTCTTTGTTTTTACTTGCTTTTAGAGTTGAAGAAATATATTCAGCAGGAATATTTTTATTTTTAAGATTTTCCACCTGATCTTTCATAAGTGATACAAGTGGGGATACAACTAATGTCAGTCCCTCTGAAAATAGTGCTGGAATTTGATAACATATTGATTTACCGCTTCCTGTTGGGAAAATTGCTAAGGTTTCATTACCACCAAGGATGGATTCAATCACTTCTAACTGAAGCGGAAAAAATTCATTAATATTAAGGAGATCTTTTGCTATTTTATAGATTTTTTCTTTCATCTTTGTTAAAATTCTTTGTAGTAATTTTAAACGGTATTTTTAAGACTGTCAAAAGATGTTTAAATTACATTTTAATGTGGGGGAGTTGTTATGATGAGTATAGATTTTATTCAAAAAAGTTTGAGAGTGTCCCCTTTTGTAAAGGGGAAAAGACCAGAGCTTGGTTTGCTTAAGATTTCTACAGATTCAAGGAATATAAATGAGAGTAATTTTTTTCTTGCCTTACGTGGAGAGAAATTTGATGGACATGATTTTGCGGGTGAGTGTTATAAAAAAGGGGTGAGGTGTTTTGTTGTTGAAAAAAGGTATAAAAGAAAAATTTTAACATCCGTAAATGATTCTGTGATATTTTTTGTGGATGATACTATGCAGGCTTTAAGTAGCCTTGCAATTTCATATAAAAATGAAATATTTGCTAACTCAGTTGCTATAACAGGAAGTTCAGGAAAAACTACGACAAGAGAGCTTATAGTTTCTATGCTTGCTAAAAAATTTAATGTTCATACGGCAAAAAGAAATTTTAATAACGAAATCGGTTTACCGCTAACTATTCTTGATGCTCCGCTGAATACACATCTACTGGTACTTGAGCTGGGTATGAATCACAGGGGCGAAATTTCAAGGTTGTCAAAGATTGTAAAACCTTTTGCAGCTATAATTACAAACATTGGCTATGCGCATATAGGTAATCTTGGTAGCAGGGATGAGATTGCCAGAGCAAAAGCAGAAATCTTTGATGGAATGGATAAGTATGGATATTCTTTTCTAAACAGAGATGATGATTATTATGATTTTTTGAAAAAAGTTTCTACTGGAGAGGTTATAGATTTTTCTCACAGAGATTTGAATATTTTAGAGGATAAAGGACTTGAGGGTTATCTAATTGATTACAAAGGAAAATGTTTAAATTTTTCTTTACCTGGCAGGCATAACCTTGCAAATCTTGCCTGTGCTATAAAGGTGGCAGAGTTTTTTAACATAGATGAAAATGACATTGCCGATGTTATTCTTAACTTTAAACCTGTAAGCGGCCGAAGTGAGGTGGTAAGAAAATCCATCACAGTTATCAATGACAGTTATAATGCAAATCCTGCATCGATGAAAATGGCTTTTGAAATTCTTTCTAAAGTAAAATCAAGGAAAATTGCTGTAGTTTCCGATATGCTTGAACTTGGAAAGTTTGCTATAAAATTTCATGAAGAAATAGGGGAATATATTTCATCAGGTAAACTTTGCGATGCTGTTTTTGCATATGGAGAACTCTCAAAATATTTAATTAATAAAGTTAATAACAATTCGATAGTTTCAAGATGGTTTAATACAAAACAGGAACTTATAGATTTCCTTTTGGGTTTTGTAGAAAAAGGAGATACAATCCTGGTTAAGGCTTCCCATAGCATGGGATTGGAAGAAGTGGCAAAAAAACTAATAGAGTCTTTTTGATTCCTTTGTGGGGGTTTCTTTTTTAGCTTTCTTATTTACGAATTCGTCAAATTTTTTCCATATATCTTCCGGTTCAACACCTTCATTTTCTTTTACTATAAGATAATAACAGGGGGAATTATTTTCTAATACACATTTATCTATGTTCATATCTTTTGTGCCATCTTTATTACATCTCAGTAAGCTACATTTTAGTAACAAACTTTTCATAACACCTCCATAAACACACAAATTATACTCACAGGACTTTTTAAAATCAAATTTTTGTCAAAATGTTAGAAATATGGTAAAATTTATCTTCATAATATTTTTTATTTTTTTGGGGTATTAAATTGAAAATATTGATGGTTGCTTCAGAATGTTCTCCATTTGCCAAGGCAGGTGGGCTTGCTGATGTTATTGGAGCTTTGCCTATTTTTTTGAAGAATCTTGGTCATGAAGTCATTGTTGTAATTCCAAAGTATTCTTTTATTGATGTAAATAAGTACAACATAAAACCAGCTGTCCCGATAATGGGAGTCTGGATGGGAACCAAAGAAGAATGGTGCGCCATTTATTCTACTTCAACTGAGAATGGGGTGAAGATTTTTTTTGTAGAGTTTAATCTTTATTTTGAAAGGGAAGGAATTTACCATGACAGCAGTTTTAATGATTACGAAGATAATCCAAGAAGATTTGCTTTTCTGTGCAGAGCTGCCCTTGAATTATGCAGGGTGATAAATTTTGTTCCAGATGTAATTCATTCTCACGACTGGCAGACTGCCTTACTTTCGGCTTATGTAAAAGTGTGGCATTGGAACGATCCATTCTTTTCTAAGGCTGTGAATGTATTGACTATTCACAATCTTGCCTATCAGGGAATCTATCCAAAGTACAATTATCCGTATCTTGGTTTTGGTGAAGAATATTTTGTCTCGGATATTTTTGAATGCTATGGTTCAATTAACTTTCTTAAGGCAGGAATTTACTTTGCTGATTATATTACAACGGTAAGCCCGAGGTATGCTTATGAAACTGTCCAGCCTTACGGTGGTTTTGGGCTTGCCCCATACCTTGCCAATAAAAGGGATAAGTATGTTGGGATTTTAAATGGAGTTGATTATAGTGTATGGAATCCAGAGACTGACAGGTATTTACCTGCAAATTATTCTATAAATGATTTGAGCGGTAAAAAGATATGTAAACTTGAACTTCAGAAAAGAATGGGACTTGAAAGAAATGAAAATATTCCAGTTATTGGAATAGTAAGTCGTTTTGTTGAGCAGAAGGGATTACATTTACTTGCAGAATGCATAGATGATGTTGTAAGAAATATGGTTGTTCAGTTTGCAATTTTAGGGGCAGGTGATAAGGGGCTTGAATCATTTTTTTATCATTTACCTGCAAAATATCCCGGTAAGGTGGGTAGTTACATAGGTTATAATGAGGAGCTTGCACATCTGATTGAAGCAGGCAGTGACTTTTTCCTTATGCCTTCATTGTATGAACCATGTGGACTTAATCAGATTTATTCTTTGAAGTATGGTACTCTGCCGATCGTAAGAGCAACGGGAGGGCTTGATGATACAGTTGAAAACTATGATGAGGCCACTGGTGAGGGAACAGGATTTAAGTTTTATGAGGCGAGTGGAAGAGCACTTTACTATACAATTGGGTGGGCGATAAGTACATACTTTGACAGAAAACATCATATGCAGAAGCTTATAAAGAACGCAATGAGCAGGGATTTTAGCTGGGAAAAGAGTGCAAAGGAATATGAAAAATTATTTGAAAAAGCTATAAAGGAAAAGAAAGGGGAATTCTAATGGGTGCTGATGAACTTAAGATTAGTATCTCTGGTATAAGAGGAATATGGAAAGAAAATTTGACCTTTGAGATACTGTGCAGTTTTATAAATGCTTTTACAAGTTATCTTAAGAAAAGAAATGCAAAAAAGGTTCTAATAGGAAGAGATGGCAGAAGTACAGGAGAGATTATTAAAAACCTTACAGTTTCAATTTTCACTTCTTGCGGACTTGATGTTTACGATGCAGATATCATTCCAACCCCCTCAATTTTGCTTGGGGTAAGAGAATTTGATTTTGACGGTGGTCTTGTTATTTCGGCTTCTCATAATCCAGTTTGCTGGAATGCTTTGAAGTTAGTAAAAAAGGGCGGGACTTTTACATCACAAAGTGATATAGAGGAAATTAAATCATACCTTGATAGAAAGATAGAAGTAGTTGATTATACTTCTACAGGTAAATATGTTAACTATCAGGAAAATGTAGAAAAATTACATATAGAAAAGATACTTAGCTATGTAAATGTTGAACTTATAAAATCCATGCAATTTAAAGTTGTTCTTGATCCTGTGAATTCAGCAGGAAGCTTTATTACTGAAAAGTTATTGAAAACGTTCGGTTGTGAGGTGATAAAAGTAAATGGTGAGGTTACCGGTTCTTTTGCAAGAGAACCGGAACCTACTTTAGAAAACCTTTCGCATCTTAAAAAAATTGTAAGAGAAAATGATGCTGATGTGGGTTTCGCACAGGATCCAGATGCTGATAGACTTGTGCTTGTAGATGAGAATGGTAATGTTTTAAGTGAAGAACTTACATGTGCAATATGTATGGATTACATTTTATCGAGAGAAAGGGGCGATATAGTAGTAAATTTATCTACTTCTATGATTAATGATTTTATTGCTGATAAGTATGGGGTAAAATGCTACAGAACTAAAGTTGGTGAGGTAAATGTTGTTGAAGGTATATTTAAGTATCAGGCTATTGCCGGGGGCGAAGGTAACGGAGGGGTTATTTACCCAAAGGTTAATATAGCAAGGGATAGTCTTGTGGGAATTGCTTTAGTTCTTGACTTTATGGCTAATCTGGGAAAATCTCTTTCTACAATAGTTAGCAAATACCCCACATTTTATATGAAAAAGAAAAAGTATGAAAAGAATGTAAGGTTAGAATACTTAAAGGGAAAGCTTTTAGACTACTTTTCACCGTTTCATCCTGAAGTTAATGAGGAAGATGGTGTTAGATTTTCTTTCAAAGATGGTAAAAGTAAATGCTGGTTTCATTTCAGATTTTCCAATACAGAAAATGTCTTAAGGGTTATTGGAGAATCGGAAAGCAAGGATATTTTAGATAAGCATTTTGCAAATATAGAAGGTAATATAATACTGGGGGTATAAATATATGGCAAATCTATTACACCTGACAAAAGCTAACTTTGAAAAGGAAGTTTTAAGTTCTTCTATTCCTGTAGTTGTGGACTTCTGGGCAGAATGGTGTCCACCCTGCAGAATGATTGCACCTTTACTTGATCAACTTGCTGATGAATATAATGGTAAGGTAAAATTTTCCAAGGTAAATGTAGATGAGGAGCCTGACCTTGCCACTCAGTACAATGTGATGAATATTCCAACACTCATTTTCTTTAAGGATGGCATTCCTCAGGATAAAATAGTTGGTGCTGTTCCAAAGCAGAGAATTAAAGATGTAATTGATAGTTTGCTTGGATAAAATGTTATGGAAAACGTGACTGTAAGATTTGCAAAACTCACAGAAGCTGAAGATATTACAACGCTAATAAATTATTATGCAGGTAATGGTTTAATGCTTCCCCGAAGAAAGGAGGAAGTGATTGAAAATATCAGAAATTACCTTGTAGCCCTATTTGAAAATAAGGTTATAGGTTGTTGTGCACTTTCTTTTTTTACTGAGGAAATTGCGGAGATTCGTTCTCTTGCGGTTGCAGAAAATTTTAGAGGAAAAGGGATTGGAAGAAAATTGGTTATAGAGGCTGAAAATGTTTTAAAAGAGGAGGGTATTTCAAGGGTTTTTGTTTTAACCTATCAGCATGATTTTTTTAAAAAACTTGGATATGAAGTTGTAGACAAAACAACTTTTCCGCAGAAAATCTGGAGAGATTGTTTATCATGTTCAAAAATTATGAAGTGTGATGAAATTGCTATGCAAAAAATTATAGGTTAGGAGGTTTTTTATGAAATTTGGATATTTTGATAATGAAAGAAAAGAATATGTAATTACAAGACCTGATACACCAAGACCATGGGTGAATTATCTTGGTTCTGTTGAATATGGGGCAATTATTACAAATAATGGGGGCGGTTATAGTTTTGTTAAAAGTGGTGCGAATGGAAGGCTTATCCGGGATAGATTTAATGCTGTTTTAGGAACTTTACCGGGTAGATATATTTATATAAAAGATATGGAGAGTGGAGATTACTGGTCTAACACATGGCTTCCTGTGAGAAAAAATTTAAGTAAGTGTGAGTATATATGCAGACATGGAATAGGGTATACAATTATTTCTTCAAAATATGATGGGATTGAGACAGAAACTGTTTACTATGTTCCATTGAATAAATCTTATGAAGTGTGGGCATTGAAAGTAAGAAATGATTCTAACAGGAAAAGGAAACTTTCATTGTTTAACTATGTTGAGCTGACAAATGAATCAAATGAAAATCAGGATCTTGTGAATTTGCAGTATACACTTTTTATCTCACGAACTTACTATAAAGACAATCTTATGATACAGACAATAAATGAAAATGCACAGAATATTGGAGAAAAAATAACTCTTGATCCAGGTCTTGGAGGAAAGAGGGAAAACAGATTTATGGGAGTAATTGGAAGTGAGGTTGTTTCCTACGATGGTGATAGAGAAGCTTTTATTGGTAATTATAGAAGTTATGCTGATCCTGTAGCTGTAGAGAGAGGAAAATGTAGTAATTCCTTGAACTACGGAGGTAATAGCTGCAATGCAATGCAAGTGATTATAGAATTAGAACCATCTGAAGAAAAAGAAATAATCTATCTCTTTGGAAGAGGAAATGAATATTTTGCAAGGAAAATAATGGAAGAGTATAAAAATGATAAGAATAAGGTTGAAAAAGACATAATAGAACTCAAAGACTACTGGTGGTCCAAGATTGAAAGTTTTAAAGTAAAAACTCCTTCAGAAAGCTTTAATACAATGGTAAATATATGGAATGCTTATCAGTGTTTTATTACCTTTTTCTGGTCAAGGGCAGCTTCACTTCTCTATGTAGGTTTAAGAAATGGACTTGGTTTTAGAGACACTGTTCAGGATATACAGGGGATAATGCATCTTGATAGTAGTTTAGCTGGTGAAAGATTGAGGTATATGCTTTCAGGACAGGTCTCAAATGGTGCAGGACTGCCACTTGTTCTTTTTGATCACAAACCAAAAACAAATCAGTCACTTGATAATCCTGAGTATGTTAAAATAACAGGTTATACAGAATACAGATGTGATGATGCTTTGTGGCTTTTTCCTACAGTAGCTCAATACATCAAAGAAACTGGAAATTTGAGTTTTCTCGATGAGGTTATCCCATATGCTGATAAGGATGAAGATACAGTTTATGAACATTTAAGAAAGGCACTTAAGTTCAGTCTTGAAAGACTTGGTAAACACGGGCTGGTTCTCGGGCTTGATGCAGACTGGAACGATTGCTTACGACTTGGTGAGGAAGGAGAAAGTGTTTTTGCTTCTTTTCAGTTGCTTTTAGGTCTTAAAATTTTTAAGGAATTTGCTGAAAAGAAAAATCTGGAAAAAGATGTTAACTGGGCAAAAAATGAAATAGAGAAACTTCATTCTAATCTCCAGAAGTGGGCTTGGGAGGGAGACAGGTTTGTTAGGGCATTCAATGGCGATGAGGTAATAGGTTCTAAGAAGTGTAAAGAAGCAAGTTTTTGGTTAAATCCTCAAAGCTGGGCTATTTTAAGCGGGTGTGCTACAAAAGAGCAGGCAAAAATAATTCTGGATAATGTGGAAAAGATTTTGAATACAGATTATGGAGCTATGATATGCTATCCACCTTTTATGACTTATGGATTTCCTGTGGCAAGAATGATACTTTTCCTTCCTGGGTTAAAGGAAAATTGTTCAATATTTTCACAGACTCAGGGATGGCTCATTAGAGCAGAAACTCTTGCAGGAAATGGTAAAAGAGCTTTTATGTACTATGAAGAAAATAACCCGGTAAATATGAATGAAAAGGCTGAAATCAGGCAATCAGAACCATATATCCACTGTCAGTTTACGGAGGGAAAAGACAGTCCATTCCATGGAAGGGCTAATGTTCACTGGCTTACAGGTACAGCTTCCACAATGCAGGTTGCGGCTGTTGAAGGGATACTTGGATTACAACCGGATTATGATGGACTGAGAATAGATCCCTGTATTCCTTCTGAATGGAAGGAATTTTACATAGAGAGAATTTTCAGGGGTAAAAGGCTAAAAATTACAGTAAAAAATCCTCTTGGTGTGGAGAAAGGAGTTAAGTCTATTGTTTTAAATGGTAAAGAATTCAGCGGGAATTTAATTTTAGAAAGAGAAATGAAAGATGATAATGAAGTAGTTGTTTATATGGGGTAAGAGAAATGAAAGAGTTTTTTCTTGATTCAAGCGATGGAAAAAAACTTCACTGTGTGCTATGGGAATGTAAAAATCCTGTTGCCATTCTTCAAATCTCTCATGGAATGATGGAATATGTAGAAAGATATGGTGAATTTGCTAATTTTTTAAATGAAAATAATATTGTGGTATTGGGTAATGACCATAGAGGCCATGGTAAAACCGCTGAATCAAAGGAAAAACTTGGTATAACAGATAAAAAGGATACATATGAAAAAATGATAGACGATATTACGATTGTTACAAACTATGCAAGAAAAAATTATCCAGGACTTCCAGTTATTCTCTTTGGGCATAGTTTTGGGTCTTTTCTTGCTCAGGGATACATCTCTAAATACGGAAAGCTTATAGATGGTGTTATTCTTTCGGGAACATCAGGTAAAATGTGTGTTAAAAATCTTTTAGGGCTTTTTGTCTCAGGCATTTTTTCTATGATTTTTGGTAGCCGGCATAAAAGCAAAATTTTAAACTATCTGGTTTTTGCTCCCTATAATAAATATTTTAAGCCAAACAGGACAAAGATTGACTGGCTTTGCTCTGTTGAGATTGAAGTGGACAGGTATATTGAGGATGAATACTGTGGTAAAGTTTGTTCTGTGGGATTTTTCTATAATATTTTTAAGTGTTTAAGTTTTATTCATAGTGAGAAAGCTCTTAGTTTGATTAAAAAAGATTTGCCAATTCTATTAATTGAAGGAGAGAAGGATCCTGTTGGCGGATTTTTAAAAAATATCAGCTGGCTGGTAAAAGAGTATGTTAAAAGAGGAATTAATTTTATATCTGTCAGGATTTATAGTGAATGCAGGCATGAATGCTTAAACGAAAAGAATAAAATTCAGGTTTACAATGATATTTTAAACTGGATTAAACAAGTGATTGGCAAATGAAGCTTTATTCGAGAGCTAAAATAAACCTTTTTCTTGATATTGTTGGTCAGGATCCTTTAGATGGTTATCATTATATAGATAGTCTTTTTCAGGAGATTTCCCTTTGTGATGTTATCGATATAAATAAGGCCAGTGAAGATATAGTGGAGTTTGAGCCAGATAGTGAATTGAATAAAAATTCAACTGTTCATAAAGCTTTAAAATTGTTTAAGGAAAGGTTTGGTATTAAGACATGTTACAGTATAAAAGTAAAGAAAAATATCCCGATCGGTTCAGGACTTGGTGGTGGAAGTTCTAATGCCGCAACAGTTTTGAGGTTTCTGGCAAAAGAGTATAGAGTGCCTTTTGATGATCTACTTGAGATAGCAAAAATTATAGGAAGTGATGTCCCTTTTTTTCTTTATGGTGGCCTTTGCAGGGTTTCTGGCAAGGGAGAACTTGTTAGAAAACTTAGTCATAAGCTTAAAAATGTTTATTTTTTGATTATCTTTCCTGATATTTTTATTTCCACAAAAGAGGCATATTCACTGATTAAAGATAAAAATTCAGTTCTTACTTTTCCAGATTTAGAAAATATTTCCCTTATAACTATTGATTTTCTTAAGAAAATAGTGTATAATAAATTTCAGAAAATTATATTTAATAATTTTAGTTCTCTTGGAATCTTATACGAAAATTTAAAAAAGCATTTGAAGGCCGAGATTATTTTTATGAGCGGGAGTGGTAGCTCCCTTGTTGCTGTATATGACAACAGGCTTAAAAGAATGAAGGATTTTTTATATTTAAAAAGACAGAAGTGTTTTAAAGTTTTTATGGCAGAGCCTTTTTATTCTGTAAGTTGAGACTTTATGAAAACTCAATATTTTTCTTGTTAGATAGATTGACAGGGGATGAGAACCCTTAATTTTCAAATACCCCAAGATGGACTTTAATTTAATAAAGAAGCTACAAGTGGTTGTTTAATTTCTTCAGGAGGATAAACATTATGGAAATTACTGACATCAGAATTAAGAAGGTGCAGGGTGAGAACAAGCTTAAAGCTTATGCATCTGTAACCTTTGACAACAGCTTTGTGATTCACAACATCAAGGTGATTCAGGGTAGCAATGGTCCATTTATTGCAATGCCATCGAGGAAGACAAGAAATGGAGAGGTAAAGGATATTGCTCATCCTATTAATTCTCAGTTTAGAGAAAAGATGCAGAATGCTATTTTAGAAGCATATCAGTCGGAATAGCAGCTTCAATTATTTTTTTAGCTTGTTTTTGTGGCTTCTTTGTTTTTTGAATTTTGGGGTGTCGCCAAGTGGTAAGGCAGCGGGTTTTGGTCCCGCCATTCGAGGGTTCGAATCCTTCCACCCCAGTGGTTTTATTTTATTTATTTTTAAGGGAGAAATTTTTGTGCCAACAAGTAATTTATGTCTTATTTCTGGAAGATCAAATCCTGATTTGAGTAAGAAGATAGCTGATTTTATTGGTGTTAGTTTGACAGATATAGTTATTACTGATTTTCTTGATGGCGAAATTTTTGTTAGGATTAATGAAAATGTAAGAGGCAAGGATGTTTTTGTTATTCAATCCACATCCAATCCGGGATATAAGTACTTACTGGAACTTTTGATAATAGTTGATGCTTTAAAGAGGGCTTCTGCAGAAAGAATTACTGCTGTTATACCGTATTTTGGTTATGCAAGGCAGGACAGAAAAGCTGAACCGAGAGTACCTATTACCGCAAAGTTAATTGCAAATTTATTAACTGTTGCCGGAGTAAACAGGGTACTCTCAATGGATTTGCATGCGGCACAAATCCAGGGTTTTTTTGACATCCCTGTAGATCATCTTTATGCAGTACCTGTTTTTTTAAATACACTTCGAGGGGTAAACCCTGATGAATATGTAGTGGTGTCTCCTGATACAGGGGGTGTGGAAAGATCAAGATACTTTGCAAAGCAGATAAATGTAAATATGGCTATTCTTGACAAGAGAAGAGAGAAAAAGAATGAAGCAGAGGTTGTTCATTTGATTGGTAACGTAGAGGGTAAAAAAGCCCTTGTAATAGACGATATGATCGATACTGCCGGTACAATCTGTCAGGCAGCAGAAATTATAAAACGAAATGGTGCGAAAGAAGTAATTGTTTATTCTTCTCATGCTGTATTTTCTGGGAATGCTCCAGAAAGGCTTGCTGCTTCGGTTATAGATAAGATTTATGTTACAGATACAATACCTGTTAGTGAAGAAAAGAAGAAAATTATTGGAAATAAACTTGAGGTTTTAACTGTAAGTGAACTTTTTGGTCAGGCGATTGAAAGAATTCATCTAAACCATTCTGTAAGTTCTTTATTTGTCTGGGAAAGAAAGGTTTAGGAAATAGATTATTTGGGAGGAATTATGTCAGGAACAGAGATAACATTAAAAGCTGAAGTAAGAGAGGGTGTAGGAACTTCTTATTGTCAGAAATTAAGGGAAAATAAAAAACTTCCCTGTGTTCTTTATGGCCCTGAACTCAAGGAGAATGTTTATCTTTTCATTGATTATAACCAGTTTGAAAAGTTTTTCAATGAGTTCGGGAAGCACCATGTTTTAAAATTGGTGGTTGGGAAAAAGTCTTATAAAGTGATTATAAAAGATTATAAAATTCATCCTATAACAAGGAAGTTTTTGCATGTAGATTTTTATGCCATTTCTCCTAAGAAACCTTTTATTACAGAAGTTCCTGTAAAGTATGTTGGAACACCTGTTGGTGTAAAGGAAGGAGGGGGACTTTATATATTTGCCAAGAAGCTTAAAATAATGGTTGAACCTGAAAAATTGCCTGATTTTATTGAGGTTGATATATCTAATCTCAAAATTGGGCAATATTTGATAGTGAGAGATTTGCCAAGAGAGAATTATAAAATATTAACCTATGAGGGAACTACTCTTGTGGAAGTAAAATAAATTTTCCACCAGGGGGTATTAATTGAAATTAGTTGTAGGACTGGGAAATCCAGGAGAAGCTTACGAGCGCACAAGGCACAACCTGGGTTTTATGGTGCTTGATCACCTTGCCGCAAGACACGGTACAGCGGTTGATATAAAGAAGAAAAAGTCGATGATAGGAAGGTTTAAGCTTGGAAAGGAAAGAGTGATTTTGCTTAAACCTCAAACTTTTGTGAACTTAAGCGGAGAAGCTGTGCTTTATATGGCAAGCTTTTTACGGGTTATGCCTGAAAATATTATAGTGGTATGTGATGATATAAACCTTCCTCCTGGAAAAATAAGGGTTAGAAAGTATGGTTCAAGTGGTGGTCATAATGGAGTGAAATCTCTAATTCAATTTTTGAGATCTGACAATTTTCCCAGAATAAGAATAGGAATTGGAATGCCTCCAGAAGGTGTTTCACTTGAAGATTTTGTTCTTGGTGAGTTTACTCCTGAAGAAATGCAATTAATTCAGCCAGCGATAGAGAAAGCATGCGATGCTATTGAATTAATTGTTCAGGGAGAAATTGAAAAAGCGATGAATCTATATAATGAATGATTTAGAATTAAAAAATAATCTGTTGGAAAAAGTTGAGACAACCTTTCTTAAAACCATCGAAAGATTTTCTCTTTTGAGTAAGGGAGATAGGGTTTTAATAGCCCTTTCAGGTGGAGCTGATTCTGTTTTACTTGCATATCTTTTGAAAAAATATAAGGATAATTCTCAAGTTTCTTTATTTGCCTGCCATTTAAACCATTCTTTACGGGAAAATGAAAGCTTAAGAGATGAAGTTTTTTCAAGGAATTTTGCAAGACTACTTGGTATTGATTTTGTTTCAAAAACAGTTGATGTTAAAAGTTTTGCAATGGAAAAGAAACTTTCTATCGAAGAGGCAGCAAGAAAGGTTAGGTACAAGTTTTTTGAAGAGGTAATGAGAGAAAAAAACTTAAATAAACTGGCAATAGCACACAATCTTGATGACCTTTTTGAAACAATGCTTTACAGATTGTTAAAAGGAACGGGAGTAAGTGGCCTTATTGGTATTCCAGTAAAGAGGTTTTTTTATAATACTTCAACTGAAATAATAAGACCTTTACTTTTTATTACAAAAGAAAGTATAGTTTCTTATCTAAAACTTAATAATATTGATTTTGTTTTTGATAGTTCTAATGAAGATATAAAGTTCTCAAGAAATTTTTTGAGGAAAAATATAGTGCCTTTGCTTGAGAAAAGATTTCCATTCTTTAAAGAAAGAATTGTAAGTTTATACAATATCTTATGGGATGAGGAGAATTTCTGGCTGGCAGAGCTTTCTAAATATGATAAGTTTGTCGTGAAGGAGGGTGGTGATTTCAAGATATTGAAAGAATTTTTTAAACTTGATATTTCTCTACCTTTAAAAAGAAGGATGATAAGAAATGTTATAAAAAATAAGATGGGAATTAATGCTTACCTGTCCTTTGATACTGTTGATAAAATTATATTTTCTTTAAAGGATGAGGGTAGTAGAGTTCTTTACTTCTCAAAAAAAATAAAAATTTATTCAAATTATGGAGATCTTGTTTTTTCTCTTCCAGATGAAAATCAGAAAGATGAGAATACTATACTACTCTGTGAAAAGCGATTTGCTTTTAATGGTTTTGAATTTCAATTTGATATCCTGTCTTTTGAAGAAGTTAAAAATTTAAATTTTAAAAGCACACCAGTCTGTTTGTATTTTGATGCCACAGGGAGTTTGAAATTTTACTTGCGTTTCTATCAGAATGGGGATAGGATATATATTGATCAAAATAAAACTAAAAAACTGAGTGATATATTTGTTGATTGCAAGGTGCCACGATTTAAAAGAAAGAACACAATCGTAGTATTTGATGAAAATAACAGTATTGTGGGTTTTATTTTACCATTTGTTTTAAGCAGGGTTTCAAAGCTTTTTTATGTAAATGAAAATACAAAAAAAGTAGGAATGCTTAAAATATGTGGATAATCTTAATTGTTTTTTTGTTGATTTTTTCGTGTAGCAGGACATACAAACAGAGTCCGGAAAGAATTATTTACACCAATGAAGTGGTGGAAATAAAAGGAAAGGATGCAGGACTTCCCGAATACTTAAAAAATGTTTATGTCAGCATAGAAAATGAAACTATCTACGATAGAGAATTTTTTTATCCTTTTATGGTGAAGTTAGAGTTTTATATTTCCTCTTATGCATTAAAATTTGAAAGAGAGGATGGGGCAAACTTTGCAAAACTTAAGGGGAGAATAAAAAGTATTGTTGTAAGTGAAAGGTATGAGATTACAAATACTCCTCATAAGTTTTATACCTTGAAAATAGTTTATTCTCTTTTAGATGAGAAAAATGAATTTTTACAGAAGGATAAAGAAATAAATGAATACTTGCTTGTTCTGAATACGAATCAGTATGATTTAGAGAGTTCGCTGAATAAGCTTGCAGATATTTCTTCGCGACATTTAAGTGAGGCAATAAAGTTTGGATGGCAATCTGATTTTACAAAGACTGATAAAGAGTTTTTTACTTTAGGGGCTATAAAAAGTGAAACCAATAACATTACTAACAGGAAAAAATGATATCTTAAAGGATGAATATCTTAAAAATTTGCTTGCTTCATTTTCTGAGGATGAAATTTTTAAGTATTACCTTGATGAAGTAGAAGTTTCAACTATATTTGCAGAGATTGAAGGTGGTTTTCTTTTTAACCAGAGAATGGTTATTATCTTAAAAAATTTTTCGCTGGCAAAGGAATCTGTAAAAAAAGAAGTTTTAAAAATACTTGAGGAATTTGCAATTCATCCCTACGACTTTTGTTTTATTATTCTTCTTACTGATGAAGATGAAATTTTTCTTTCTGGTGAAAATGTGGAGATTGTAGAGTTTAAGAGGGCTTTTCGAAAGGATATAATTTTCTATGCGAAAGCTAAACTCAGGGAAGCTAATATAAGCTATGAAGATGATGTTTTGGAATATCTTGTAGATCTTGCGATGGAAAATATGGAATATGTCCAGAAAATGCTGGAAATAATAATTAATTATGGAAAAGATAAACTTTCAATTGAGGATCTTGAAAACCTCTTTACAAGGGTAGGGGAAAGCAGTGTGTTTGATTTTATAGACAGTGTATTTAGAAAAGAAGTAAAAAGAGCTTATCAGTCATTGTGTGATTTGAAAGAGAAGGGGGAAACAATAACTCAGGTAAATTATCTTCTTTATCGTATGGCAAAACTTATGTGGAATTATCTGTCCACAAAGGATGAGAAAGTATTAACAGAAAAATTTAAAGTAAAATATTTTGAACTTCAGAAAATAAAAAATTATTCAAAGTTTATCGATCTGAAATTCTTAAGTCGGGTGTTTGAACTTACTAAAGAAGTGGAAATAAAGTCTAAAACTATGTCTTCTGATTTTGCCTATCTTGAATTAGAAAAGTTTGTTCTTGCTATGTAAGAAGTTTTTCTATTTTCTTAATCTTTTCTCTATTCTACCGAAAAAATAAAAAGAAACATAAAAAACTGGAGAAAAAAATGGAGAATATTTTAATTAATATTTCTAAAAATGAATTTTCTCCCGAAATTAAAAGTTCGGAAACTTCAAGGAAAACAAGGACTCTACAGGCTGGTGAGGAAAATTCCTTTCAAAAAGTTATGCAAAATATAAGAAAAGAAGATGAAGCAAAAGAAAGACAGAAATTTATTGAAAAGATTGATGAAAAAATCCAGTCTATTGAAGAAAAGTTAAATAAAATTATCTCTGAAAGCCCTGCTGAATTTCCAGAAGGTGCATTTAATCTAACATTGTTTCTAAAGGAATTAAAGGAAATTTTAAATTACGTTAAAGAGCATTTTAACTTACTTGAAAATGGTAACTTAACTGATTTGAATAATATTTTACTGTCTTTTGATAAATTTCTTTCTTTTGTCTTAAGTCTTGTTGAGAAAAAGGATTTTTCAGGTTTAAAAAAGATAGTTTCTGGAAATGAGAATCTTTCTCTTGAGAACTTTAAAAAGGAAATTAATAGAGTTTTAAGTTCAGAAAATAATGATAAGGTAAAAGATTTATCAAAGACATCTGTAAAAGGAATGCAATTTTCAAAGGTTGAGGTGATTGAGAAAAATTCTTCTATGTCAGAGGTGGCAGATAAAGTAAAGAAAAACTCTAATTTTTTCATAGAGAAAGAAAATAAGAATACTCAGGCTCTTGAAAAAGATAATGTTAAGGTAACTTTTAAAAAGGAAATAGATTTTATTAAAGATTTTTCAGCTAATAGCGATACAAAGAAAATTGACACAACAGCAAATGTGGCAGTCAAAAATTATCATCTTTCTTTTTCTACTGTTTTTTCTAAATTAGATTTAGCTAAACTTTTTTCTGAAATCTCTGGCAGGGCTTTTGTAGTTTTGAAAGAAGGTAAAAGTGAACTTAGAATGCAGCTTTTCCCGCCAGAACTTGGAAGAATGAATATGAAGTTTGTGCTTGAAGATGGACAGCTTACAGGAAAAATTGTTGTTTCGACAAAAGAGGCATTTATGCTTTTTGATCAAAACAAGGATAACCTTGCCAATGCACTTAGTCAGGCAGGGGTTGAACTTGGAAAAATAGATGTGATGCTTGGTGATTTTGAATCTGGAAATAATAATGGGTTTGAGAGTGATGAAAAAACAAGCTTCTATTTCGGGAATACAGGCAATTCTCTTGAGCTTGAAACTGTTGAAAGAGAATATGAGGAAAAACTTTTGCACTCACTTTATGATGGGTTAATAAATTATTTAGTATAAAAGGAGGAAAAAGTGGAAATAAATACGGTAATGTCACCAAAAGAATTAAATGAGCTTAATTATAAGGTGGATGCTTTTAACAAGGAATTAAAGGAAAAACAAAAGATTGTCAGTAAAGGAACGCTGGAAGAAGCTGACTTTTTGAAGTTACTTATTACACAGCTGAAAACCCAGGATCCAACTAAACCTATAGAGGATAAAGAGTTTATAACTCAAATGGCACAATTTACATCACTAAAACAGATGAATCAGGTAAGTGAAAGTATGAAAAGTCTTATAAAAGAATTTGCCTTTACCAAAGCATTGGGACTTGTTAATAAGGTAGTTTTCTGGATTGATGATCTTGGAAATAACTACAGTGGGGTTGTCGAAAGTATAAAGGTTAAGGCTGGAGAGACATTCCTGGTTGTCGATGGAAAGGAAATTCCCACAGCTGTGATAACCGAGGTAAGGGATAACATTTCAGGTGAGAAAGAAGCAGTTTCAAAGGTTAGTTATTCCTATAATGAAAGCAGTAATAATTTAAAAGAAAGTAATGTTAGCTTTATAGATGAGTATAAGTTCAGTAGATTTTAATTTTAAGGAGTAGGCCTATGATGCGTTCATTATATTCAGCAGTTTCTGGTTTACAGAACCATCAGACAAGGATGGATGTTATTGGAAACAATGTAGCAAACGTTAACACAACGGGATTTAAAAAAGGAAGGGTGACATTTCAGGATATTCTTTCCCAGACACTTACCGGTGCAGCAAAACCAACTGATGAGAGAGGTGGTTTAAACCCGAAGCAGGTTGGACTTGGTATGACTATTGCTTCGATTGATACATTGATGAATCAGGGAAGTTTGCAGGTAACAGGTAAGAATACAGACCTTGCAATTGCAGGTGAGGGATTTTTTATAATGAAGCTTGGCGAAAGGACATTTTATACCAGAAATGGAAACTTCCTTGTTGATAGAGATGGACTGCTTGTAAATGCCAATGGGCTTAAGGTTCAGGGGTGGAATGCTATAACCTTACCTAATGGTGAAAGAATAATAAACACCTCTGCCCCACTCGAAGATATCAGAATACCATTGATGGAAAAGCTGGAACCAAAGGAAACCACAATAGTAAGGGTTAAGAGTAACTTGAATTTTGATACTCCTATTCTTGGCCCCAATCCTACTGAGGAGGAATTGATAAAAAACACTCATTCCACAAGTATTGATATTTTCGACAGATATGGAAACAAGCACAGGATGGTTTTAAACTTTAGAAGGGAAGCTTTAAACATATGGAGAATGAGAGTTACTATAGATGGTATTGCTACTGAAACTATAAGGGTAAATATAGGTGGTGCAAAGGCTGATACAAATAATGAATTGATTTTGAATTTTAACACAAATGGAACAATTGCTTCTTTACAGGAAGCGGCAGGTGCAAATCCTCAGAATCTAACTCAGGGTGCTATGATAGCAAATATCGTCTATACACTTCCCGATGGAGAGACAAGGAATTTCAACCTCGATCTTGGAACAGCCGGTCAGGTAAAGGATTCTGTTACACAGTTCAGTTCTCCTACTACTACAAGGGCATATTTTCAGGATGGATATGATATGGGTTATCTTGAATCATTTAAAATTGATGATTCTGGAACTATAACCGGGAATTACTCCAACGGTGAAATCAGGATACTTGGTCAGGTAGCACTCGCAGCTTTTGTAAACCCGATGGGTCTAATTAAAGAAGGAGAAACATTATTTTCTGAATCCAACAACTCCGGTATGCCAAATGTTGGCCAGGCAGGAACGCAGGGAAGGGGAAAAATTAATGCTGGTACCCTTGAAATGTCAAACGTTGATCTTTCAGAAACCTTTACGGATATGATTGTAACTGAAAGAGGTTTCCAAGCTAATTCAAGGGTTGTAACAACAAGTGATGATATGTTAAGAGAAATACTTAATCTGAAAAGATAATAGATTCTTTTAGTTAAAAAGGGTGTCAAAAGTTAAGACTTTTGACACCCTTTTTTATTTTGTCTGACTTTGACACTATTTTTACTTTCAATATTTTTTTGCATTTTTTAAGAATTTTTTATTTTTCACTTCCTGTTTTTGAGTTGTTTCCAACATTTGTTCCCACAAAGCCTGGCAAAAGGCAGGTAATATTTACTTAACTTAAAGTGTTGACATAAATTTTTTTAAGTTATATAATATCTATGCACTATGGTGCATAAATATTATAATATAGGAGTTTGTTATGAAAGCAAAAGTGAGGATATTTATTGGATTGGTGTTGTTAATGCTAAACACAGTTTTTTATGGTGCTACAAAGAAATTATCTGATACTATAATTTTGACCAACCCATCTTTTACAAATTTTAATTCTGCAAAGCTTCCACTTTCAATGGAACTTAATTTCTGGAATATTGAGAGTTATGAAGGAAAAACTTTTTTGAAGTTTTCTAAGAAAACTGATAGTGTTGAATTTTATGCAGAACTAAGTAACGTAAAACAGAAAAATCCTGGTGGCTGGGTATTAGGTTATCCAGAGGTTTTTTATGGTTTTAAACCGTGGTTGTCAAATGGGATATCGGCAAAGATTTGGCCATTGCCATGTAAAATTTCAGAACTTCAGGATGTATATTTTGGATTTGATTACGAAGTCTGGTATGAAAATAATCTCCCGGTCAATCTTGCAATGGAAACCTGGGTAACAAAAGAAAAGTATCCAGGTATGGTTAAGGAAGGAGAGGTAGAAATAATGGTCTGGCTTTACTGCAACATTTTAAATCCTGCTGGTTTTAAAGTTGATAGTGTAGAAATTCCAATTGTCATAAATGGGGAAGAAAAAACTCTAACCTGGGAAGTATGGTTTTCAAAAATGAACTGGGATTATATAGCTTTCAAGCCGAATGTACTCAATCAGAAGGCAAAGGTGGAAATTCCTGTAAAACCTTTTGTAGAAAAAGCAAGAGAAGTAATCTCAAAATATTCTGAGAGAGTTAAGGTTGAAGATTTTGATAATATGTTTTTTGAGGTGTGGGAAACAGGTACAGAATTTGGAGATCCAAACACCACAAGTTTAAAGATGGGATACAGGTTTTCTGACTTTAATATAAAAAAGAGAAAGTAGGGGGATAATGCAGTGCTGGCTTGCCAGCACTACCGCTAACGCTAAAAGTTGTCCCAGCTTGTAGAGTAAAGGCTTCGGTGATTTTTCTTCTGCTTTTTTTAAATCGGGCAAAACTATGCCTCCTGCATACGGAAGTTAAATCACAAAGCTAAATTTTGTAAGCCCAGCTTTAAAGTATAGAATTTAAAGTAAAACGCTGGGTACCCACTTACAAAATTTAGCTTTGCTCAAAAGTAAAAGCAACAATTTGCCCTCAGGGAAGTTTAAAAGTCTTTGACTTTTAAACTTCCCAATGAAAGGGGGTAAAACCCCCCTTTCAAACCCCATTAAAAATAAGAGAATTAATTTTTAATAGGTGTTTTGATTAATTAAGTTAACAACTAACCTCAAAATAAATACAAAATCACAAAGGGGTTCAAGGGGATTTTTCCCCTTGATTTGATGCAATCCAAAGATTGGATTACATCAAAAGCAGAAGAAAAATCACCGAAGCTTCTAAAGAAGTCATACAAGCGGGGACTATTAGTGGGGAGAATAAAAATTAAAATATAGGAGAGTTTCTGACTAGTAGTCAGCAACTCTCGCTAATGCAAAAGCTGTCCCAGCTGGATTGTTTTAGGTGCGAAAAACTCCTTTGCAAGAGGCGGAGTAAAAATCAGCAAAAATTTGACATCCTGTCAAAGGTAGAATAAAATCACTCTAACAGATTTTATCAGCCTGAAAACAAGAAGTGGTGCTGGCAAGCCAGCACCACAAGTTACCGCTAAAAACCCAGCTGTGTGAAGTAATGGGGTTTATAACCAGTAGCTTTTCGCTTTTAAGTCTTGCTCAAGAGTAAAGCACGAAAAATCTACCCTCACACATTCAACATCCTGTTTCATGTGTTCGGGACAAAATGTCTCCTGCATTTTTTAGCTTAAATATCGGGTAAGATTTTTCTGTAAGTAACAATCGCTTCGACATGGTGCGAAAAGCTACTGGTTATAAACCCCATTCAAGATAGTATACACAGCTGGGAGTGGTGAGAGATTAAAATAAAAAATAAAGGGTAGGTGCACCAGTTTGCTTCAACGCTGACGTCCTGTCAGCTTAGTAAAAGCATTGCCTCTTGCAAGGGAGTTTTTCGCACCCTTATAAGGTAGTAAAGACCAGCGGGAACGTTTGGTGGAAAGAATAAAAATAAAATATAGAAGTAGTGACTGCGTCAGCACTGCTCGGTAAAGCTAAAACCGTCCCCGCTGGTGGGATAAGAGAGTGTTAATTTACAACTTTTACCAATAATTGACTTTTTTCATTTCTAAATTTAGAATAAAAGAATTAAATATACAATGGAGGTAAATTATGTCAACTATAATTGATATTCAGGCAAGGGAAATTTTTGATTCAAGGGGCAATCCTACAGTTGAAGTAGATGTGATACTTGAAGATGGCACAATGGGTAGAGCAGCTGTACCAAGTGGTGCATCCACCGGGGAAAGAGAAGCAGTAGAACTTAGAGACGGTGACAAGAAAAGGCTTGGTGGAAAAGGTGTTCTTAAAGCTGTGGAAAATGTAAATGAAACAATTGCTGAGGAAATTGTGGGGATGGATGTATTAAATCAGGTGGAGATTGACACAACACTTATAGAACTTGATGGCACACCGAACAAGGAAAAGCTTGGTGCCAATGCTATACTTGGTGTTTCACTTGCAGTTGCAAAGGCTGCTGCAAATTATCTTGGGTTACCACTTTACAGATACATTGGTGGCACAAATGCAAAGGTAATGCCAATTCCTATGGCAAATGTGTTAAATGGTGGTAAGCATGCTGATAACACTGTAGACCTTCAGGAATTTATGATAATGCCTGTTGGAGCACCATCTTTTAAAGATGCTATAGTTTATCTTGCTGAAACCTTCCATGCTTTAAAGTCAATCTTAAAGGAGAAAGGTTACAGTACTGCAGTTGGTGATGAGGGAGGTTTTGCTCCAAACCTTAAATCAAACGAAGAACCACTTGAATTGCTTGTTAAGGCAATAGAAAAGGCTGGTTATAAGCCGGGAAAAGATATTTATATTGCTTTAGATCCAGCAGCGAGCGAATTGTGGAGTGAAGCAGAAAAGGATGGAAAGAAGGGATATAAATTCTGGAAATCTACAGGGCAGATACTTACATCTGACCAGATGGTGGAATTTTATGAGAAGCTTGTTTCTGCATATCCTATTATTTCCCTTGAAGATGGACTTGGCGAAAACGACTGGGAAGGATGGAAAATCCTTACTGAAAGACTTGGTAAGAAGATTCAGCTTGTCGGGGATGACATATTTGTAACAAATCCAAAAATCTTGAAAGAAGGAATACAGAAAGGCATTGCGAATTCAATTCTGATAAAACTCAACCAGATAGGTACACTTACTGAAACTATTGATGCTGTGGAAATGGCAAAGCAGGCAAATTACACTGCTGTTGTTTCCCATAGAAGTGGAGAAACTGAAGATACTACAATTGCAGATTTTGTAGTTGCCTTAAATACAGGTCAGATTAAGACAGGTTCAATGTCAAGAACTGATAGAATTGCAAAGTATAACCAGCTTTTAAGAATTGAAGAAGAGCTCGGTGATAATGCAAAATTCCCTGGTTTATCAGCATTTTACAACATATACAAATAATGAGATTGTAGGTTTCTAAATCCTTAATAAATGTCTATGGGCTGTCTTGAAATATTACAGGATTTTTAGACAGCCCTAAATTTTTTAATCTATTTCGGCGGGAATATTTATGTTTGATCCCATCCTTTCTAACCTTAATGAAAAACAGAAAGAAGCCGTAATGTATACAGAAGGCGCTCTTCTTGTTCTTGCAGGTGCTGGTTCAGGTAAAACAAGGGTAATAACACACAGGTTTGCCTACATAATAAGAGAGAAAAAAGTTAGCCCATTTAACATTCTTGCGGTTACTTTTACAAACAAAGCAGCTTTGGAAATGAAAACTAGAATTTCAAACCTGCTGGGCTATGATGTTTCAAACATATGGGTTAGAACCTTCCATTCTACCGGACTTATGATTTTAAGGCAGAATCCTGAATATATCGATTATCCAAAGGATTTTGTAGTTTACGATGATGTGGATTCTAAAGCAATTGTAAAAAGTATTCTTGCAGAAATGAATCTGAGTGCAGAAAAATTTTCACCAGCAACTATTGCTGAAAGAATATCATGGCTTAAGGATAGAATGATATCTCCTGATGATTTTTATTCAGAGATAAAAGGACAGTATGATAAAGTAGTTTATGAAGTTTATATTGAATATGAAAAGAAACTCAAAAAGAATAAAGCTGTAGACTATTCTGATCTAATAAATCTTCCTGTAAAGATGTTTAAAGAATATCCTGAAATTTTAGAGAAGTATCAAAAGTTATGGCAGTATATAATGGTGGATGAATTTCAGGATACCAATCGCTCCCAGTATGAATTTTTAAAGCTTGTTGGTGATGCTCATAAAAATATCTGTGTGGTTGGTGATGATGACCAGTCAATCTATGGCTGGAGAGGAGCTGATGTAAACAATATTTATGATTTTAAAGAAAGGTATAACGCAAAAGTCATTCCACTTGACCAGAACTATCGTTCTACTCCTTTAATTCTTGAAGCGGCAAACAGCATTGTAAAGAAAATTCATGGAAGGATGCAAAAAAAACTCTGGACACAGCAGAAGAGTGGAGAAAAAATAAAGATATTCAATTCTTTTACAGAAAAAGAAGAGGCGCGCTGGGTTGTTTCAGAGATAGAAACTCTGCTTGGAAAATATGATTATAAAGATTTTGCCATATTTTACAGAACTAATGCACAGTCAAGAATATTTGAAGAAGAACTTCTATTTAAAAATATTCCTTACAGGGTGTTCGGGGGACAGAAATTTTACTCAAGAAAAGAAATAAAGGATGTACTTGCTTATATAAAGTTTACGGTAAATCCAGAAGACTGGTTTTCTTTTGAAAGAATCGTTGATGTTCCAAAAAGAGGAATTGGAGAAGCTACATTAAAGAAGATAAGAAAGCTTTATGAAGAGGAAAACATTCCCATACTTGAAATACTTTTCTATCCGGAACATATTGAAAGGTTAAACAAAGTAGTTGCAGATTCACTGAAAGAACTTGGTATGATAATTAAAGAACTTAACGAGGAAAAAGAAAATATAAGCCCTACAAACTTTGTAAAGATCCTTTTAGACAGCATTAATTATAAAGATTATCTACATCAGTATGAAGAAAATGGTAAAGAGAGATGGGAAAACGTAGAAGAACTTATAAACTCGATAAAGATCTATGAACAGTCAAATCCCCATGCTACTATAGTAGACTATATTTCTGATATAACATTACAGACGAGTGCAGATGAGATAGCAACAGAAGAAGAAAGAAACTATATTTCACTTATGACAATACATAATGCCAAGGGACTTGAGTTTCCAGTAGTTTTTATAACTGGTGCTGTGGATGGTTTAATACCTCATAGTTCAGCATCTGAAAATGACGAGGAAAGAAGACTTTTTTATGTTGCTATTACCAGGGCAAAAGAAAAACTTTATATTACATTTTCCAGAAAAAGGCTTTCTTATGGTATAGAGAAATTTGCTACACCTTCACCCTTTCTTTTCGACATACCAGAGGAGTGTATTGAAGAGATACCAGTTTACTATAATTACTTATCAAAAAGAAAAGATTTTGATTTTGAAGAAGAAACAGAAGAAAATGATATCAACACATATAATTATGATAAAGTCAGTGATTTCAGTTCCTTAAAAAAGGGAATGAAAATTTTTCACAATAGCTTTGGAGTAGGGGAAATAGCATATATTTCGGATAATATTCTAAAGGTAAACTTTAAGGATTATGGTTCACAGATCATTACAAAAACAAATCTTTCAAGTATAAGGATTATCGAATAAATGAAAATCAAAAAACTCTTTTTTAGAAAGGAATTTATCGATTCTACAATTGTTACCTTTTCCAATTTTTTTGTTGGAATTGTGAATTTTTTATTTCACATTTTAATGCAAAGACTTCTTGGTCCGGAGAAGTATGGAATAGTTTATCCACTTATAGTTCTCTCTCTCTTTGTAGGGCTTATTCCATCAACCTTCCAGTTTATATTTACAAAAGATCTTTCCATTATGTTAAAAGAAGATAAATCTCCATTTCTTTACATAAAAAATAGCTTTATTTTTTCCTCGATTACGCTTTTTGTTATTTTTATTATTTTACAATTACTTTTTCCTCTTCTAAAAAGTGCATTTCATCTTGATAGTTATATAGACTTATACTACATTATATTGATGAATTTTTTTCCTTTTTTTTCCGTTATTTTCCTTTCTTTTCTGCAGGCAAGAGAAAATTTCATTTTTTACTCATTAAGTTCAGTTTTACCTGTGGTTGTAAAACTCCTATGTGGAGTGGTGATAGTTTATTTTACAAAAAACTACCTTGGGGTTATGATGGCATTTGTAATCTCAAATCTTTTTGGTTTACTTGTGCTTGGTGGTGAATTCATTCTTGCAAAAAATAGGTACGACACAAGAAAGACAAAAGAAATTTTTACTCCCGGGGAGTTTTTAAAAAAATTCTTTATAACCTTTCCCGCTGTAAGCGGATTTATTATTCTCTCGAATATAGATTCAATATTAGTGAGAATAGTTCTTCCCCAGCAATCAGGAGTTTATTCTTCCGTAAGTGTTATTGGCAAAGCTTCTTTTTATGTTGCTATTTCAGTCTCAACAGTTTTCTTACCTCTGCTTTCAAAATCAAAAGATTTAAAAAGGTCCAACAGGCTTGCCCTTATCTTCTTATCAATTTTTTTAGCCGGGTTTACAGCAGTTGCCTTTTTAATTAGCCCTTTTATCTCTTCTTATATTCTTAAGAACCAGTTTGCAGGAATGGAAAAATTACTTCCTTACTATACACTTTTGTATTTGCCATATGCATATATTACCTATCTTGTAAACTACTATGTTTTAGCCAGAAAGAAAATCTATGAAATTTCAGTATTTATAGCAATTGTTTTGCAATCCTTTGCTATAATCTTTTTTGCAAAAAACCTTTTTGATGTGATAAATATTGTTGGTTTGACAGGTTTTGCTGTTCTTATAAGTCTGATTGTTGAAACAAAGTTAACAAGGTTAGAAGTTTTAAAATAAAATTACTTCATACTTTTTTACAAGTCTTACAGGCGCATAGCTGAGTTTTGCCTTTCTTAAACCTTCTATTCCCATATCCTGTTCTCTATTTACAAACCTGTAGTGTGGATATACCTCATTTAAAACAAATTGATTGTTTATAATTTGATAACTTCCAGTATATGAGACATTGGCTTTTTCAAAGTGAATGACAAAGGTGTTTTTATCCAGCGGCTCTCCAAACTCGAAAGCAACTATTTTTCCTTCCACCTCTATTAAGCCACCCTTAACATTTAGAAATTCATAATTTTCCATAAATTTTTTAAAAGCAGTAAATTCTTCCATAGCAAGATGATCAAGTGATTTTGTAGCCAGCCAGTTTTCAAAAAGCATTAAGCATTCATTTTTATCCTTGAGCTCAAACTTTCTGTATATGAAATTATAGTTTTCCTTAAATTTTCTGATAAACCATCGTTTTCCATCAAGACGCCATCCTTTAAGCAAAGCAAGCTTTTCAGATTTGTAAAGGTAATCAAAATTATTCCTGTCGGGAATTATCTTTATATTCTTATGTTTTAAAAATTTTATTTGGTACTCTGGTACGAAGGATATTGTTTTTATATTGTTTTTAATACCATATTCTATAAGTAAATCAAAAGTTTTGTTGCAATCACTTACACCTACTGGTGGAAAAAAATACTCTTCATTATCTTTTTTGCCAAGGAAAACAATTCCCTCAAAAATGTAAGACCATCTTATATTTTTTACATCACTCCACATAAAAAGGTTAGTAAAAGTATATTCAGAAATTTTTGGAGAGTAAATGGAAAAATAAAAATCCACAATCTTTTTATCTGAAAGCTCGATTTTTTTGAAGTTTAATATCATTTTAAAGTTTCCTCTATTATCCAGTTGATGTAATTTTTTTCAGCCTTTATAATGGGGAGAGCTACAATCTCTGGAACTTCATAAGAATGTAGGCTTTTAATTCTCTCAAATATCTTTTTAACACACTTTGATAAGGTTTTGAATTCAATTCTGTATTCATTTGAGTTTTCAATCTTTCCATTCCACCAGTAAGAACTTTTGATCTCAAAAATCTGTGCACACGCAGCAAGTCTTTTACTAAGTATAGCATTTACAATATCCAAAGCTTCTTTTTCTGTATTAGTAGTTGTTATTACTACCACAGGTTTCTTCATATTTTTCTTCCTTAATTAAAACTCTAAAGTCTATCTAAAATTTTAATCAATTATAAGACAATTGTCAAAAAGAGTTGTTTTAAAAATTTTTATCTTTTACCAATCAGGTATGTTTCTGGTAATCTTTTGCTTTTTTATTGTAATTGGTTTATAATATTTTACCTTAAAGTTTATCGGGGGAGTAAATGAAGCAGTGTTTATCGCTTGTGAAACATCCAAAGTTTAATGGAAGAAAAGGGCCTCTTTTGCTGATCATTATGGATGGAATAGGCATTGGCAAAGAATATGAGGGCAATGCAGTTTATCTTGCTAAAACACCAAACCTTGACAGACTATTTAAGTCAGAACTTTTTACAACCCTTCAGGCTCATGGAACGGCAGTAGGTCTTCCTACAGATGAAGATATGGGTAACAGTGAAGTAGGACATAATGCTTTAGGAGCTGGAAGAATTTTTGCTCAGGGGGCAAAAAGAGTAAACCTTGCAATTGAAGATGGCAGCCTTTTTGAAGGTGAGGTATGGAAAAAGCTTACCGAAAATTGTCTTAAGAATAACTCAAAATTGCACTTTATAGGGCTTTTATCTGATGGGAACGTACATTCTCATATTGATCACCTTTTTTCTTTAATAAAGAAGGCATCTGAAATCGGGATCAAAAAAGTTAGAGTACATCCTTTGCTTGATGGTAGAGATGTTCCAGAAAAGTCTGCTTTGATTTATATAGATAGACTTGAAAACTTTTTAGAAGAATACAGGAAAAAAGGTTTTGATTACAGGATTGCTTCTGGTGGTGGAAGAATGGTTACGACAATGGACAGATATTTTGCTGATTGGAACATTGTTAAAAGAGGTTATGATGCGCATGTTCATGGTATAGGAAGGCAGTTTAGAAGTGCAAGAGAGGCAGTTGAAACTTTTTATAATGAAGACCCAAAGATTACTGACCAGTATTTACCTTCTTTTGTAATTGTTCAAGATGGTAAACCTGTGGGCAAAATTGAAGATGGGGACAGTGTAATATTTTTCAATTTCAGAGGGGACAGAGCAATTGAAATAAGCATGGCATTTGAATATGATGACTTTCCTTATTTTGACAGGGGAAAAAGACCCAGAATTCTTTATGCTGGAATGATGGAATACGATGGAGATCTTCATATTCCTAAAAACTATCTTGTAAGTCCACCAATGATAGATAGAACTGTAAGTGAGTACCTCTGCGGCGAAAGAATTACTTCATTTGCAATATCAGAAACTCAAAAGTTTGGTCATGTTACATACTTCTGGAATGGTAATAAGTCAGGTTATGTAGATGAAACACTTGAAACTTACATAGAAATTCCTTCTGATAAGATTCAGTTTGATAAAGCTCCAAAGATGAAGGCTTATGAGATAACAGAAAAGGCTATTGAGCTTTTAAAGTCAGGAAAATATAAATTTGGAAGAATCAACTTTGCAAATGGAGATATGGTTGGACATACAGGAGTTCTTGAAGCAGCAATCGTTGCAGTGGAAACGGTTGATGAATGTGTGGGAAGACTTATCTCTACAGTTAATGAGCTTGGTGGTATTACAATTGTTACAGCTGATCACGGTAATGCAGATGAAATGTTTACAATAAAGAATGGGAAAAAAGAAGTAAAAACTGCACACACTTTAAATCCCGTACCTTTTGTAATAGTTGATTCTGATTATAAAGGTGAGTACAGGATGGCAAATTTACCAAGAAAAGGCCTCACAAATATTGCCGCCACAATATGTAACCTTTTAGGGTTTGAAAAACCAGAGGAGTATGATCCATCTTTAATAGAGTTTTTGTAAGTTTTAAACCAGGGGGAAGTTTTAATGGGCTACCTGGTAACTGCAAGAAAATGGAGACCACAGCGATTTTCCGAAATTGTTGGACAGGAAGCACTGGTAAGGTCACTGAAGAATGCTATAATTTCAAATAAGATTCCACATGCCTTACTTTTTTCTGGAATAAGAGGAGTAGGGAAAACCACTACTGCAAGAATTTTTGCAAAAGCAATAAACTGTCAGAATCTTACTCCGGATGGAGAACCCTGCAATGAATGTGCTTCGTGTAGAGAGATAACTAATGGTTATTCAATGAATGTTGTTGAAATAGATGGTGCATCAAACAGAGGAATAGACAACATAAGAGATTTGAAAGAAGGTACAATTTATGCTCCAACATCAGGAAAGTACAGGGTGTACATAATAGATGAAGTGCATATGCTTACGAATGAGGCTTCAAATGCCCTGCTTAAAACGCTTGAAGAACCACCTTCGCATGTAGTATTCATACTTGCTACTACTGAGGTACATAAAGTACTTTCCACTATAAGATCAAGATGCCAGAACTACTTTTTCAAAAGAATTCCCAATCATGTCATAGTTGAACAACTTACAAAAATTTGTGAAGCAGAAGGAGTAAAGTACACAGATGAAGCTCTCTTTTTAATAGCCGAAAATTCAGAAGGCTCTATGAGAGATGCAGAAAGTTTATTTGACCAGATCTGTCTTTACAGTGATAAAAACATCACAGAAGAGACGGTGAGGGAACTATTGGGGATTCCAGAAGAAGAATACTTTGAGAAATTAATCTTTTCGGCTGTAAAAAAAGATTATTTGAAAGCTTTGAACGTTCTTGATGATTATCTCAATATCTATGGCGATTTAAAAGTTTTTCTGAAACACTGGATTCTTTATCTTAAAAATGGACTTCTTGTTAAGAAAATTGAATTTGAAAAAGATTTGTTTTCATTTTCAAAAAAAAAGTATGATCATTTGAAAGAAGTTTTTTCCGCTTTCAGTGAGGATGAAATCATAAGAATAATTGATGTATTCACTGAATTATTTAAAGAAATGAAAAGTGAAGTAGGGGATAGATTTCTATTCGAAATAGCACTTTTTAAGTTTATAGATTACAAGAATCTAATTAAAATATCAGAAATCCGCGAGGAAATACTTAAAGTGCTGGAACTTGATTCTTCAAAAAAATTAAAACAGGAAGCACCAAAGGTAATAACCAGCACAAGTAGCTCTGAAATGCCAAAAACCGGTATTGTAAAGAATGAACAAAAACATCCAGTAGTAGAAAAAACAGAAGAAAATATTAAAAAGGTATTTTACGATCTCTTTTCCAAGAGTCCTATTCATAAACCTATGCTTGCTAATTTAAATTTTTTAAAGTTTGAAAATGATCATATTTTTCTTGAAATAAAGACTCCTCATATAATGGAATATTTTACAAAAAACAAAACAATAATTGAAAATAAATTGAGTAGCATCTGTGGGTTTAAAATTAACCTGGTTTTGAAAATAAGAAAAGAAGGAAATGTTTCAAATCCCGAACTTGAAATTTTCAGGAAAAATGGAGAAATGAATAAAGAAATAAAACGTAACCAGGCAACAGTTGAGGAAATGATAAAAGAGTTATTTAATGGGGAAATAATTCAGCAATAAATTTTTCTGGAGGTTAGCAATGCCAATACAGGATTTTAAAGATCTTGCCAGATTAAAAAAAATAGCAGAAGAAACAAAAAAGGCAATGGAAGAAATCAGAGCAACTGGAATTTCAAAAAAGAACTATGTAAAGTTAACTCTTGATGGAGAGAAAGATTTGAAAAACATTGAATTTTCTGATGAAGCAATGAAACTTGATAAGGAAGAACTGGCAAAATGTGTGAAAGAAGCTTATAAAGCTGCAGCAAAAGAGGTAGACAAAATTGTAAAAAAACAGATGAAAACTTCTGAAATAGGGAATTTACTTTTAGGTAAATAAAAATGTATCCACCTAATATTGAAAATTTTATAAAAATTTTTTCAAAACTTCCAGGAATTGGACCAAAAAGTTCTGAGAGAATAGCTTTTTACTTACTTTATCAGCCTGAAGAATTTGTTATGAAACTCTCTGAGGCAATAAAAATGATCAAAAAGGGTACAAAAAGGTGTTCTATATGTGGAAATATTGATGTTAAAGACCCATGTTCGTTTTGCAGTGATCCAAGAAGGGATGATTCCAAGATTTGTGTTGTTGAAACCCCACTCGAAATCTACTTTATTGAATCTACAAATCTTTACAATGGCTTATATCACTGTCTTGGAGGTGTAATATCACCATTACAAGGAATAACACCTGAAAAACTTAGCATAGGCAAGCTCCTTGAAAGAGTTAACAGCGGAAAAGTAAGGGAGTTAATTTTTGCCTTAAGCGCTACCCTTGAAGGAGATACAACAGTATTATACATTAAGGAATTATTAAAAAATAAAAATGTAAAAATTACTACTCTTGCCAGAGGAATCCCGGTAGGGACTGGTCTACAATACGCCGGGATAAATAGTATTTTACAGGCATTTAAAGGTAGAGAAGAGGTGAAATAAATGTTTAAAGTAGGGGATAAGGTTTTTTACCCTTTTCATGGCGCAGGAAAAATTGACGGTATAAACGAAAAGGAAGTTTTAGGTATTAAGAATACCTACTACGAAATATATTTTCCACTAACAGGTACAAAGATTTCTGTTCCTGCAGACAATGTTGAAAAGGTTGGGTTAAGATATATATCTGATGAAGATGAAATAAAGAAGAGTTTAAAATATTTATCGGCAAAAGAGATTTACATTGAGACAAACTGGAAAAACAGATACACAAGATACCAGAACCTTTTAAAGTCAGGCAGCCTGTCTGAAATGATGGAAGTATTAAAAAGTCTATACTACCAGAATAGAAAAAAGGAAATATCCGTAACGGAAAAAAGACTTTATCAGCAGACTTTGAACCAAATTGTAAGTGAAATCTCAATGGCTCTTGATAAAAAGGTTGAGGAAGTCAAAGAAGAGATTTTAAATTTACTTGATTCAATTTTTGAAGAAGAGTAAGTTTTGTTGTTTATGTAATAAACTTAGAAATTGCTAATCGCTCTAACTTAACATAATATATCTTATCGGAAATAAAGTATTTTTAACTTTCTTTATAGGAGGAAGTCATTTTTTACTTTACATCTCCAGAAGCTCACAAATAGCCTTTTTAACCATTTCAACTTCTATTTCTCTTATACACTTAAATTTTTCCTTAATTTTACAATATAAAGGTTTCGGAGAATAATAAAAACATGGTGAACAGCTTAGATCCAGTCTTACGACTTTATGTTTTACCTTCCATGGTCTTACCCAATTTGGATTAGTAGGACCAAAAATAGCTACTACAGGTATTCCAACAGTACTAGCCAGATGCATAAGACCGGAGTCATTACTCAAAAAAAGAGAAAGATTTTTTATAATTGCCGCAACTTCCCTTATTGTTTTATTTTCAATAAGTTTAACATTATTATGTATCGAATTATTCAGAATAAATAAATTTTCTTCTTTTTCTTCTTCTGTACCAAATAAAATAAAGTCAAAATCCTTTAATTCATTTATTAATTCTAAAAATTTTTCTTTCGGCCATCTTCTATGGTAGTGATTTTTGAAATTACTGCTTCCCGTATGAATACCGATTTTTATTCTTTTTACAGAAAGGCTATTAAGGTATTTTCTACCTTCTTCCATTTCTTTTTCTGTCAGATAAATTTCCATCGCTGGTATATCTTCACAATGGATATCAAGTAATTCTAAAAGTTTTATGTTTTCTTCCACACAATGCAAATGATAACTTTCTTTTATTTTCTTATTTTTTAAAAAGTTTAGCTGAGAAAAATTCTTTTTTATGTAACTATGCCCTAACCTTTCTTTTGAAAAAGTAAAAAAGGCAAACAAATTATATTCTAATCTATTTGTGGGATAAAAGTTTAGAGTAACATCAAACTTTCCTGTATAATTTTTAAGTATATAAATCAACCCTTCTATTTTGCTTTTTTTCAGGAATGGAAAAAATTCTAATTGGTCAATATAAGGGTTATTAAACAGGATATCATATGCTGGTTTTTGAAATGTAAGACAAGTTAAATGAATATCAGGCCTACTTTTCTTCAAAACTTTTATTGCTGGAGTAATTAAAAGTGTATCACCAATACCATACATTGGAGAAATTAATACTTTCATTCCTTAACCACTTTAGTTTTAGTCGAAGGGTTTTAAATTATAAAATAAAATAAAAATTAAGTAAAATAACTATTGAGATAGAATGGAACTTTTATTAATAATCTTTGCCACTTTGAATTATAAGCCAAGATTTACTGAACAAATCACTTCCTCTTCTGGACAAATTATAAATTTCAGCTTATAATTTATAAATGAAGGGGCAGTTATGAAAACTTCTAAATTGTTTTTTTTGTTTTTTTCTGGTTTGTTTATTCTCATTGCAGGTATGGTTTATTCTCAACCAATGGCTATTGATACCAATACATTAACAAACGTTGAGACAGTAGAAGTTGAAGAAACGAGACTGCCTAATAGATACTTAAAAACACAGGAGACTAATCAACCAGAACCTATTTCATTTGCAAGAAGGTATGATGCTGTTTTTTTTATAGCAGTCCCAGCTACATACTACATTATGTTTAATATACTTCAACAAAAAAATTGGTATCTTAAAAAAACTTTTACACTTGATACAACAGACGAAACATTTCTTTATCTTACTACAATTTTTTTACCACTTATTGTCGCATATGTGGACTATCTGTATGTGGAAAATTATGGCAGTAAAGCTACAAAACTTATTGATTTCAGATCATATATGTCTTTATGCAATTTTAATAGAAATGAAAACTCAGTTTTGCTGCCTGTTTTAAATTTTTACTTTTAGAAAAAATAATTGCAGGTATATGTTAATTTGAGAACATTTGATGAAATTTTAGAGTTTAATGAAGTATTACAGATCCTGAGAAGTTTCTTAAAAACTTTTTCCGCAAGAGATTTTTCCTCAAACCTGCCAGTACTGACAGATAAAAACAGGATACTTTATGAATATCAAATTAGCGGTGAACTTTTAGAATTTATAAAGTACGAAGGGCAAATTCACTTCTACGAAGCCGGGGATATAAGAGAATCTTTAAAGAAAGCTAAAATTGAAGGTTTTTACCTTTCTGCAGATGAAATTCTTGAAATATTCAGGTATCTCCTTATTTATAAGGATATTTATGAAGCTATTTCCTTTCCCGAGAGTAAGGAAAAATATCCCCTGCTTTCTGAATTTATTCAAAGCGTAAATTTTTGCCAGGATCTTTACAAAAAAATTGATGGTGTTTTTGATGAAAATGGAAATATCAAAGATACTGCTTCAGAAGAACTTTACAGAATAAGGAAAAGGAAAACATCTGTAAGAGAGGAAGTTTATAAAATTGCAAACAGGATATTCTCTGACCCATATTTAGGGGAATGCTTTCAGGAACGGAATGTTACATTTAAAGATGGCAGATTTGTTATACCTGTTAAAACATCTTTCAAAAGTAAGGTTAAAGATTATACAGATGGAATTATACATTCATTTTCAAATACCAGAGAAACAGTTTATGTTGAGCCAGAAGTTTTGATGAGATTAAATGAAGAAATTTTTGACCTTGAGGAAAAGGAGGCAATAGAAGTAGAAAAAATTCTTACTTCCCTTACTAAAGAAATTAATACTCACAGTGAAGAACTCTATAAGATTTATAACAATGTTGGAAGGCTTGAATGGATTTATGCAAAAGCACAATTTGCAAACAAATACAGATGTGAATTTCCCGAAATTTGTGAAGAAAAACTAGTTATTCTCTTTGAAGCAAGACATCCCCTACTCTTTAATAATGCTGTTCCAGTAGACATAGAAGTCGGAAAAAATTTTTCAGGTTTAATTGTTTCAGGTCCTAATGCAGGAGGAAAAACTGTATTGATTAAAACTGTTGGTTTGCTAACAAGAATGGCTTTAAGTGGTATTCCAATTCCAGCATCGAAAAGATCAAAAATTGGCATGTTTGAAAAAATTATGGCAGAAATTGGTGATGAGCAGAGTATTTCAAATAATCTTTCCAGCTTTTCCGGGCATATTCTTGCAATTTCGAAAATATTAAATGAAGCTGATGAAAATTCACTGGTATTAATAGATGAAATTGCTTCTTCAACAGAACCAAGAGAAGGAGAAGCACTTGCAATAGCAATAGTGGAGGAATTATTAGCTAAAAAGGCCAGATTTATAATAACCACACATTATCAGGCTTTAAAAAAGTTTGCTTTACTGAATTCACAACTTGAAAATGCAGCTATGGAATTTGATGAAGAGAATTTCAAGCCTTTGTTTAAAGTAAAAACCGGAATATATGGAAAAAGTTATGCCCTTGAAATTGCAAAAAATTTTAACCTTAAAGAGTCCATAATAAACAGAGCCCAATTTTATTTATCCTCAAAATCCGATGAAACAGACAAAAAGCTTGATGAGTTTGAAAAACTTTCAAGAAAATTGATTGCCAAAAAAGAAATTATTGAAAAAAATCTTAGAGAAGCAAAACAAATAAAGTCATACTACGAAAGATTGAAGGAAGAGTTAGAACTTCAAAAACTCAATTTGAAAAACGAACTTCTTGCACAGTTAAAAAAAGAGTATGAGGATGTACTTTTTGAATTATCAAAGCTGAAAGAAAAATTAAGGGCAAAGAAGATAGAGGACAAAAAGGAATTAGATAATCAACTTAAAAAAGTTGAAGAATTTATTGACAGAAAAGAAAAAGAGACAATAAAGCTTGAAAAAATTAAGGATTTCAATCCAGGAGAAAAAGTTTACATTCCTAAGTTCAATAAACATGGATACATAGAAGCAATTTCTGAGGATAAAGTTAAAGTCAGGATGGGACTAATAAATCTTTTTGTAAATAAAGACGAAGTTTATAAACCAGAAGGAAACGAAAAGGAAAGTATATATACCAGGACTCAATACGAAATAAAAAACTTACCTTTTACTTTAGATGTAAGAGGATTAAGGGCTAGTGAAGCATTAAAAGTTGTTGAAAAAGCAATAGATAATGCTATAATTAATGGAAATGATTGTATTTATATTATACATGGCAAAGGAGAGGGAATATTAAAAAAGATGCTCTGGGATTACCTTAAAACATTAAAAGAGGTTAGATCATTTGAGTTTGCAAAACCTGAAGAAGGTGGCCAGGGAAAAACTATAGTTTTCTTGAGGTGAAATTATGATTCAATTAAGAAAAGACCAGAAAATTTTTGTGCTTGATACAAATGTTCCATTGTATGATTTTTCTTGTATATTTTCCTTTAAGGATAATGTAATTGTTATTCCGATTACTTTACTTGAAGAAATAGATAAGTTCAAGAAGGGAAATGAACTTATTAATTTCAATGCAAGAGAGTTTGTAAGAAAACTTGAAGAAGTTGTTGGTGACAGAGATATTAATGAAGGCGTTGTTCTTCCAAGTGGAGGAGTAGTAACTGTTACTACCAATATTGAGAAGGAAAATGGGATAAAAGAAATTTTCTGGGAAGATAAACCAGACCATAGAATTCTTGCTGTAGCCTATCAGTTCGCTAAAAATTTTGGAAAAGAAAGAGTTATTCTTGTTTCAAAAGACATAAATCTGAGAATGAAGGCAAAATCTATCGGGCTTAAAGCTGAAGACTATGAAACAGGAAAAATCAAAAACATAGATGAACTTTACACAGGAAAAAGAGTTATAGAAGATTGTCCGATTCAGATAATCGATGCACTTTTTCAAAATGGTAGCATAAGACTTGAAGAAATGAAACTTGAGTTAGAACCCTACCCCAATGAATATTTTATTTTAAGAAACCAATCAAGAAGTGCTCTTGCATACTATTGCTATCAGGATAAGACCTTTAAACTCGTTGAAAAGAAGAGAGCTTTTGGCATTCAACCAAGAAATGCAGAACAGATTTTTTCTTTGCATGCACTGACAAACCCACTTGTAGAACTTGTTACCCTTGCTGGTAAAGCCGGAACTGGCAAGACACTTATGGCTTTAGCAGCAGCGATGGAGATAAGGCATCAGTTTAAACAGATACTTCTTGCAAGACCCATAGTTCCCCTATCAAATAAAGAGATAGGTTTCTTACCAGGAGATATTGACAAAAAGATTGATCCATATATGCAACCTCTTTATGACAATCTATCCGTGATAGAGCATCAGTTTGATGACGATTCTGAAGAATCTAAAAGTATAAATGAAATGCTTCAAAATGGAAAACTACAGATTATGGCTTTAGCATACATAAGGGGAAGAAGTCTATCAAAGTCTTTCTTCATAGTGGATGAAGCCCAGAATCTTACTCCCCATGAAGTCAAAACAATAATTACAAGGGCTGGTGAGGGTACAAAAGTTGTATTTACGGGTGATCCCTACCAGATAGACACACCTTACCTTGATTCAAGAAGTAATGGACTTACCTATCTTATTGACAGAATGAAAGGACAGCCAATTTATGCACATGTAACTCTTGAGAAAGGCGAGAGATCAAGACTTGCTGAACTTGCCTCCAATTTGCTTTAATTTTAAATTTATACTAAATAGTTGCTCTTGCAAATTTTTTATATTATAATTTATTGTAATTTAATTAACAAGGAGATAAAAATGAAAAAAATTATAACATCAATTCTAATTTTTATTATGATATTACTTTACAATTGTTCTCAACAAAATGTCAGAAATGAAAAACCACTACAAACAGTAGAGAAAACAAAGGTGAAGGTAACAGAAAAAGGACAAAAAAAGAGGACTGGGATTATTAAAGGAAAAATAGAAATCTACAAGGGAAAACCAGATGTATATATAGTACTGAACTGGGAATCAAAGTCCAGAGTTACTTACAGGGTTATTAATCCTGATAAATTTGACTTTAAGAAAAAAGCTGGCAGGATAATAGAAGTCGAAGCAGAAATAGTTCAACTCTCTGAATTTACTGGGGAAGTTAAGATTCTTAAAATAGTGAAAGTTTATTAAAAATGGAAGATAAAATTCTATGTTCTTTTATAGAAAGAAAGATTTCTCTTTACTGAAGGCTTTAGATCTTGGTTATATTCAGAAAGCAAGTTTGTTAATTGAAAAGAAAATAGATTTAGATTTAACTGACAAAGAAGAAGGGGAAACTGCTCTTATTAAGTCAATAAAGTATAAATATTATGAGATTGCAAAAAAATTAATTGAGAAGAAAGTTAATCTGAATATCGAAGATAAGGATGGATGGACAGCAATCTTCTGGGCTGTAGAAAACAATGATTATTCTATAGTTCAGTTGTTAGTGGAAAGTGGCGCTGATATAGATCACAGAAATATTGATGGCTGGACTCCATTATTCCTTGCAGTGAATAACAACAATATTGAAATGACAAAGCAACTTCTTTCTCTCGGTGCTGATCCAGATTTAGTTGATAATGAAAATAAAACACCATTAATCTGGGCTATACAGAACAGATTTACAAACATAGCAAAAATGCTTATTCCAAAAACAAACCTTAATATTATAGATTCTGATGGAAATTCAGCCCTGCACTATGCAATCCTCAAGGAAGAAATCGAAATTATAAAGAATTTACTAAAACAAGGTGCTAATTCCGAATTGAAAAACAGTGAAGGTTTAACACCAAAACAATTAGCTGAGAAAAAGCATATTAACTTAAAGGAACTCTGATGATTGTTGGGATTGGTATTGATGTAATAGAAATTGAAAGAATAAAAAAGGTTTTTCAAAACAAAAGTGAAAAGTTTTTAAAAAAAGTTTTTACGGATATTGAACTTGAGTATTCTTTTAAGATGAAAAATCCTTATCTTCATCTGGCTGCAAGGTTTTGTTCAAAAGAGGCTTATTACAAATCTATTGGAGAAGGGGTATTGATTTTTAATGAAATCGAGGTAGAAAACGGGAAAAACGGAAAACCATTTATAAATCTTTACGGTAAAACAAAAGATCTCTGGGAATCTATTGGTTATCCAAAAATCCATTTAAGTTTAAGTCATACAGAAACAGTCGCTACTGCGGTTGTTGTTTTAGAAAAATAATTAGGATTAAAAGATGGAAAAGTTCGACAACAAAACAATTGCCATAATTGGTGCTGGATTACTCCAGCTACCTGTGATAAAAGCTGCTAAAAAGCTTGGGCTTAAAGTAGTAGTAGTAGATATTAATCCGCTGGCCTGTGGAGTTAAAGAGGCGGATTATTATATTCAATCAAGTACACTTGATGCAGAAACTACTGCCGAAAAGCTTGAGAAATTTGATAAAGAAATTAGTAAGATTTCTGCTGTTCTCACAGTTGGTACTGATGCTTCTTACACCGTTGCTGTTTGTGCAAAAAGACTTGGTTTGCCAGGTATAGAACCGGATGTCGCGATAAAGGCCACAAACAAATATGAGATGAGAAAGACTTTAATAAGTGCAAAAGTACCTGTTCCTGATTTTGAGATTGTAGATTCTTATAACAAAGCCTGTGAAGTAATTGAAAGGATGGGAAGTGATTGTGTGGTAAAACCTCTGCAGAATATGGGAGCACGCGGAGTTAGACGGGTTTGTAATCTTGAGGATTTAAAAGAGGCCTTTGATCTTGCCTTACAATACTCTAAGGACAGAAAGGTATTAATTGAGCAGTATATTGATGCTCCAGAACTATCTATTGATGCATTGATTTACAATGACAATATTTATATTACAGGTGTTGCTGATAGAATAATTGAGTATGACCCATACTTTGTAGAGACAGGACATATAATGCCCAGTAGACTGAGTGAAGATTTAATCGGCTATGCAATTGAAACTTTTAAAAGTGGAATAAAAGCTATTGGCATAAATATCGGTGCGGCAAAAGGAGATATTAAAGTTTCTTCTTCTGGCTGTTATATTGGTGAAATTGCAGCAAGGCTTTCTGGTGGATTTATGTCAGCCTACACCTATCCCTACTCAAGTGGTGTAGATCTTATGACAAATATTATTTACATTTCTTTAGGATTACCCCCTGTGGATATTTCTCCAAAAAAAAACTGGTGTTCAATAGAGAGAGCTATTATTGCCCCACCCGGAATTATTAGTAAAATAGAAGGGCTTAGCGAAGTAAAAAATATTAAATACGTAAATGATGTATTTTTTGATGCAAAAATAGGTGATAAGGTGGCTTTTCCAAAAAATAACTTAGACAAACAGGGACATATAATTGTTGCAGCACCAACTTACAGAGAAGCCATTATTTCTTCCCACAGAGCAATTCAAACTGTAAGAGTAAAAACAGATTATGTAGAAGATCCAGACACTTATATTCCTGAAAATCAAATACTTGAAAAAGCAAAAGCAAGATTCAATGGAAAATGTCTTGTGTGTTCTGATTGTGATGGACAAAAATGCAAGGGCTGGATGCCGGGGGTTGGTTCAACAGGAAATGGAGGTGGATTTACAAGAACAATTGCAAAATTAAGGGAAATTCAAATAGTCCCCACTTATATTCATGAAAATTTCACGCCCAGTACCAACACAAATATATTTGGTTTCAAACTTGATACTCCAGTTCTTCCTGCTCCAATAACTGGAGCTCTTACAAATCTCGGAGGGGCAATTACAGAACTTGAGCTTGCAAGATCAATTGTTAAGGGTGCCAATCATGCTGGAAGCATTGGATTTTTAGGTGATGGTGCTACACCAAATAAGTATAAAATTTCAATAAGGGTTATCCTTGAAAACTTCGGAATGGCAATTCCGATTTTTAAGCCACGATATAACAAAGAAATGATTTTTGAAAGATTGAATGAGGCAGAAGATGCTGGTGCAATTGCTGCTGGAATGGATATTGATGCTGCATCATTTTTAACAATGGAAATGAAGGGACAGAATACTTCTACAAAAAGTGTTGAAGAACTGAAGGAAATAATTGCCTGCACTAACTTACCATTCGTTGTGAAAGGTATTCTTTCAACAAAAGATGCTGAACTTGCCCTTAAAGCAGGTGCAAAAGCAATTGTTGTGTCAAATCATGGGGGTAGAATAAGTGATTCAATAATCTCCCCTGTAGAATGTCTTGAAGAAGTCAGTAAAGCTGTTGGTAAAGATGTCTTAATTATTTATGATGGTGGTATAAGAAGTGGTGCTGATGTGTTTAAAGTTATAGCACTGGGTGCAGATCTTGTAATGATAGGAAGACCTGTTATGATTTACGCTGTAGGTGGGGGTATTCAGGGGGTAAGGCAATATATCGATAAAATCACAAATGAACTTAAAAAAATGATGGTCTTTACAGGTATTAAAAGTATAGAAGAAATAAAAGAGTATGGAAGAAATTTCCTGAAAAAATAAATATTCTTTTGAAATATGAAAATAATGGTGTTATTTTTAAATTAGAATATTTAAATATAGAGATTGGTCTCGAAGGATTTGTAAAATCTGGCCTTAATAAATTAAACTTTGATGAAATTTCGTTTTTTCCCCTTCAATACGGAGGAAGAGTGTTATTTGGTTTTGGGACTTTTTTGGTATTGGTTTCTATGGCGCTGGATCGGTAGAGAATGAAAAAAAAGAATATGAAACTTACTATGAAAATATTTTAACAATCTTTGGATATGGTGGGATGAGCTTGCAATTTCACTCACTTCTATGGAATTTTTTAAGATTTGCAGTAATCTTCGGATTTGGAAGCGGAGGGATGGAATACTATCTTGCCAGATACAATAAAGACACTCATTCGACTATTGAAACAAATAATATTAGTGCAAGTTTTTATTTTGCAGAACCAGAAATAAGGTTAGGAATTAGAATTGTTGACATCTTCGAAATTGGTGTTCTCGGTAGTTATTTTTTTACAATTCAAGATAATCAAGCCAAAAAAATACTTGATGGTTTTAATGCGGGGGTATTTATTACCCTTGGGTTTTAAAATTTTGGAAAATCTTATTTACTTTTTTTATTTTCCGAAAATAAAATATTATGTATCCAGTAAGAGAAAAATTCCTTGACTATATGAAATTTGAAAGAAAACTTGCAGAAAATACAATCTGTGCTTACGATGCTGACATAAAAGAGTTTTTTGACTTTATCAACATTGAAAGAGTTAAAAAACTCGATGAAATTTCTGAAGAAGATATTCTGAACTTTGTAATAGAATTGAATCAAAAACAAAACTCAAATAGAAGTATAGCAAGGAAAATATCGAGTTTAAGGACTTACTTTAAATTTTTACTAAAGATAGAACAAGTTTCCGTTAATCCTCTTTCAAACTTTGAAGGACCAAATTATGAAAAAAAACTTCCCGATTTTCTCACACTCGAAGAAATAGAATTGCTTACAAAAATTAATGATAAAAGTGATCCAAGAGAAGTAAGAGACTGTTGTATAATAGAATTGCTTTATTCCTGCGGGCTTAGAGCTTCTGAATTATGCAATCTAAAGATCGGAGACATTTCTTTTGAAGGAAAAATAATAAGAGTACTCGGTAAGGGAAATAAGTATAGAATAGTTCCAGTAGGCAACATAGCTTTTAAAATGCTTGAATACTACTTTAAATTTTGTAGAAGGGCGCTTTCTTCAAAAAGTTTGACTACTGATTATGTATTTATTTCAAAAATGGGGAAAAGATTATCGAGAATTTCAATCTGGGAAATTGTAAAAAAAAGAGCCTTAAAAAACAACATAAAGAAAAATATTTATCCTCATACTTTGAGGCACAGTTTTGCTACTCATCTAATATCAAACGGAGCAGATCTAAGAGTTGTTCAAGAATTACTTGGTCATTCTGATATATCAACCACAGAAATATACACCCATGTAAGTTCAGAATTATTAAAAAAAGAGCATGAAAAATATCATCCCCTTGAAAAAGAAGAAAAATCTACATCCTGAAATCAAGACCAAGATAAATCTTTCGTGCGTCTTCATTATTTATGAGTTCTTCTGAGGTTCCACTCACAAGTATTCTACCTTCATGAATAATGTAAGCCCTATCAGTTATTTTCAAAGTCTCCCTTACATTGTGATCAGTTATCAGTATACCCATTCCTCTGGTTTTTCTTAAATATGTAATAATTTTCTGTATGTCTGATATGGCAATTGGATCTATACCTGTAAATGGTTCATCAAGAAGCAAAAAATCTGGTTGAATTGCAAGAATCCTTGCAACTTCAACTCTTCTTTTTTCACCACCAGAAAGTGTATAGGCTTTTTGATTCCTTACCTTCTCAAGTCCCAGTTCCCTTAAAAGAGAGTCTGTTATTTCATTTATCTCATCTTCCTCCTTTCCCTGAAGTTCAAGGACAGTTTTGATATTTTCCTCAACTGTAAGCTTTCGGAAAATTGACATCTCCTGGGGAAGGTAACCAATACCCATTCTTGCCCTTTTATACATTTGCAAAGGAGCAATATCTTCTCCATTAAGGAGTATTTGCCCTTCATCCGGTTTAACAAGTCCCACAATCATATAGAAAGTGGTAGTTTTACCAGCACCATTGGGACCAAGTAACCCTACAATTTCACCTTTTTTAATATGAAATGAAACATTGTTGACGACTTTTCTCTGTTTGTATATCTTTACAAGATTTTTTACCACAATTCCTTCATTTAAGAATCTGCTTACATCCTCATTTCTTTCAATTTCCAACTAAAACTCCTTTAAAGGCAATTATTTTTCAACCATTAACAAAGGAAATAATAGATGATATTACCTTTTTCAAGTCTTTCCTATCCACGACAATATCAACAAAACCATGTTCCAGTAAAAATTCAGATTTCTGAAAATTGGGAGGTAATTTTTGCTTTATAGTCTGTTCAATAACCCTTGGACCAGCAAAGCCAATTAAAGCCCCTTTTTCAGCTATTATAATATCTCCAAGCATTGCATAAGATGCTGTAACCCCACCTGTTGTTGGATTAGTAAGGACAGAAATATATAAACCCCCGGCTTCACTGAATTTTTTCAAAGCTGCAGAGGTTTTTGCCATTTGCATCAGAGAAAGAATTCCTTCCTGCATTCTTGCTCCACCTGAAGCAGACACAATTATCAAAGGAGTTTTTGCTTTCAATGCATCTTCAGTAATAAGAGTAACTTTTTCTCCTACTACTGAACCCATACTTCCACCAATAAAATTAAAATCCATAACAGCTATGTGAACAGGCTTTTCATCAAGATTGCCATAGCCGGTTATTACAGCCTCCCTTAAGTTTGTTTTCTCCATAGCTGATTTGATCTTATCAATATAATAGCCTTCTCCATCAAAAAAATCCAAAGGATCAATGCTAACTATTTCTCTGTGAGTTTCTACAAATGTTCCAGGGTCGATCAAAATCTGTATTCTTTGATAAGCCGTGAGTTTGTCATGAAAATTACAATGGGGACATACATGGAGATTTTCTTCCCACTCTTTTGTGTAAATAATACCATTACATTTTGAACATTTTAACCACAAACCATCTTTTACTGTTTTTTTTTCTTTTACAGCCTTTTTTAAGTTATATTGAGGCTTTTCAAACCACGCCATTTAATTCTCCCCTACTTTGTTTCAAAATAGACTTTATACTTTTTTCTATACTTCTGGTAATCTTTTATTACTTCAATGGCTTTTGTAAGCTGATTATCAAACTCTAAATTATATACTGGAGGAATTGTTTTTTCAAGCTTTTTCATCCATATTATATACTTCACTGTGTTATCACCAAGTACATAACCTTTTTCATAAAGAAATTTCTTAAATTCTTTAATATCACTTTCATCAAGTTTTTTGTTTTTTTCTATGAAATCTCTGATAATATTTGTATTCTGAAGTTCAAGAAGAGATTTCTTTTCTGGCTCACTGAGTTTATCAAGCCACATTTCTTCAGAAACATCAGGAGAAATTCCCTCTTTATCTATACAGATACCTGAAGGTGTAAAGTACCTTGCAACAGTATATTTTATAAGTGAACCATCAGTGGAAAATATGTAAGTTTTCTGTACAGAACCTTTACCAAAGGTTTTGGTACCAACAATTACAGCTCTACCTGTATCTTTTAAAGCCCCAGTGAAAATTTCGCTCGCACTTGCACTACCTTTATTTACAAGCACTACAAGCGGTAAATCGAGTGAAACAATTGTAGTTTCTTTTGATGCAATATACTGAGAATTATTTTCTTCAGTCCTGCCCTTTGTATAAACAATTAAACCTTCATTCTGGAAAAAATCAACTATATTTACAACAGTTGATAATAAACCACCCGGATTATTTCTTAAATCTATAATTATTCCATTAAGCTTATTATTCATAATTCTTTCTAAGTTTTTTCTGAAATCATCAGCAGTTGGCATACTGAATTCAAGTACCTTTATGTAGCCAATTTTCAGTGAATCAGTACTTATTATGTCAGATTTTACTGTTTGTAATTTAATCTGTTCTCTGATGAGTGTAACATTAAAAGGTGTTTTTATTCCCTCTCTCTCTATTTTTAATGTTACCTTCGTTCCCGGATTTCCCCTGAGTTTTTCTATTGCCTCTTTCGTAGTAATGTTTTTTGTAGAAACTCCATCAATCTCAAGGATTCTATCTCCAGGCTTTATACCTGCTTTCCATGCAGGGGTATCTTCAAGAGGAGTAACCACTGTAAGATAACCATCCCTTATATCAATAGTTACCCCAAGCCCTCCAAAAGTACCGCTCATCTCAGTACTGAAACCCTTTGATGTTTCAGGATCCATAAATGTTGTATAAGGATCTTCAACACTCTCAAGCATTCCTTTTATTGCACCATATATTAGATTTCTTGCTTTTACCTTATTTGCGTCATAGAATTCACGCTTTAAAATTTTATATGTCTCACTAAACATAGGGAAATATTTAAAGTAATTATCATCATCTATATTCTGGGACACCTCATTTTCAGGCTGTGCCTGAGCAAAAATCAGGTTATTTGGAATCAATACCCTGTTGAAAATAATTATAGCTATTCCAGTGGATAGTCCAAGAAGAAAAGTTATTAAAAGAGAATACTTCTTAAAAAAATTCATACTTTTAACTCCAGATAAAATAATTCATAGGGTATAATGCACACCACTCAATATTAAATCAGAATTATTATATATAAGAGATAAAAAATTATCAATTATTTGGAATATTATGGCAGGATTGAAAATAAAATTTTATAATAAAAGAGGATAAATTCTAAAATAAAAACATTTTTTTCTTTACCAAATTACTAAAAAGTGGTATGATATTAACTAAAAAAAATTCTCTGGAGGAAAGTATGGGAAAAGTTTATGAACCCAAACTCATAAGAAACATAGCTGTTTCTGGTGCTCCAAATGTTGGTAAAACAACTCTTTCTGAAGCCCTTTTATATTCAGCAGGAGTAATCCCACAGATGGGAAGTGTTGATAGAGGAACTACAGTTATGGACTACGATGAGGAAGAAATTGAAAAGAAAATGTCTCTAAAAGCATCTCTTGCCTCCTTTGAATGGAAAAACATAAAGATCAATTTATTTGATACACCCGGAATACCTGATCTTGTGGCTGAAGTAAGAAGTGTATTCAGAGTAGTTGAAGGAATTATTTTTGTTGTTAGTGCTATCGATGGAATTACAATTGACACTGAAAAAGACTGGCATTTTGCTGACGATTATAAAATTGCAAGAGTTGTTTTTATAAATAAAATGGACGATGAAAAGGCTGATTTTTATAAAGTTGCTGAGGAACTCGAAAATAAATTTAAAAAACCTGTTATTCCAATAGAGCTTCCTATTGGAAAGGGAAAGGATTTTAAAGGAGTTGTTGATTTAATTCATAAGAAAGCCGTTTATACTGACAGAAATAATATTACTTACGGCGATATACCCAATGATATGAATGATGTTGTTGCAAAATATTCTGAAAAGCTTTATGACGTAATTGCAGAAACAGATGACACCCTCATAGAAAAATATCTGAATGGAGAGGAATTAACTCCAGAAGAGGTGGAAAATGGAGTTGCAAGCTGCACACTTAATAATAAGTTTATACCTATAATTTGTGGATCTGCATTAAATAACATTGGGATATCATCTTTACTTGATATAATTATCTCTTTTTTACCTTCACCCCTTTATATAGGAGAGGTAGTAGGAAAAGATCCAAACCATCCGGATCAGCTTATAAAAAGACATCCTGATCTTACAGAACCTTTCAGTGGTTTTATTTTCAAGACAAAGATTGATCCGTTTGCTGGTAAAATTTCCTACTGCAGGATAAGATCAGGGAAGTTAAATGTTGGCGATGAAATATTGAATGTAAACAAAGGTACAAAAGAAAAGATTCAGCATTTATTTCTTGTTAATGGCAAAAACATCAGAGAAACTGACACAATAGGAGCAGGTGATATAATTGTATTTACAAAAATAGATTCTTTTTCCACAGGTGATACCATCACAGCCATTGATAAACCCTTGATTTATGAACCAATTAAATTTCCGATGCCATCTTATTTTGTTGCTATACATTCTGTTGACAGAAAAACAGAAGATAAACTTGCTGAAACATTCAATCTTGTTTCCCAGGAAGATCCAACCTTCCAGTACAGTTACAATGATATCACCAAGGAAATGGTAGTTTCCTGCATTGGAGAAACTCAGGCAAGAATAATTTTTGATACGTTAAAACACAGGTATAAACTAAATTTTGAAACTAGAGTTCCTCGAGTTGCATACAAAGAAACAATTACTGCAAAAGCACAAGGGCATTATAAACACAAAAAACAGACAGGTGGACACGGACAGTATGGAGAAGTTTACTTGAGAATCGAACCCCTTGAAAGAAATGGGGGATTTAAATTTGAAGAAGAGATTTTTGGTGGAGCAATTCCAAAGAACTACATACCTGCAATTGAAAAAGGAGCCATTGAGGCTTGTCAGGCAGGTGTAGTTGCCGGTTATCCTGTGGTTGATCTTAAGGTTACAGTCTACGATGGCTCATATCATGAAGTTGACTCATCAGATATGTCATTTAAAATTGCTGGATTTTTTGCCACAAAAGCTGCAATTGAAGCTGCAAAACCAGCTATACTTGAACCAATTGCAAGAGTTAGAATCTATGTTAATGAGAATGATATTGGTGCTGTTATGAATGATATAAGCACAAGAAGAGGAAAGGTACTTGGTATGGAAAAGGTTTCAGAAGATATAACTGTTATTAATGCTTATGCTCCATACAGCGAAATGCTCTCTTACTCTCCTGTACTTAACAGTATTACAAGCGGAAAAGGAAGATTCGAAATGGAATTTTCACATTATGATTTCTTACCTCCAAACGAGTATGAGAAAGCGAAAAAACAAGCCGAAGTAATGAAACAGGAAGAAGAAGCCAAAAAGAATGCTTGATTATCTTATTTCTTTTAATCTTTTTAAATAGTCAGAAAAAAGCTGAGTTTCTCCAATCCACTTTTTAAATATTCTGGCTTCTGTTCCGTTTTTCATAAGTTTTGTAAGGGTGGCATCTACTTTTTCTTTTAGTTTTTTATCTTCTTTTCGTATGCCAACTGCAAACAATTCTACTCCTAAATCAGTTTGAATCACTTTAAACTTCTTATGGTACTTCGATAAAAAATACTTTGCCACTATTTCATCAATAATTATGGCAGAAATTTTACCTTCCTCAATAGCTTTCAGCTCAGAATTTACATCTTTATAAAATAAGATTCTTGTAGGGCTTTTAAAAATATTATCCTCTATTAGAATTCTTTCACTGGAAGTTCCTTTCTGTACCCCGACAATCTTACCCTTCAAATCTTCTTTGGCATTTATATCCGACTCAAAAGGTACTACAATAACCTGTCTTGTCTGAATATAAGGAATAGAAAAATCAATAACTTTTTTTCTTTCCTCAGTTATACTCAGTCCGCTCCATATAATATCAATTTCCCTATTGGTCAATTTATGAATAATATCCTTCCACACTACTGGAATAAATTCTGTTTTTACCCCTAACCTTGAAAAAGTTTCATTTGCAAGATCAACATCGATACCTTCAAATTTTTCACCCTCTTTAAATGTCATTGGTGGAAAAAACTCGTCTATCCCAATGATAATCTTCCCTCTCTTCTTTATTTCATTCCATGAATTATACACAACATTACTTTCACTTTTACAGGAGAAGAATAAAATGGCAAATAAAAATATCAATATCTTCATATTTTTCCCTTCCTTACAATTTTAAAAAATAATAACACTGTTTGAAAAAAATTGCAAGTAGACAAACATAACTTAAACCACTATAACTTGAAAGTGAAAAGCTTATTCCCTATAAAACCCACCAGAGTATAAACTACATTTCCGGCAAAGAATGCTATCATTTCATTAATTTTTAAAATATGGGCAAGAAAATAGTAAAACCCGAATTGTGCCAGATATGCAATAACAAAAACTATAATGAAAGGAATTATTTCTAAAATAAATTTTTTTTTACTTTTAAAAGTCCATAATTTGTTAAAAATAAAGCTATTTGTGAGTCCAACAATATAGCTAATTACATTTGAAACTTTATCATTTATCCTTACAACATAAAAAAGGAATGCAAAGCTGAGATTCGTAATTAAAGTATTTAATACACCTACAGCACAGAATTTTAATATCTGAAAAATTGTTATTTTGTAGCTTTCTTTTATTTCAAACATCTTAAAACTTTACAGACATTATTTCCTCAATCCTTAAAGAAATTCAGAGTTTTACGACTAAAAATCTCAGCTTATTTTTGCACCACTTTCTATATCCCTGTCAACAGTCAATAAAGAAAGAATAGTCTTCTCCTCATTAGAAGCAGCAAGCAACATTCCTTCAGAGACCTCTCCCATAAGCTTTGCCGGTTGAAGGTTGTTAATAACTATAATCTTTTTACCAACAATTTCCTGGGGACTATAAAATTGTTTTATTCCTGCAATTATCTGTTTTTCTAAAGAGCCAACTTTTATTTTAAGTTTTAAAAGCTTATTTGATTTTTCTAAAGGCACTGCTTCAATAACCTCAGCAACCCTTATATCAAATTTTTTGAATTCTTCTATTGTAACATATTCCATTTTTTTCTCCATATCTTTTTTCATCTTTGATCGGGATAAAAGTTTCTCAAGCTGTTTCTGTATTACATCATCTTCATACTTAACAAAAAGTATTTCTACTTTACCAAGTTTTTGTCCTACTTTTATTCTCTTTGTAGCAAGTTCATCCCATCTTTCATCAATAATATTTCCACTTTCTCCAAGCATCTTCCATAATTTAAGTGCAGAAGAGGGGATAATAGGATAACTTGCAACTGCAAGCACTCTAAGAATATTCAGGCACACATTCATTATTGTCTTAAGTCTTCTTTCATCAGTTTCAATCCAGGGCTTCATTTCATCAAAATATTTATTACCAATTCTGGCAATATCCATCATAACCTTTGAGGCTTCTCTTACACAGAAATTTGAATAATTTGATTTCAATTCAACTATTTTATCACTGATTTCTTTAAAAATATTTAGATCCCTTTCAGTGTAGTTTCCTTCAGGAACCTTACCATCAAAGTTTTTGTTTACAAATGTAAGAACTCTATTGGCAAGATTACCGTAAATATTTGCAAGCTCTTCATTATTTTTTAATTGAAATGCCTTCCATGAAAAATCGGCATCTTTTGTTTCAGGTGCATTTGAAGCAAGAAAATATCTCAAAGGATCGGGGGGAAACTCTTTCAAGTATTCATCGACCCATACTGCCCAGTTCAGTGATGTTGAAAACTTTTCACCCTCAAGAGTTAAGTATTCATTGGCTGGAATATCATAAGGAAGTACATAGTATTCACTCTGTCCCATAAGCATTGCCGGCCATATAACAGCATGAAAAGGAATATTGTCTTTTCCAATAAAGTGAATTAACTTTGTATTCTTATCACACCAGTATTCTTTCCATTTATCAGGTTGCCCTATTTTTTCAGCCCATTCTATGGTTGATGATATATAACCTATTGGGGCATCAAACCACACATACAATACCTTGCCTTTTGCCTCTTCAAGAGGGACAGGTACACCCCAATCCAAGTCCCTGGTTATTGCCCTTTCACGTAAACCCTCTTTTTTTATCCAACCCAGCACAAAATTTCTTACATTTTCTTTCCAGTGTGTATTAGAAGTAATCCATTCCACAATTTTATCTTCAAAATCCTGCAATTTCAAATACCAGTGAGTTGTTTCCTTTAACACCGGTTTTTCTCCACTAATTACACTTCTTGGCTCTATTAATTCCTGTGGATTTAATAACTTTCCACATTTATCACATTGATCACCTCTTGCTCTATCATAACCACAGTTAGGACACTTTCCTTCTATATATCTATCAGGTAAGAACTTTTTTGCTTTTTCATCATAAAATTGCATTTCAGTTTTCTTTGTAATATATCCGTTCTCCAACAAACTCAGGAAAAATTTCTGAGATAATTCATAATGCCTTGGTCTTGCGGTACCGGAAAAATTATCAAACTCAATATTCATACCTTTGAAACTATCGAACATAATTTTATGATATTTATCAACTATTTCCCTTGGTGTTACTCCCTCCTGTTCTGCTCTTAAAGTAATGGGAACTCCATGCTCATCACTACCACAAATATAAACCACATCATCACCATTAAGCTTAAGAAATCTTACAAATATATCTGCAGGTAAATATGCACCGGCTAAATGTCCTAAATGAATTGGACCATTTGCATAAGGTAAAGCAGAAGTAACAAGGTATTTTGCCATATTTATTCTTTCCTTAAACGAGTTTTTCTTTTACAAATTTTGCTATATCAGTCAAACTTATTCTACCTACCAGTTTATCTTCGTAGTCAAGAACAGGTAAAGCTCTTATACCTTTATCTATCATAAGATTCAACGCATCTCTCAAAGTAACTTCTGTATAAACGAATATGAGTTTTTGTCCCTCAATTAGCTTGGAAACAGGAATTTCCTTAAGACTTCCATTTAAAAAGGTAATTTTCAAAACATCCCAGGCTGAAATAACTCCAACAGGTTTTCCATTTTTGTCAATAACTACAAGACTGTGAACTTTTTCTCTTAACATTTTCTCAACTGCCATTGAAGCTGGCATATCAATAACAACTGTAGGTGGAGTACCATTAATAATAGCTCCTACCTTTACATCATCTAATTCGTTAGGCATAATCTATCCTCCTATTAATGAGTGATTTTCGAAACAAGCCATATTAAGAAAAAAGCACCGACAAGACAGGCTACAAAATTAACAGTAAGCATATTGTTGGTAAGGAAAACAATTATACTATCAAGAAAAAATCCCCCAAGTACACTACCAATAATTCCTAAAACAATTGCTCCCCAGATATGCCCGAAAACAGACTTTTTTACAACCTTTACAAAGTAAATACCAGCAGCTATACCAACACAACATTGAATAATAATAGAAATAATTTTCTGTGTCATTTTTCATCTCCTGCAATTATATTTTATCTACTTTTAAAAGCTTATTAAAACCCCAGTTACACAGATCAAGCACTAACTGGCACCCAAAAGCAATATAAATAGCAACAAAGAGAAAATTCTGTATAAAAAATACTTCCTGGAAGAAAGTGGTTCTCACATCAAGCTCAAAGTTAATAAAAAGTATTAAGGCTAGGTTTAAAAAAAGCATTGCTACAATACTGAAAGTCGCCCAGATTTTCTCTTTAAGGAAGAAATACACAATTCCTATTATACCAATAATGAACTGCGATACGTGAAACTGTTCATAATAATATTTTAAAACAGTAAGCCACTGCCCTAACATATAGTTAAACTCTTTAGATCCCCCAACTCCATACTGCTTCCTTAACATATGATTAAAAAGAATATCAAGTCTCTGAGTATCACCCCAGGATAATGGTTTTGGGTCAGGAAGTGGAGCAACAGCCTTACCCCTTATCAAAAGGTAAAGATAAATAGATAATGCGAAAATAAAAAGCCATATTCCATAATTAATTGTTTTAAAAAAGTCATCTACCCAGTTTTCCCTGGGTTTTATAAATTTAACACCAAGCATATAAATAGTTAAAAATGTCGGGAGCAAGAATATTGAGATAAGTACCTCAGGAACATCTTTTGGGAAAAGCATTCTCTTTCTAAAACCATAGTCTACAAAAAGTAAACCAGTAATTAAGACAAAAATCACAAACAATAAAAAAGCCCATCCTCTATCTAAAAACTCTTCTTTAAAGTTTGCCTGTCTATCAAGAATTATAATTGCAACAGTAATTGGAAGCAAAACCACACCATAAGCAACAATATACCACAAAGGTAATTGATGGTTTGTTAAAGAAAGCCCCATAATAAAGAATAATAAAAGTGTTCTTCTCTGGGCAAAATGAAGTTTTTTTTCCATTCTGAAATAAATCATTTCTTCATACCAAAGAATCATTACAAAAAGCATCATCGACACAAGGAAAACATTCATTGGATAGACTTCTCCACCTACTGATTGACCCCAGTGCGAATAAGAAAATCCAAAAGAGATTGAAGCTAATATTGCTGGCAAATGAATTGAAAGGTTAATATCACCACTATCTCTATTCAGTCCAAGAAGTTTTACAGAAAGCAAGTACAAAAACAAACAGGCTCCAGCACCAAAAAAAGCTACAAAAAGATTTACTCTGTAAGCTATATCACCAAAAGGAAGAAAAGTAAAAAGTTTACCCACTATCCCGTAAAGCGGAAATCCCGGTGGATGACCAGCACCCATATTGTACAAAGTTGTTGTAAGCTCTCCGTTATCCCCTGCTCCTACAGATGGAGTAAGTGTCATAAGATAACCCACAAAAACTACAAAAAAAACCATAAAACCTATTATAATATCCCAGGATTTTATTCTGTAAGGATTATAACCATAAGGATAAACATAAAAGAATAATTTACTTTCTTTCTGTGAAACATTGTTATTCATAAAAACCCCACCTTTAGAGAATTATCATAAAAAATTTCTCTCTACTCAAAATCAGCAAGTTCAATAGAAACAATTTTCCATTCATTTTTTCTGCCACTAATCTCTAAAACTACCTTATCTCCAATCTTTTTATCAAGAAAAACCTTGCCCAGTGGAGAATGGTAGGAAATTCTATTCTTAGCAATATCAACATCCCATTGCCCTAAAATTTCATAAGAAATTTTTTGTCCATCCTCACTTTCTAAAGTAACTTTAGTACCAACATCCACAAAGGAAGTATTGACTTCCTCCCTGTTTATAATCTTTGCCTGAGCAAGTTCACTTTCAAGTTTTGCAACAGTAGCTTTTAATTGATCCTGTCTTTCCAGAGCTGCCTTGTACTCAGCATTTTCTCTTAAGTCTCCTTTTTCCATTGCTTCACCAATTGCTTTACTGTTTTCAGGAATTTCTACATTTATAATGTGTTCTAATTCTTTCTTCTTAGCCTCATATGAAGCTCTCGTAACTAAAAATGGATGTCTTATAGCAAGAATTCCCTTATTCGTTTCAGGCTTCTTAAGCGCCGGGTACTTACTGTAAATTAAATTCAGAAGTTTCTGTTTTTCTTCACTGTCAAAAGAGACAGAAGATTCAATCATCATAAGGATAGATTTCACAGTAACCTCATCAGAATTTTCTAAAAGATATTTAAGTCTATTCTTTTTAAATAATAGATCCTCAATGTTTTCAAGTACTCTTTTATTCCTTCCAATGTTGTTTTTCTTTTCAATTTCCTCATTGAGAATATCAATTAATGAAATAAATCTTATAATTATCTCGCTTTCCCTTATTCCAAGGTTTTCCATTAACTTGCTATTTTCTTCAAGAATTATTTTTGAAAACCACACATACAGGTCGGGTTTATCCTGGAAGCTATTCATGCAAGAAATGTAAATACTTTCGAGAACTTCATTTTTTCCAGCAGCTTCAAGTTCATCAATCATAAATCTATGTATTCTGGTAAGAGGAGAATTAAGAATAAAATCTGCAAATTTAATGTCCCAGTCTTTTAAGTTATTCCTTACAATTTCAAGAAATGTTTTTTTCAATTCGAGATCAAGTTTAGAATAAAACTCAGCAAGGTTTTTTACCTTGAAAAATTCAGAAATATCTATAACTTCATTTTTGATATTCGCATAGTTAGCAAATTTTAAAGCTACCCATGAAGTAATTTTCTTTTCAGGAATTTCATTTGAAGACCTCAAAATCTCAATAAAAAAGTTTACAATTGCCGAAGCCTTTGGATCATTAATATCTCCACCCTGAAGTTTAAAATCCACAAGCAATTTAACCTTATTCTCAAAATTTGTTGTTTTCTTAAACTTGCTTATTAACTCATCTGTGATGGGTAATTCACTTTCCCTCAATTCAAGAAGATTTCTTTTTGCCATACTCTGGATTATTCTATCAGAATTAGAGATTAACTTCTTGACCTGATTCCACCACTTAGTCCACTCAGACTGTGTCAAAATATCAGGGCACAAAATTTCTTTTATTGTTGATAAAGTTGCCTGTTTGTTGTTACTTTTGAGTATAATTTCAATAACTCTAAGTGGGTCGCTCTGTACAAGTCTCTTAAATTCATCCTTCCTGAAATTCTTCCAGATAAGAATATGATCATTATCAAGCACCTGCAATGCTCTAAGTGCTATTTCAAGAGAAAATTCATGGTTCTTTTTACTTTCAAAATCAACAATAATTTTGTCCCCTTCAACTTCAAGGACTCTACCTACCCCCCAGGTTTTATGATAAACATACACACCTTTATCAAAGGCTATATGAGTTTCAAAAATCCTTATTGCCTCCTTGTGTGGTTTCCAGGTCTGACTTATAGAAGAAAGTTTTAGATATTTTTCAAGTTCTGAATGCCCCTTATATATTTCCCTGTAACAATCTTCAATAGCCTTTCTATAAGTTTTATCCTGGGGTTTCAAGTCTAAAATAAACTTTATGACTGTTAATGCTTCCTGGTATTTTCCATTTTTCATTACTCTTTTAACATAATCATCATATATAATATCAGCTGTCCTGCTATCTCCAAGAACTTCCCTTATTTTTCTTCCAAGATTTATAACAAGTTCTGGATCATCAGGGGAAAGTTTTATAATTCTCCCCCACAACTCTTCCACCATTTTTGGAAGTTTAGAAACTATAACTCTTTCTAAGGCAAGTCTGTAGTAAAACATTGCCAGGTCTTTGTCACCCTCTTTTTCATAATACTCCCCAAGCAATTTTGCATTTGCTGCATCCTTGTTATCAACAAGGACAAGCCTTCTCTTTATACTAAAAAGTTCCTCCTGATTGCCAGAATTTTCGTAAATAGTTTCAAGGGTCTTAAGAGCAAATTTATGTTCTCTGTAAGAAAGAATCTTGTTAGCAAGAAATTCGGCTATCTTATACTTTTTACTATTCATAAAGAGTTTTATTATCTGAGGCAAATGAGTGTCATCAACCGCTGATTCTTCAAGGGATAAAATTCCAAAAATATACAGGGAAACAACACTGTTTGGAGAATGTTTTAAATTTTCCCTGCAAAGAGTTTTAAGCTCATTTGTCAAACCTTCTTCCATTGCACTCTTTATAATATTGTCTAATTCAATAAAGTTTTTCACAGAATAACTATCGATTGTAGCCCTTGTCCATTTTTCTTCTTTCAAGATATCCTGAATTTTTAATAAAGTCTCACTTTTTTTCAAAGTATCAACTTCAAGCATAAATACCTCACTAATTTAAAATTTGTACAAATTACTCATTTAAAATGTTACCATTTCCCTGTATTCTTTAAACCTTTTTTTTATGTCATTGAAAGTTTTACTGGCAAGTCCATAAACTCCAAAATCTTCCACAACAAAGGATGAAACAACAACTGCATACGCCAGTGCCCTTTTAATTTTTTTTATAGTTAAGTTTTTTACCCCATAATGATCAAGATAACTCAAAAATGCACCTGCAAAACTATCTCCAGCACCTGTCGGATCAACAACATCCCTTACAGGAAAAGCTGGTAAATTAATAATCTTATCATCCATAAAAAATGATATCCCATTGCCACCTTTTTTTACAATAATAAAACGAAAATTATAGCTTTTAAGCTTTTCCACTGCATAAAACAAATTCTTTTCGTTAGTAAGTAAAAAAGCTTCTCTCTCATTTATTATTATACCGTCAACAAGTGAAAAAAGTTTTTCAAGTTCCATTTTTGAATTTTGAATCCAGTATTCCATTGTATCAAGAACTTTCAAAGGCAAATAACTGAATTCATCCAGCACTGTTTTTTGTAATTTAGGATCTATATTCGCAAGAAATAAAATATCCTTCTTTGCCTTTTTATAAACCGAAGGGATCTGGGGAACAAACTTTTTAAAAGCGTTTAATTCTGTAGAAATTGTTACCACATCTCCAAAGTCATCCGTATAGTATCCTTTCCACCTAAAAGTGTTTTCCTTAAAATCTACCATTACCCCGAGAATAATAGATTTTTCTGAGAGAAAATCCCAGTACTCATTCGGAAAATCTTTACCTACAACACTTAAAAGTTTCACATCCGAGTAGAATGAAGCAGCTGTTGAAAAATGCGATAGCGAACCACCCAGTAGCTCTTCTCTTTCTCCCCTGGGCGTTTTTATACTGTCAATTGCAATGGATCCAACTGCAATTATTCCCATTCTATACCTCACTATTTTGAAGCTGTTGCCTCTTTTCGATCAGATTGTTAAATACAAAAAAACTCCTTTCTTTAAGCTTATTTTTTATCATCTCATTTTCGATGTTATCAAAAAGTTCCGCTATTCTTTTTAATACACTTTTAACAGGTTCTATAGCACTTGCCTGATATAAGTAATAATCTATTAACCATATATAACAATTAATAAGTCTAGGCACAATAACTTTGACAATTTTTTTATCAATATTTTTTAAAGAAGCCTCGTAATCCATAATTTTTTTTCTCAACTCAACAAAATCAACATATTCAAGCTTTCTCTTTACAGTAAGCACATCGTATAAATAACAGTACACAGGCAACCACTCAATAACTTCTTCATTATCACCTAAAAAATCTTCCTTTACTGTATCATAACATTTTTTTATCTTTGTATCTTTAATGTCATTAACTTCAACCATTGGAGAAAAATAAAAAAAAACGTCATTATACATTACCGAAGATAAATCCTTTTCTCCAACCTCATAATAAAGATTGGCAAGCCACAAATAAATTCTTAAGTCCCTTTCCCTGTCCATAGAAAAAAGAAATTCAAATGTTTCTATAGCTTTATCCAGAAGTCCTACTTCGTAAAATGCCTTTCCAAGTTTTATTAATTTTTCCTTATCTTTTATAGGTGAAATCTTGTATGCATCTACAAGAAAACCTATTGCTTTTGAATAAATAAAAGATTTTAAGGAAGATAACAACTTGCTGTTATCTATTTTGTTATTTTTGCAAAAATTAACAAACTTTTCCCACTCCTCCAGTAAAACCTCTCCATTATTTTCAGAAAAATTGAAAAACTCTTTTCTATTTTGCCAGAATTTTATTGTTTTCAAAAAACCATCCAGTTCAAGATCATCTATATTAACATCCATAATTTTCAAAATGAGTTCCTCCGCCCTATCAAGTTCTCCATAGCTTAATAACCTGTATAACTCATGTTTCCACTCTACAGTGTTTTCCACATCAGACCCCAGTTATTAATTTAAAGCAATGTAACATTATAAAAAGAAAGTTAAAAAAAATCAATGAAATGGAGTGGGATTGTTTAAAAAAGTATCTGACATTCATAGACAGTAAAAAAGGAGAAAACCTCCTTTCAATCCCCAATTAAAAATTGTAGCCGGTTTTAAAACAAATTAGTAAGCAATTTTATTCTGCCTGTAAAATAGTTATTGCTGAAACAATAAGAATATCTTCTGGTGTTGCACCCCTGGATAAATCGTTAATTGGTTTGGAAAGCCCCTGCAAAAGAGGTCCATAAGCTTCAGCTTTTGCAAGTCTTTGAGTTATTTTGTAGGCTATATTTCCACTGTTCAGATCGGGAAATATCATAACGTTTGCATTCCCTGCAACTTTTGAAGAAGGAGCTTTTGTTTTGGCCACAGATTTATCAACAGCAGCGTCAAATTGCATCTCTCCATCGAATAGAAAACTAACTTTTCTGGACTTCAGTATTTCCACAGCTTCTCTAACCTTCTGAATTGATGGTGAATCAGCACTACCCAGCGTAGAAAATGAAAGTAATGCTACAACAGGTTCTACCCCAAGAAGTTTCTTGCATGTATCAGCTGAAGCAACAGCTATGTCAGCAAGCTGCTCAGATGTAGGTTCTGGAACAACTCCACAGTCTGCATAGATAAATCCTCCATCATTTCCATACTTACAATCTGGAACAATCATTACAAAACTTCCTGAAACAGTTTTGATCCCCTCCTTGGGTCTTACAATTATCAAGGAAGCCCTTACGGTCTTAGCTGTTGGTGACATACTTCCTGAAACCATTGCATCAACCAATCCCTTTTTTATCATCATTGCACCATAATAAACCTCATCGCTTATGAGCTTTTCAGCCTCTTCTAAAGTCATTCCTTTTTCCTTCCTCATATTATACAGAGTTTGAACAAAATCAGAAAAATTCTGCTCTTTTCTATGATTAATAAGGTTAATGCCTTTTAAATCAACAGACTCAGTTTTTGCCAGCCTCAAAAGTTCATCAGGATCTCCAAGCACATAAATTTCACTTGCAATTTTTTCTTTTCTAACAAGCTCAGCTGCCTTTAAAACCCTTATATCATTTCCCTCTGGCAGGACAAGTCTTTTTGGATTTGACCTCGCTTTTTCTATCACAATTTTTTTAAAATCTATCATAAAAACCCTCCCCTTTATTCTAACTCAGAAACTACAAGAAAATCTACATCTCAAACACAGAAAAGAAAAACCAACTCTCTTTTTTAAGGAAATAGAATTTGGTTTTTATCAATTTAAAAATAAACTGCCTTATTTCAGTTTTAGTTTTTCTCTTAGCTTCGACAATACAAATGGATGAACTTTTTTTGAAACATCCCCCCCTAACCTTGCAATCTCTTTTATTATAGAAGAACTAACGAAAAGATTTTCATCACTTGCCATAAAAAATAAAGTCTCTATGTTTGGATAGAGCATAAAATTCATTGAAGCCATCTGAATCTCATAGTCAAAATCTGAAACAGCCCTAAGCCCTCTAACAATCGCAATAGCCTTTTCTTCCCTTGCAAAGTCAACAAGAAGGGAAGAAAATGGTTTTACAAGTATATTCTCACATCCAGAAAAAATTACATTCAACATTTCAATACGTTCTTCAATGGTAAAAAGAGTCTTTTTAGCTGGATTTTCTGCAACCCCAACAATAACCTCGTCAAAAATCAGAGAAGCTCTCCTGGCAATGTCTATATGTCCGTTAGTAGGTGGATCAAATGTTCCGGGATATATTGCACGTTTGATATCACCTGAGTTTTTCGTAGGAGAAAGCATTAAAAATCCCCCAGTACTATATTATAAAGTCAAATTATAATTTTTGCAAAATTTGGTTAAGATTGAAATTCTCCTAACTTAATGATACAGTTTATATTAAAATAATTTTAAAAACTCTTATTATTAATGCAGGAAAGTATTTTTGCAAGAACCTCATCTATAGAAAGGTCAGTTGTATCAATAACAATTGCTCCTTGAGGAATTTTAAGAGGGGATAATTCTCTATTTTCATCTAAATAATCTCTATTTGCCAGTTCTTTCTTAACTTCATCAAAACTAATATTTCTATTTTCTTTTTCAAAAATCTCTTTCTGTCTTCTTCTTGCTCTCTCATCAAGGGAAGCATAAAGATAGAATTTATAATCTGCATCAGGAAAAACAACACTACCGGTATCCCTACCTTCTAAAACGTAATTTTTTCCCCTTACAATTTTTCGCTGAAAATCTACCATTTTTTCTCTTACAGCTTTAATTGAGGAAACAATTGAAACAAGTTTTTCTACTTCAGGAGTTCTAATTTTTCTTGTAACATTAATGCCACATAAAAAAATCTCTTCCCCTTCAAAATTTATTTCTATTTTTTTTAATGCATTTTTAACTTCTAAATCAACATATGGTGAAATTGAGTTTTCAATAAGATAATATGTCACAGCTCTATACATTGCGCCGGTGTTTAAAAAATTAATATTGAGTTTTCTGGCAAGCAACTTTGCAACTGTACTCTTACCACTGCCGGCAGGACCATCAATGGTGATAATCATAGTTTTTCTCTGAATTCTTTACCCCTGGTAAGAAATTCCATAAGCTCTTTTCTCTTATTATTTCTGATGATGTGAATTAAGACATCAATTTCCTTTGAAAAATCTACCAGGGCTCTTTCAATATTATCAGCATTCCTCATAATTATTTCAGTCCACATTTCAGGATTACCCTGTGCAATCCTTGTAGTATCTAAAAGCCCTTTACCATACAACCCGAAAAACTTTGCATCAGCCCATCCATCCTTTTCTAAGTAATTACAAATAGCAGAAGCTATAAGATGAGGGAAATGGCTTGTAATTGCAACTATCTCATCATGAAAATCAGCTGAAATCAAAACTATCTGTGCACCAAGCGACTTCCAGAAATCCCTAACAACAGGTAATATCTCCTGTGGTGTTTCTGTTAAAATACCTACAATCTTCTTATCAAAAAGATCGGCTCGTGCAAACTCGCAGCCTGACTTTTCACTTCCAGTCATAGGGTGTGTACCCACAAAATACAGGTTTCTCAAATTAATTTTGTTCACTTCTTCTAGAACGCACCTTTTTACACTTCCAACATCCATTACAATCACATCTTCTTTCAAAAAAGGCATAAACTTGGAAAATATCACAGGAACAGTATCAATGGGGGTAGAAATTATAAAGAAATCTAAGTCTGCCACAAAGGGAGAATTTTCATCTCCATACCCATCAATTAAGCCGAGATTCTTAGCATTTTCAAGTTTGTTTGCATCCCTTCCAAAACCATAAACCTTAGAATCAGGGATATAAGTTTTGATAGCTATAGCAAGAGAACCACCGATTAAACCAAGACCATAGATCCCGAATATACTACCATTCATCCAAAACTCCAGAAAAATACTTTTACTTCTATAAATTTAAAATAGATTTTTACCACTGCCAATAACTGGCGCTATTTTTTTGATTTCATTAACCAAAATTTCAAATTTTGAAGGTTTTAAAGATTGAGCACCATCAGAAAGTGCTTTTTCAGGATCATGATGAACTTCCACCATAATACCGTCACATCCAGCAACAATGCCTGCAAGGGCCATTGGAATAACATATTGCCATTTTCCAGAAGCATGACTTGGATCTACTATTATTGGCAAATGAGACTTCTCCTTTACCACAGGAATGGAAAGAATATCAAGAGTATTTCTTGTAGCAGTTTCAAAAGTTCTTATTCCCCTCTCACAGAGTATTACATTTTTATTTCCCTCAGACATTATGTATTCGGCTGACATTAACCATTCTTCAATAGTCTGTGCCATTCCTCTCTTTAATATAACTGGTTTATTTATTTTCCCCACCTCTTTTAGTAATGCATAGTTCTGGGCATTTCTTGTTCCAATCTGTAAAACATCAGCATATTCTGCAACAAGCTCAACATATGCAGTATCCATAACTTCTGTAACAGTTGGTAAGTTTAACTCTTCTCCTGCTTTTTTTAAAAGTCTAAGACCCTCTTTTCCAAGCCCCTGAAAAGTATATGGCGAAGTTCTTGGTTTAAAGGCACCAGCCCTTAAAAAATTTGCCCCTATATTTTTTACTGCCTCCGCAATGGTCATAAGCTGTTTTTCGCTTTCTATACTGCAGGGACCTGCAATAATACCAAGGTTTCCTCCTCCAATTTTTGAGCCCTTAACTTCAATAACTGTTGGATCGGGATGAAAATCAATACTGGCAAGTTTGTAAGGTTTAGACACATGAACAATTGATTCAACACAGGCAAGAGAAGCAAGTGGAGAATCTGCAAGTTTCGTTTTGTCACCAATCACACCGATTATTGTCTGTCTTTCACCGACAGAAATGTTGGTTCTTAAACCAACCTTTTCAATCATCCTAACAATGTGATCAATTTCTTCTTTAGTCGCTGTAGGTTTTAATACAATTATCATATTCTCATCCTTTTAATTATTTTATTAAAAAACAGTTAATATGTCAAACCATATCCAAACGGAAAAAGAGGCTTATAATTTTTATCACCAACATTTACAGGAATATTTTCTTCACTTCCAGGCCATGAAAAAGATAATTTTCCTGTGGGCTTATATTCACCAAAAAGAACATCAATAACGCCCATCCCTTCAGTTCCAGGTAGCCATGCTACAAGTATTGCATCTGCCCGAGAGGTAAAGTCTGGAATTACAAGAGGTCTTCCTGTAATTAGAATAAGAACCTTTGGAATATTTAAACTTGAAACTCTTTCCAGTATACTCAAATCTTCATAATCAAGTGTGGGTATTGTTCTATCACCCATAAATTCAGCATATGGACTTTCTCCAAGTACCATTATACATACATCTACATCTTTTATTTTGCCGCCTGAAAGAAGTTTGCCTTCTTTATCGAATATAATTTTTGTGTTTTTGCCTGAATACTCTTTTAATCCTTCAAGAATAGTTTTGCCCTCAGTTATTTTTCCTTTTTTACCCTGCCAGCTAATTGTCCATCCGCCACATTGAGAACCCAAATCATCTGCTTTTGGTCCAACAACAACAATTCGCTTTAAGTTTTTCTTTAAAGGCAATATACTTTTATCATTCTTAAGTAATACCATACTCTCTCTTACTGCCTGTCTTGCAATTTCTCTATGTTCCTGACTGCCAATTCTTGAAATAAGTTCCCTTTTGGAGTATGGATTTTCAAAAAGTCCAATTTCAAATTTAACTTTCAAAATTCGTCTTACTGCATCATCTATCCTTGACATACTGATTTTTTTATTTTCTACAAGTTTTTTCATAACGGTTATAAATTTAATATAATCATCTGGAACCATTACCATATCTATGCCAGCATTTATTGCCTTTTCAACCTGATTCTCATAGTCTCCAGGTAATTGCTCAATTGCCTTCCAGTCCGAAACAACAAAACCCTGAAATTTTAATTCCCCCTTCAAAATATCTGTAAGGTATTTTTTATTTTCGTGCATTTTTATTCCATTAAGGCTTGAAAAAGAAGCCATAATCGTTTTTACATTATTAGAAACTGCGTAGATATATGGAGTAAGATAAAGTTTTCTTGCCAATTCTTCACTTTTTACAATTGTATCTCCCTGATCAATCATTCCATTCATACCAGTTCCAAATACTGTTCCACCATCTCCAAGATAATGTTTTGCACAGGCAGCTATTCCATCTGAATTGTTAACTTTTTGCAAGCCCACAATCATAGCAGAACCAAGTTTAGCCACAAGAAATGGATCTTCAGAGAAACTCTCATATGTTCTGCCCCACCTTTCATCCCTCGCAACTGCAACACAGGGTGAAAATGTCCAGTTTACTCCAACAGCTTTGCATTCAATAGCAGTAACTTCACCAATTCTTTTTAAAAGCTCTTCATTACCTATACACCCCAGCCCGATATTATGTGGAAAGATTGTAGCACCATAAACTTTCTGATTTCCATGAACAGCATCAACTCCATAAAGCAGTGGAATTTTTAATCTTGTTTTCATAGCGTAATTCTGAAGTTCATCTATATAATTTGCCCAATCCTCTGGTTTTATTTTGCTTTCATTATTATAAGGATAAGAGTTTCCCCCGCTTAACACAGAACCTATAAAGTATTTTGTAATATCATCAGGAGTTTTTAGATATGAACTATCCACCTGTGTCATCTGACCGATTTTTTCTTCTAAAGTCATCCTGCTTAAAAGCTGCTCAACTTTATCATAAACTTTACAATAGATAGTCATTGGCAAAATTAAAAAGTAAAGTAAAAACAAGTTAAAAATTCTTTGATAAAATTTCATAATCCCTCCTCTCTCCTTATCCAGCTTTTAGTAATATTTTATTTTAAAGAACAGATAAAAAAAATACAAAATTTAAGCGAAATTTGAAAGTAAATATTTCTCTGGTGTAAAATATTACAAGCAATTTTCAAAACTAGAGAGGCAAACAAATTATGAAATATTTAGCTTTACTTTTAATTTTTTCAATAACTTTAAAAATTCAAAGTCTTTATGCTCAAAAGCAAGATTATTCACAAGTCGAAATAATGGTTTGTGGAGACATATTTCCCAGTCCAAGTTTAATAAACAGTGGAATACAAAATGATGGGAAAAGAAATTATCTTCCTTACTACGAGTATGTTACAAATATCCTACAATCAGCTGACCTCGCAATGGCCTGGTTTGGGGGTCCTGTGGCAGAAAAAAATCAAAACTTCTCAGGCTATCCAGTTTATAACAATCCACCCGAATTTATAGTTGCGGCTATTGAGGCTGGTTTTGATGTTTTTCTTCACACAAATCACCTTCTGGACAGAGGAATAAAAGCTTTATTAAGAACTATCGAATTTTACAGATCTCACGGAAGTATCTACCTGGGTGCATACTCCTCAAAGGATGAAAGCGAAAAAATCTATTACTTTGAAAAAAATAATATTAAGATTGCAATCTTAAGTTACCTGTATGGTGCTAATTCCAGCATTAAAACTCCTTCCTGGATGATAAATTACATCGATCCTGAAAAGATCAAAAAAGATATAGAAAAAGCCAAAAAAGAAAATGCCGACTTTATAGTGGTATGTCTGCACTGGGGAGAAGAATACGAAAGATATCCAAATGAAAACCAGAAAAAATTAGCCAGATTAATTTCTTCCTTTGGTGCGGATATGATTCTGGGTTCACATCCCCATGTACTTCAACCAGCAGAATTGGTTATTACTACAAATAATGGAATAACTCATTCAACTTTTGTTATTTACTCTTTTGGAAATTTCCTTTCTTCCCAGAGAAAAAGATATACAGATTGCGGAATAATAGCAAGGTTTATAATAAGAAAAGAAAACCAAAAGGGCACTTATCTATTTAGTAAATCATATATACCTACATGGGTAAAATGGGAATATAAAAGTGGCAAAAAAAAATATTTAATAAGAGTTTTACCAATAATCAAAACCATAAAAGATTATGAACAAGGAAAATTCAAAATACTTTCAAAATATGAATATGAAAAAATGAAGATAGCTTTAAATGATACAATTGCTCATCTGGATAACAAAGAAATTTTGTTTTTACACGAAGAGAAATAGCTTTTCATACATCAAAACATACCACACAGATATCATCTTGATGTGAACCTGTTTTTATTGATTGATTTATTTTTGCTTCAAGAGTTTTCACAAATTCTTTAGGTTGAAGTTTATACGTAAAAAGCAAGAATTTTTCAAATTCTTTTATTTCTTTTTCAAATTCTGTTTTACTTTTATCATACTCATTATTATGTATCCAGTCAATCAATCCATCAGTATACAGCAAAACCCTTGTCCCTTTTTGCAAGTTGATATTAAAGTTACTGTAAAAACATAGGTTAGAATTATTACAATATATACCGAGTGCAAGAGACTTTATATTGTAATCTTTTATTTGGTTAACACCATCTTCGGTAACAAGAAATGGCATGGGATGGGCTGCACTACAATAAGTAAAACTGTTTGTATTGCAATTGAGTGTACCCACAAAGGCAGTAACATACTGATCAAATTCCTCCTCTGCAAGATTATTATTCAGATATAAAAGAAACTGGGCAGGATCGCTAAAATTTTCCCTCTTATATTGTAAAATGTAACTTTTTATCATTGAAGTAATAATAGCCGCAGGCAAACCATGCCCCGCTACATCAAATATAAAAAATGTAATTTCATTTTTTTCTTGATTTTCAATGAAATAGAAAAAATCTCCCCCTACATTGGCAATTGGTTGATAGAAGAAAGCCACTTTGTCGTTTGGAGGTGAAGATGGAAGCAACTGCATTTGAACATTTCTTGCCATTTCAAGTTCTCTCTTGTAAAAGAAATTTTTTTCTGCCACCTCATACAAAAGTAGTTGAGTTGACAATGTTAAACTTATCTGTTCCTGCAAAGTAATGTAAAAATAAGGTTCCTTTCTTTTTACTTCAACAATCATAAAGCCATATCTGTTTGCTCTATGGACTACTGGCATAACAAGAAAAGATTTCGAATAATTTTCTAAAGGGAAATTTGGAGGAAAAATTCTAGTAGCATCAAATCTTGTATTATTGATGCTATTATCCATTGTAATGTTGTTCATCATACCAAAAAAAGTTCTCGAGTACACTGGAAGACCGGTTTTATTATATCTTTCCCGAATGAAAAGATTTAGAAAAAAATCTCCCACATCAAGAATGCCTAGTGAACTTTCGAGAGCACGTCTCAACTCAATTTCATCATGTGTAGTAACTAATTCCTGAATAACATTCTGCAATTTTTCCTGAAATTTATAACTCTCCAGTTTAACTTTATTAAAAAAGCTAATAAAATAATTAAAGATTAAATCATTTATATCCTTAAAAAGATTATCAATAGCTTTTAAATTCTCAGAATTTAAGGCACATCTCACAATAATTAAATATCTCAATTCTTCAAAAATCCTGTTTAAAAACTTTAAAAAGACTTCATTTCCTTTAGATTCCAGTAAAAAGATACCAAACTTTTTGATAAAACTGTTTAACTTTGATCTTGAAAAACCTTCTACTGTGTAAAAAAGCTCTTCAATAATTTTGATGAAAGTTTCTACATTTAAAAAAGTTGTAACCTTCAATCTTGTTGCTTCTTTAACTATTAGATCAAATATTTTCTCACATTCCATATTATAAAAGTCAACTAATGAAAAATAGATTTCCCCTTTAAACAACTTAGAAAGGATTTTATATTTCACATCCTCAAACACACATCCGCAAGATTCCCTTCTGACAAGGTATGTATCCAGAACAACAACTCTAGGAGATTCTTTATCTTTATATATATCAAAAAGGAGTTCAATAGACTTTTGTGCCATCTTATCCAGAGGTTGATGTACAGAAGTTAAAGGTGGTATGGAAAACTGGGCTTCATAGCTGTCATCATATCCCCCTATTATAATCTCCTCAGGAATCTTGTAACCATAGTTTTGTAACAATTCCATTACTGCCAGGGCTGAAAAATCATTTGCAGCTATCACTGAGTCAAACTCTATCTTCTGACTCAAAAAATTTTTCATAGAATTAACTGCTTTTTCTGGATGAAAATCACCTTCTATAACAAGGGAAGGATCAAATTTCAAGTTATTTTCAATTAATGCTTCTTTGTAAGCCTCCAACCTTTCAATTGCTTCAAGGTGTCTTGAAGGTCCCGTAACAAAAACTATCCTTTTTTTATTGTGGTCTTTTATAAAATGCGTAACAAGCTCTTTCATTCCTGACTTATTATCCGTTAACACTGCAGGAAAATTACCAATGTCAAGAGAAATGTTAACAACAGGAATATTTTTAAACTTCTCATAAAATTTTAAACTTTCCCTTAAAGAAACAAAATGAAAAAGAGAACCCGAAAGAACAAGCAAACCATCAATTACTTCATCAGTTATTAAATCATAAACATAATTCCAGCTTCTTCTTTCAGAATCAGGGTGATTTAGTTCTTTCCCATTGAAAAAGATAAAATTTACACCATATTTTTCTCTTAAATCAAGATAAGCAAGCCATATCTTGTAAACATAAGGATTGTTAATGTCGGGAGAAATTATACCTATATTTTTAAGCTTTTTCGATTTCATTTTTCTTCTTATAAACTATTTTTCCTTTATAAATTGTGTAATAAACACAACCATAGAATCTTTTCCCGATAAAGGCATTATTCTTTGATTTTGAAGTTAAAAAATTTTCATCCACAAAAATCTCTTCCAGAGGATTAAAAACTGTTATATTTGCAAGACCACCTTTTTTTATAGTACCTCTATCAATACCAATTATTCTAGATGGATTATAAGACAAAAGCTTAAGCCAGTCAAGCATATTTATTTTTTTATTTTTAACAAAAAAAGTATATGTTGAAGGCAAAAGTGTTTCAAATCCTGTTGTTCCAAAAGGGGCCCTTTCAATTTCTAGTGATTTTTCACTTTTTGAATGAGGAGCATGGTCTGTTGCCACACAATCAATAATACCACTAATTATCCCGTTTTCCAGGGCTTTTCTGTCATTTTCACTTCTTAAGGGGGGATTAATTTTTTTGTTTGTATCGAGTCTGGGTTTTATTAAATCCTCTTCTGTTAAAAGAAGATGATGAGGAGTAACATCACATGTAATTAAGTCGGATGCAATAGATTTTAGTAATTCAATAACTTCTAAAGACTTTGCAGAGGAAATATGTGTAAAATGAATTCTTGTTCTATATTTAATTGCCACCAATCCGAATAGTAAAATTGAGTGACTTTCAGATTCAACAAATTGTCCTTCCTTTCTAAAGTATTCATTAAGCTTACCATAATTAAAAAATTTTCCATTCGTCATTGAATGCGTCTCAGGATGAACAAAAAGAAGAGCTCTTTCATTTTTTCCAGCAGAACAAAGCTTTTCAATTAATCCTAAATCATTTATATCATTTCCATCATCAGTAAAAAAGATTGCCCCTGCCTTTAAGTTTTTTCTGAGGTCAACAATTTCTTTTCCATCTCTTTTCTTTGTCATTGCTGAAGAAAGAAAAACTTCAATTATTGATTCTTTTTTTAATCTATCGTATGTAGATAATATAATATCAGGACTATCAAGGGGTGGCATAGTATTAGGCATTGCTACTACTGTAGTAATTCCACCGCTTGCTGCTGCATTTGAACCACTTACAAAATCTTCCTTATATTCATAGCCCGGCGTTCTTAAGTGAGCATGAATATCAACAATTCCTGGAATTACAAAAAGACTGGAAGCATCAATAACTTCTTCTCCCCTGGATGGCAGGATACTTTTTGCAATTTTTCTTACAATTCCTTTTTCAATTTTTATGTCAAGCCTTTCACCATCAATTTCCGGGAAATTGTTGAACACTACACCATTTTTTATTATCATAGATTACCATAAATTATAAATTCTTTCTGGAATTTTTGCATTTTTATCATCAAAAAATTTTGCCTTTTTAAGTGGTATGTAAATCTCAATATTCTGTCCTAAATTAACATCATAATCAATTGGAAGTAATATCCCAAAAGGTTTATTATTGTATTCTATCATTGCGAGTTTTTTATTATGCTGAATAAATTTTTCAATAGAAGTAACTTTTCCGGCTATTAAAATCGAATCCTCCTCTTCTTTAGAAATACTGCATTCTTCTGGCCTGATTGTTAGAAAGTAAGAAATTCTGCTGGATGTTAAAAATTTTACCTCATTTTTATCCAGATAATTTGACGGAATTTCTCCTATGTAGAGGGAGACAAAAAGGGTTTTTGGATCATTATATAGTTCCTCATAGCTTCCTGTCTGTTGAAATCTTCCATCGGCCATCACCGCAATATTATCAGCAAAAATTCCAATTTCAACCTGGTTATGAGAAACATAAAGTGTTGTAATTTCTCTTGCTTTTAAATACTTTTTTAAATTATGTCTTATTTCATTCCTCAAGCTATCCTCAATGTTTGAAAGTGGTTCATCAAGAAGTAAAATATCCGGGTTAGATGCCAGTGCCTTGCCTATTGCTACTCTCTGTTTTTCACCCATAGAAGAAAAAGCAGGTTTTTTCTGCAAAATTTTTTCTTCATCAATATGAAGCATAACAGCAATTTCTTTTAATTTTTCCCTCTCAATATTTTCTGTCTGATGAACAAGAACATAAGGAAATTCTATGTTCTCAATGTTTTTTAAGTGAGGATAAAGAGCTATATTTTGAAAAACCATTGCTACCTTTCTTTTGTTTGGCGAAAGGAAGGTAATATCAACTCCATCCTTGAAGATTTGACCTTCACAGGGTTTTATAAGACCTGCTATAGTCTTTAAAAAAATTGTTTTTCCGCATCCAGAAGGTCCCAGGATACCAAAAATCTCTCCTTTTCTGATACTTGCATTTACCATAGAAAAAATATTTCTTTCTGTTTTTGAAGGATATGGAAGATTATTTTCGTTTACAGAAAGATTGATTATTTTCAAATAATACATACTCTGTCTATCCTTATTTATTTTCTATTGTATTATATTATACACTAACTTTCCATTATGTAAAGGTAAAAAATAAAAAAACAGGTGCTGTTTGATAGCCAGAGGCTTTTCAAACAGCACCTGCTAAAAAATTATATTTCACAAGGTAGATTAAGAAAAATTAAGATGTTTTCTGCTTGGTTTGAAAATCTACAAGGACTGCAACCATCAATATTATTCCTTTTACTATGTATTGCCAGAAGGTAGGTGTATTAAGTAATACCATTCCATTATCAAGACTTGCCATTATAAGAGCTCCAACAATTGCTCCTGATACATTTCCTACTCCTCCCATCAAGCTCGTACCACCTATAACGCATGCAGCTATAACATCAAGCTCAAAACCTGTACCAGCTGAAGTTGTAGCACCATTAAGCCTTGCTGACAAAACAACTCCAGCAATTCCAGCCAGCAAACCCATCAGAACAAAAGCAAAAAGTGTATTAAGTCTAATATTTATACCGGAAAGTCGCGCCGCTTCAGAATTACCACCAATAGCATAAAGATATCTACCAAATCTTGTATTCCTGCTAATGATTGTAAAAATTATCACTAAAGAAAATAGTAACAAAACAGGAACAGGGATACCTTCATAGCTATTCATTATTAAAACTGCAAGAAAAATTAAAAGTATAATTCCTGCAGTTTTCAAAATATCATAAAGCAAAGGATCATTCTCAAGTCCATACTTTTTTCTATCAAACCTTTTCTTAATTCTGAAAATAAAACAACAGAGTGCGAGAAAGCCAGCAATAATCCATCCAATCTCTGGGGATACAAAAGCTTGCCCAATTCTAACAAAATCTTCACTTAAAGGAGAAATAGTTCTACCCTCTGTAATACCAAGAATAATGCCTCTGAAAGCCATCATTCCCCCGAGTGTTACAACAAAAGCTGGAACTTTAAGGTAACATACCCACCATCCCTGCCAGAAACCAATAATAATTCCCACAAGAATTGCTACTGTAACTGCAGCTAGTGTAGGCCACCCCATTTTTGATTGAAGAATTGCTGCAATAGCTCCTGTTAGACCAACAGCAGAACCAACTGATAGATCTATATGCCCTGCTACAATTATTAAAACCATTCCAATAGCAAGTATACCAGTAATTGACATCTGTCTTGCCAGGTTCGAAAGATTTCTCGGAGTTAAAAAAGTATCAGGATTTAAGATAAAGAAAAGCAACCAGATTGCTACAAGGGCAAAAACCATTACATAAGCTTTAAGATCAACCCTGAACTTATTCTGGCCTTTTTTTTCGCTAACAGTTTTTCTTTTGGAAACCGCTTTTGCACTCATAATTACTTTCCTCCTGTTGCATAATACATTATTTGTTCCTGAGTTACATTTACATTCTGTAACTCCCCTGTTAATTGTCCTTCACACATAACAAGGATTCTATCACTCATACCAATTATTTCAGGTAATTCGGAAGATACCATAACAATACCAACACCTTCTTTTACAAGCTCATTCATTATTTTGTAAATTTCAACTTTTGCTCCCACATCAATACCTCTTGTAGGTTCATCAAGAAATAAAACTCTTGGCTTTGTTGACAACCATTTTGCAATCACAACCTTTTGCTGATTTCCACCACTTAAATTATTTACCAATGTCATTAAAGAAGGGGTTTTAATTCTCAAACTGCTAACAAACTCTTTACTTTTTCTAACCTCTGCATTTTTGTCTATAAAAATTTTTGAGAATTTGTCAAGACTTGCCAGAGTAATATTTTCCATAACATTCATTTTAAGAACAAGTCCATTACCTTTTCTGTCTTCAGTAAGAAGTCCCAAACCATTCTTTATAGCATCTCTCGGGGAACTTATTTTAATTTCTTTATCTTCAAGATATATCTTGCCAGTAACATTTGAAGGAAATGCTCCAAATATACTTGCAAGCATTTCAGTTCTACCTGCACCTACAAGACCAAATATACTTAATATTTCACCCTGTTTTACATCAAATGAAACATTTTTAATAAGCATTTTACCGGGTCTTGAAGGATCTTCAACATTTAAGTCCCTAATTTTTAAAATAGTTTTCCCTGCTTTGTGTTTTTCCCTTGGATAAAGCTCTTTTAATTCTCTTCCCACCATCATAGAAATTATTTTACTTTCGGTTAGATTCTTAACCTCGTCTGTTCCAATTGTTTCACCATCTCTTAAAACAGTAACTCTATCAGCAATTTGAAAAACTTCAACAAGTCTATGGGAAATATAAATACAAGTAACACCTTCATTCTTAAGTCCACGCAAAATATCCATAAGATTTTCAGTTTCTTTTTCTGAAAGGGCAGCAGTAGGTTCATCCAGAACAAGAATGTTAACTTTTTTACTCAAAGCTTTAACTATTTCTACAAGTTGTTGTTGACCAACACCTAGCTCTTTAATTTTTTTATGAACATTAATGTTAAGCTTTACTTTTTTTAATAAATTTTGACTTTTTTTACTCATATCATCCCAGTCAACAAAAATCCCCTTCATTGGTTCATTACCAAGAAAGATATTTTCAGCTATTGTCATCTCCTTTATCAATGTTAATTCCTGATATATAACAGAAATACCCATACTTTCAGAATCATGCACATTATGAAAACGAACAACATTTCCATTTAAGACTATATCTCCTTCATAAGTACCAAAAGGATAAACTCCACTCAGCACCTTTATCAATGTAGATTTACCAGCACCATTTTCTCCAACAAGTGCATGAATCTCCCCAGGAAGAACCTTTAGATTAACATTATTTAAAGCCCTAACGCCAGGAAAATCTTTTGTAATATCCCTCATCTCAAGAATATAAGAAGAATCTTTCATCTTATCCTTCCTTAACTTTAGAACTTCCATTAAGTTAAACTTCAAAATTATAATCTTCTATTAAAAAAAGTTCAAGCTTAATTACTAAAAACTCTCACAAAACGAAGATATTATTAAAAATCACTAAAAAGAAAAGATTTTTCAATTACTTAACCAAAAACCAAGATTTCTAATAAAACTAAAAAAATAAAGAATCTTTTTATTTATTTAAAATTAACAAATCTTAATATTAATAGAATATGGGATTCAAGGTTTTCCCCTTGAATCCCGAAAATCTACTTAACCTTTATTTTCCATAAATATCAGCTTCAGAATGGAAACCATCTGCTACAATAACCTCTTTCATATTATTTTTATCAACCTGTATAGGCATTAACAAAATAGATGGAACATCTATTTTGCCATTATTAACCTTAGAATTGAGTTCAGAAGGTTGTTTCTTCTGAGCCATTTCAATAGCTGCTTTTGCTGCTGCAACTGCAAGCTTCTTAATTGGCTTGTATATAGTTACAGCCTGAGTTCCAGCAACTACTCTCTTGCATGCAGCAAGTTCTGCATCCTGACCAGTAGTAAGAACCTTACCAGCAAGTTTTTGCTCAGCAAGGGCCTGTACAGCACCACCACAGGTTCCATCATTAGCACATAGAATTACGTCAACCTTATTTTTGTGCTGTGTTAAACCATTTTCAACATGTTTTAATGCTTTTTCTGGAGACCATCCATCACACCACTGTTCAAATACAACTTTTACCCCAGGATATTTCTTTAAAACGTTTTCAAAACCCTGGCGTACAAGAAAAGCATTATTATCAGTTGGAGAACCATTAATAATGAAATATCTTCCCTTTGGTTTCAGTTTACATACGTACTCTGCCATCAACTCACCGACTTTTACACTATCAAATGAAACATAAAGATCAAGGTCGCAGTTTTTAATCATTCTGTCATAAGCAATAACTGGAACCTTTTGCTTATGTGCAGCTTCAACAATAGCACTTGCTGTTTCACCATTCTGGGCAATAACAACAAGAACATCAACTCCTTTTGTAAGAAGGTTTTCACACTGGCTATTCTGAAGGTTTTCATCACCATTTGCAGCAACTACTAATACTTCGGCACCAGCTTTCTTAGCTTCTTCAATAAAGAAGTCTCTGTCCCTCTTCCATCTTTCTTCTGCAAGTGTAGCAAAAGAAAGACCAATTTTAATCTTGGCAAAGCTCAAAACAACAGAAACCAGAAGCAGCACAGAAACTAAAAAAGTTTTCTTCATAACTATTCCTCCTTTATATAGAACTTATGTAATATATTATACATTAAAAAAAAATTTATTCAAGACTTTTTTAAATATTTTTAAAAAGAATTTCTTTTTATAACTTATCTCTTTAAATTATCTTATTGAAATATTACCAAATACCCCATTTTTATTTTTTTTAACTCATACTCTTTAATTTTCGCCTGTTCAATTTCATTTTTTATTTTTTCAATTTCACCTTTAAAAACAAAAAATTTCCTTACCATTTTCAAATGCCTTTCAGACCATTTTTTTATTTCGAAAAGACTTGAAAATGCTCTTGAAGTAACAATGCATTCCTCGGAAAAATAAAAACCCTCATTAATGTTAATTACCTCTACATTTTTTAAATCATGGATTTTTTTTACATATGTTAAAAATGCTATTTTTTTTTGGTTAACTTCTGTTAGAATAAATCTTTTCCCGGGAAGGTATATAGAAAGAGGTATCGATGGAAAACCCGCTCCACTTCCTATATCCACAATACTTTCACAATCCTCATCATTTAAAAAAGGAAGCAGTTCAAGACTATTTTCTATGTGTACTTCCCAGAGATTAGCCTCAGTTGATCTACCTATGAGGTTTATTTTTTTATTCCATACTAATAACTCTTGAATATAATTTTTAAGAATTCTTTCCTTATCCACTAATAAACCACCATATTAGAGTAATTCATAATAGATTAACTTTTCCTGGATATAGTACATACGCCGGAAGTATCAAGACTACCATCTACAAGCAAATTACAAAACTCTTTATGTCTTTTGTAGAAAAAAAACAGCATAAGAACAAACTGGACTAATTCTGTAACCTCTCTCAGTTGCAAACTTTGAAACAGTTATAAGAAGTTCATTTGCAATAACCCCTGCCTCTCAGTTCCTCTGGTACAAAAGTATACAGCATATTTAAGACACAGAAGTTAATTTCATATTCAAAAAAACAAATTTTACCCTCAACCTCTGCAGAAATGATCTTTTCATTTTCATCCCAGGTAATTTTCATAAAAAATTCCTTTATAAATTAATAAAGCGTTAAATAATAAATAACATTAGAAATTATGTCAAGTTAACTTTTTTGTAGAATAAAAAATTTGAAACACTTTCAAATTTTTCAAAATACCTCTATTAAACTTGATTTTTTTACAAAAAAATTGTATAATATTAATGTAAAAATTTAATGCTTTCCCCTGTAGCTCAGCAGGCAGAGCAGCTGGCTGTTAACCAGCGGGCCGTAGGTTCGAGCCCTACCGGGGGAGCAGATTGAATAGGGGTGTCAGGAGGCATATTCTGACCCCCTTTTATTTTTATTCATTGTATGAGAAACATTTTCTTTGTTGTATTTTTTTTCATCTATTCTTGCTTTTCAAATGCTGTAAAAAAAGAAAACATCCTTCCATCTTTTGTAGGAAAAGTAAAAAAAGTAATTGATGGTGATACAGTAGAAATTTTAGTTGAAAAAAGTTTCGTAGCGGAGATTCTCACTTTCACAAACTACATGATAAGACTTTTATACATTGACGCACCCGAGAAAGAAGAAAATGAAAGATTTGAAAGATTTCTGGATAAACTTTACAAAAACGGAAATTATCTTAAAAGGAAAGAGATTCTTGCACTTGGTCAGTTATCATTTTCAAACCTTAATAAATTGTTACCAGCTGACACAACTGTAAGTATAAGCTGTATTCCAAATAACTTGTTCGATGAATATGGCAGGATACTTGGAGTGATTTTTATAAATCAAACTAACCTCAATCTCTATCTTGTAGAAAATGGTTTTGCAATGTGTTATTTTTACAATCAGAAACCTTTAAAAGAATTTAAAAATGCTGAAAATAGGGCAAAAATGTATAAAAAAGGAATATGGAAATTTATCTCTATTAGTAAAAAATATTAATCTTTTTCTGTTGATTTAAAGGTAATTTGTTTTTAAAATATTCTTATATCCTGGATAAAGGAGAAAAAGTTATGCCAGAGTTAAGACAGAATTATATCTTAAAGGAATGGGTAATAATATCAACCGATAGGGCCAAAAGACCGGAGCAATTAAAAGAGGACAAAGATATTTCAATAAGATTGCCGGAATATGATGAAAATTGTCCATTTTGCCCTGGAAACGAAGAAAAGTTTGGAAATACAAAGGAGATATGCAGAATAGGTGACGAAAAAAGCTGGAAAATTAGAGTAATACCAAATAAATATCCTGCTTTAATACCACCAGAAGGTGAATACAGAATGGATACTTATAATTATGAGCGATGGATGGATGGGATAGGCAACCATGAAGTTTTATTAGAGACACCATATCATAACTTAACAATCGCAACTATGCCCCTTGAGAATGTAAAAGAAGTTTTGCTTACTTACAAAAATAGAATTCAAGCCCTTATGGCTCTGGATTACATAGAATCTGTAATTCCATTTAGAAATCATGGCGCAAGAGCAGGTGCTTCACTTGTTCACCCTCATTCACAGATAATTGCTCTTCCTGTAATTCCAAGAGATGTGATTGCCAGAATGAATGAAAGTATCCGTCACCATGAAGAATACCGTGAGTGTATATTCTGCAAGGTTATGAAATCAGAACTCGATGCTCAGAAAAGGATAATTATAGAAACAAAACACTTTGTGGTTTTTACCCCTTATGCAGCATTTTCTCCTTTTGCCATGTGGTGTTATCCCAAAAGACATGCATCTTCTTTCTGTGATGCAACTGAAGAAGAAATAAATGACTTAGCATACGTATTAAGAACTGCTCTAAGGAAACTTTACTATGGATTAAATGACCCTGATTATAACTACATAATAAGGACTGCACCAAAAGGATATTACAATTCTGCCTTTTTCCACTGGTATATAACCATTGTTCCAAGGCTTACAAGAAGTGCAGGCTTTGAATTAGGTTCAGGAATGTTTATAAATCCCAGCATTCCAGAAGAAAATGCCGAATACTTAAGAAGCATTAATGTATAATTCTACAAAAGAATTTGCAATTCAAGTACAAAATTTTGCTGTGGTTTCAGTCCGGGAAGTTTTCCTAATTCTTCTGTATAGTAAGCGAAGTTTATATTTAACACAGGCATCTCTAAACCAAAACCTAAAGTTGGGTAACCTTTATAAAGTCCCATCCTTGCAACAAAAATTTTTAAAAACTTTACTTCTGTTCCAAACCTTAGCTTTAAAAAGTAGTTTTCTTCAAATCCAAACACATCATTTATATCAAAGTAAAAAATCCACTCAGAGATTCCATATACTAAACTACTCAACTTATAACTCATCCCTATGTTAAATGTGGCAGGATAATAAGTGGGCTCAACACTTCTGTTTGAAATAATCTGAAAATTGGTGTTGTAAGCATTCCAGGAAAAGAAAGTATTAAACCAGTCTTTAACAGTTAAACCAAAATAAAAATTTTCAATATTTAAAAGCAAACCCAAGTCTGAACCTATAGCCTGCCCCCACAGAAAACCCTCTTTAAACCCGCTCATAAAAAGATCGTAAGCTTTTAATATACTTAATCTTGGATTTTCATACTTCAATCTGTTAATATACTTTATATTTATACCAGCATAAGTTGTAATAAGTTTGCCAAATTCTAAAGGTATGCTAAATTTTCTACCAATTCCACACAAAAATACTAAATCAAAATAGCTGCCGAAATCTACATAAGGAAGAATTCCTGATGTATAGGTAGCTAAAGATGAGTGAAAATCATTGTAAAACAAAAAACCTATGCCTTCCGTCATATAACCAAATCCGAGAGGGCCATTAATTCCAAAAGAAAGAACTAATTGATTCAGGCTGTTAATTTCATCATCCGTAAGTGAAGATAAATCCCCACCTTTTGAAACCACAGACTGTATAGCAGAATAATATTCGTAAACATCATAATTTATCCGAAATCCAGTTCTCAGTAAAGAAAAAAACTCCTTTTCTGTAACACCAAAAGAAGCAGGGTTTAAGAAATATATTCCAAACTTGTCATATGCTGTTATTCCTGTTCCACCAGCACCAAGAATATCAGCAGGAAGAAGTAAAGGTTTTTCCCTTGCAAGGGAAAAAATATCAGAAATTATAAAAGTCAAAACTAATACCAACCTCAAAAACTTTATCCTCACTTCAGACCCCATTAAAGATTAAAGTAATTAGAGATATATTCATTTGCATTAGAAAAACCTGGTATAATATTTGTTAGATCAGAAAAATTAGTTATGCCAGCATTATACATATCATTGGTGAAACTGTCATAATCATCAGGGCCATATCCAGCATCCCAAAGATAATTTGAAGTAGAAGTATTGTCAAGTGTTAGATCACTAATCTCCACAAAATTCGTTATATTGTATATATTTGTCATAGAGAAAACACTCTGATTCGTATTTGAAAAATTCAAAGTAAGAATAAAATTTTCCATATTAAGGCAGAGTTCATCCATTACTTTTGTAATATTTGTTAAAAGATTTTTTGACTCCTCCGCCTGAAGATTAATATAGATGTTTGAAATACTTTTCTTTGAAAGTCCGATATTATTTGTAAAAACTTTATACTGATCATTTAATCTGGCAATCATTTGAGGAACTTTGAAAAGATAAAAGGGGTTTGGGTTAGCTCCCTGGAGATTATTAACTATTTTAAACAGTTGAGAGTTATTTGTGTCTATTTGAAAATCAGGTGAGATCATAATCAGATCGTTTGTGTCATTTTCCACATCAAGATTGTTGTTGAAATCAAAAAGAGCAAAAATTGAATAAAAATTATTTAACATATAAAAAGTTAGATTAACATTAATGTCACAATAGGCTATAACTCCATCTGCCTCATTGTTTATAATATTTTTTAAGTTAGATGAAACAAAAAAACTTACATCATAAAGAGTATTTAATGGTGCAATGTTTGAAAAAGAATTGTTCGTTATTCCTTTAATAAGATTGGTAAATGAAATATGAAGCTGAATATAAGCTGTAGAAATTCCATCCATAGCTTTTGATTTATTCGGTGATAGATACAAAGCTCTCCTGAAGGCATTAAAAGCCTCTTCGTATTTTCCCTCAGAAAGATATTTTTCTCCAAGAGAAATTAAAACCTCGCTATCATATATGTCATCAATATTTGTAGGATTAGTGGGAGAAAATACATTGATTACACTGCAGGAAAACACTGTTGAAATTATTAAACAAAAGATAAAAATTCTCTTCATATTTAAACTCACATATTATTTATACTTTTATTTTCACTTTTATCGGAAATTATAAATTAAAAATTTTTACTATAAAATTCTTTTATAATGTAAAAAGAACCAGTTATTATATAAGTGTAATCACTTTTAAAGAGTATTTCTTTTTTTTCAGATATGTAGCGAATATTTCTTAACTTCTTTTTATTTAATAATTCAAAAAGTATTTTGCTCCCGGAAGCCCTTGGACCTTTAAGTTCAAAAAGTATAATTTCCTTAAAAACCCTGTGATATTTTAATATAACCTTTGCTATCCTCTCAATTTCTTTATCTATTAATATTCCGACTATTAAGATTACCTCTTTTTCGCCGTCAATTTTAAATCTTAAAAAGTTTTTAAAAAGAGCATCAAGTGAATCATCATTATGTGCAACATCGAAAATAAAGTTATCTTCTACCTGCATCCTGAAAGGTAATTTTACTTTGCCAGTCTCTCTAATTATATTCACAAGTTCTATTTTTTTCGCTTTTGCTTCACTAACAGAAAAAGCAAGAACTGCAAGAAGGAAATTCTGTATAAATATTTCAGAGGGGATCGAAAGTTTTAAGTTGTTTAGATTAAGTTTGAAATTTTTAAATTTTAAATTTATTGTTACCCCAGTTTTTTCTCTTTTTTTTACTTTATACTTTACAATTTCTGGCAAATAAAAGAAAGGAGAATTTTTTTCCTTACAAACTTTTTTAATTACTCTCAAGGCATTTCTTCTCTGTCCTGTGCAAACTACAGGGACTTTTTCTTTTATAATTCCAGCCTTCTCAAAAGCTATCTTTTCAAGCGTATTTCCTAAAACCTTTGTGTGGTCAAATCCTATAGAAGTTATGATTGAAACTACTGGAGTACAAAAATTCGTTGCATCAAGCCTTCCTCCAAGACCTGTTTCAAGCACAACATATTCACAGTTCTGCCTTTTAAAGTAGATAATAGCAATAAAAGTTAGAGCCTCAAAGTAGGTAAAATTTTCATTTAAAATTATTTCTTTATATTCGGTAACAAGGTTTGCAAAATCCTCATCAGAAATTTGTCTGTTATTTACCACAATTCTTTCATTTATCTTAAAAACATGAGGTGATGTATACAAACCTACATTTGAATTATAGTATAGATGTAAAAGGTTAGCAAGGTAAATAGAAGTGCTTCCTTTTCCCTTCGTCCCTGCGATATGAAAAAACTTTATATTTTCAAAGCTAACTTTAGTCTTCAGCAAAGCTTCTTTCAATTTCAATGGATTATAGTGGGTTTCACTGTACTCTAAAAATTTTTTTTCATAATTTATAAGGCTTTCAATAAAATTTAAAGCCTCATTAAAATTCATTTATTTTTCCTGATGAAATGTCTGCTCTTCGGAAGGGAAAATACCCTTTTTTGTATCATCTACAAATGACCTTACCGCACCAAGAATTATTTCATAAAGGTTTATATAAACTTTATTGTGTTTGTACTTTTTATCCTTTTCCATCCCAAGCATATCAGTAAGAACAAGAACCTGTCCATCCACAAACCTGCCTGCTCCAATACCTATAGTAGGAATTTTTATACTTTCGGTAATAGCTTTTGAAGCCTCCTCTGTTGTACATTCAAGTACTAAAGCAAATGCGCCCGCTTCTTCTATTGCCCTTGCATCCTGGAGTAATTCTTCAAATTCTTTTTCAGTCTTACCTGCAACCCTGTAACCATAAAGGTTTACAGACTGAGGCTTTAAACCAATATGTCCCATTACTGGAATACCAATAGCAGTCATTGAAGCGATAAGATCTTTGAACTCCTTTCCTCCTTCAAGCTTTACTGCATTTGCCCCGCCTTCTTTTATAAGCCTGCCAGCATTTCTTACACCTTCATCTATGTTTGTCACACTATAACTTAAAAAAGGCATATCTGCAACAATAAAAGAGTTTTGTGCCCCCCTTCTGACATTCTTCGTATGATATATTACCTCTTCAATTGTAACACCAAGGGTATTTTTCTCTCCCTTTTCCACTGTACCCAGTGAATCTCCAACAAGTATAATATCTACACCAGCCTCTTCAAGAATTTTAGCCATTGTATAGTTATAACAGGTGAGCATAACAATTTTTTCTCTGCCTTTCTTTGAAATAATTTTGCTTACCATAAGTTCTTATCCCTCGCCAAACATAAAGTTTAAATTATAGTATCTTTTCATTTTTTTGGCAATTTAGTAATAATTAAGAAAAATTTCTTAACTTTGCAGCCCATCCTAACTTTTAATATCCAACCTTTCCAAAACACTCTACTTTTGCCCCGAGATATTCAACCCAGATATTGTCAAACCAGAATTCATTGGGACCAGTAAGATATATTTCCAGCCTTGCATTCTTACGGTTAAAATTCTGCTTGAAAAGATAAGAATATTTCTTCATTTCAGTATCAATTCTAACAGGAGTTAATAGCGGTTGCTCACTATTTGGCTGGGCACTGAATACTTTTATTTCTCCAATTCTTATGTAAATATCTTGTGGTTTAAGTGCTTTTGCATCAAAAGTAATTCTATAATACTTCCCTGCCTTAAGTTCAATAGGAAATATACAAAGTGAGACCGACCAGATGTAATCTCCTCTTTCCCCCATTTTCATCCCTTTATACATTCCAAAGTTAATATGAGCAATCCCATTGGAAATTTCTGGTTTTATAAAGCCTCTATCATACTTTACTATATGCCATCTACCAGCAATTGATCTGTCATAATTTTTTTCATTGTAAGGGGACACAATTTTTATCTCTTCAGTAATTTCGAACCCACCATCTGGACATAAATTAGCCTGCACCTCCCCAGCCATCAATTCTTCAGCCAAAAATACCTTTCCTTTTGAAAAATCAAAATTATATGTTCTTCCCTCTTCCATAAAAAATTTTTTCTTCTCACTTTTTTTACCTTCCTTACTTAAATAAATTTCATACTCCATATTTGCTGGTTGATTTCTTAATGTCAAAACTCCTTTCTCATCCAGGTTCCCTACCATTTTATCATTCAAAAAAACTTCCCCATTTTCATAACCTTCTGCTTTTATATTTATATGTCCTACTGGAACATATGTAATTTCAAGTTTTTCTTCTCTGGGTACAATAACTGTATTAGAATATATTTCTTTTTGGCCACCCACATTTTTCAGTGAGATATAAAGAGGAATTTCAGATAGAACACTTCCCTGAAAACCTTCATCTTTTGATACCACCTTCTGATATACATTATTCAGATAAAAATCATATTCTTTGTCAGAATTAATTTTCAGTACAAGTTTTCCTAACTTAACATTTTTTGAATAAAACATAGTAGCCACAATTTCGTTGATTTTATCTACAGTATCAAAAAAATCCATACCTGTGGTTCCGGTGTAAGATCTTTTCAGTTTTAACTCACCTGTAACTACATCAAAAATCATAAAGTTTATAATTATCTGTTTTTTCTTTGAGTTTACAGTATAATCACCTGCAAGTACCTGCTTTACACCCAGGCTCAATCCCGCATTTAAAACACCTTCAATGTTGAGCTGGTTGGATAATTTAAGGGGGATAGTCTTTGTCACCTCCTTAATTTTTGAATAGGAAACCACATCAAGGTCAGGGAATCTGGAAAGAAAATTTATAATAGAGGTTGTAATCATAGTATTATAGTAGTTCTCACTCCTGCTGCCAAGGTTTGCAAAACCAACAACTGCAATCGAAGTTTTTCCAAAGGAAAGATTTAATAAAACCAGGAATAGAACAAAAAGAATCACTCTAAAATTTAACTTCACACAAACCTCCCTGTTTGGTTCTTTTTATATTAATATAAGTTAATATTCATAAATTTTCAAACGAAAAAGAGTTTTTTCAAAAACTCAAATCATTTTCAAATAATCCGAAAAAATATTAAGAGGGAAAAATGATCGAGCTTACAAGACTTAATAATACAAAAATAAGGGTAAATCCATTCTTAATAGAAATGATAGAAGAAACCCCGGATACTGTAATAATGTTCGATTCAGGGAGAAAAATAGTAGTAAAAGAAAAAACCCTCGAAATAGAAAAAAAGTTTATTGAATTTCTAAGTAGTGCAATTAAATTAGCAATAGATAGATCAAAGGAGAAATAGTTTTTATGGAAAAAGGTACATTAATAGGTGTTATTGCTGGTACAATTCTCTGGATGTGGGGGGCATGGTTAAACACTGGTGATCTTACAATATACTTTGACCTACCCTCAGTGTTTATTACTATCGGAGGTTCACTTGCTTCATTGATGATATGTGTCCCTTTTGCAAGATTGAAAATGTTAAGGACTTTATTTGGTCTTGTTTTTCAGAATAAGACATTCGATCCTTCTGCAACTATAGAAACACTTATAACTTTTGCAGAAAAATCAAGAAGAGAAGGCGTACTTTCCCTTGAGGATGATGTAGCTGAAGTCCCTGATCCATTCTTAAAAAGAGCTCTTCAGCTCGTAGTGGATGGAACAGATCCAGAGGTTGTAAAGAATATAATGTTTGCAGAAGTCGATCAGATGGAAGCAAGACATGCACAGGCAAAGAAAATCCTTGATGACTGGGGATATTTTGCACCAACCTGGGGAATGATTGGAACACTGATAGGACTTATTGGTATGTTAAGAAATCTTACAGATGTATCAAGTATTGGTAGAAACATGGCTACGGCTTTGATTACAACTCTTTATGGTGCTATAATGGCAAACCATTTTTTCTTACCAATGTCAGCAAAATTGTACCTATGGAATCAGTATGATGTATTAATGAAAGAAATTATACTTGAAGGGGTGTTATCAATACAGGCTGGAGATAACCCAACAATTTTAAGAGAAAAACTTAATTCATACATAGCTCCAAGTGCAAGACCAAAAACAGAAGAAACAAGAGAGAAGTAAATATGGCAGCACCACCTGTAAGAAGAAAGAAAAAAGAAGAGATAGTTTATTCAACACCCGCCTGGATGACAACCTATGGTGATATGAACAGTTTGCTTTTAACATTTTTTGTTATGCTGATCGCAACTTTAAGTAAGAATACTTCTACAAGTGAAATTCAACTAATTCTTTCAGCATTCAAAGGTTCTCTTGGTAGCTTAGAGGGAGGAAATACCCTTACGAAAGGTCCCCTTGCTGAATTCGGAAATACAATAGAAAGTTTGCCATCTCAGGAAATAGGAAAAAGACTGGCAAAAGAATTACAGCGAGCTGCACAGATACTCTCTCCTGAAATCAGAGCAAGAAAGGTGAGGATACAGGAAACCCAGAAAGGTTATAAAATTACCCTTTCAAGTGATCTTTTTTTCAGACCAGGAAGTGCTGAGATAGACTTTGAAGAAGGCCGAGAAACTTTAACAAAAGTTGGACTTCTTTTAAAAGAAACTCCTGAAAATGTAAAAATTGAAGTTGTAGGGCACACCGATAATACTCCCATCCCAAAAACCTCAGAGGCTGCAAAAATTTATCCCACCAACTGGGAACTTTCAACTGCAAGGGCTTGCGGTGTTGTTAGATATTTTGAAGCTCTTGGCATAAATCCCACAAGAATGTATGCAGAGGGACGTGGCGAATACGAACCTATTGAATCAAATGACACCCCCGAGGGAAGGGCCTACAACCGTAGAATAGAAATTTATGTCTCATGGATTGATTAAGACCCTTACTTTAATTCTCTTTATCTATTCCTTTATTTACTCATTAGAAAATGATGAAATTGCTATTTTCTACCAGGATTTGATCCTTCATCCGATGGACTTAAATACAACAAGGATAGAATATCTTAACGAATTATTAGAACTTCCGCAGGAAAAAATTTTGCTTTTTGAAGCATATAGAAAAAATTTTTATTTGACATCCATTTATGAACTTACAAACTTTGGATTAAGTGTGCAAAGGATCGAGGAGATTTCACCTTATATAGTTGTAAAAAACATTACTAACAAAGAGATTTCTCTTTTTTTTCGATATTTATCACAATCTAAAAATTTGCTTTCCAACAGTAGTTCTGCATATGCACTGATTACAGTAAAAGACTTTGATATTTACTACGGAGTTAAAAGCTACACAAATATTGTTGATGAAACATCCGCAAATTTCATAAGCAACAGTAGGTATTTTCTGAAATATGAAAACGACATTACAAAGATAATTGCAGGACACTATCAGGCTGCTTTTGGCCAGGGCCTTTTATTTGGGAACAATACAATCTCAATAATTGATAGAATCGATAGCGCCCCTATTTACAAAAAAACAAGGGGATTTGTTGAATACAAAAGGTTAAATGATGACTCCGACAGCGACGGCAAACGGGACTATCTTGAGGGTTTTGCAATAAACTTTAACATCAAAAACTCATTTTTCCCATTCCTTTCCATTGCAAACAATTTAATAGAAAAAGCATTGACTACTAATCTTAACATAACTTCCGGTCTGATTTATAAAAATGATTTTGAAGCAGGTCTGGTTTATAACAATCTAAACAGACTAACAAATCAATTTTCACTATTTTATGATGGTAAAAATGATTTATTTCATCCCTATGGAGAGGTAGCTTATGCAGGTGGGCTATCACTTGCACAGGGAGGTATACTCAGGCATGAGGATTTTAAACTTTCAGCCCTTTTGTACTACTCAGAATCAAATTTTAATTCCACGACCTCTGGAAAAATAATAAAGTACGAAAATGATACAAAAGGCATTTTCTTTGGTTTCAAGCAAGATTTTACACCATTTTATGCTCAAATTTACCTTGACTTTTACAATCATCCTCTGACAAACGAAACTATTTATCAAAAATATGAACTTGCACTTGGCTTAAATTGGAAAAATGAAATTTTTTCAACCCTTTCCATAGAGGCAAAATCAAGGTATTCAGAGTTAAAGACAACAAAGAATATAAGAAATTATATCTACCTTGACAGTGGTTTTTTAAAAGATAGAATAATGGTTTTTCTAAGATTTCAGAATCTTTTAGAGTTAGAAAAAAGAGAAATGGGAAATTTGTTTATAATAAAAATCATAACATTTCCTTTAAATTTTTTAAAAATAAAAGGAAGATACAATATTTACAGGGCAAAGAGTTACTATTCAGCCTTATACTACCCTGAAGAGCCATTTTATTTTGGTGATTTCTCACCTGGTTGTTATTACGGCATAGGAAGCGAAGCTGCAATATATATTGAAATGTTCAATAAAGAATTTTTAAAGCTTGGATGTGGATACAGTGTAGACTCAAGAAAGGTCGAAAACGAAAGGAATATAAAAAAAGAAAGATTTTTACTCTACTTAGAAGGGGAGTTTTAGTTTCTAAAACACATAACCCGCATAAAAACTCAACCTGTGCGAGTACTGTGGCCATATAAAAGAATTCAAAAGAATATAACTGCCATTTAACTTTAAAAACTAGTCTCCTAAATTTAGTTTTGAAAATTCGAGTTTATAACCTAAAATAAATTAGTAGGAAATAATATCGTAAAAATAATTATCAAATTGATATGTAAAAACTGGCGAAATATATATTCCATCAAAATAGCCTTTAAGGTTTTTATTGCAAAACTATTTCTGGACAACTTTTTCAAAAACTGATATAATAAAAAACTCTTTTCTTTAAAGGTCTTTGATGGAAAAAATTCTTTGCGTAAACAGTTTATCTGTTTCTATAGAGGAAGAAAAATTCTTACCAATTGTAAGAGATATAAGTTTTGAAGTCAGCAAGAATGAAACCCTTTGTATAGTAGGAGAATCTGGCTGTGGCAAAACAATTACTGCACTATCAATTTTAAGACTATTACCAATTCCCCCATTTAAAATTAGTGGAAGTATTTTATGGCATGGTAAAAATTTAATTACAATCTCAAATGAAGAGCTTGAAAAAATAAGGGGAAAAGAAATAAGCATTATTTTTCAGGAACCTTTATCAAGCTTTAATCCTGTGGAAAAAATTGGAGATCAGATACTTGAGGTTATCGAAATTCATAACAAAGTTGATAGAAAAGAAGCAAAAGAAATAGTTTATGAAACATTAAAGCATGTTGGTTTTAAAAATCCAAAAATTCAGTATGAACTCTATCCACACCAGCTCTCCGGAGGAATGAGGCAGAGGGCAATGATTGCAATGGCAATTATTCTTAAACCCGAAATGATCATAGCAGATGAACCCACAACTTCTCTTGATGTTACAATTCAGGCACAAATCTTAAATCTCATTGAAAGGCTTAAAGAAGAGTATGGTTTGAGTCTTATCTTCATAACACATAACCTCGGAATTGTTGCTTCAATAGCACAGAAAGTTGCTGTATTCTACGCTGGAAAGATTGTTGAATACACTGATGTAGCAAGCCTGTTCAACAAGCCCTTACATCCATATACCACTGGACTCTTAAGTTCAGTTCCATCGATTTCAAAAAAGTTCAGTTTCAATACAATTGGAGGTTTACCACCTGAACCTTTCAATATTCCATCAGGTTGTCCTTTTCACCCAAGATGTAACAGAAGGATGGAAATTTGCAGTCAAAAAGAACCTCCATACATAAAACTGGAAAATAATCATTTTGTATCATGCTGGCTCTATGGAAATGTCGTTGGAGGTAAAAATGGATAATATTCTTGAGGTTATTGGACTTAAAAAATATTTTCCAGTAAAAAAAGGTATTTTATCGAAAGAGAAATCATATAATAAAGCTGTAGATGGCGTGAGTTTTTCAATAAAAAGGGGGGAATTTTTCGGGCTTGTAGGAGAATCAGGATGTGGAAAGACTACTCTTGCAAGGTGTATATTAAAACTTATTGAACCAGATGATGGCAAAATTTTACTTGATGGAATAGATATTACAAAACTTTCCCATAGAGAACTTTTTCCTTACAGAAAAAAGGTACAGGTAGTATTTCAGGATCCAAATACCTCATTAAATCCAAGGAAAACAATATTTGACATACTATCTGAGGGAATACTACTACACAAAATAGTCAAAACAAAAAAAGAGGCAATAGACTATACTTATAACCTTCTTGAATCTGTAGGAATTTCTAAGAGTTCAATTTATAAATATCCCCATGAATTCTCCGGTGGACAAAAACAGAGAATCGCAATTGCAAGGGCTATATCGTTAAATCCAGAACTTGTAATATGTGATGAGGCTATTTCTTCATTAGATGTTTCAATACAGGGACAGATTTTAAAACTACTCATTGACCTGAAAGAAAGATATAACCTTTCATATTTGTTTATTGCCCATGACCTTGCTGTTGTAAAATCTGTATCAGATAGAATTGCTGTAATGTATGCAGGGAAAATTGTAGAACTAACGTCTTCTGAAGAACTTTTTACAAACCCCTTACACCCATATACAAAACTTCTCATCTCATCCATTCCAGAACCTGATCCAGAAAAAAAAATAAAACTTAAAGAAATTAAGGATGAAATTGAGTTCATTACATCACAAAGGGGCTGCAACTTTTACAATTTATGCAAAGATAAAAAAGAGAGATGTTATGTAGAAAAACCAGAGCTTATAGAAGTAAAAAAAGACCATTTTTTGAGATGTTTTATTTAGAAGAGAAAAGACAATTCCGATAAAGTTAGCTAGGATATTTATGGATTACAGAAAAAAAATTAAAGAATTAGAAAAAGAAATTAAAGAAAAAGACAAGAGGATTGAAGAACTTGAAAAAATTTCTGATGCATTTAACAGAATTACTGAAGTATTTAATGAAGAGTTAAAAGAAGCTGATAAAACTTTAAAAGCTTATGAAACCCTTCAGAAACTAATTCTTAAAGAAAAAATAGACAATGATAAGACCGTTCAGGCCTATGAAATAGTTGAAGAATTAAGTAATAGAGAAAAACAGGAAATAGAAAAATTCTTAAAAGCCCAGGAGGCTGTTAACAAACTTTCTTTCGAAGAGTTATTACATAAAGAAAATGTATTAAGAAAAATTCTTGAAGTAAACAGAAATTTAAGCTCCATATTAAATACTGATATACTTCTCCATAAAATTTTAAGATACATAATAGAATCTGTAAGAGCACAAAGAGGTATAATATTTCTAAAATCAGAAAATAAGTTAATACCTGCAATATACTTAAACTTCAAAAAGGAAGATTTAAATAAAAATTATTTTACTTATCCACAATCACAAATTTACGAATGTGTAAAAACAAAAGAAAGTATATTTGTTGTAAACCACCCTATAGTAGATAGGGAGGAGAAAATTTCTTTTATGTGTATTCCTTTAACTTATAGAGAGAAACTTCTTGGTGTAGTATATGTTGATATCATATCATCCACAGATACTTTTTCAGAGTCTGATTTCTCAATAGGAGAAATATTCTGCTTACAGGCTTCAGTCTCACTGTACAATTCAATTCTCTACTCTGAAATAAGGCGTCAGAACAAAGAATTGATAAAGCTTATAAACATTAAAAACGAATTTATAAATAAAATGTCAGAACAGTTAAAAGCCCCATTAAACCACATTTTAGACGAATTAAGGTCTCTTTATAAAGGTGGAAATCTTCCAGTTGAATTGAGAAACAAAATTCTTTCCGCTTTGATACTTAAAGTAGAAAAAATAACCAACACAGTAAACAAAGTCATAAGTTTTGTTTCCTTAGAAAGTTCAGCGGAAGAACTCTTCAAAGACAAAATACACATTGAAGAGTTGATTGATTCTATTCTTGAAAATTACAGGGAAGAAATTCTAAACAAAAATCTGAACATATCAGTGAATTTAGAAAGTGAATGTAAGACAATAAATGGCAACAAAGCAATATTTAAAACCATTCTTGATGAGTTAATTTCAAACGCAATATTCTACAACAAACAGGGCGGGATGGTAACAATAAAGAGCAGGCACACAGGTGAAAAATATAAGTTTGAGGTTATAGATACAGGTGAAGGAATCAAAAAAGAAGAACTCTCCAGGATATTTGAACAGTTTTATAGAGGTCAATACGCCCCTGCCTTAAATCAGAAAGGAGCTGGACTTGGCCTTTATATGGTAAAAAGCCTGGTACAATCCTACGGGGGCACTATAACTGTAAACAGCGTAGAAGGAGAAGGAAGCAAGTTTACTGTTTTAATTCCTGCTTACTAATTGATTTTATCACCTCTGGTATCTTTTGAAGTATATCCCTTCCTAAAGGAGAAACCTCACCCATTTCACTTTCGCACATTTCTCCTGCTACACCAAGTATATAACTACCAAGACATAGCGAAGATATACTATCATATCCCGATGCGAACAATCCAGCAACAATCCCGGCAAGTATATCACCACTTCCACCCTTTGCAAGTACAACACTTCCTCTGTTATTGATAAAAATATTAAAACTTCTATCGGAAATCAACGAAACACTATCTTTCAAAATTACGTTCTGATTGGTTAAACTCACAAGCTTTTTAACTGCTTCAAGCTTGTTATACTTAACTTCATCAGGATGTAACCTGAGTAATCTTGCAGCTTCTCCAATATGAGGTGTAAGAATTATATCTTTAGTTGAGAGTGCAAGTTTTTCTAAAAGCTTTCTGTTTTCCACAATAATATTCAAACCATCCGCATCAATTACAATCTTATTAACAATGGGATGCTCTAAAACCATCTCAAGAATTCTACTCTGAAGTCTGCCTTTAGAAAAACCATTACCAATCAGAACAGTTCTGATTAAATTATTCTCTATTAACTTTTTTATGTTTTTAACGGAATAATTACTCCCCCATCCAAAAGTCATAGCTTCAGGTATTAAAGCCTGCACGGGATTCAAAACACTTTCTGATACCGCAACTGTAGTAAGTCCCACCCCTACCTTCATCGCTGCAAGTCCGGCTAAAACAACACTTCCACACATTGCCTTTATTCCACCTTTGAAATCCCCTCCATAACCACCAATTATAAGCAAATGACCATATTTTCCCTTATGACTGTCCCTTTCTCTTTTCTTATAAAGACTTTTAGCATATTCATCGGTAATAAGCCTTGCTAACTTTCTTTCATTTAAAATCTCTCCTGGAATACCAATATCTATAACCTCTACTTTTCCAGCAAAGTTGGCTCCCGGATAATCTATCATTCCAAACTTAGTAAAACCAAAGGTCAGGGTATAATCTGCCTTAACTGCAAGATTAAATTTTCCTCCATTTGCCGGGACACCGGAAGGTATATCAAGTGAAATAACGGTTTTACAACTTTTGTTTATTTCTTCCACTACCCTTGCAAATGGCTGAAAAATTTCTCCACTAAAACCTATTCCAAAGATTGCATCAATTATAATATCAGATTTTTTTAAGCATTCTCTAATTTTATCAAAAGTCTTTTCATCTTTTAAATCCCACTCAATAATATCAGGTTTTAATTCTACTAATTTCAAAAAGTTAGACCTGGCAACCTCCTTTGATTTTCCGATAACATCTCCAAGCAAAACAACAGTAAAATTTATCTTTTCAGAAGCTAAGTACCTTGCTAAAACTGCACCATCTCCGCCATTGTTACCGTGGGCACAAAACACTACATAGTATTTTTGCCTGTAATCAGAAATATTTTTTTTAATCCATAAAAATGAATTTTTCCCGGCATTTTCCATCAAAGTGGCTGTGGGAATCCCATACTTCTTTTCAGAAGTTTCATCAATGTAATAAATATCTTCCTTCCCAGCTATATACATTGCTTTACTCCTGTAATAAATAAAAGCCCATATAAATTATAACCTATAATTCATAAAAATTGAAATTGACAATATCAATTTTCCACCCTTTCTTACGAAAAGTAGAAAAGGAATTATCAAAATGGAAATTCTTCAAGTCCCTCTTTTTTATCAATGCTTCTTTCTGGCTTCTTTACCCTGGTGTGAATTTTCATTCCTTCGACATAGATTGCTTTCTTCGGTAATGCCGGACAGGCATACTCACATGCACCACAACCAATGCAAAACTCGGGGCTAACCTCCGGAGCTGTAAGGCCATTTTTATAACTTATCATATGAACTGCAGTTGTCGGACATATTTCAGCACAGGCACCACAGGATTTCTCAAATTTATAAACTATACACTGACTTTTTATCAGCTTAGCTTCACCCGTTTTTATAAGATGTTTTTCATCTAAGCTAAGAGGTTTTATAGCCTCTGTCGGGCAGATCTCTCCACAAAGTATGCAGTCATAACTGCAGTAACTCCTTGAATAATCCATTACAGGCAAAAGAATATCCAGTCCATATTCTTTAAAAGAAGGCTTTATTACTCTGGTAGGACAGTTTGATACACAAAGAAAGCAGGAGACACAATTTGAAGCAAGATGTTCAAAAGAAATGCCACCCGGTGGAAATGGATAAAAAATTTTATGCGCAATTCCTTTACTTTCACTTTTTAAAAAAGGAAGAAAAAGTGAAAGACTAAAAAAATTTCCACTTAACATAAAAAATTCATTCCTTGAAGTAAAAAATTTTTTATAAGATGCTTCAAACTTTATAGAATTACAAGGACAAATTGATATGCAATTACCACAGAGCAAACACCTTGAAAAATCAATTTCCCCATTTTTATAGTCAATGCAGAGAGCAGGGCAAACCTTTTCGCATCTTCCACACTTTATACAACTGTCTGAGATTTTCAGTTTTAAAAGACTAACTGCTGAAAAAATACCAAGAATTGTTCCAATAGGACAGAGATAATTGCAATATAACCTTCCATGGGATCTGGCAAGAATCAAACATATAATAAGAAATCCAGCTATATAAAATAGAGCAAAAATAGAAATCCCATAAAGCGAATAATAACCTGAATAGATCTTAAGTCCTGAAAGAACCCATCCCACAGTATTATAAATAAAGATTGCCACAGGTTTTATTATCAATACTACAAATTTTCCAAAAATTCCAAATGGATCAAAAAACCTAAGCAGAATTGAAAAACCAAAAAGGGAAAAAATAAATATCCCGATGGAAAATAACAAAAAATACTTATTTTTCTTTCTGTAACGAAAATTTTTTCTACGGAATAATAACAAAAATTCCTGTAAACCGCCAGCCGGGCAAAGAAAAGCGCAGTAAAATCTGCCAGTGGTTAAGGTTAAAAGTATAATCACGGCTAAAGCAAAAACAAGAAAAAGTTGCCCATTTCTAACAGAAAGAATTGCAGGAATAAATTGAATTGAACCTAACAAATTCGTAATCTTTCCATAGCCGGCAAAGAATAGAAATGTATAAACTATAAAAAAAACCAGAGATAAAAAAAATCTGGTGTTTTTCAAAAAATTTCGATGTATTTTCATCAACAGAGAAACCTACAGTGTTATTCTTTTTATATTCAATTTCGCAAGATCATAACTACCGAGTAACTTTTCATCTCCAGCAATTTTTATATAGGGAATTTCTTCTGGATTAAATCCAAGAATTTTTGCCCCTGCAGCATCACAGGCAACTGGATCAGTAGACATCAACATGGTTTTCAACACTTTTACATCCTCCATAGAATAACCCCTTGGTCCACCCCTGACAACAGCTCTGTAAGCATCCACAACAGTAAGTTCGGGCTTTCTAAAAACTGCAAAATCAGCAATACATTGATGAAGGTCATTTCTATGCCAGTAGTGTCTATCAAGAACAACACCCATGTTATTTTTCATTCCTATTGTGACCTTCGTGCTGGAATGAGTTTTTAACACCGGTACATTTATAAAAACATCAGCCTCAAGCAAAACTTCATGAACTTTTACCTCCTTTAAAACCTTTGCCTTTGGTATCTTAACTTCCTGATAATAACTTGAACTGTTTGCAGAAACCATCATTCCACCGGCTTTTTTTACCGAATCCTCTATACAGCTATTTTTATAACAGTGGGGTTCAAATTCAACAGCATTATCAAAAACGTAAACTTTTTTTGCCCCGGCTTCAAGACATCTTTTAACAATATGGCCTACAAGTGATGGATTTGTTGTAGCACCTCTTTCAGGGGGTAATGCAAAACCAATGTTTGGTTTCACAACAACTGTAGAATTTTTTACCACAAATCTTTCAAGTCCACCAAGGTATTTTATACCTTCGTCGAACATTTCCTCAACTTCTCCATTTTTTATGGCCACAAGGTCGTACGGCTTGTTTTCAATTTCCTTTGAAAAAAGAATATTAAAATCTTTCAATAAAAAAGGAACACCAAGACCAACAAGACCTTCAAAAGTTTTTTTAAAAAATTCTCTTCTATCCATATTTTCCCCCTTATTTTGAAAAAAATCTACCTAAAAGAATAGAAATTTCAAAAAGCAAATAAAGTGGTATTCCCACGAAAAACATTGAGAGAATATCCGGCGGAGAAAAAATACTTGCTAAAATAGCAATTAAAAGTATA
>Ga0272449_1000035_pt1 | contig 193704 bp, 195 predicted proteins | sample YNPCB0241_FD_198679 | JGI IMG/M metagenome (GOLD analysis project Ga0272449, IMG submission 198679) | Hot spring sediment microbial communities from Yellowstone National Park, WY, United States - YNP-CB-024-1 | ecosystem: Environmental > Aquatic > Thermal springs > Hot (42-90C) > Sediment...
GGGTTTAGTAGAGATCACTTCCATGGTCCAAGTCCATACTCCATATGCCGACACCCACCAATAGTGGGTAGCCCACTCACAGCTCTACTATCCTCCACAACCCTCTCATCACAAATATTCAAGGTTGGCATTGGAGGGGTGGAGGTTTACACTGCCATAGGATATCCATGTCAATCGGAATTTATACATACAGTTTTTGGGGAGAGTATTCCAATTGAAGCTGCTGATGGGAGGTTGTGGTTTAAGCAGTATGGTGGTGTTTGATGGTTAGGGTTGGCCTTGTAACTATTGGGCAGTCTCCAAGGGTTGATGTTACTGGCGACTTGTTGAAGTTGCTTCCCAGTGGAGTGGAGGTTTTGGAGGCTGGAGCTCTAGATGAACTTAAGCCTGAGGAGATTGAGAAGCTTAAACCCATGTCTGGGGAAACAGTTTATGTAACTAGACTTAGGAGTGGTGTTGAAGTTAAGATTTCCAGGGAGAGGGTTATACCATTGGTGGGGGAATGCATATCAAAGATTGAGGGGGATGTGGATGTTATTGGGATATTGTGTTCAGGTGAATTCCTAGACTACCCATCATCTAAACCAATAATTTATCCTGAGAGGGTTTTGAAGGGGATGGCTTCAAGCATAGTTTATGGTGGGAGGGTTGGAATATTGATTCCAGCCGTTGAGCAGGTGGATTATGCTGGGGTTAAGTGGGGTGGATTGTTTAGGGATTTGCATGTATATCCCATATCGCCGTATACTTCAAGTCTAAGTGATTTTAGGGGGTTGGGTGGGAGGCTTAGGGGTGATGGTGTGAAGCTTGCAATTATGGATTGTATTGGATATACTCTTGGGCAGAGGGATGTTTTGAGGGGGTTTGGAATTATGGTTTTAACTGCGAGGACTGCTTTGGCTAGGGCTATATGTGAGCTTCTATGAGCCTCCCCTAACCTTCCCCACAATTTCATTTGCAAGTTTAATGTTGCATGAAGCAATATATTTCGCCCTTATATTATCTTGGAATTCTGGGTTGAATTCCCCTCCCCACTCATTCAATACCACTCCACCAGCTTCTTTAACCATGAAGCATGCTGCTGCGAAATCCGTTAATCTCAGTGCACCCCTCAAATCTATGAAGGCATCACATATACCTGCAGCTACGAAGCATGTTTCTAGGGCATCTGTCCCAATGAACCTCACATGCTTAGCTTCAGCTATGATTGGCTTAACTTTGTTGAAGTGCTCCATATACTTTCCCCTAATATTTAAATCCACAGCTATTAGTGCTTCGCTAACCTTTTCCACATTGCTTGGTTTAACCCTCCTCCCATTCAATTCCACACCAAACCCCCTAAAACCCATGAATGTGTCTCCAGTCACAATGTTTACCACGGCTCCACATATTATGCTGTTTAAATTGCCTTCTTCAGCTATGGCTATGGATGTGGAGTATATTGGGTACCCCCTATATGCATTTGTACTCCCATCCAATGGGTCAACTATTATTATTGGTTTCCCAGAACCATAAACATTCTTCCCAGTTTCCTCGCCTATGAATGTGAAGTTTTGTAGGTTTCTCTTAACCTCCAATAATAACTCCTCCTCTAATGCTAAATCTATCTTTCCACCCTCCTCTTCACTCAAGACCATATTTGTGGATTTAGCTTCCATAAGCATTTTTGAAGCTTTAACCCTAGACTTCTCAATAAGCCTTTTTAATAGTGTGTTCATGTTCATATTATCCACCAAGCATATACCTTGCAACTTCACTTATACTTCCAACCTCTAAAACCTTTACATTAAACCCATTACTCTTGAGGTAGCTTTCCAAGTTTACTATTGTGTATTTGTAGGTGATTATCTTCACATTCCCAACAATCTTCTCTATGGGTTGAAGTATGGGGATGTTGGATTGCCCTCTTGGAACTAGGAATAATTTGCATCCATCCCTCGCCGCTGCCACAGCCTTCTCCAATACCCCTCCAACACTCCCCACACTTCCATCTGGATTTATTGTTCCAGTAACGTATACTGTGCTATTCACCTTCAACCCCTTCACCGCTGATATTATGGCTATTGTTATTGCTGCCCCTGCACTAGGCCCATCCACCACTTGTATTGATTTGTCTGCTATGACTGAAACTATTATGTCAGCCCCCCTTAGGCTTATTCCAGTATACTTTTCAGCCACTGTTGCAGCTGTCCTTATGCTGGATTGGAGGTCTATTCCAATGTTTGGTTGTGTGTTTACCAGTATCCTCCCATTTCCAGGGGTTATTTCAACTTTAGCTTTCATGACAACCCCCTCATAGTAAGTTGTGAATATGTCTTCCTGCACTTCCCTTACCGCCACAATTTTAACTTCAGATGATCCTGATACAGCTCCACCAGCGCTGCCACTATAAGCGATTGTGGTGTAATATTCCAGTTGCCTCTTATAATACTCCAATTGTTGTGTTGTGTAGTTTAGTTGTGTTGAGAGTTGTGCAATCATGGTGTTGGCTTGGGATAGCTGTGTATATGCTTCTTCAAGCATCTTTGATAATGTTTGATTCCTCTGATTTAATGCTATTATGATTGATGTTGAAGCTGCATTCACCATTAAGCTTAATATTAGGATTACCGTTAGGAGTTTATTGCTGTTCAAGGCTTCATCCCCTCAGGAGATAGTTATCATTTTGCTTGGATATATTGTTTTGTGGTGAAATGTTTTCACCACCCCCCTGAAAATCGTTTTCCACGATCCTCCAGACTGGAGGCTAATGTTTATTCGTCTATTGTCGTATCCATCATCACATAACTTAAATACCCATATTCAGCATACTCTTTCTTGGGGGTTTTGAATAAGCCTCTTGCCTCAATAATTTCTGTTGGGATTTCCAAGTTTGGTAAGCGTGTTGGTTTGAGTGCTAGGGAGCTTTTCCAGGATGCTTTTAGGGAGTGTATGGATTCAGCTCCAAAAGTTTCTCCAGATATGATTAGGGCTTTGTTTGTTGGTCAGATGAGTGGGATGTTTGAGCATCAGGAGCATAATGCACCAATATATTTGGAGTGGTGTGGTTTAAGTGGTGTGGTTGATGGTGTTAGGGTTGAGGCTGCCTGTGCTTCTTCTGGTGTGGCTTTGAGGCTTGGCGTCACTGCGATAGCTTCAGGCTTATATGATTTCGTCTTGGTGGGTGGTGTTGAGAAGATGACTCACCTCGACACAACCACAGTAACTGATATTTTGGCTACAGCTTCAGACAGTTTCCTCGAACAGATTAATGGTTTAACATTCCCATCCCTTTACGCTTTGATGGCTACTGCCCACATGAATAGGTATGGGACGACTGAGGAGCAGATGGCTTTGGTGGCTGTTAAGAATCATTCCAACGCCAACTTAAATCCTAAGGCTCACATGTATGGTGTTGAGGTGGATTTGAAGAAGGCTTTGAGTAGTAGGGTTATTGCTTGGCCCCTGAAACTCTATGATTGCTCATTGATATCTGATGGTGCAGCATGCTTAATACTCACTAAACCTGAATTGGCATATAAGTATTCTGATGATGTGGTTCACATTATAGGGTTTGGTCAGGGGCATGATTCCATAGGCCTTTATGCTAGGGATAGTTTGACCAGTTTAAATGCCACAAAGATTGCTGCTAGGAAGGCTTATGATATGGCTGAGGTTAAACCCAGCGATATAGATGTAGCTGAAGTTCACGATTGCTTCACCATAGCCGAAATAATTGCATATGAGGATCTTGGATTCTGCAATCCTGGTGAGGGGGGTAAGCTTGTGGAGCGTGGTGAAACCTTTAGGGATGGGAGTATACCTGTCAATACCAGTGGGGGTTTGAAGGCTAAGGGGCATCCTGTGGGTGCTACTGGGGTGGCTCAAGCATGTGAAATATATTTGCAGTTGACTGGTAAGGCTGGTGCAAGGCAAGTTCAAGATGCGAATGTTGGGTTAACGCATAATGTTGGTGGTTCAGGGGCTACTGCAGTAGTCCACATATATGTGAGGGGGTGAATCCATTGAGTAGTGAATTCACTTATGAGAAGTTTAAAAGTTTTATTGCTCAGGGAAAGTTTATGACTGCCAAGTGTGGGAAATGCAACCGAATACTTTTACCGCCGAAGCCTGTCTGCCCATATTGCGGTTCCAGGGAAATCTCGTGGATTGAGATTCCAAGGGTTGGGAGGATTGTGAGTTACACTGAGATTCATGTTCCACCAAGAGGGTTTGAGAAGCTTGCCCCATACATTGTGGCTTTAGTGGAGTTTGAGGGTGGGGTTAAGCTTCCAGGGGTAGTTAAGGATGCTAAGATTAGTGATTTAAAAATTGGGTTAAATGTTCTTCTGGATTTCTCAAGTGATTCCCCATCGGGATATTTTTTCACAATTACTCCTGCTCTTGGGGCGGCTTAGGAATCTTCTGGGCAACTTTAATTAGTATTTTAGGTTGATCTGATGGTTTAACGTATATTGCGAAGTCTGGGCAGTATATTTCGCAGAATCTGCATCCAATGCAGTCTCCAATTCTCGCTGGGTAGGCGTAATAGTATCCCCTCTCATTTACCTCCTTTGAGAATTCGAGAACCTTCTTTGGACACATGGATATGCATATGCCGCACCCCTTACATCTATCCCTTAGCACAACGATTTTGAAGTTTCTCCCACTCACAGCTTCTCCCCCACAAAATGCCACATAATAGTGTCGATATTCTATGTAAAAGCGTTTTGCCTCTCCTAATTATGTGTTGGTCTTGGTTTTATTTTGAATTGGCAGTATGGGTCTCCTCTGGATATGCATTTCTCCTCATATGCAACCACATCCATCCCGATTAACTCTGAAAACCATCCTTCAATCATCCCCTTTATGAAATATGAGCCTGAGGGTCTTTTCAACTCCTCCAGTATTTCGCATTCTATGCAATAATATATCTTCACTGTGAACTCACATGTCTCCATGTCTATGCTTTCTACCTTCATTATTCCGAAGCCACTCATCATGAATCTCGCCTCAAACAATTTTATCAGTTTTTCAAGGTTTTTCCCCACTATTCTCTCATGGTCTTTGAAGGCTGCTTTCCCAATCTCGTTTCCAATAATGTTTAGTATCATTTCAGCTCCAATTCTACTTAGCCCGCTTATGAGTCCCCTTAAGCTATGGTACATGAGGATTATTGCTCTTGACCCCATGGCTGTTGTTGGGAAGGAGTATGGATCTATGGCAACCCCCTCCACTGGGCTCGTATACATTTTTACTTTACCTTCCAGCTCTGTGAGCGCCTCCCCTATTTTGCTGACTAGTTCATTCAATTTTGATTCTTCAAGGTTTGTGGAATCTATGAATATTGTTATGCAAACATATCCTTCCGTGGGGCTTGCTGATGTAAACATCCCTAGAATAATTACGTTTCTGGAGGATATTTGCTCTAAGATTTTTGATAGTACTCCAGGTTTTTCTATGGCTTTTGGGTTTAGCGTTATGTGTACTGTTGTTATCCTCTTAAATCTGTATAATGGTATAGTCATTAGTTCTCTTGGAACTGTCTCCATAATTACCACAATAACCTATTCCTAAATTGGGAATATACATATAATAATTTTATGTTTTAGTGTTTCTCGAGTTTTTTGTGTAGTCTTTCTATTCTGTTTATGGCTTCATTGATTTTCTCTATTGGTGCTACTAGGGCTATTCTTATGTGTCCTTCCCCCATTTCTCCGAAGGTGGATCCTGCCACTACTCTAACCCTTTCTTCTTCGAATAGTTTTTGTGTGTATTCTGTGGATTTCATTCCTGTTTCTGTTATGTCTGGGAATAGGTAGAAGGTTGCTTCTGGGTGTACGCATTTAATGTTTGGGATTTCATTTAGTCTTTTCACGGAGTATTCTATTCTCTTCTCGTATTCCCTTCTCATTTCTTTGTGGAAGCTCCATCCCTCCCTCAGCATTTTTGCTGCTGCTATTTGTAGTGGGACTGGTGTTGGCGATATTCCTATGGGTACTCTCCATATTAGTTCTGCCAGTTCCTTTGGGGCTATTATGTATCCTACTCTGAGTCCTGTCCATGCGAAGGTTTTTGATAAGCTCATGGCTATTATGGTCCTCTCCTCAGCTTCCTTTATGGTTGCTATGGCTGTATGCTTCTTCCCCCTCCACGTGTATTCATTGTATATTTCGTCTGATAGTATTAGGAAGTCTTTTTCCGTTGCTATTCTGGCTATTTCTTTGAGTTCTTCCATGGTGTATATGCAGCCTGTGGGGTTGTCTGGGTTGCATATTATCATTAGCTTCGTTTTCTCTGTTGCCGCCTTCTCTATGTTTTCTATGTCTGGTCTGAAGTATCCATCTTCGGTTTTCCTCATTTTTGCCCTCACAATTTTTCCGCCGAAGTATTTTATTGGGTTTATGTATCCTTGGTATGCTGGGTCTGGTATTATTACTTCGTCTCCAGGGTTTATTGTGGCTGCCAGTGTTAGGAATAGTGCTGTTCCACCTCCTGATGTGGGTATTACTTGTGTTTCTGGATCTATTTTTACCCCATATTTTGAATAGTATTCTGCCACTGCCCTTTTGAATTCTGGGTGTCCTTGGAATTCGTAGTGTGTTGCTCCAGCTTCTATGGCTTCCTTTATCCATTCTGCTACTATTGGTGGTTGGTTGAAGTCTGGGTCTCCTGCACCTAGATTTATTATGTCTCCTGTTCTAGGTATTGGTGTTCTTGTGGCTGGTCTTTCAGCCAATTGTAGTAGTTCCTTCTTTGCATATTTTGATATGTCCATCACGTTTCACCATTTGTTTGGCTAATTGGTTTTCTAATTGTGGAAACATTTAATGGTTTCGATTGCAATTATTGTTTTGGGTGTTTTTGTTTGAGGGTTAGGGTTTTGGATTATCCTGGGGCTACTAAGGTTTATGATGGTGATTTGGCTAAGCTTTCAAGCACAGTTATCCCCAATATTGCCAATAGCTTTGAGTTGGAGACTGGTTTGCCTTGGATTGCTGATGTGGAGATTCATAAGGCTTTGGCTGTGGGTAGGAGTGTGGATGGGTTTAAGTTGATATACTCGTCTGGTTTCCATTATGGTTTTGATGGTGAGTTGGGTGTTTATGTTCCCACCATAGACTTGTATGCCCCTAAAATTTTAACTTATGATTTCAGGTGGCTTAAGGGTGTACTATACCATGAGTATCTAGTTTATCTTCATCAATGTTTTCATGGTTTGGATTGGAAGCCTAAGATCCTTTGGAATCCTGGGAAGAGGGGGGCTAAAATATATTATGATGTGTATTTGGATTTGGAGAGGGCTTTGGAGATGGCTTTAAGGTGTTTTAGGGGGGATGAAGCTTTAATGGGTTTTCTGGATGTGGAGGTGGATATATTCCTCTCAGTTCTTTCTGGAAGTGTTAAGCCTAGGGTTGTGGAGGGGTTTCCAGAGTTGGATGTTGGGGTGGGGGAGGATGTTTTAGATCCCTCTAAGCCTCCGGTGGCTTTGACCATTAGGCCTAGAATTCTACTTGATAGGATTTATACTGGTGAGGATTTGCCTGACTTGAAGGAGAAGCTTTCCAGTCGTGGGGTTTTATTGGAGAAGTATCTTATTTTGAGTGGAATGTTTAGGGAGAAGGCTTTCTAGATTGAGTTTAGAAGCCTATAAATATTGTTTACCCACATATTTTTTGTGGGGCGTATCCCTTATGGTTTTGGATCCTCTCGATGTTCTCCGTAGGCTTGTGGCTGTTAATACTGTTAATAGTCCTGAGCAGGGGTTGAAGTGTGGTGGGGAGGCTGCTGACCTTATCCTTGAAATGTTTTCCAGTGTTGGTGTTAAGGGTGAGGTTTTGGAGTGTAATGGTTTTTATAGTGTTTTTGGTGTTTTGGGTGGGGGTAGGCCTGTCACCATGTTTCTCGCCCACTTCGATACTGTTCCAGTTAATCCTTCTGAGTGGAAGTTTAACCCCTTTGAGTTGACTGTTGTGGGTAATAGGGGGTATGGTAGGGGTTCTGTGGATGATAAGGGGAATGTGGCTGCAATTATGTGTGCTGTGGAGCGTCTTGTGAAGCGTGGTTTTAAGGGGACTTTGATTTATGCTTTTACTGGTGATGAGGAGATTGGTGGTGTTAATGGTGCTAGGGCTGTTAGGGATAGGCTTTTGGAGTTGGGTTTGAAGCCTGATTACCTTGTTAATGGTGATGGTCATGGGATGCAGGTTATTGTGCGTAGGAGGTGTGGTTTTAGTGTTAGGGTTAGTGTTCCCGCTGTTAGGAGGGTTGTTAGGGGTGTTAGGTTTACTAGGAGGTTTAATGTTGAAACTCCTGTTTATGAGACTAGGCATGCAGCCTATTTTATGCCTGGCGTTGATTTGCATCCATTGATTGCCGCATCATATTATCTTAGGTTGAATCCAGATCTACATGTGGCTGGTTTGAGGGGGGATTTCTCTAAGAGTAATGTTTTGCCTGGTTTTGTGGAGCTTGATCTTGTTAGTTTGGATGAGCATGGTGAGCTTTTGGAGGTGGATGATTCCCTATCCAATCTTTTGAGGTCCATTGTCCCCTTGGTTAGGGCTCCACTTAAACCTGAACTTTACAGTGATTTCGGCGTTTCCATAACCCCGAATTATTATAGGTTTTCTGATGGTGTTCACAGTTTGGTTTTTGATGTTAGGGCTATGTCTGGGGATGCTGGTTTCCTTGAGCCTCTTAGGGGTGTTTTGGCTAGGAATCTCCCTGGTGGTGGTGTGGAGTTTAGGGGTGGTGCAGGCTACTTGTATACTGATGAGGGTGAGGATATTGTGAGGTTTGCATTGGAGGTTTTGGGTGGTCTTGGGGTTGGGGGTTTGGCTGTGGAGGCTTGTGGTGCTTCTGATTCAAGGTTTTATGCTCCCATTGGGGTTAAGTGTATTGATTTTGGTCCTCGTGGTGGTGGGATTCATGGGCCAAACGAGTATGTGGAGATTGACTCCCTATATAAGACTGTGGATTTCTATGGGAATCTCTACCTGAAACTTTCACGTTCTATTTGAATATGGCTATTAGTGTGGGGGTTACATATACCTCTATTATTGCTGCTGGTATTAGGAGGGTTATGCTGATTATCATGGGTTTAATGGTTTCTTTAAATGCCTTGGTTATGGAGGCGTTTCCATGGGTGATTATGGAGGCAATTTTCCTGGCTGCTTCCACCCCTATTCTTAGTCCGCATGCCCCTGCAATGGTTACTGCTGGTAGCTCTATTACTCCGTGTGGGAGTATGGCTATCAGGGCCTTAACTGGGTTTCCAGTTAAAGCCATCACTATGCCTATTATGTAGCCGTTTAATGCTAGGCTTGCAATTGTGGGTATTGTGAGTAGTGTTCCTGATAGCCACATCACCATTACTGCCACTAGGTTTTTGGTGAATATTAGGGTTACTGTTTGTATGGTGTATGGCATGTATTGTTTGGCTAGCTCCCTTAGTGGCTCTATTAGTTGTTGTGCTTCCTGTGTGGGTGTTGTGGTTTCCAGTCCAGCTATTATTCCTAGGATTAGTGTGGTTGCTGAGGCTGCAATGTATGTTTTCAGTTTCACATTTTCATTATACTGCTACTCATGGATTTTAGTTTTTCGTATGCCTCTTTTGGGTTTTCAATGTTTTTGGTGGCTTCCTCCATTGGGCATGGTTTTAATCCACTTTTATCCATTATTGTTGGTGTCAAAGTTTCGTATTCCACTTTTACCCTCCACTTTTCCAGTGTTTTAAGTCCATTTAGGCTTATGGTTTCAGCGTAAACTTCATTTATCCCTGCATGTATTGCTAGTAGTGCTGCTGCTTTCCCAACTATTTTGTCTGCCATGGATGCTCCTCTAAGTTCTTCTTGGATTTCCTCTATGGCCTTCAGTAATCCTTTTACTCCGCTTTCCGTGGACATGTATATTATTTTCCCATTTTTCGCTATTGCCAGTTTCTGGTTTAGTTTTTCCAGTGTTTCCCTTGCTATTTGTAGGTTGCTTTTCATCCTTGTATCCCACTTAGCTTCAATATTACCTTTACTATTAGGTTTGTTGTGGCTTCTATGTCGCTTATGTGGGTTATGGCTGCTGGGCCGTGTATGTATCTGCATGGTACTGCTATGGCTCCGCTGGGTATTCCGCTTCTTGTTAGGTGTATGGCTGCTGCGTCTGTGCTTCCGCTTGGGATCCTCTTGAATTGGTATGGTATTTTTGCTTCTTCTGCTGTTTTCACTATGGTTTTTAGGATTTTTGGGTGTGTTATCATTCCTGCGTCTGCTATGGTTATTACTGGTCCCCCCTTGAGTTTTGCTGGGATTTGTGTGGGTTTTACTTCTGGTGTGTCTGCTGCGAAGGTTCCTTCTATGGCTATGGCGTAGTCTGGGTTTACAGTCCATGCTGCTGTTCTAGCCCCCCTTAACCCCACTTCTTCTTGTACTGTGGCTACTGCTGTTATGTTGGCTTCTGTTTCCATTAGCTTCTTCATGACTTCCACTAGTATTAGGCATCCTACCCTGTCGTCGAAGGCTTTCCCCATTATGTATCCTAGTCCGAGTTCCCTGTATTGTGTGTGGAATACTGCTGTGGCTCCCACATCTATCCCTCTTGCTTTTACTTCTTCTTGGCTTGTGGCTCCAATGTCTATGTACATTTCCTCTAGGGGTGGTATTTTGTCCCGCTTTTCTGGTGGTGTTATGTGTGGTGGTGTGCTTCCCACTATTCCTATGGCTTCTCCACCTTCCCCTCTAATTCTCATGGTTTGTCCGGGGATTATTGTGGGTACTACTCCCCCCATTGGGTGGAAGTTTAGGAACCCCTTTTCACTTATGTTGGTTATTATGAATCCCACTTCATCCATGTGTGCTGTTATCATTATTTTTGGTTTCCCAATTGCCCCCTGTTTTTCCGCTATTAGGTTTCCCATTACGTCTACTTGCACTTTCCCTACAATCCCCTTTAACTCTTCCTCCATTATCATTCTGACTTCTTCTTCGTGTCCGGGTGGGCCGTAGGCGTTGGATAGTTTTTCCAGTAGTTTTAGGTTTATCATGTTTTATGGTTATACTTTTATGGTTAGATAAGTTTTTCGGGGTTCACGTAAAAATAAAATGTTTGGTTTATTTGAGTATCTTTTCCGCTAGCTCCTTTAGCCTTCTTATTCTTTCCATTTCCCTTTCCAGTATGTCTAGGCCTTCTTCTGTTATTGTGTATATTCTTTTTGCTGGTCCAGTTTCCCCTGTTTCCCATTTGGATGTTACTAGTCCCATTCTCTCCATTCTTCTTAGGATCATGTATATCATGGGTTTGGGTATTTCCACTTCGTATTCTTTTGTGATTTTCTCGTGTATTTCGCTTCCGCTGGCATTCTTCTCTTTTAGTGTTTTGAGTATTAGTATGTGGGCTAATCCTCCTATTCTTCGATGGCGCCAGTATTCATGTCCCTCTTCTTCATGTTCGTGGTGGCAGCCTTCATGCCCCTCTTCTTCTTCATGTCTGTGGCACATTTTATTTCACCGTATATATGTATAGTTGTAACCTATATATATTTTTTTATCTATGTACATTTTTTAGAAGTGTCTGAATATTCTTTCCCCTGTGAATATCATGGTTATCCCGTTTCTGTTGCATTCCCTTATTATTTCTTGGTCGTGTATGCTTCCCCCTGGCTGTATTATGGCTGTTATTCCTGCTTCTGCTAGTGGTGGTATGTTGTCTGGGAGCATGAATCCATCTGAGGCTAGTACGCTTCCCCTTGTTTCATGATGGTTTCTTTTGGCTTTTTGTATGGCTATTTCTATGGCGCTTATTCTGTCTTGTTGTCCGCAGGCTACTGCTATTGTCTTGTTTCCTCTCCATAGTACTACTCCGTTGCTGCTTTTCTCTGCGCATATCCACCATGCATGTAGCATCCATTCTTCCTCCCATTCTTCTGGTTTCCTCTCTGTGACTACCCCTGTGTTTTCCCCTTCATTTAGCCTTCTAAGGGCCTGGAGGCTTGTTATTTTTGTGTGGAAGTGTTCTTCTAGTATTATTGTGTCTCCCAGTATTCTTATGTTTATTGGTGTGTGGTATTCTGTTTTTGGGTTTTGTGGGTTTGGTTTTGGTGCTTCTATTATTCTCAGCGTCCTTTTTTGTGATAGTATTTTTATGGCTTCCTCACTGTATTTTGGTGCGAATATGCATTCAATGTATTTTTCTCCGCTCACTATTTCTTTTGCTGCTTCCACGTCTATTTCGTGGTTTGTGGCCATGGTGCATCCGTATGCTGCTCTCTGGTCTATGGTCCATGCTTCCCTTATGGTTTGGGCTGTGGTTTCCCCTATGGCTGCCCCCACTGGGTTTAGGTGTTTTATTATTGATGTTGCCTTAATGTTTTGGAAGTATGCTGTTATTCTCATGGCGTTGTATCCGTCGCATAGGTTGTTGGCTGATATTCCCCCCTTGGCATTCTTTATTACCCTCATTTTGCTTAGTCCCCATCCCCCCTCTGTTGGTGTGTAGAGGGCTGCTGGTTGGTGTGGGTTTAATCCATACCTCAATTTCAATTCTGGATTCTCTAGGTCTATTCTCTTGTATGTGTATTCCCTTCCATCTATGATTATCTTTAGTTCTCTTGGTAGTGTTTGGGTTTCTGTGGGTGTTTGATACATCATTCTTAGGGGTTTCAGGTTTTTGCCCATTTCATCTTCTCCTCCAATCTTTCTAGTGTTTCATTTTCGTATTGGCTTGTTTTTTGGAATGCTTGTATGGCTAGTTTTATTGCTGTTTCCCTGGTTATCCATCCATGCTCCATGATCTCTTTTGCCGCTTCACTATACTGTTTTGGGTTTGTTAATACTATTGTTTTCCCGTTTCTTAGTGCTGCTTTTGCTGCTGCTCTTGCCAGTGTTACTCCCCCTATGTCTATGTCTTCAATGTTTCCTGTGGGTGGGTAGAAGTTTACTATCACTATTACTATTGGTTTTGCCTTTATCTTCTCCATGTATTCCCTGTGTAGGGGGTTTTCTGGTTGTAGGAGTATTCCAGCATATATTTTTGGGTGTAGTGTTTTTATTAGTCCTTCTGGGGCTTCCGGTGTTTCCAGGTATTCTGATACTTCTATGGCTTTGTATCCTAGGTTTCTTATGTGTTTTGCTGTTCCACTTGTGGCTATTATTTCCAGTTTCAGTTTCCCTATGGCTTCCAATATTACTTCTAGGTTTTGTTTGTCGTGTACGGATATTATTGCCGCCTCTCCTTTATCCAATTCTGTATCCTTTAATTATTGTTTGGTTTTGTTTGGTTTTAAGGTTTTCCCTTCTTCATCTCTTTTTAGGGTTTCTTTCCCCATGATTTGTACGTATATTGTGGATGCGGCTATTATGGTTGCTGTGAAGTGGAATCCGTATTGTAGCCCCATGTTGTCGGCTATTATTCCTATGGCTATTGGTCCTATTATGAATCCTATGTCTCCGAATAGTCTGTATATTCCCATGGCTATTCCATGGGGGTATTCTATGCTGGCGTCTGAGGCCATGGCTATTGGTGCTTGTCCCCCTGCCCCTGTGGTTAATCCCAGTATTGTGCATGCTAATAGTATTGTGTTGTAGTCTTCTGTTATTGTGAAGTATAGTGTGGAGATTGTGGAGGCTGCTAGGCTTGCCACTATAACCTTCTTTCTCCCGTAGTGGTCTAGGGCGTATCCTGCTGGTATTGTTATTGCTAGGTTTGCTAGGTTGCTTAGGGTTATGGCGTATCCCACTTGGTCTGGTTGTAGGCCTAGTTGTTCTGCGTATAGTGGGATTAGTGTGTTTCTTAGTCCTGTTCTCGTTAGGAACATGGTTAGTGTGGCTATGCATGCTGCCATGTAGCTTTGGTTTTTTATGAGTTCCAATGCCATTTTCATGTTTAACTTGTCTTTGTTTCCATGTTTTCCTTCTTCCATGGTTTTTCCCGCTGTTTCCTCTATGAATAGGTATGATAGTGTGAAGCCTATGAGGGCCATGGCTGAGTATGCGTAGAATGGTGCTCTTATATCGTATATTTCTGCGAGTATTCCTCCTATGCTTGGACCCATGGTGCTTCCTAGGAGTGTGAAGGCTTGGAAGTATCCCATTATTCTCCCCCTTTCTTCTGGTTTTAGTATGTCTTGTAGCATGGTTTGCCTCATGGTCATCCACATGGCTGATCCGAATCCTTGTAGGAATCTGTATGCTAGGAGTTCCCATATGCTTCTTGCTGTGGCGCAGAGTAGTGCTGATACTGTTATTATTATTGTTCCTGCTAGTAGTACTCTCCTTCTTCCCCACATGTCCCCCATGGCTCCCACTGGTATGTCTGCTATTAGTCTTGCCACTGCATATATGGATATGGTTAGGGTGGCTAGGGTGTATGTGGTTTGGAATGTTTTTGCATATATGGGTAGTATTGGTGAGATTATGGATATTCCTGTCATTATGAAGAATGCTGGGATGTATATGGATAGTACGTCTCTGATTACGCTTCTACTCATCCCTCATCCCCTATGCTTTACCCCCGCTCCCTCCTTGATGTCTATTTTGGTTTTATATTTAAGTGCTTCCCTCAAAGGTTTCCCCACGTTTTATTCTCCATTTTGGATTCTTTTCCATCCCTTAATGGTTTTTTATGGTAAAATTTTTATGTTGATTATTCTCCATTATTGTTTTGTTGTGGGGGTTGGTTTCCGGTGTTGGATGAGGTTGATCTTGAAATTTTGAGGATTCTTCAGGGGGATTGTAGGGTTACTGTTAAGGAGGTGGCTAGGAGGCTTGGTAAGCCTGTGACCACTGTTTATTCTAGGTTGAAGAGGCTTGAGGGGGATGGTTATGTTAGGGGTTATAGGGCTATTTTGGATGCTGGTAGGCTTGGCTATTCCACCACTGCCTTTGTCTTCGTTTCATTCTCCTATGAGGCTGCTGGTAGGAGGCTTGATCAGAGGGAGGTGGCTAGGGTTATTGCAAGTTTCCCTGAGGTTCAGGAGGTTCATATTGTGACTGGGGATTGGGATATGCTTTTGAAGGTTAGGGTTAGGGGGGTTGAGGAGCTTGGTAGGTTTATTGTGGATAAGCTTAGGAGGGTTGAGGGTGTGGTGAAGACTTTGACTTCTGTTTCCCTTGATTGTGTTAAGGAGGATACCTCCATTCCAATTTAGGTTAACGTGTATAGTATTATTGTGAAGGTTATTGTGGCTATTACGCTTGGCACTAGTAGCTTGTAGGCTTTTGATAGTTTGCAGTTGAAGTATCTTGCTGTGTAGACGTAGCATAGGTGTATTGGTGAGGCTATGTATGCAGTGTAGCTTGAGATGTATATTGCGCTTATGGTTTTCGTGTCCAGCTTCTTTATGCCTCCAATTATTGGTAGTGAGAGGACTATTCCTGTTAGTGGGCTTCCCGTTAGTAGTCCTAGTAGTGCGGGGGCTATGTATTGTAGGGCTTCTGCTGGTATTCCTGTGGAGTTTATTGCCCGTGTTATTGATTGTGTGGCTCCTGTTATGTTGAAGGCTTGTTGTAGTAGCATGCTGCTGAAGCTTGCCAGTGTTATGCCTATGGTTCTCCTGCTCTTCACTGCCTCCATCATTTTCTTTGGTTTTACTTTTGCTGTTAATGTTATGGCTGCTACTCCCATGGCTACTCCAATTATCATTCCAGTGTCGCTGACCATGGTTTTTAGTGGTATGGCTATTGTTAGGGATAGGATTAGTGGTGTTGCTGCTTTCAGTGTTTCCCATGTTTTTATGTTTTCCTCCTTTGCTTCGCTGGTTTCCCTGTCTACTTTTTTCCCGTGTAGTGCTGTTATGTATCCTATGATTATCATGAATATTGTGGTTGGGATTTGCTGTATGGCTATTTCGGTTATGGATGCTCCTGTTAGGGCTGCTATGGCTATCATTACGTTGCTTATTGGGTATGTTAGGAATATTGTGTGTCTGAACCAGACGTTTGTGTAGACTGCTGTTTCAGTGTCTAGGTTTAGTGTGGGGGTTAGTGATTCTATTATTGGGGCTGACATTAGTGCTCCTCCAGCTATGGGGAGTAATCCTATTATTGCTGGTGTTATCATTGCGGCTAGTTTTGGGTTTTTTAGGGTTTTTGCCACTCCGATTCCAAGCTTCTTTATTTCTCCAGTGTTTCTGTATAGTTCTGCTAGGATGGCTATGAGCATGCTTGTTATGGTTAGTGTCCATGTGGCTTGGCTTCTTATGGTTTCCACTATTATTTCTGGGGTTTTCTGTGGGTTTGTGGCTGCTATTATTGCTGTGGCTGTTATTAGTGCTATTCCCACTTCTATTCCTCTCCATGCCATGATCATTATTGTTGCTAGTGCTGTTGCCACTGCTATTGTGGCTGTGTCCAAGGGTTTCACTCTCCATTGCCTGATTGCGTTTGGTTTCCCTTATGGTTTACTTGTTTCTCCTTTTAAGTGTTTCCATTGGTTATTCGTATCTTAGTGCTGTGGCTGGTGGGATTTTTGCTGCCATGTATGCTGGTAGTGCTCCTCCAATTATTCCTGTGGCTATTGTGAGTGTGGTTGTGGTGGTTATTAGTTGTGGGGTTATGGCTGGTTTTGCCTGTATGGTTATTGTGGTTGTTCCGCTGGTTATTTTTAGGCCTTGTCCTGCGAATAGGTGTGCTCCTATTACGCCTAGGGTTTCCCCTATTATTCCTCCTATTATGCTCATGGTTAGTGCCTCCATTAGTATTAGTGTGATTATTTGTGTGTTTGTGAATCCCACTGCCTTCATTACGCCTATTTCCCTTGTTCTCTCCATTACTGATGTTATCATGGTTGCAGCTATGCCCATGACTGCCACTGCCAGTGAGGCTGTGGATGTGGTGTAGTTTATGAGGTTTATGGCTTCTGTTATGCTTGTGGCTATGTTGGCTATGGCTGCGAAGCTGATTACTGATATTTTCCCTTGGTAGGTTTCCCTCATTTTTGTTGTGAATGGGGCTACGCTTTTTGAGTCTTTCATTAGCACTATTATTCCATTCCACTCGTTTTGGTTTAGTAGTTTTCTTCCTGCTTCTGTGTTTAGGAATATTGTTTGGTCTGGGCTGAATAGTAGTGCTCCCCCATACTCCTTTAGTATTCCTGTTATCTTCACGTTTATTCTTCTTGTTTGGGTTATTCTCCCCCCTTGTATTGCGCTTACTGTTATGGTTAATGTGTCGCCTATGTCATATTGTTTCTCCCCGTTTTCCGTGTATGCTATCTTGTATCCTATGAGGGCTTCTATTGTGCTTGTTGGGTTTGGTGTTTCTCCACTCATTATTTCTAGGCTTCCAATTGCCCTTAGTATTAGGTCTATTTTTGTTGCGTATATGTATATTCTTGTTTCGCTTCCCCCTATCTTCATGGTTCCCTGCATGGTGTAGAATGGTTCTGCTTCTGCTACTCCCTCCATGCTTCTTATTTGGTTTAGGTCGTCTTGTGTTAGTTTGTAGTTTGATTCTGGGTATATTATTATGGTGTTTTGGCCCATGCTTGAAATTTGGTTTACTATGTAGTCTGAGTATCCCTTCACTACGCTTCCCATCATTATCATTATCATTGGCCCAATTATTATTCCAATTATTGTTAGTGTTGATCTAATCTTCCTTTCGTTTATGGCTTTCACTGCCATTTTCATTGCGTCCACTATTATTGTCCATTTCACTCCTTCCACTCCTCCTTTATTTTCCTCGTGTATGCCTTGTACATCTTGTATATCATGGTTGCAGCTATTGTTAGGAATATGGTTGTGGCTGCAGTTATTGTTATTGTTGTCCATGGTGTTTGTGTGGGTTGCTGTTGTTGTGGTGGTGTTGCTTCTTGTATTCTGGTTATTGTGGCGTTGACTTTTATTGTCTCCTTCTCGTTGAATGCGTTTTGGTATGTTATTTCTATTGTTGCTTTATTGCTGCCTGTGGATGATGCTTCTATTTTGAATGCTGCCTCCCCTCCTGGCTCTATGTCTCCAATATATGTTTCGCTTTGCATGTATTGTGCTTTCACCCTGTATGCTGTGGCTGAGCCATAGTTTATTATTGTCCCAGTTATCCTCACAATCCCCCCGGATTCTTCGGCCTTTAAATCCTTTATTGTTAGGTCTATGTATGGTTGTATGGCTATGGCTGTTAGGTGTTGGTATGTGTGCTCGTTTCCTGTGGGGTCTTTGTAGGTTATCTTCATGGTCATTGTGGTTACGCCGTAGTTTATTGTGGTTGTGGCTCCTAGGGCTGTTTGTGTGGCTTGTGGGTTGTATGTGAATTTCACTGGAATCTTTATTTGCTTGTTTGGTTCGAGTTTTTCAATGTATATTTTTGATGGTGAGGCTATTAGTATTGGGTTGGTTTGTGTGGGTGTCATGTCTATGTATACGTTGTATGCTGGTGCTGTTCCATTGCATGTTACTGTTAGGTTTAGTGTTGTCTGTCTCCCCTGTATTAGTCTCCCCTCAACTTCCACGTTTATGTTTCTTGTGCCTCCGAGGACTGGTATTTCTATGGTTTTGTTTATGCTTCTCCTTGTCCCCCAGCTGTCTATGTATGTTATTGTCGTGTTGGCCTTGTAGGTTCCAGTTTTATTTACTTGCACGTTTATTTTTGCTTGGAATGTTATTGTGTCTCCTCTGGTGTAGGTTTGTTGTGGTGTTGCTTGTTGTGTTTGCTGCATTATTTTCGCTATTTCTTGTGGTGTGAGTGTTTCTAATGCTATTCTTTGTTGTGGTTGTGTGGGTGTGGCTATTACTGTTCTGCTTTTGTTGTCTTTTGAGTCTGTGAATCCCTTTGGCAATTGTATTATCATTGTTGGCCCCTTCAGTTGGTCTATGGTGTTTACCCGTATGGTGATTTTTAGTGTTGCCCCATAGGTTCCTGGTTGGCATGATCCTTCAGGCCATTCTACGCTTATTACTTCTATGGCTTCCCTGTCGCTCATGACTTGTAATTCTATTTCATGTGTCTCAATTACCCTTGTTCCCGGCCCACCTGTGTCCATTATGTAGTCTGCTTCCAGCTTCGCTTTGTATTTTCCTGGTTGTATGTTTGCTATGCTTGTTCTAAGGTTTGCTGTGGTTGATGTGTAGGGTTGTATTGGCCCATTTATGTATGTTTCTGCTTCTCTAATTCCGTTGGGTGGTTTGAGTTTTAGGTGTATTCCCCTTATGTTGTATGGGTTGTTGTTGGTTATTGTGATTTGTAGTGTGGCGTTTTCGGTGTTTGGGTATACGTTTATGTTGTTTTGCCATTGCACCGTTATTACGCTTATTCCTCCGCCTCTAGGTTTTTCCTCGATGTTTATTGTTATCTGGTTTGTGGATGTGGTTTTCGTCATGGTTCCTCCACTCATGTCTAGCCAGTATGTGGCTTTCACGTTTACAGTTATGGTTTGGGGTGCTTCTGGTTTTATGTTGTAGTATAGTGTGGCTGTGAATGTTCCTCCTGTGGTTATTCTCCCCTGGTATGTGTCTATTGGTTTTATTGGGTTTAGCCATGGTGAGTCTGCTTCCACAATTATTCCCTGTGCATCTCTTTCCCAAACATTCATCATTGTGATTTGTAGTGCGCTGTACATTGATTGTTGGTATGTGGGTGTGGGTTGGGTTGTGCCCCATTGTAGTGTTATGGGTTTTATTGCTTGCTTCATCTCCAATGTTGCCTCCTCCACTTTTAGGGTTAATGTTGTTGTGGCGTTTTCATTGTATGTTACTCCATCCCTGGTTTGCATGGTGGCGTTTATGGTGAGTTGGGCTTGGTATGTTCCTGGCTGTGTTTGGCTTGATATGTCTATTCCATTGAATGTTATTGTGGATGTTTCCCCTATGGGTGTGTTGGGCATGTTTGTTGAGGCTTCTTTTGGGGTTATTTGTGGTGTTGGGAGCTGTATTTTTGCTGTGCCCCCCGTTATGGTTGCCTCCCCATTATTCCTCAATGTCACCTGTATGTTGGTGTTTAGTGTGTCTGGGTGGTTTGATGGTGTCAATTTCGCCTCTAAAACTGCTATTACGAGTTTTGGGTATGGGTTTACTGTTAATGTTACATTGTATTCCTCCTCTTTTGGCTGTCCATTCTCCCTGTAGTTTACGGTTATCTTTGCCGTGTAGTTTCCAGGGTTCACATTTCTATCCACGTCTAGTCTCCATTCGAAGTATATGGTTTCTCCTGGCTGTGTGATGGTGGCTGTGGTTCCGTTGGCTGTTTTTGCTGGTGTTGTGTATCCGTATCCGTAGCTTGGGTTTACTCCGTTTGGTGGTGTTATCTTTGCTGTGCATGATTGTATTGCTGTGTTTCCAACATGTTTTGCTTCCACTCTTAGCGCCGTGTTTTGGCTTCCTGGGTATACTGGTGTTCCCGCTGTGCTTCTCCAGTTTACTGCTGTTATGTTTAGTGTGTTGGTTTGTGCTTCCACATGGGTGTTTATCATCATGATGATTATTAGTGTTATGATTATTGGTGTGGTGAGCTTCACTGTTTTCTTCATTTTGTTTTCGCCTCTCATGGGTTGAGGCTTCCTTATCATCCAAGTATTCGCATGTGTATATATGTGTTTCTTCACATTGCCAGTATGCTTTTCTCTGGTTCTGGTTTTCTTGTTTCCGCTATTTTTCCGTCTCTTATGAGGTATATTTTTTGTGTGGCGTTGGCTACTTCGATGTTGTGTGTAACCATTATTATTGTTTGCCCCTCCCCCCTGTTCAGTTTAACCAGTGTCTCCACAACTTTTCTTGCTGAGTTTGTGTCTAGGTTTCCTGTGGGTTCGTCTGCCAGTATTATTTTTGGGTTTGCGGCTAGTGCTCTTGCTATGGCTACTCTTTGTTGTTCTCCTCCTGATAGTTGGTTTGGATGCTTCTTTAGCCATTCAAGGCTTCCTCCTGCTTTTAGTAGTGCTTCTTTGGCTATTTTTCGTCTTTCTTCTATGGGTGTTCCTCTTGGTATTAGTGGTAGGGTTATGTTTTCCTCTACTGTTAACCTGTTTATTAGGTTGAATTGTTGGAATATGAATCCTATTGTCTTGTTCCTCAGTTGTGCGAGTTCCTTTTCTGTGAGTTGGCTTACCCGTTTCCCTTCGATGTGGATTTCCCCTTTTGTGGGTTTGTCTAGTAGGCCTATCATGTTTAGTAGTGTTGTTTTCCCTGATCCTGAGGGGCCCATTATTGCTATGAATTCTCCTCCCCAGACTTCTAGGTTTACTCCTCTTAGCGCCCAGTATTCTCCTGCGGCTGTCCTGTATGCTTTATGTACGTCTACGAGTTTTATTGTTGGTTGCAATTTATTCTCCAGTGTATATTGGCTTTCTCTTTTCTATAAATGCTTTTAGTCCTTCCCTTGCATCCCTCGTTTCCATGAGTTTTTTGAAGGATTCCCTCTCCATCCCTAATCCTTCTTCCAGGCTTCTCCATGCTGCTTCCCTTATAAGCCTTTTGGCGTTTGCCAGTGCTTTTGGCGGATTTCCAATTATTGTTTTCGCTATGCCCATGACTGTTTCCTCAAGTTTCTCGGCCTCCACTGCCATGTTTATTAATCCGATTTTTTCGGCTTCCTCTCCGCTTAGTGTTTTCCCTGTTAATATTAGTTCCAGTGCCCTTTTCCATCCAACGATTTTTGGTAGGGTTTGTGTTCCTGTCCAGCCTGGGTGTATGCCTAGGGTTATTTCTGGGAGGGCTAGTCTTGCCTGTTTTTCGGTTATGGTTATGTCGCATGCTAGTGCGAGTTCTAGTCCTCCGCCCAGTGCGTATCCATGTACCTTTGCAATGTATATTTTCCCTCCAAATATTATTTTGCTGAGTGTTGTTTGGCCTAGTTTTATGTATTCCCATGCTTCTTCTGGGGAGGTTTTTGCGAGGGTTTTCACGTCTGCTCCTGCTGAGAAGGCTTTTCCCTCCCCCTCCACGATTACTGTGATAACCTCCCTATCCCCCTCTATGGCTGTTATTGTGTCCTGTAGGTCTTTTAGGGTTTCTGGTGTGAGTATGTTTAGTGGTGGATTCGCTATTTTTATCCTCCTTATTTTTGGTTCCCCTTCAATGGCTTCTATTCTAGCCTTACTACTTGGCATAGTTGTAGAATCCCCTCCCACTCTTCCTCCCCAATAGTCCTGCTCTCACCATTCTCCTTATCAATGGGCATACCCTATATTTTGGGTCTCCAGTTTCCTTGTATAGTGTTTCCATGATGGCTTGGACTACGTCCAGTCCTATTAGGTCTGCGAGGGCTAGTGGGCCTATGGGGTGGTTTAAGCCTAGCTTGCATGCCGTGTCAATGTCTTCTGACTTGGCTACTCCCTCCATGACCATTTGTGCCGCCTCATTTATGAATGGTATTATTAGCCTGTTCACTATGAAGCCTGGTGTATCCTTAACTTTTACTGGAACTTTCCCCAAGCTCTCCACAAATTTCAGTGCGGTTTCAAGGGTTTCGGGGCTTGTCCATTCCCCTAAAACTACTTCGACAAGTTTCATGATTGGTGCTGGGTTGAAGAAGTGTAGTCCAATCACTTTTCCAGGCCTCTTGGTGTATGAGGCTAGTAGGGTTATGCTTATGCTGCTGGTGTTTGAGGCTAGTATGCATTCAGCTTTACAGTGTTTGTCGAGTTCTTGGAATACTTGCCTCTTAACCTCTGCATCTTCGAACACAGCTTCAACAACTAGGTCTATGTCTCCATGGGCAAGTTCCTCTAGGCTGCTGCAGGGTTTAACCCGTTTGAGCACTGCTTCAGCTTCCCCCTGGGTTTTCGCCCCCTTCTCCACTGCCTTCTCCATCATCCTTTTAATGGTGTTCAATGCGTCTGAGACTGCTTGGGGATTAGCATCATATATCAATGTTTCGTAGCCTGCTTCGGCTGTGGTTTGGGCTATTCCTCTCCCCATGGTTCCAGCGCCCACAATTCCTATGCGTTTTATTTCCAAGCCAATTCACCACTTGAGGGTGTGTTTTTCGCCTTGTTTGGGGGCTGTGAACTCCGTGTTTGGTAGTCCTTCGGCCAGAAGCCTTTTAAGTTCCTCCACTTCTGCGTTGGAGCCGTGTACGGCTATTACGTGTTTGGGTTTTAAGTCTAAGGCCATTTTGTAGGCGTCTTTTGGGGAGGCTGTGGGTGATGGTGTTCCGCAGGGGAGTATGGCTAGATCCACTGGGCTTAATTCGGCTAGATTCACGTATCCGGAGTCTCCTCCATGGAATATCCTAATCCCAGAGGCTTCAGCCAGGTATAGTGTTATTGGCCCAACATGTCTCCCCTTGACGCCAGTTACCCTTACACCATCAACCTCCAATGTTTTACCGTGCTCTGCTGGATATAGCCTCTCGGCTTCCACTATGCCTTTAAGCTTGCCGGTCATGGCTGGCTCGATTATGATTTTGCAGTCCAGCTTTTTGGCCAGTGTTTTCAAGGTTTCTGCGTTGTAGTGGTCGTGGTGGTCGTGTGTGTATAGGATTATTAGGGGTTTGCATTTTGTGAGGGGTTCCATGGTTTGGGGGTCAATCATGTTGGCTGGGTCGAATAATAGTCCAACATCTCCAATTTTTATTGTGATTCCGGAGTAGCCTAGGTATTGTGTGTGGATTTCCTTTGTGTTTTTCATGTTTACTATTTTGTTGTTGGTGGCTTTTAACTTTAACGGGTTTTTATGTATTGGTTTATTTTGTTTATGAGGTTTTGGTATTCTTGTAGGAATGTTTTCCCCTTTTCTGTGAGTTTTAGTCCTGTGTTGTCCCATGTTATTAGGTCTAGGTATGATAGTTCTTGTAGTCTTTCTTTTAGTCTTTTTGTGTTTAGGTTTGATTTGTAGAGGACGTGTGTTATTTTTGCGCGTTTTGTTGGGCTTGTGCTGCTTAGTTGCTGTATTGCTTCTAGGATGTTTAGGTATATTGTTATTCTGTCTCTGCGTTTCAGGAATTTTGTTGTTCTGTCCTCCATCATCATTTTGTTTCCCCCAGAGGTGTTTTCGGCTTTGGGGGTGATTCCATATTGCAGTTTATTGGAGTTTCAACATTAATCTTTTCCATTCTTTTGCAGTTTTCATATTATTGGTGTTAGTTTTGTTATTGTGTTTGTGAATATTTCTGCTGTTGCCCATGATATTCCCCCCACTGTTAGGAGTATGGATGTGTTGAGGGTGATTCTCCATTTGTATCCTCCTCTAACTATGGTCATGGCTGCAGCGTTTATTGTGGAGATGATGTATGTGAAGATCATGTTTGCTATGGTTATGGTTTGTGTGGGGATTGTGTTTATGGGTATGTATTGTATTGGTAGGGTGGGTATTATGGATGTGAATTGTGTGAGTGTGTTGGTTACTGCTATTAGTAGGATTATGGTTATTGGGTGCATCATCATTATTATTGTGTCCATGGTTTTCGCTGTGGTTAATCGTCTCTTCCTCATTTCCAGTATTTTTATTGTTGTGTCTGCTATGGTTTTGCTTGTCTGTATTGGTGGTGCTCCTACTCTTATGCTGTCCACTAGCATTTGGTTCATTATTCTTATGGTGTGGCTTCCCGTTTCTTCTGCCATGAGTTTGAAGGATTTTTCTATGTCTAATCCAAGGTTTATCCAGCTTATGGCGTGTTGTATCCCATTTTTTAGTGGTCCTAGGTGTATGTTTTTTGTGTATTCTAGGGCTGCTTTTGGGTTTAGTGTTGTGGCTAGGTTTTCTCCTAGGGTTTTTATTAGTGTGGGGTAGTATTCGTCTATTGTTTGCACTCTTTTCTCTAGGTTTCTCGTTAGGATTCCCAGTGGTAGGAGGGTTAGGCCGCTGGAGGTTATGGCTATTGGTGGTATGTGTGTGGCTGTGTATGTGGTTATGGCTATGGTTATGGATGCGGGTATTGTGATGGCTGCCGCGATTTTTATTGTTTTGTGGGTTGGGTGGTCTTTTTCAAGGTACATCATTATGTCTTTTGGTGCTGTGCTCCATAGGGCTATTGTTAGTGTGGCTGTGGAGGCTGCTGCGGCTATGTATGCTAGGGTTATGGTGTTTGGGTTTATGGTGAATAGGCTCATGGCTATCACTATGATTATTATGACTGCTGCTATGCTTTGGAATGTTCCGTATACTCCGCTTAGCATTCTTAGGGTTTCTAGGCTTCTCCCCTGTTGTCCCATGTATTCCTCCATTATGGTGGCGTGTTCCAGTTCTAGGTAGTCTTTTGGTTTTGTTGTGGAGAGGGCTTCAGCCATTCTTGTGAGTATGTCTTTTAGTGGTGGTTTTACTGTTTTTGCCGCTTGGGCTATGGCTTTTGTTAGTCCTAGGCTCATGTTTATGGCGAGGTTTATTATGTTTTTGAAGGTTTCCCTGTATTCCCTGTATTCCTCTTTTTTGGCTATGCTTTCTATTATTTCTCTTGGTTCTGTTAGTCCTAGGGATAGTGTGTACATGTGGGTTATGGCTAGGACTAGTTTTATGTTTAGTTGTCCTGGCCCCGCTGTTTTCCTTGTTAGTAGGATTATGGTTGTGGAGGCTGTTATGGTGGCTGTGGCTATTGCGGCTGTGTAGTTGGCTTGTAGGGTTAGTAGTATGGTTAGGGTTAGGGTGATTGTTGTGGTGGCTGTGAGGGTTAGTGTTAGTTTGTCCATGGTTTTTCTCCTCTCATTATTTTTTGGTGTACTGTTTCTATGCTTGTTCTCGCTGTTTCAATCATTGTTCTCCATAGGTCTAGGTATCCTGGCGCGTTTTTCATGTGCCATTCTATTATTTCTGCTCTCATCTTCATTTCCCTGTATAGTTGGTCTAGTTTGTCTCTTCCCCATCCCCTGTAGGGGAGTACTTTTGTTTCTAGTAGCATGCTCATTCCAGTGTAGTCTAGTTTGTCTCTGTCTGGGTCGTATATGAAGGTGGGTAGGTATAGTAGGTTTCCCGTGTTTGGGTTGTATCCCAGTATCTCGTTTACTGTTGTGACTCTCCTTATGAATTTCCCTCCCCTCTCTATTCTTGATTGGAATATGGTTATGTTTAGTCCGTCTAGCTGTGTTTTTGGGACGTTTATTGGGTCTGAGGTTAGTCTTTGGAATAGTTGTGTTAGTGTTCCTGCGTGGAAGGTGGCTATTACTGGGTGTCCCGTGTTTATGGCTTGGAAGGCTATTCTCCCCTCTTCCCCTCTTATTTCGCCTATTATTATGTAGTCTGGTCTTTGTCTTAGGGCTGCTTTTACTAGGTCGAACATGGTTACTGGGCTTCCCGTGTGTAGTCTTGTGACTTCTCTAACCCAGTTTTTGTGTGGTAGCCTCACTTCTGGGGTTTCCTCTATGCTTACTATTTTGCTGTAGTATGGTATGAAGGGGAGGAGGGCTGTTAGTGTTGTGGTTTTCCCTGAGGCTGTTTCTCCGCATATCATTATTGATACCCCTATTTCCATGAGCATCCACATGTATGCCGCCATTTCGGGTGTTAGTGTGCCGTATCGGCATAGTTGGGCTATGGAGAGTGGTTCTTTTGCGAATTTTCTTATGGTGAAGTTGCTTCCCTGTAGGCTTATGTCTTCTCCGAATACTATGTTTAGTCTGCTTCCGTCTGGTAGGTGTATGTCTAGGATTGGGTTTGCGTGGCTTATTATTTTCCCATGTCTTTCCGCCATGCTTCTTAGTACCCTGTCTATTTCTCTTCTGTCTACGTTTATGTTGGATTCTAGGTATCCGTATGCTCTGTGGTATACGAATATGTTTCCTGCTCCTGGTATGCTTATGTCTTCGAGCATTTCGTCTAGTAGGAATGGGTCTAGGAATCCGTATCCCAGTTTCTCTCTTAGCATGTGGTATATGATGTTTTGTTCCTGTTCCCCCTTCACCTTTATTTTCGCTTTTCTTATGGCTTTTGGTGTTAGTCTTCTTATGGTTTCCTCCTTGTTTTCCATGGTTACTTCTATGTTTTCTTCCATTACTATTTTTGCGAGGGCTTCCTCCACTTTCTCCATGATTTCCTGTGGGGGTTTCTCTGGCTCTATTATTATGTATCTTCTCTCTAGTGGTTTTATGTGTATGAATATTTTGTTGGGGAGTGGGTATATTGTTTCTTCTGTGGTTTGTTTTGTTGGTTCTGGTTTGGGTTGGTATGTGGGTTTCTGTTTTAGGGTTTTTAGGTATATTTGTAGGTGTGGGTTGAGTTTTTCCGCTTCTTCCAGTGTTTGTGGGGGTGTTTCTGTTTCGGGGGGTTTCCCTGTTTTTGGTGTTTCTGTTTTTCTGGGTTTTAGTTTTCCCAGTATATTCATATGGTGACCTCTCCTATGGGGAGTACTCTTAGTCCTAGGGTTGGGTTTATTTCTAGGTTTATTATGGGTGTTCTTTCTCCGCTGCTCCCCCAGAGTTTCACTATTTTTAGTGTTTTTATTTGTATTCCTCCTATGGTTTTGTTTTCCAGTGTGAGGTATACTTCGCTGGAGGCTTTTACTACTCTGGCTACTTCTGGGTCTATGAAGTTTGGGTGGAAGGTGAGTATTACTGTTTTCCCCTTTGTGATTAGGTTTCTTGTTCTTGTGATGAAGGTGAGTATTTGGGTGTTTTCCACGTTTAGGGATAGGCTGCTTAGGTCGTCTATGAGTATGCATTTTATTTTTGAGTTTTTGTTTTCCACGAATTTTGTTAGGGTTTGGAGGAAGTATGGTGCTAGGTGTTTGCTCCAGGCTCCCTCCTTTATGTGGAGTGAGTATACCTTTAGTTTTCCTGTGAGGTATTCTCTTGTTACGTCTAGTTTTATTGTCTTCATCATTTTCACGTATTCCTTTGTGGTGGTTTCTGTGGTTATGGCTATGCTGTTTATCCCCTGTTTTAGTATGCTGTATAGTATGTATTGTGATATTACTGTTTTTCCACTTCCATGATCCCCTTCTATGGAGATTAGGCTTGGGGTTGGTATTCCCCCTCCGAAGGCTTTGTTTAGTTCTGGTGTGGGGAGGGGGATTATTTGTGTTTCCATGTTTATCCTGCCCCTGTTGTCTGTGTTTTTGCCCCCTTGTTTGTGGTGAAGACTATTATTATTTGTGTCCCCTTTTGTATGGGTGGGCTTGTTTCTGGGAGGTTTAGTGTGATTTCTGCTTCTTGTCCTGGTTGTAGTGTGGCTGGGTTTGTGGGGTTTGTTGTGGTGTTTGTTCCCGTGATTTTTATGGTGTTTATGGTGTAGTTTTCTATGAGGAGTGTGGTCCACTCGTTGTTGATTGTTTTGTATGAGGTTATGAAGCTGCACCACTTGTATTTGGGGTTGCCTCCGAATATTATTGGTGTGCCTCCCACGTTTCTTAGCAGTATTTTTATTGTGTGGTTTGCTATTCCCCCTATTTCCATGGTGGTTTGCGCTGCGTCTTCCAGTTGTGTGGTGGCTGCCTTGTAGATTTCCGTGATTATTGTGGCTGTTTGTGTTATGGTGGTTGTGGCTGTGGCTGTGAGGGTTAGGGTGATTATTGTGGTGAGGATGAGGGTTGTTATGGGTGTTGATAGGCCCATGCTTCATCCCCTCCCACTGGTTTATGGTGGTGTGAATAGGTATGTGGCTGTGGGGCCTTGTGGCGGTTTCACTCTTACTTCGATTACCCCTTGTGTTGCGGGTTGCGTGTATACTGTTATTTCAGCTGTCTCCCAAGGTTCCCATGCTCCATCTCCATCTGCATCTGTTATTGTGAAGGCGTTTTGTGTTGGGGTGGAGTTGTATCTGTAGTAGGAGGCTTGCCCGTATGGTCCAATGTATACGTCTATGTCCCTGTAGCTTGTTATGGTTGTGGATCCCACGTTTTTCACGTATATCTTGTATCCCGTTTGGCTTCCATTCATTATTGTGGCGTACACTATTTCTATCCTCGTGTTTAGGGCTCTGTTGGCTTCTTGGGTTAATTGCATTATGCTGCTCTGCATGCTGCTCCCCATGTATAGTATGTATGTGGATGCGGATGTTGCCAGTATTATTGATGCCATCAGTATTATTAGTTCAGTGTATGTTGTGGAGAAGCCCATTCTAGGTCTACCTCGTTGAGTTTGCTTCTCCATCTATCTTCTTCAAGATTTTCCTGAGGAGGTTGAAGGCCATTTCCTCTAGGCTTTCAATTCTAATATCAATTCCAGCAGCTCTTGCGGCATTGTATATTATGAGCATGAATTCATCGTCGTTTAACCCTCCAAGCTTGGCTTTGTACATGGGGTCTAATATGTATTCCACGAGGGTGCTGGAGTCTTTTGGCAGATAGTTTACTGATTCACAGTATCTTGTTATGGAGATTATGTCCTCCTTACTCATCCCTGCATCCATGAGGACCCAAGCCCACTTTATAAGGTTGAATCCGAAGCCCACCGACTTAGCCTTAATGGGCTTCACAGGTTCCCCCGAAGGCTTTTCTTCAGGCCTATTTTCAGGGGGCTTCTCCCCCTCAGATGGGGATGAGGGTTTACCTAGATTTAGAGCGTCAATGGATTTGAGGAGGTTGAATGGGTTTTCCAGTTCACTTAAAGTTGCCCTAATATCCATTACCGCTTCCCTCAACTCCTCTATAGTCTTCCTCAAATCCTCACCTTGCTGATCAGGGTTTTGGGAAGACATTTACATCCCCCCTCTCAATCTCTAAACCATTAAAAAAAGGGTTGAGGGTATATTTTTTACGCCTCCCAGCTGGGCTTTAGCCGATCACTATGTAATGCGTTCCCGTGGGTAGGTTTGCTGGTACAATGAAGCTTAATGTCAGCGGGGCACCCCTCTCAGGCCTAACCTCAATATCCACAATGCACCTCGAAGTCACACCGAGACTACTGTCAAGCTTTATTATTAGGTAGCCCTTCTCAAAGAAGTCGAAGGCATCATCCTTATTGTTCTCCTCGAGGAACAGCCATGCATCCGCACTCCTGCCAGAAGGAGTCGGAATAGCCCATGTACTATTAGATAGAATGTTGTCAAAGGACACTTTCGCAGGATCCTTAGTCTTGTTTACTCCACTATAAATGTTTGGGTAAGCCTGTGACTCGACATTCCCGTAACCTGTGATCTTCAGTGAAACCACGGTTCTATTGACGCCCATGGGCACATAGTTTACCCCTGAAACCTTCAATGGAATTATTATTGCCACAACCTTCTGGTCTACGCTTTTTATCATTATTGAGCCGTCAACCTGTAGTGGGCTGAGAACTTCCTGTAGACTTGTGGATATGGCCTCCTTGCCCCGCTGCGTTGAGGTTAAACCCATGTTTATCACCATGAAGCTGAACGCCGATGCCACTATGACGAAGGCTATCAGTATAATCGCTGCCTCAATGCCAATCATCCCCTTCCTCCTACCCTTATTATCCCTCAAAAGTTCACCCCAAACAACACTTACCCCACCGCTAAAGGTATATCCCTTGCGAATCAACGTTACATAACAATGTTACATAACAATGGTTCATAAGCCCTTAATAAAAGGCCAAGCAAAATTAAGCCAGTGAGTGTCAACCCATGAAGTTAAAGGAGCAATTAAACCCCAAAGAAATGAATATGGCCATGCTTGAATCCATGATGAGGGGGCTAATGGAATGCAGCCCCTTCGGCTATAGAAGCATACTCTACTCCATGGGCTTCAGAGACGGCCAAACCCTCCACACCCTCACCTCACGGGAGGCCTATGCCACCCTCACAAGCCACCTCGAGAAGGCTGCATCCCAACTTAAAGCCATGGGCATAGGCCAACTGGAAATCGAGAAAATCAGCCTCCAAGAGGGACGCATAGAGCTAAGCCTAACCGGAAACATGGAATGCATGGTGGGACGCAGCCTACAAGGATATGCCGGAGCATCCCTCACCATAGGATTAATCGAGGGACTCCTCAGCGAAACCCTCAAAACCCCAGTCCACGCCACAGAAACATCCTGCATAGCCAAAGGCTCAGACAAATGCAGATTCACCATCCAAATCATCAATAAAACCCCCACCCACAATGGAGCCCCAGGATTCCCAGAAAACCAGCCCAACCCATAAACCAGGAGGGGCGCAAGCCGCCCAGCACAAGCTGGGCGGATAAGCCCGCACAAGACAAAATTTGGTGCGTGGCGGCTTGCGACGTGGGCGAAAGTTAGATTTGTTGGTTTTGTGTATTTGTTTTTGGGTTGTTATGGTTTGTTTTGATGACGTGAGGGGTAGGTTTTTTGTTGTGGCGCATAGGGGTGCTAGTGCGTATAGGCCTGAGAATACTTTGAGTGCTTTTAAGCTTGCATTGGATTTTGGTGTTGATGCTGTGGAGATGGATGTTAGGGTTACAGCTGATGGTAAAGCGATTATAATGCATGATGAGACTGTGGATAGGACAACTAATGGTAAGGGGAGGGTTGTGGATTTAACTTGGGATTACATTAGGGGGCTTAAGGTTGATGTGGATGAGAGGGTGCCATCATTGAGTGAAGCTTTGGATCTTGTTGGTGGCAAGTGCATTGTATTTTTGGAGTTGAAGGTGGATGAGGCTGTTGAACCAGCCGTTAGGGAGGTTGATGCCAGGGGACTTTGGGATTCTGTGCTATTCACATCCTTCGAAGCTAGACATTTAACGAAGGTTTTGGAGTATAATAGGAGAGCTAATGTTGGTTTGATATACATTAAACCTGTGGATGGAATATTGGGTGCTAAGAAGATTGGAGCTAAAATTGCTTTACCATATCATAGATTAGCCACAGCAAAGGCAATAGAATTTGCACATAAACTTAAACTTATGATTGCAGCTTGGACTGTAGACGACTATGAAACGGCATTGGAACTGAAGGGTAGAGGGATAGATGGAATAGTAAGCAATAAACCAGACGTAATAATGAAGCTTAAAGAGCAACAATAAATTTTACAAAACCACTATAATTCATGGAGAAACGTGAGAAAAAGAAAAGCTATAAATACCCCATATTTTAAAGAAATTGTGGGAGCACTCCAAAATTCTATGTTTTGAGGTGTGAATATGAGTCTACAAGTTAGATCCGGATATATGGGTTCTGCCATAATGTTCGTAGCATCGCTGGTGATAATATTCTTGGCAGTGTACTTGACTAAGAAGGGAACCATTAAACCAAAAATTAGAAGGCTAACAGGGGTAGATGCATTGGATGAAGCTATTGGCAGAGCCACGGAAATGGGTAGACCAGTACACTTCACAGTTGGACTTGGAACCATAGGAGATGTACAAGTCATAGCTGGACTAAGCATGCTCCAGTATGTGGCTAAGAAATGCGCTGAATATGGAACAAGATTACTATTCACATTCTCAGAACCCTCAGTGGAACCTGTTGCAAGAGATATAATAAAAACAGCATATACAGAAGCAGGGAAACCGGAGGAATATAGACCTGAAAACATAATATGGCCAAGCAACAGGCAATTCGCATACGCCACAGGAGTCATGGGACTAATAATGAGGGAGAAAGTTGCTGCAAACCTACTACTAGGATACTTCGCAGCAGAATCACTAATACTTGCAGAAGCGGGATTTAGAGTTGGAGCAATACAGATAGCTGGAACAACAAACAGCTACCAAATACCATTCTTCATAGCAGCATGCGACTACACACTAATAAGTGAAGAACTAATAACTGCAGGTGCATACGTATCAAAGAATCCAGAACAAATTGGAACAATACTAGGCCAAGACATCATAAGAGTGATAGGGTTAATACTAACTTTCATTGGCGTAATCCTATGGCTATCTGGAGACAAAATATTCTACAACTGGCTTGGAACATAAGGGGGTGAAGATAAATGTCTGTAGTTATAAGGAGATATATACCATGGCTCATAGTCGTAGTATTAACATTCTACATGGCATTGGACACACTAGTATTACAGCCAACAATAAACAGCTACGCCGACACCCTTAGAGCTGCACAAACAATAGTTGGAACATTCGCAGTCCTAATATCAGTAACCCTACTAACAAGAATCCATGCAAGGAGGATTATGAGAGACCCGAAGAAAATCGAAAGCTGGGTTCTACTAATATGCCTATGGGCACCACTAATATGGGGCTTAGCCAGGTACGCATTCTATGGAGTAAAACCAACAGTGGAATACGCCATACAGAATATAGCATACAATGGCATAGTAAGCCCGGGAGACTCAACAATATACGCAATACTGGCATTCTTCATAGCCTCAGCAGCCTACAGAGCCTTCAGAGCAAGGAGCGCTGAAGCAGCAATACTGCTAATCGCAGGAATAATATGCATGCTTGGAAACGCACCCATAGGAGAACTAATATGGCCCGGATTCGTACCACTAAAAGATTGGATAAACCAAGTATGGGTTAAAGCAGAATCCAGAGTTATCACAATATCTGGATTACTGGCAACACTGGCACTATACGTGAGAATAATATTGGGATATGAAAGGGGGTGGATGGGACGTGGAGAGTAAACCAAGAACAATGTGGGAGAAACTGGAAAACATCGATGTTAGATGGATATACCTAGTGGTATGGGTAGTAATAAGCATACCACTACTAAGACCCATAGGAATCCCCCTAGGAAAATATAGCGCAGAAACCCTTGGACTATACAATTATATAGATAAACTTCCACCAGGAAGTGTAGTCGTAATCATAGATGACCAAAGCCCAGCAGCAGCCGCAGAATGCCAACCAACACTACTAGCTCTCTTCTACCATTGTGTAAGTAAAGGATTAAGGGTAATGTTTATGGACGTAAGAACAGAAGCAGTACCATACACGGAAGCAGCATTCCAAGCCATATTGGGAGCATCAAAAGACCACCCAGATTACGGTAAAAAGTACGTAAATCTAGGATACGTACCAAACTATGAAATAGGGTTGGCAGCCGTAGCAGCCAATGTATTCTGGCCAGAGAAGGATGCATATGGAAACAAATTGAGAGACATGCAATTCTTCCAAGACCTACCCACAAAAACAGCAAAGGACTGGGCCATAGCAATATACTTTGGAAATAGCAGCGTAGATTGGGTTGTAAGACAACTCACAGACGTTTATGGAACGAAGGTGGGCGGCGGCGTTGGAGCAGTATTAGCATCCAGAATGTACCCATACTGGCCAGACAAAATAGTTGGATGGGCAACTGGAGCGAAGGGAGCAGCGGAATATGAAATATTGGTGAGGAGACCAGGTGAAGGGGCAGCGGCAATGGATGCACAATCCCTAGCACACCTAGCAATAGTAATATTCATAGTACTCGGAAACTTAGGATACTTCCTATCCAGGAGGAGGGGGAAGTAAATGTCGTTAAACATACCTACACTCGCAACAATAATGGCTGCCGGAATAACATTAATGCTCCTCAGCTACCTGTATAGGGAAAACATATTCTTCAGAATAGCTGAACACGCATACATAGGCGCCGCAGCAGCCTACACCACACTAGTAAACATAGACACAGCATGGGCAAACTATCTATACCCACACGTGGCAAAAGGAGAATGGTGGTGGTGGATCACAGTACCCATAGGACTACTATACCTATTCTTCTTCACAAGGAAATACTTCTATCTCTACAGGTATCCAACAGCCCTATACCTAGGCGTATCAATAGGAACCATAGTGGCAAGATACATAAAAACTCAATTCCTAGAGCAGATAAGATCCACCATAACCGATACAACAGGCACCGCGATATTGCTGCCAAAGCCCATTGATGGTATACTGGTAGCCATAGGCGTACTAACAGCACTATTCTACTTCTACTTTACCATAGAATTCAAAGGGCCACTAAACACAATAGCAAAGATAGGCAGATACACCCTTGTAGCAGGGTTTGGAGGTAGCTTCGCACTGACAATAATGAGCAGAGTCACACTATTTATTGGAAGACTGAGATTCCTATACTTCACAGATCCAGCACCATACGTTTGTGTACTGGCAGGAATAGTGCTGATAATAGGGATAGCAATGGACTACATGAAGAAGAGTAAAACCGCATAAACTCAAATTTAATCCTTTTTATTTTTTAGGTTGATAAATTTAATTAGACTTCAACTCTTATTCTACCAGTGAAAACCTTCTCGGCTGGGCCTATCATTTGAAGCCTATCCCCAATGACGATCTTAAGCATTCCACCACGAACATGAACATCAACAATCCCACTCTTAACCAGTCCAAGGCGATGAGCTACAGCAGCTGAAGCCGTTGAACCAGTTCCACAAGCATAAGTTTCATCCCAAACACCACTCTCATAAGTCCTAACCTTAATGGAATGATCATTTAAAACTTCAACTAGATTTACACATATACCTTCGGGGAATATCTTCTTATTCTTGGAGATGGCTTCAGCATACAAGTTTATGTTAGCCTTATCCACATCATCCAAGAATAACACGACATGGGGAACACCGGTATCAACTATGGAAACTTCAACATCTCCGATCAATGGGAAATTAACACGTCTAGATATAAGCTCATCTTCATCATTGAAATTAAGCTTAACATATCTCTTCAAATCCCCAAACCTACATTTCAAAACACCCATATCAGCTTTAAACCATCCATCACCCACCTTCTCCACAAACTTCAATCCAGCCCTAGTCTCAATTAGCAACTTATCTAAACCAAGCCTCTCCGACAAATATGCAGCTACACAACGTAAACCATTACCACACATCTCAGCCTCAGTTCCATCAGGCTCCAAAACCCTCATAAACCCATGAGCACCACAAGTGGATGGAACAACGAATAAAACATCATCAGCACCCACGGAAAACCTCCTACGACAAACCTTCATGGAGAAAGCACCCTTAAAGGCTTCAGGAACAACCTCACCACCCAACTCATCCACAATTATAAAATCATTACCACAACCATGATACTTCACAAACTCAACATCCAAAATCATAATGATCCAATAGAATAGGGGTTGGAGGAGGTATAAATAGGCAACGGAAACGGCAAAGAATATAAATAGACAAACCCATTGATTAATGTAACGGGAAAGCTGAAAATCAAATTATTGATCACGGTGGAATAATGACGCAAATAACAATACCAGCAATACAGCCAATACAGACCATAACCCTCATAACAATAGTATATGCATTAACATGGATCATCATAATAGCCCACGCAATATACTACTGGACTGGAATAAGAGGTAAATATAGGAAAACAGAAGTTATTAAGACAAAACTCAAAGAATACCCAAAAACAACAATAATAATACCAGTAAGAAACGAGGAAACAGAAACAATAATCAAACTACTCGAAACACTATCAAAACAAACATACCCAAAGGATAAAATGGAAATAATCATTGTAAGCGACGACACAGAACAAAAATTCAAAGAAATAATGGAAAAGGTAATGAAATCAGAACATTCGAAAAACATGGAAATAAAAATCTATAGGAGAGAGGAACCTAGAGGATTCAAAGCTGGAGCACTAAACTATGCACTAAAAAAATCCAGTGGAAAATACATCGTAGTATTCGATGCGGACACAACACCAAAAGAAACATTCCTAGAAGAAACCGTAACACACATGGAAACTGAAGGGCTAGATGCACTGGCAACAAAATGGTCAACAAAGAATATCAGCGCATCACCAATAGCGGAAGCACAAGCAGTATCCATGGAATTCCTAACATCAATAATATTGAAAGGAAAGAAGATACTTGGAAAACCAATAATAATACCTGGAAGCGGATGCATATTCAAAAGAGAAACACTAATAGAAGTGGGAGGATGGAATGAAGATTCACTAGCAGAAGACATAGACATGTCAGTGAGACTAATAATAAATGGAAAAAAGATAGATTACATGGATGAAGTAGAAGTAAAAGTTGAGGTACCGTCAAGCTACGAAGACTTCAAGAAACAACAATCAAGATGGATCTATGGAACAACACAAGTACTAACAAAAAATATAACAAAGATTATTAAGGCAAACATCCCATTAACATGGAAAATAGATGTAATACTACACCTACTACAATACCATGCAATACTGGCAAACTTCGCAATAGCAATACTCGCACTACTATCAATAATCATAAAAACAGATCTAATAGCACAAGCAACATTCCTAATACCAATAACAATGATATTATCAGCATTGGAAGCAGCAGCATACATGCACACCGCAAAAAGACTTGGACTAAAAACTTGGAGAAGCATAGTCATGATGGGAAGATGCACAGCACTAGCCACAGCCCTAGCACCACAAGTGCTAATACAAAATGTAAAAGTGATGGTTGGAAGAAAGGAGAAGTGGGAAGTCACACCAAAGGGGGTTGTCGCAAAGAAGATTAGCAGTAGAAAGGCTGCAATAATAGAGAACGTGACAACCATAATGGGAGTTACAGCCATGCTCACACTAATAATACTAGGATACAAAACCTCAGCACTATGCATACTAACACTAACACTACCATACGCATATGTAGCATGGAAAACGAACAACCATAAATGGTGAAAACCATATAAAACTAAGAATGCATAATTGGTAACGAAATATTATGATGAGAGAATACTATTCCAGGCAGATAGCATTAAGGGAGCTTGGAGAAGAAGGGCAAGAGAAACTGATGAAATCAAAAGTGGCAGTGGTGGGAGTTGGAGGACTTGGAAGCATAGCCTCAACATACCTAACACTGGCCGGAGTAGGATACATAAGGATAATAGATCACGACATAGTGGAAATACACAACCTACATAGACAAGTACTATACGATCCAAGTGAAGTAGGCTACCCAAAAGTGGAAGTGGCTGCTAGAAAGCTGGAGAAGATGAACCCACAGGTAAAGGTGGAACCAATACCAGAACACCTCAACACATCCAACGCAGAAAAATTACTAAGCGATGTAAACGTGATCGTCGACGGACTAGACAACATGAGCACAAGATACATAGTGAACAGGGTAAGCATAAAGCATAAGATACCATACATATTTGCAGGAGCCATAGGAATGGAGGGAAACATAACAGTAATAAACCCGCCAGAAACACCATGCCTAGAATGCATATTCCCAAAAGTAGACGACAACCTACTACCCACATGTGAAACAAGGGGGGTTATAGGGGCAACACCGGGAATAATAGGGGCTATTGAAGCCATGGAAGCAATAAAAATCATAGCTGGAATAAATGGAACATTAAAGGGGAAACTACTGGTATGCGACTTCAAAACCATGGAATTCCACAAAATAGAAGTAAGGAGAAGGGAGAACTGCCCAGCATGCGCAGGAGGCGGGAGAATGGATATACCACCACCAAAAACCACATGGATATGTGGAAGAGGAGTTATAAACGTAAACCCAACAAAACCAATAAAAATAGACTTAAAGAAGTTGAAGGAGGAAATTTCAAAGAAAAATAAAGTGAAGATAGTGACTGGAATAATGATAGCAATAGAATACGAGGGGAAAGATGTAAGCATATTCCAAAATGGGAGGATGATAATAAGTGGAGTGAAGAGCGAAGATGAAGCCATAAACATATACAACAAAATACTAAATGAAATCATTGAAACACAAACCTAAATAACCAATTAAAACATAAAGGTATATGCTGAGATCATGAGAAGCCTAAAAATAGAAGACTACAATAGGTTTACATCAGTATGCGATCCACAAATATCGCCAGACGGCAAAAGAATAGCCTTCGTAACAATAAAACCAGACCCACAAGAAAACAATTACAAATCTAGGATATGGGTTATCAACATAGATAATGGAGAAGTGGAGCTAACCACAAATGGACCCACAGACACATGGCCAAGATGGAGCCAAGACGGCAAAAAACTACTATTCATATCAAGAAGAACCATAAGGGAAGGGGAACCTGGAAACGAACTATGGATACAACAAATAAATGGTGGGGAACCAAGACTATTAATGAAGAGTAGGAATGGAATAATACAGCCATCATGGAATCCAGACAACAAACACATACTATATAGATCAACAGTGATGAGGGGGGAATTGGATCAAGAAGCAAGACTAATAGACAAAATACCCATATGGTTTGATGGAATAGGATTCACACACCATATAAACACACATCTATTCCAAGTAGACATATACTCAAATGAAGTGGAACAATTAACTTCAGGAGACATAGACGTAGTGGAAGCAAAATACTCCAATGATGGAAAGAGAGTAGCATATGCAGCAACTACAAACTACATGGAACCAAGAAAACAATACCTACACATAATAAACCTCGAAACAAGGGAAACCATAAAATTAAAGCATACGGGGATGGGCATAGGACCACTAACATGGTGCCCATGTGGTAAAAGGATAATATTCAGAGGAAACGACTATAGGAGAGGGTACCCAACACATGAATGCATATGGCAAATAAACATAGAAACAGAAGAACTACAAAACCTAACCGGGAAAACTGGATACCAAACAAATCACAGCATATACTACGATCTAAGAGGACCATACCAAGCACCACAACCACCAATAATAGAAAATGGTGAACTATACTTCACACAAACAAGAGGGGGGAGACACAACATATACAAAATGAACATGAAAACAATGGAAGTGGAAGACGTAGTTACAGGAGACTTCATAATAGAAAACTTCCAAGTAAAAGATAACAAGATAGTATACACAAAGGTAACTGAAAAGATGCCAGCAGAAATCTATGTATGGGAGAACGGCTTAGAAAGAAAGCTAACAAGCTTCAACGATGAAATATTGAGGGAAGTGAAAGTGCAGGGACATGAGAGATTCCAATTCAAAGCATCAGACGGAGCCAACATAGAAGGATGGATAATGAAACCAACAGAATACAGGGAAGGGGAAAAGTATCCAACAATAATATTCATACATGGAGGACCAAAAAGCACCTTCGGATACGCATTCATGTTCGAACACCAAATATGCGCAGCCAATGGATACGTGGTGATATATGCAAACATTAGGGGTAGTGGTGGATATAGTGAAGAATTCGCAGATATAAGGGGGAAGTATGGTGAAAGAGATTATCAAGACATAATGGAAATGATCGAATACGTAACAAGAAAGTATAACTACATAGATGAAGAGAGAATGGGAGTAACGGGGATAAGCTATGGAGGATACATGACAAACTGGATAATAACACAAACCAACAAATTCAAAGCAGCAGTATCACTAAATGGAATAAGCTGCTGGCTAGCTGAATTCGGAAACACAGACATAGGATTCCACTTCGTACCAGACCAAATAGGTGGAGACTGGTGGAACAATAAGGAAGAATGGATAAACAAATCACCAATAACACACGCCAACAAAGTTCAAACACCAATACTAATAATACACAGCATGGAAGATTACAGATGCTACCTAGACCAAGCACTACTATTCTACACAGCACTAAAATACCTCGGAAAAGAAGCAAAACTACTACTATTCACAAGTGGAAACCACGTATTCAGCAGATCAGGAAAACCAAACCATAGAACTAAAAGGTTAAAACACATGCTAGAATGGTTCAACCAACACCTAAAACAGAAAACATAAATACAAAAAGTAAAGAAAACAGTTGATGAGAACATGGTTGAAGTGAAAGTGGAGTTACATAAAGGGGTAGGCCTAATAGCCACCACAGAAACAGGATTCACAGTGGTAATGGGAGGATCAATGGAAACGGTTGGAGCAGAAAAGAGGTACGGACCCTCAGCAATGGAACTAGTACTAGTAGCGCTGGGAGGATGCCTATCATCAGTAATGCTAAGAATACTAAATAGCAGAAAGATAAATGTGGAAAGCTTAGAAGTAAAGGTTCATGGAGAAACCATGAAAGAAACACCACAAAGATACAAGAACATAGAAGTGGAAGTAAATGCAAAGGGGGCTCCAAAGGAGGAAATACAAAGAGCAGCAGAACTAGCAGAAAAATACTGCCCAGTACTATGGACATTAAAAGAGAATGTAGAAGTACATTTGAAAGTTCAGTAAACCGAAACTCACACACTATTATTTATCAACATTTTTGGGAGACAGACTTACAGAGATCACAATCCACAAGATTACATTCGGAATCAACAAGCTTATGGAAACTGCAAAGCAAACCCTTAGCCCTCACAACCCTACATATATTGCATATCTCACCAACAAAAAACTTATAATCCACATTACCGGAAGCAAAGGATTTAGCGAGCAAGTCAATCTGCTCCATAATATCAGGATAATCCTCAACATTGAGAGCTCCACCCCTCAAACGCCTACTATAAAGACTAATGGCGGGCTGACTAACCCCAAGAAGCTTTGCCACCTCAATCTGCTTAAAACCATAATTTAACATAAGCCTCTTAGCCAAAGCAGCCCTAACACTAGGCAAAACAAACTTAACAACAACCTCACATGGAAGCAACATACAAACCAACAATACAAATAAACAATGGTACAAAATATACTTGTTGCTAATGGACAAAAATTGGAAATCCAAAACATTGAAACTAAAAGGTTATAAGCAGTTAAAATTGAAATATGATTTGATGACGCACATTATGGATTTAATATTATGGGTGATAAGTAAGGGAAACGAACTTGGAGGAGAATATGTGGAAGCAAGATACCAAAAGTTTCACAGCACAAGCATCGAAATTAGAGATGGGAAGATCGTTTCAGCAGCCCCTGGAATAGAGCAGGGAGTTGCAATAAGAGTGCTACTTAATGGCGCATGGGGATTCTCCACAACAAACAACATCGATAAAAGATCACTTGAAAACGCCCTAAACATAGCTACAAAAATGGCTAAACAAGCAAGCAAAGACTCTGAAAAAATGAATCTAGCACCAAGCAATGTGGTAATCGACGAAGTGAAAACTCCAGTAAAAGAACCACTAGAAGAAGTATCAATAGAAGAGAAGATAAAATTCCTATCAAAGGCAGATGAAGCTGCAAGAAAAATATCACCAAACATAAAGACAACATCAAACTATGACGACTACACAGAAACAAAAATCATATGCACAAGCGATGGAACTCAAATGGAAATAAGAAATTCATGGGTTTACTGGGGAATATGGGCTTACGCCAGAGAAGCAGGATTAATACAATCATATAGGGATAGATACGCAATGCTAGGTGGATTCGAAGTAACTGAAAGAATGAAGGTGGAGGAAAGAAGCGTGGAAGCTGCAAAAAAGGCTATGGAACTATTGAAAGCGAAACCTGCACCAGGAGGAAAATTCACAGTAGTAATAGATGGAGCATTATCAGGATTAATGGCGCATGAAGCCATAGGTCACGCCTCAGAAGCCGATGGAGTACTAAGAGGGACAAGCATACTAAGAGGGAGACTCGGGGAAAAGATAGGCTCAGAACATGTAACACTAATAGATGACGCCACAATACCAGAAAGATTTGGAACAGACGTATACGATGATGAAGGCATCAAAACACAAAGGAAGGTCATAATACAAAGAGGGATTTTAAAGGGATACTTAACCAATAGGGAAGCAGCTGGGAAAATGAATCTACCAGTAACTGGAAATGCAAGAGCACAAGACTACAGATTTCCACCAATAGTTAGAATGACAAACACATTCTTCCAGCCAGGAGACATGAGCTTCGAAGAATTAATTGAAGACATAAAATATGGGATATATGCGAAGGGCGGTAGAGGTGGACAAGTAAGCCCAGCTGAAGGCATATTCCAATTTGGAGCTCAAGAAGCATACCTAATAGTCAATGGAGAAATAAAGGAGAAGCTTAGAGATTTCAGCATGAGTGGATTCATACTTGAAACATTAAAGAATGTAACTGGAGTAGCAAAAGACTTCGATATATACCCAAGCTTCTGTGGAAAGATGGGACAATCCATGAGAACCACATGTGGAGGACCACATATGAGAATAGAGAATATGATGGTTGGGGGGAGGGGGTAATGGAAATCATTGAAGCAGTAAAAATAGCTGTGGAGAAAGCATTAAAATATGGTGCATCACAAGCAGAAGCCTACGCCACAAGATCCAATAGGATAAGCATAATGACAGCCAATGATAGGGTAAGTGGAGTAAAAACTAGAGTTGGATCAGGTGAAGGTGTGGAAGGTATAGGTGTGAGGGTAGTCATTGGGAAAAGCCTCGCATATTCACACACAACAATACTAGATGAGGCGAGCATAGAAGAAACAGTTAAGACAGCAATAAAGCTCGCTAAAATTAAAGAACCAGACCCAGACTTCAAAACACTACCACAACCAAGAAAACCCCCAACAGTAGAAGGAATATATGATCCAGCAATAGAGAACCCACCAATAGATGAAATATTCGATGAAGCTAGAAGAATAGTTGGAGAAGGATTAGAGAAAGATCCAAACTTCAACACTATAAGTGCAAGCTTTAACTTCACATCAACAGAAAGAGCAATATTCAATAGCCTAGGAGTAGAGGTAAACTGGAAGGAGAGTACTGCAAGTATGGGAGTCACAATATTAGGAGAAAAGAATGGCGTTAGAAGCGTAGGATGGGAGGGGGAAGCATATAGGCAGCTAAATAAGATAGATGCCAAAATATGCCTAGCAAAAGCTATTGAAAGAGCAAAAATAGGATTCAAAGTGGCAAAAATAGAATCTGGTGAAAAGACAGTTATATTCGATCCAGATGCACTTGAATCCCTAATGGAATATGCATTTGTAAGGGCAATAGATGCGTATAACGTTCAAGAAGGGAAATCATACTTGACAGGGAAAGTAGGTGAAAAAGTGGCCTCAGAAAAACTAACAATAATAGATGATGGCACAATACCAAATGGGCTGAGAACAACACCAACAGATGCCGAAGGAGTACCATCACAAAGAAACATAATAATCGAAAATGGAGTGTTAAAGGGATACATATACGACAGCTACACAGCACATAGAGAAGGTAGAGAAAGCACTGGAAACGCCTTCAGACAATTCAGAACACCAATATCCATTGCACCAAGAAATATGATTATAACCGGAAAAGAAGTGAAACTAGAAGAATTAATAGGTGAAGTGAAGGAGGGGGTATTGGTAATTGGAGTAATGGGAGCCCATAGCACAAACATAGCCACAGGAGCATTCTCAATAACGGCAAACCCATCCTATGCAATAATAAGAGGAGAATTGGCTGGACAATTAAGGGGCTGCATGATAGCAGGAACATTCAAAGAAATGTTAGAGAAATATGCTGCACAAGGAGACGATATAAAACAAAGAGGCACACTCATCGCACCATCAGTGAAGTTTGAAGGTATAAGAATAACAACATAAACAAAATAATATTTTTTAGATAAATATATTGAAAAAAATAGAAAAACTCTACAAAAATTGACAGAAAACTTTAGGAAAAATAAGAGCAAAAGCAAAAAGAAAAGACTTTTGAAAATACATAAAAAGCAAAACAAATACCATCAAACAAAAATGGGAAAAATGGAAAAAGATAGAAATGAAGAAAAATAAATGAGGAAAATGAAGAAAAATAAAAAATGTGAAAACCCTTATTAGATATACCAATGCTAAGTTAAAAATAGGTATAGAAAATGCCCAAAGCCAGATGTCCAATATGCGATGAAATGATAGACCTAGGAGAAAAGCCACATGTAGGAGACGTAATAGAGTGCCCATCCTGCGGAGTATCACTATCCATAGAACAAAAAGGACGTAGATGGAGCTTGAAAATAGTAGAAGAAGAGGAAGAAGAAGAGGAAGAGTGGGAAGAAGAGGAACTAGAGGAAGAAGAGTGGGAGGAAGAAGAGGAGGAACTAGAGGAAGAGGAAGAAGAGGAAGAGGAGGAGGGGGAGGAAGAAGAGGAATGGTGAAATCCCCGCACGGGGATCCTCTCCCATTTTTCTGTTATAGGAGGTGAAAAATATGGCCGAGAAGAAGCCTGAGAAGAAGGGCAAGAAGAAGAAATAAAATGCATGAAACAACTTAAATAAATTAAAATTTTTCCTTTTTGCCATAAATTCTATTCAACATTGTTAGAAAAGCTTTTATCTAGATTGCATGTAGCTTTTAATCAGAAATTTGTTATGCCATTCTACATAATATTGAACGATGAAGGGAGAATTAACGATATAGTTGGGAAATCTAAAACGGTTCCATTAAAACTCAAAAAACACCTATTCATAGCAAATAGAATAGATGAAGATTTTCAGGAGAAGATTAATAGGGAGGATCACATACTAATTCTGAAGACGAGTAGAAGTGTGGAGAGAGCGGAAATAGATTATGAGAGTAACATGTTCAATCTTGGAAGCCTGATATTATTGGCTTATGAACCGATGGAGGATGCGAATGCCAATAGGGTCATATACAGGTTAATTGAAAGATCACCATGTTTTAAAGCTTCGAGCCTAATATACCTCTTCCCATACATAAACTATGACAAGTATATTGAGAGGAGGATAGTTTCTCCAAGCATGATAATAAGGAAGATAATAACATATGGGGGGAGAGCTATAAGTGCATCAAGACTAAAACTAATATATCCAAGTGATGGAAAACCACTCATAGAAGATTTAGAGAGAAACCTTATGAAGAGATTAGAAAAGATTAGTGATGCAATTCAAAAACATAAAATGCAAGAGAAAACTGTTAAAATGAAGACACTTCTAGAAATGAGGAGCGAAATAAAAATGATAAGAAATTTGACAAAAGTATATCATGAAGAGCTAAACATAAATTTGAAAACTGTGGAATCAAAAATCATAAACATTGCGAAAACAGTAAACCAAATGATAGAAGAAACTAGAGATGGTGAAAATAGCATATAATAGGCATTACATGTTGGAATTTACACTCTTAGATATCAATTTAATATCTCTTGAAGCAATATATGGCGTTATAAACATGCTAATAAGAACGCTTACAATAACGACTACAAAGCAGACATTATTATAGAGCTCAGGGTCGCCAATAAACAGTCCCTTTGGATCGTAAATTAATGGAAGCCTAGAAGCAACTAGAGTTGATAGACCATTAGCTATGGAGAATTTAATTATGTCAGATTCAACTACACTCAATTTAAACATATAACCATACAATCTAACGACGAGAAGTCTAGAGCATAAAACCATCAATGACACACCTAAACCAATAAACAGATAGTTGAGGGATATATTGGTAATTAAACCCACATACACAAAGAAGAAGGATTTTAGGAGGAAAGTTATTTCCTCATGAAATTCCCGTAAATGACTTATTTCAATTTCAAACGTTTTTCTAAATCCAAGCTTACTAAAAATGGAATCACTATTAACTAAGAGCAAACCAAAGAACAATAGTGTGAGAGCCCCAGAAGACTCCACAACACCCTCAGAAACAACGTATATTAAGAAAACCATAGCTATGGTTAAAATATAATTGAACTTCTGCCCCCTAATCTTATTTAAAACAAAACTCCAAAAACATCCACTTAGAGAACCAAAACCCATGGAGAAGATGAAGGATAAAAATATATTCCTAAAACTATCGACAAGAGGCAACTCTGGAGACATAATCAGCCTAATTAACGTTATAACGCAAATGAAACTTAAGGACGTGGAAAGCACAGACTCCAATAATAGGGTATTCTCCACATCCTTAAAATCAAAATTTAAACGTTTAAGTGAATGGAAGAGGCTTGAAAGAGTTACAGGACTGGTATTCAACATTGCACCTAGAAGTAGGCAATTTAGAAAACTTATAGAACCACTAAGAACAGAATATAAGAGAGCTGCAACAAGAATCATGTTCACAAAATAGTACATGAATGCCAAAAGTAAGCTTCTGGAAAAGACTTTAATGAAAGTATCTAAATCCATGTTTATACCAGCATCAAATAGGATTATACATAAAGCTATTATGCTCATAAGTGGGGAAGCCCTTATAAATGGTTCAGGATCATACAATTTAAATACTGGACCAATAATAAAACCGAAAAGTAAAAGCCAAATCACATCTGGAACCTTAGTTTTAACATAAAATAGGTTCCCCAAATATCCAAGAAAAACTGTGAAAGCAAATAAAAGAAATATGCTTATATTAACAGACAAGCAATACCACCCAAAACTGAAAGTCCATAAATAAATATTGTGAAAACTAAAGTTAAACCTTATGAATGGAACTTGCAATATCAGCGAAATACAATATTAATCATAGAAATTTATATGAGTAGATCTAAGCTTCAAAATATGGGTTACGTCAAGCAACTCAAATAGTGTAAGAGAAGTGACCAATGGAAAATGTTATATTAATGATGACGTAAAGGTGTTTGAACAAATTATATGGGGAGTAGAGGGGCTATCCATGAAAAGTGTCATCATGATGGGCTCTGAAAACGACCTAAAAACGCTCTTTAACAAATTTAAAGGAAAAACAACGATAATAGGACCAAAGATCCCAGATGGGGAAATTGCCATAAGATACTGTGAATTAAATAATTACGATGAAATACCGAGAGGAGTGGAGGATTACCAAGAACCCGGCAAATACAGGTTAATGCAAGGAGACTTTTTCAGACATGGTTTCGATTCCCCAAAGGGATATCTACATCCACCAGCATTAAAAATAGTTAGGGTAGAAAAGGGACTTGAAATAAAGCCATACAATTATGACCCGAAAGAAATTGTGTTTTTTGGCATAAAACCATGCGATGCAGCAGCAATAAGAGTTATGGATAAAACGTTCACATGGAATAAAGATGCATACTATAATGCCCAAAGAGAGAAGATAACGATAATAGTGGAAAACTGCACAAAACCTGGGAAAACATGCTTCTGCGCCACGATGGGAACAGGTCCCAGAGCCACTGAAAACTTTGACATAGCATACACAAGGATAAATGGGAAAGTATTATTTGAAGCTGGAAGCGTTAAGGGGGAGGAAATATTGATGGAAATTGAAACTTTAAAACCAGCATCAAATGAAGTTATAGCTGAATTCATCAAAGTGATGGATGAAGCATATGAAAAAGCAAAAGCACAATTCACAACAACAAACCTACCAGAAAAACTTGAAATAAACATTGCAAACGAAAACCTATGGAAAGAGTTATCTGAGAAGTGCCTCGCATGTGGAAATTGCACAATGGTATGTCCAACATGTTTCTGCTTCGACATATATGATGAATCACACCTAGACGAATACGTTGACAGAGTGAGATACTGGGATAGCTGCTTCACATACAAATATGCAGAAGTTGCTGGAGGACACTTCAGACCTGAAATATGGGCAATGTATAGGCAATGGATGCTACATAAATTCTCATACTGGAAAAAGCAGTTTGACGTTTTTGGATGCGTTGGATGTGGAAGATGCATAACTTGGTGTCCAGCTGGAATAGACATAAGGGAAAATGTTAAAAAAGCTTCTGGGGGGTGTAAATGATGGTTTACAAGGAATACATTCTGAAAAAAGCATTAATAAGTAAGGTGACGCAGGAAACGAAGGACACATACACATACCACATAAAGCCATTAGAAGATGAAATTGAAGGGGCTCCTGGGCAATTCAACATACTATACCCCTATGGAGGGGGAGAAGCACCAATATCCATTAGTGGAATGGAAAATGGGGAAATTATGCATACAATAAGGTTTGTTGGGGCAGTAACCAGAATGCTAAGTAAAATGAAGGAGGGAGAAATAATTGGTTTAAGGGGACCTTATGGAAACACATGGCCATTAAATGAAAGCAGAAAACAAGATATACTGATAGTTGCGGGCGGAATAGGGCTAGCCCCACTAAGACCAGTAATAATGGAAGTCAAGAGGAATAGATCAGAATATGGTAAATTGATGATATTGTATGGCGCAAGAACACCGCAAGACCTACTATATAGAAGGGAATTTGAAGAGTATAACAAAATAGAAGATTGCGAATTCCATGTAACAGTGGATAAGGGGGATGAGACATGGACTGGGAATGTGGGGGTTGTAACAACACTAATACCAAAAGTAGAAGTAGACCCGAAAAACACCATAGCAATGGTATGCGGACCAGAAATCATGATGAAATTCACAGTGAAAGATTTAATGGAGAAGAAGGGGCTGGATGCATCAAGAATATACATATCTATGGAGAGACGCATGAGATGCGGTATAGGGCAATGTGGACACTGTCAAGTTGGACCATTCTTCATATGTAAAGATGGCCCAGTATTCCAATACACAAAAATAAAGAGGTACTTCGAGGTGAAATACATATGAAAATTGCAATATTCAAATTTGCAAGTTGTAGCGGATGCCAACTTGAACTACTAAACCTAGAAGAAGAACTACTGGAGATAGCGGGTAAAGTTGAAATAGCATATTTTGTGGAGGCTTCAAGAAATCTCATGAAAGGACCATACGACATATCCCTCGTGGAGGGGAGCGTATCAACACCGGAACAGCTTGAGGAATTACATAAGATAAGGGAGGAATCAAAGTACTTGATAGCAATAGGATCATGCGCCACTGCAGGTGGAATACAAGCCCTTAGAAACTGGGCTCAACTTGAAGAATACAAGAAGATCGTATATCCAAATCCAGAATGGATAAAAGCTCTGGAGAAATCCACACCACTATCAGAACATGTGAAAGTTGATTTTGAAATAAGAGGGTGCCCAATAAACAGGAAGCAATTACTATGGGTTTTAAGTCAAATAATAATTGGAAGAGAACCATTTCTACCCACACACAGCTTATGCATACAATGCAAAATAAAGGGGTATACATGCGTAATAGTGGCAAAGGGGGAACCATGCCTAGGACCAGTGGTAATGGCCGGATGCGGAGCACTATGCCCAAGCTTCCAAAGACCATGCTACGCATGCTATGGACCGTCAGACTTACCACAAACAACAAAACTAGCACAACAATTCATGGAGAGAGAATTGAGCAAGAAGGATATCTCATTGTTATTCAAGAAATTTGAATGCTGGAGACCCAAATTCAAGGAGGTGGTGGAGAAATATGAATAAAAGGATGGAAATAAACATAAAACCATTAACGAGAGTGGAGGGTGAAGGCGAAGTCGAAATAGTAGTGGAAAATGGAAATGTGAAGAAGATACAAGTGGAAATAACTGAGGCACCAAGATTCTTCGAAGCATTCATAAGGGGAAGAAGGTATTTGGAAGTACCAGATTTTGTGGCAAGGATATGTGGAATATGCCCAGTACCATACATGTACAGCAGTAGCAGAGCAATGGAGAAGATACTTGAAATAAATATTCCAAAGGAAATTCAAAATCTAAGGAAAACATTACTATTTGGGGAGTGGATAAGCAGCCACGCACTACACGTATTCCTATTACATGCACCAGACTTCATGAAACTAAATGACGTAATAGAATTGGCAAAAATAAAGCCGGAAATAGTTAGAAAAGCACTAAAGCTGAAAGCCTTCGGAAACTATGTTATGGAAAAAATTGGGGGAAGATCAGTACACCCAGTTTCATGCAGAATTGGAGGATTCTACAGGATAATAAGGAGGGAAGAGCTTGAAGACATCAAGAGGGAATGCAAAGATAAACAAGAAATTGCAAAAGAATTATTAGAATGGATACTCCAGCTAGAAATTCCTAAAATAAAATGTGACTACGAATACCTATCACTACAAGATCCCGAAGGGGAATACCCAACCATAGGCGGAAGAATAGTATCCAATAAGGGGATAAACATATCTGAAGAAGAATTTGAAGACAAAATAGAAGAATTCCAAGTACCATACTCCACATCGCTAAGGTGCAGAATAAAGGGGAGGGGGACATACGTAACTGGCCCAATAGCAAGATTCAACAACAACTACAAAGCTCTAAGAGGAGAGGTGAGAGACGTATTGGAAGCATATGGATTTAAAGCACCTCTAGTGAACACATATCAAAGCATAATAGCCAGAACGGCAGAGATATACCATTCAACATTAGAAATAGAGAGACTTATAGATGAATATAGAGAACCAGAGAAACCATACGTAGAGGGGAAAGTTAAAGCTGGATGGGGATGCGGAGCCTCAGAAGCACCTAGAGGAATACTATATCATTCATACGGGATAAACAGTGAAGGATACGTGGAGAAGGCAAGGATAATAGCTCCAACCACACAAAACTTGGCACACATCGAGCAAGATATACTAGTACAAATTCCAGAAATAATTAGCAAGCCAATAGAGGAAGCACAGTTAAATGTGGAGATGATAGTGAGAAATTACGATCCATGCATATCATGCTCAGTACATGCCATAAAAGTGAAAATAATTAAAAACTAAATTAAATTTTACACAATTACTTTTTTCCCACTTTACCCTTAATTGGATATATAACTTCTTTAGGAGCCTTCTTGAACATTTCAAGATAAGGCCTCAAAACTTTAGGTACAACTACACAGCCATCAGGCTCCTGATAATTCTCCAATATGGCAGTTATAGCTCTAGTGGAAGCAATAGCTGTGGAGTTAAGCGTATGCACATATCCCCTCTCCAACCCCTTCTCCCCCTTCCTCTGAAACCTAATGTTGAGACGATAGCTCTGCCAATCCAAACAGTTGCTACATGAAACCATCTCCCTATACTTACCTTGAGCAGGCATCCAAGCTTCCAAATCATACCTCTTAGCAACAACAGCACTCAACTCCCCAGAACAGATATTCACAACTCTATATGGTATTTCCAAACCACTCCAAAGCTTCTCAGCATTCCCAATTAGCCGCTCAATCCAATCCCATGAATCCTCAGGCATACAGAAGACGAATTGCTCAATTTTATTGAATTGATGAACTCTAAATATCCCCTTGGTATCTTTACCATGAGCCCCAGCCTCCTTCCTAAAACATGCACTAACACCAGCATAAAGAAGTGGAAGACTATCCTCATCCAGCAGATCATTCATATGATAAGCTGCAATGGAATGCTCACTTGTAGCAATCAAGAATAGATCTTCACCCTCAATCTTATACAAAGCCTCCTCAAAATCACTTAAGGTGGTAACACCCTCATAAGCAGACCTCCTAAGCATGTATGGTGGCAAAATGACTCTAAATCCTTGCTGAGACAGGAAATCTATGGCGTATAGGAGTAGTGCAAAATCAAGCCAAACAAGATCATCGAATAGGTAGTAGAATCTAGATGTAGCCACCTCACCAGCCTTAACAGTATCACCTAAACCGAGAAAATCAAGCATATCAGCATGACCCTTAGGCTTCCAATCAATAACCTCATAATCAACATTGAACCCCTTAACCTGCTTCAAGAAATCATCCAAGAAGTCCCTAAAAACTTTGGGTTTACCATAAAATCTTATTGGAACATTATCCTCCTCAGACTTGCCAACTGGGACAGACTCATGAATGACATTCGGGATTCCGAGAAGCATTCTGGTGCGCTCCTCCTCTAAATCCCTCAAAACCTTCTCTTCAATCGCAATTTTCTCAGCCAACTTACGAGCCTCCTCAAGCCTTTTAACTCTCTCCTCACCACTCAGATTGGCAATTTCCCGTGAAATCTTATTATGCTCCCTCCTCAACTCATTAACACTAGTTAAAGTCCTACGCCACCTTAAATCCAATTCTAAAGCCTTATCAACAACAAACTCATCCAAACCCCTAGCACGTTGAGAAGCTTTAATTCTATCAGGATTATTCCTAAGCAGATAAAGCATACTCCACATACAAACCACTAATCAACCAGCAATAAATTAGGTACAAACGGATAAATTAATATTGCCATTAAATAAGCAATAAAAATATAAATGTACAGGAGGAAATTTAAAAATCATTACAAAAATTTAATGTTATATTTAAGGTTAGATGTATTTTGAATATCATTCGGATAAATCATCTACAACTGCTTTAACGGCTTTCAATGCATAATCAATATCTTCAGAAGTAATGCCATAGTGTGTAACCATACGAATCCTACGTGGACCAATAGCACCACATTTAACACCCCTCTTAGCTAAAGCCTCCACAAAAACCTTTGCACTAATCTCCTTCAACTCGAAAATCACAATGTTGGTTTGAACTGAATCTAAATCAATGGATATCTCCTTTATCTTTGAAAGTCCAAGAGCTAGTTTACGGGCATTCTCATGATCTTCCTTTAAACGATCCACCATATGCTCTAAAACCCATATCCCAGGTGCAGCTATAACTCCAGCTTTCCTCATACCAGCACCAAGAGCCTTACGGATTTTCCTAGCACGCTCAATGAAATCTTTAGGTCCAACCATAAGAGAGCCAACTGGCCCAGCTAAACCCTTGGAAAGACAGAAGCTAAGGGAATCGGCATACTCAACAAGCTTTGAAGGCTTAACTCCAAGAGCCACCGCAGCATTAAATATCCTTGCACCATCAACATAAACCTTCAAACCATGCCTCCTAGCAACCTCAGCCATAGCCTCCATCTGCTTAGGCGTTATAACAGCACCTCCAGCCCTATTATGGGTATTCTCAACACAGAGCAATGTGGTTTCACCACAATGAATATCCTTAGGTCTAATGGCAGCTTCTATGGCAGCTGGATCCATGAAACCCCTAACACCCCTTATAGGTCTTGGATGAACACCTGCAATCCAAGACATCCCACCAACCTCATAATTGTAGATATGCGAATCATACTCAACAATAACTTCATCTCCACGCTTAGTGTGAGCCATAACAGATATCAAGTTAGCCTGCGTCCCACTCGTAACAAGCAAAGCAGCCTCCTTCTCAAATATCTCAGCAGCCATAGCCTCAAGCCTATTAACAGTTGGATCCTCACGGTAAACATCATCACCCAATGGAGCTTCAAGAATGGTGGCTAAAGCTTCCTTAGGCGGAATAGTGACAGTATCACTCCTCAAATCCACAATCCTCAAGCAATCACCAAACTAATAATATGTTACAATAAGCATATAAGCGATGAGGTTAAATGGGTTAGTGATAAACATGGTTAAAGAGTTTACATACAATGGTGAAACGGTATACGTATGTGAAAAGTGTGGCCTGAAGTATAGGGAGAGAATATGGGCTGAGAAATGTGAAGAATTCTGCACAAAATATAATGCATGCTCAATTGAAATAACAAAGCATGCAATAAAATGACGTTAACGTTTGGAGATGGAAAAATTATAATTAATTATTCAAAGTACTTGTATGCAATGTAAATCATCCATATACAACCAACCAGTGATGATAAGAACTCTGGAATTGCAACTCCAGTAACCCCCATGGATCTCCACGGCACCAAAAACCATATGGCTAGACAAATGAAAGCCATGACAACACTTAAAACGCCAAATAATCTATCCTTTCCATGGGAAATAAGATAAACCCCGAACAAGATTGATGCAATGGGGTATAGGAGGAAGAAGGCTACTGAAACGTAAAAGTGAATTCTACCAGCAGTTTCAGGGAATATCCCTATACACATCAAAGCAATGGAATCAGCAAATAATATCACTGCAGAAGCCTTGCCAACAATCCCCCTAAGATTTAGGAATAACCCTATGGAAAACAATGCTTCAAGAAAACCAGCTAAAATCAAACCCGAATTAAAATACAAGTCTGAGGGGGCTCTGGCACCCAAATCACTCAAAGCATTCCTATACCAAGAAAACCATGGGGCATTCATTATGGCCAAAAAGATCATACCATAAGAAACCAATGAAGTTATAAACCCGCAAACCCTAGCAATCTTAACAAAGGAACCCTTAAAACCCATGAAAAATAATATGGCAACGTCAAGTTATGAATTTTACGTAAAGCCTAAGCTTAAATACTTAGAGAAACATAAGTTAGCCAGGTGAAAATTATTGAGTGAAAGATCTCTACTCATGATTCCAGGACCAACATTATTTGAACCATCAGTACTAAGGGAATTAAGTGTAACAACACTAAGCCACACATCAAAGGAATTCATACAAATATTCAATGAAACACTGAAAAACCTAAGGAAAATAGTGTTTGTGGATGAAAACTATAAAACAGTAATCCTCGCTGGAAGCGGAACATTAGCCATGGAAACAAGCACAACAAACTTCATAAAAAGCGGAGACAAAATACTTGTGGTATCCAATGGATACTTTGGAGATCGAATGATAGAACTGCTATCAAGATACCCAGTTAAAGTGGATATCCTTAAAGTAAATGAACCAGGAAGCAGAGTGGAAACTGAAAAGATATTGGAGAAGCTAGATGAAGAGAAATACAGCCTAATAACAGTAACCCACGTGGATACAAGCACAGGAGTAAAACAAGAATTGAAAAGCCTTGGAGAAGAAGTGAAAAAACATCATGACGAAACGCTACTAGTAGTGGATGGAGTATGTAGCGTGGCTGGAGAAGAATTGTACATGAAAGATTGGGGAATAGACGTACTCTTCACTGGAAGCCAGAAGGCATTGGGAGTACCGCCTGGATTAGCCATGATATGGCTATCGCCAAAAGCATTGGAAAAACTTAAAGAAACAAAATCCACCCTTACACCATACTACATGGATTTAAATAGATGGATAAAAGTTATGGAAGCCCATGAAGAACTTAAACCAGCATACTTCGCTACACCAGCAGTAAACCTAATAATGGCATTAAACAAGAGCTTAAAACTAATATTAGAAGAAGGAATGGATAAGAGGTTTAGGAGGCATAAAACACTCTCAAAAGCCTTCAGAGCAGGCATTAGAGGCATAGGCTTAAATGTTATGGCGAAAAATGAGGATTACGCTGCATCAACAGTAACGGCCATACACCTACCACAAAACATAGAAGTACAACAATTCCTAGCGGAAATGCAGAAGAGGAATATAATAGTAGCTGGAGGATTATACCCAAACATAAAGTACTTCAGAGTTGGACATATGGGGCCAGTCAACGCCAACGACATACTAGCCACAATAGGGGCAATAGAGAGAAGCCTACATAAACTCGGTACACCAATAGAACTTGGAAAAGGATTAACCGAAGCACAAAAAATACTGACGAAAGAAGACATGTGAAAATCACAATAGTTATATATTTTACTCAACCATATACTCTTTGATGGTAGGTTATGAACGGAACATGTTATAAATGTTCAAAATATCTGCCACACCCAATATTCCCATATATTGGGAAATGCGAAGAACTAGACATTATGACTTTGGGAACTGGAGAACCTTGTCAAAAATACGTTGAGCAAAGGATAGAAGATGTAAAGGAAATATTTGAAGCTGGTGGCATAATGTACTGCCCAATATGCAAAGAGCCCATTTACACTTTTGAGGAATATTTGAAACATAAAGAGCATAAACCATCAAAAAACTTCCTAATAGATGAAACCATAATAGAAGAGACTTACCCAGGATGATGAAATATGGAGGAAAGGGATGAGATAAATATAATACTCGGAGGACCACAAGGCTCTGGACTGGAAACCATATCACAAATAATGACCACAGCATTTGTTAAACTGGGATATGGAGTGATATCAGACCGTGAATACCATTCCAACATCATTGGTAGGCACAGTTACATACATATGAAAGTATCTTCACAGGAAGAACCCATATCCCTCGAATACCCAGTACAAATAATAGCTTCAATGGATGCTGAAACAATATTCACACATCAAAACGATTTAGCCCCGGATGGAATACTAATATATGATACAGGAGTTACGAAAGTAAAATTAGAAGATGTAAAGAGCATGGAAGAAGAAGTCAAAAGAAGATTGAAGAATATAACCATAGAAGAACTAATCAACAATTTAAATTGTAGAAAACTGGGAATAAACTTTAAACAAATACTGTCAAATCTAACAGAAAAATACAACATACCAGCAACTCAAGTTTCAAGATACATAAGTGCAATAATAGTTGGAGCAATAGCTAAAATACTTAGAATAAATGAGAAGGCATTAACCTACGCATTAAACGTTAGATTTGAAGGAAGAGAATCACTTGTAAAAACAAATATGCACGTAATAAAGATGATTGACGAAATTGTGGGGGAAGAATACGAAATTAAATTAAAGAAGCCCAAACCTAGATATAAAGAGTACATGGTTGTAAGTGGAAACGATATTGTTGGAATTGCAAAAATAATTGGGGGAGTAAGATATCAAAGCTACTATCCAATAACACCTGCAGCAGATGAAAGCTTATTCATAGAATCATATGAAAGGATAACCATGGAAAACGGTGACGAAATAGGGATCTGCATATTGCAAACTGAAGATGAAATAGCAGCAATATCATCAGTAATAGGAGCCTCCCTAGCTGGTGCTAGAAGCACCACAACCACAAGTGGACCTGGATTCAGTTTAATGGTGGAAGCATTGGGATGGGCTGGAAATAATGAAACACCCATATTGATAACATACTATCAAAGAGGGGCGCCAAGCACAGGATTACCAACAAGAGGGGGGCAAGCAGACCTCTTATTCACATTATCAGCATCACATGGAGAATTTCCAAGAATAGTATTAACCTCAGGGGATCATATAGAAGCATTCTATGACACCATAGAAGCATTAAACTTAGCGGAAAAATATCAAGTTCCAGTAATACACCTGCTAGACAAATTCATAGCCAACACAATAGCTTCAATACCAATACCAAACATAGATGAAATAAAAATCGATAGAGGCAATATTGTGCATGAAGAGGGGGATTATAAGAGATTCGACCTCAATAACATAATATCCCCAAGAGCATACATTGGCAGCAAAGCAATATCATGGTATACTGGAGATGAACATAACGAAGAAGGGCATATAACAGAAGATCCAGTAACAAGAGCAAAAATGTATGAAAAAAGAATGAATAAAATGAAGCTGATAGAAACAGAAACTCCACAAAAGTTAAAATACACATACTTAGATGAAGGGAAGGATTGTCTGCTTATAAGTTGGGGCTCAACTAAGGGGGTTTGCATAGATGCTTTAAAAACATTAAGAAGTATATACGGAATCAATGGATCACACTTAAACATAAAGATGTTTTCACCATTCCCCTCAAAGGAGATATCCCAAATAATATCGAAATATGAAATGGACAAAATCATAATGGTGGAAAACAACTACCTATCACAAGCATCAATGGTGATTTCAATGCACACTGAAAAAATTATTGAAAACAGGATACTGAAATACACTGGCAGACCAATATACAAAGATGAACTGGTGAAAGCAATTAGAAAAATATTAAGTGGGAAAAGTAAAAGGGAGGTGTTAATGAGTGGGGCATGAATATAGAACAGAACTATGGGTAGACTGGTGCCCAGGATGCGGAAACTATGGGATATTAGCGGCATTAACACAAGCACTAAAAGAATTAAATGCAAACCCACAAAACACGGTCATAGTTTCAGGAATAGGATGCTCAGGGAAAATTCCACATTACGTAAATGTAAATGGAGTACACACATTACATGGAAGAGCAATACCATTCGCCACCGGAATAAAACTTGCCAATCCAAGCTTAACAGTAATAGTAAATGGAGGTGACGGCGACCTACTTGGAATAGGAGCTGGACATCTAGTAGCTTTGGGGAGGAGGAACATAGATATAAAAGTGCTACTACACAACAATGGAGTATACGGATTGACAAAAGGTCAAGCTTCACCAACACTACCAATTAGAATAAAGACAAAAGCGTTAACTAGAGAAAACATCCATGAAAACATAAACCCAATAACACTGGCATTATCATCAGGATACACATTTATTGCAAGATCATACGCAATGGACATAAAACACTTAAAACAAACAATAATATCAGCCATAAACCATAAAGGCGCAGCACTAATAGACATATTACAACCATGCATAACATACAATGACATATACACAAGAGAATACTACGAAAAGAGAATATACAAATTAGAAGAAATAAAAGATTGGAATCCAATAGTAAACAGTGAAGAAGAAAGAAGAGAAACGATTCTAAAAGCCATGGAGAAAGCTATGGAGACAGAAAGAATACCAATAGGAATATTCTATCAAGAAAAGGTGAAGACAACCTTTGAAGAAAGAATAAGTCAAAGAATACCAAAATACCTACAGAATCCACCAGCAAAACAGAAGATACATGAAAATGGAAAACCAATAATAAGCTTAACAGAATTCAAAAGGATATTCAAAAACAAAATTATAGAAGTAGAGGATGAGTGAAATTATAAATAAAACTCTACAAATTCAAGTAGATCCATAAATGCGTACTTGGGTTTAATGGTTAATGGAGTATCTGGTTTGGTTAAACCAGTAAAGACCAGTAAACTATCTAAGCCGGAATTCAATGCGAATGTTACATCCATATCGCATCTATCACCAACGACCAAAACCTTATCCTTAGGTACACCCATAGATTTCAGCAATAGATCAGCGAGATACCTATTTGGTTTTCCAGCTGTAAATATTGGATTTAAACCAGTACTCTTAACTAGAAATGCCACTATGGCGCCAGCACCAGGAATAGTTCCCTCATCCACTGGTAAAACGTGGTCATCATTACATGCAACGAATAACGCCTTATTCATGGTTATAGCTTTATGGGCTGTTTCAAGCTTCTTATAGGTTAGATTTCTATCTAAACCAACGACAACGGCTTCAATGCTCAAAACATCATCAATGATCATATGACCCATAAGTGTAAGCTCCTCAATCAACCCATCCTCACCAATAGGGTAAACCTTCATAGAGCCATAATTATCCATAATCCACTTAGATGCAAGATAACCACTATTAAAAACATGATTTACTGGAACTTTGAATCCAAGTATATCAGTAAGTTTAGCTGCATAACCCCTACGGCTAATACTGGAATTATTCGATGCAAATACAAGTTTGACCCCCAAATCATTAAGAATTCTCAAAGCTTCAACATTCCTCTCAATAATTCTTCCACCTCTCCAGACAACACCATCCAAATCCACAATCAACAATTCATATGGAAAACTCATTCCAATCACTATAAATCATAAATTGATGTTATAATTAAACATTTGGAGGTCATGCATATCCAATAATTCATCTTCCTTAAACTCTAATTAGATTTGAATTTAAATAAGATTCAGAAACTTTTGGGCATAATGGGTCTGGCATATTAAGCTTCCCAAACAGCATGTAGGCTCTAGCATAACAGCCACCCATACAATCCTCCCACAATCCACAATCATCACATGGAGGAACAGGCTTCGGACTTCTAACACTCTGAACAATTGGATTTTCAATATACCTCTTCCAAGCACCCCCAACCCCCCAAACTCTAACATCACTAACCTCAATGTTTAAAACATCACATAGAACAATTCTACCAGAGGGGGTTAAATCCATCTCCCTCCACCTCCTACAGCAACCATACCTAATCCTATTGGAAGAAGTTATCAACCCGATGAAGGGAGCACACCAAACTCCAACACTAACCCCAAGCTCCTCAGCCTTAAACTCAACCAGTTTAATGGCTTTATAAAATTCATTGCAATCCACATGCAAACCACTAATGTTAGCTGTACCTGAAAGCATTGTCGGAATCATTGAGAACCTTTTAAATCCGAGTTTTAAAGCCTCCTCAAGAATTCTATCGGCAAAACTATAATTCAACTTATTAACAGAGATATTCACTTGAACTTCAACACCGGAAGCCAAAAGCCTCTTAACTCCTGAAATAAATTTCTCCCAAGTGTTAAACCCCCTAATCCTCTCATACAACTCCTTACAATGACCATCCATACTAGTTAAAACGTAAACTTCAAGCTTGGAGAGTTTTGATGCTATATCATCATTGATGGTTGTGGCATTTGTGAATATTGAAGGTGAAATGCCTAAATCAATAGTATACCTCAATATTTCAAAGATATCACTTCTAAGTATAGGCTCCCCACCAGTAAAATTTATATGCTCAACGCCAGCTTCACGGGCATCTTCCAAAATCTTTATTATATCACCATAACTTAAATCAGGTTCAAAGCGATATAAACTGGCATAGCAATGATGACAATTCAAGTTACATTTTGAAGTTATAAGCCATATTAAATCTTCAGGTCCACCCATCTTCCCATACCCATACCTTATGATTTAAATAACTCATCAATACTAAACCTATAATACCTCACAAAACTCCCTTCAGATCTAGGTTTAACTATGAAATCCAGATCAAACCCATTCTCCTTCAAGAAGCCTCTGGCAAACTTATCAATGATATAACTCCTAGATGCAAATAATACGTGGCCAAGACCATTACGCCATAATGCAAGCCCCCTAGTAACACCTTTATGAATAACATACAATGATATCGCCCCATCAATGAAAACCATCATTGCAACGGTGTTTCCACCCTCAATAGAATCAAAAAGCATTTTAGCAGTTTCAACGCCATCACCATAATCCAATATTAACTCCTCAAGCAAATGTGGGAAAACCTCTGAATCGATTAAAGCTATATTCTCAGATTCAAATTTATGCTTATGTTTAAGCCTCCCTTTAAGGTCAAGGTAGTTTTTGAGAAAACCATTGTGAACGGATACAACCTTGAACTTCCCTAAACACTCAGCAATATATGGTTGCGTACACTCCTTAAATGAAATGGTATGCGTGAAAACTTGGGAAGCTCTCCTCACATGACCAAGAATAACCCTAGAAAAATTAACCTTCCAACTATCATAAATGATCCTCCTCAAATCATCCGCCGGGGAAATTCCCATACCACCAACCTTCTCCATTAAAACCTTAAGGCCATCATAAACCATTAATCCAGCGCCATGACCTCCAATAGGACTGGGCTCTATTGGAAGCTGCTCAACCTCCAAAGCCTTAAGAATATCAAGGCATGAATCTAAACTAAACTGGGTGGAACCCACATAACCAATAATCCCACACATAACACATCAAAAATCATGTATATTCATAGGACAATATTAATTTAATTGAAAATTGAACTGTGTCAACCGAAACAGGAAAGAAACTGGAAATAATTGTGAAACATAGATACTAAAATTCCGAAGAAACACCATTAATATTTCATCATCCTTCAAGATGATGGCTTTATAGAAAAATATGTTATTTTGTGTATGCATAAGAACTCAGGGTTCTATAACTTTTGATTCATATATTAAAACGTTAAGCATTTTCCTAGAATGAAGATTGCCCTAATACTTTAGAATTTAATTTAGACAGAATGGCATCTTCTAGATCTCTTGGAAGTGAACAGCAGAAGGGCATCATGCGATCCACCTTAACATAATTTGGTAAAACAATTCTATCTAGGAGGCCAGCACTCCATAAAGATTTCTCAAGTGATATTGAATATTCACCCCTAACCCTCATGCAACCTAGAGCCAGCTCAGCTCCGGGAAGAACATTCCTAGCATAATTAAAGAGTTTGAGGAATTCATCAACACCAACTGGAGGGATATTTTGAAACTCAGTCCCCTTAACTGGGAGGAGGGATAGGAAGATGAGTATATATGGCTTAAAATCCTTAAGGAGCCTTATTAAATTCTCCTCCTCAGAAACTTTGCCAAAATATGAACCAACCAGAATGTGTGGTGCAATGTAGCTTGGCCCATAACTATAAACAGACTCCAAGGAACCCATTATAGCATTCCAATCAACATTTAATCCAACAACATCCCTCATGGTTTTAGGGTCGTAAAGAGTGAAATCAACAATATCGACCCCACAATCTCTAAGCATACTGGCATATGTGGAATCCATTAAACCTCCATGAACACTAACCACCAAATCGAAATCTCTCTTAATCTCACGAAGAGTGGATGTAAAGGGCTTTATTGGAAGCCTACCACTACGATCAAAACCACCACTAATAAGAACACCAACAATACCATACCTACCCTTAAGAAACCTTATCAACTCATATAATTCATGTGGAGACTCAGCTTGAAGCATCTCCCCAAGAACTCTACCATCACAAAACTTACACTTCAATCCACATTTATCTCCAGTTATGGATATTGAGGGGAAGAGGGGGAGGGGCTTATAACCCTTAACCAAACCTAAACACCATTAAACCATGTAATTCCAATCCTTGCTAGAATACTTTTCCCTAGCAAGTTTGGCAGCCAAATTCCATTCACCCTCAGTAAGCCCTGAAACTCTGAATTCAGCATTGAAAGCCTTCTCAAACCCCTCCATCAAAGCCTTCAAAACCTCATCTCTAGAAACACTCCTATTAAGAGCCTTTGAAACAGTTATAACCCTCTCCTCAAGGGTTTGAACACCCTTATCCTTAAGCTTCTCAGGGACAACCCTAAGCGAACTAGCCATCTTAGATATATCTGTGGAGTACATGAAGGTTCCATGTTGTAAAATAGCCTCCCTACGCCTAGTTTGAGCTGAACCGGAAATCTTCCTACCATTAACAACAACATCATTTAATGGTTTAAACTCCCCACTTAAACCGAGAATTTCAAGGGCTTTAATGAGGCCATTGCAAATATACCTGTAAGATTTAACTATGTCTCTAGGCAAATCATCAACTCCAGCCACAACGGAATATGTTATCTCGCCATTCTCATCATGATAGACGGTTCCACCACCAGTAATACGTCTAACCACATCAATACCATTCTTGGAACAGTAATCCAAATCCACCTCCTCATATATTGATTGGAAGTATCCAATGGTTACGGCACTTGGATGAAACTGATATAAGCGAACAGTATTTGGAACCTTCCCAAGACACCTATAAGTAAGTATAGCCTCATCAATACCCATCTGTAAAGGTCCATTAACCCTAAGGAATGGGATAAGCCTCCAAACACCCATAACCAAAACCACAGTAATATAGGCAACAATTGAAATAAATCTTTCCAACAAGCAAACAATGATTAGGATTATATATAGAAATGATAGAATCTAGCTTGGAGAATCCATATGAATATTAGGGAATTCATGGGGAAACTTGAAACTGAAGGGAAACTTATAAGGATAAGGAGGGAAGTTTCAGTATACCATGAAGCCGCAGAGGTAATGGCTACACTGGACGGCAAACCAATATACTTCGAAAATATAAAAGAATCAAAAATACCAGTAGCTGGAAACCTACTATCCTCAAGGCAACTTGTAGCCATGGCTTTAAACGTGGATGTAAGGGGGATATTGCATAAATTGAATTGGGCTATAAACAACTTAAAGGAGCCGCCAATCGTGGATGAGGGGGCATGCCAAGAAGTCGTCGAGGGAAATGTGGATTTAACAAAACTCCCAATACTCAAACACATGCCAGGGGATAGGGGGAGATACGTTACAAGCGCAGTATGCATATTAAGAGATCCACAAACGGGGGTTAGAAATTCATCCTTCCACAGACTCCTACTACTAGATGAAAGGAGATTTGTGGCTAGAATAGTTGAGGGGAGGGGTACTGACACAATACTGAAAAGGTCTGGTGGAGAAGCCGAAGTAGCCATATGCATTGGAAGCCCAATACAAGTAATGATAGCAGCAGCCACATCCCTACCACATGGGGTAGATGAACTTGGAATGGCCAACGCACTGGAACCAACACCACTAGTGAAATGCAAGAAGATAGATTTGGAAGTCCCAGCGGAAACTGAAATAGTCTTAGAGGGGAGAATAACGAGGGAAAAAGCGCCGGAAGGGCCATTCCTAGACATAACTGAAACCTACGACATGGAAAGAGAACAACCAATAATAGAAGTAAAGTGCATAACCCATAGGAGAAACCCAATATACCAAGCCCTAATACCCGGAAAAAGTGAGCATAAAATATTGATGGGAATGCCCATGGAACCATCAATATACAATGAAGTAAACAAAGTATGCAAATGCCTAAACGTATACATAACCCCTGGAGGAGCTTCATGGCTACATGCAATAATACAAATAAAGAAGGAAAGGGAAGATGATGCCAAGAAAGCTATAGAAGCAGCATTCAAAGCCCACAGATCCCTAAAACACTGCATAATAGTAGATGAAGACATAGACATGTATGATTTAGAAGAAGTGGAATGGGCAATAGCGACAAGAGTACAAGCAGATGAAGACATATACATTTATAGGGGGGAGAGAGGGTCATCACTAGACCCATCAGCAAAATACATTCCAGGAGAAAAGCCCATAACTGCAAAAATGGGGATAGATGCAACAATACCATTGGGAAAGAAGGATAAACCATTCAAAAAGGAAAGATACAAACAAGTAAAAGTTGAAGAATACCTATCGTAACAAAAAATAAGTGGAAGACTACATTAAAATTTAATTAGCCAATGAAGAATTTGCCGAGTACCAACCACATAGTGTGGGATGAAGAGAAGCTGACACCGAGGCAAAAATTAAATCCAAATAACTAGCAATCTATTAATGAACATAATGAGTGCAGAAAATCACAAAGAGGAAGAGCAATCAGATAGATATGTGGAAGCAAAAATAAAAATAGATAGGGAATTATACGAAGCACTGATAGGGATTATGAAGAGCAAATCATTAAACAAAGTAGTAAACGAAGCATTAAGGGAGTACATAGGCAGAATGGGAACACCCCAAAAGGAAGCGAAAAAGTCTGTTGGAAGCAAAATAATAATTGAATATATTAGGGAGAAATCTGAAATAGAAGGAAAGCCCATGAAAATAGAGGATATAGCTGAAGAATTAGAATCTGAATACGGAATACCAAGAATGAAAACACTAGAAATGATAGAGAAAATGCTAAAGGAAGGCCTACTATACCAACCAAAACCCGGATATATAATGCCCACATAACTCTGGAGGAGCATCCATAGAAATGATACTACCAAAAGAATATTATTCAAGAGACCCTGAAGAAACTGCAATAAAACTTCTTGGAAAACTACTTGTAAGAGAATTAAATGGCAAGATAATGTCAGGATACATAGTTGAAACAGAAGCATACCATGGAGCATGGGATCCAGCATCAAAAGCATATAAAAGCCAGAGAGGAGACTTAGCCAAAACATTGTATGGAGAAGTAGGGTTAACGCTGATATATGGGATACATGGCAAATGGCTACTAAACATAGTGGCACATAAAGGTGATGGCGGAGCAGTACTAATAAGAGCCATAGAACCCCATGAAGGACTAGAATACATGATGAAAAATGCTGAAACAACAAATCCATCAAAAATAACCAGTGGACCCGGAAAACTATGCAAGGCATTATCCATAGACAAAAAACTACACAAAAAACCAGTATACACGAAGGAAAGCGGATTATGGATTGAAGAGGGGAGAAATGTTGAAGAATGGGAGATCATGAAGAGCCATAGAATAGGAGTTAAAGTAGATCTAGAAAAGCCATTAAGATTTTACGTCAAGGGGAACCCACATGTATCAAGAGGGTAAAAGGTTGATGAAAAACAGCTAAATTCAAGTTCTTGTTAACGATAGCAGTATAGCAGCGAGTTGTATTGAAACTAGATGTCTGATGGGTATAGTGTAATAGTTTGATAAACTATTCAATTCGCTTATTCCATTCTCCAGTTTTTTAAGAGATAATTTTTGAACTTCCTCTAAATCTTTCGATGAAACCCCCTTAGCCATCTCATACTGTATTGCTCTATATATTAGTCCATACCTGAATATGTATCCTATGTACGAGTTGAGGTAGGTGTCGAAGGCCTGTGCAACCGTTGCACTTTCACTTAATTCTGGTGTCGCTCCAATCCACTTCTCCTCAGCCTCAAACTGAGGTTTTATAGCCCTCCTAGTATATGATAGAGCCTCATAGAATGGGTTATCCACACTCATATACTTGGATATCCTATCAAGATCCTTCTCAAGATCTTCAAAGAGCATCTTATCCTTCTTATGGGATATCCTAAGGAGCTCCCTTCTAGGTACACCAAGGGGAATATCTATGCTCAACCTATAATCATATATGTATGGAACTTCACATACAAGCTCAAAGACTTCTGGATTGACCCTCCTAGCGTAATCGTAACTACTACCGCCATGCTCAATTAAGCTTGATGGATCCCTACCAAGATACTTCTCCAACCAATCATACATCTCCCCAAGTCCAGGCATCCTGAAAACTGCATCACATATCTTCTCCATATATGGTGTTTCAGCTTCACCCATATGTATAGGCACATTATACCTCCTAGGAACATCCCTAAACAATTTCAAAACGTCTTCACTTAAAACTCTTGAAATGTAATAGTATGTTCCAGTGAAAAATGAGTTATGCAAACTGTATATATGTGTAGGCCTCCATTCATCTATAATCTTCATTAAAGCCTTAGTTTCAATGACAGGCTTACCCCACTTAAAAGACTTATACTCGATTGGGAAGCTCCACTCCACCTGCATATATGCTGGAGGCCTATAATAGTTTAATGCATACTTCCAAAGACTAAAGGAACCCTTAAACCAACCCTCATTAAGTTTAGCTCCAAAGACATCTGCAACCTTAACAATGATCCACGTGGCACCTAAACTCTTAAGTAACTCCCTATCAGAAGCCAACTTCCTACTAAGAAATTCAAGAGTTAAGGAACCCACAGGCTCGTTGGGATGTGGAAAAGCAAAAGCTAAAACCCTACGATCCTCACCACCCCTAATGATCAAAGCTTCAACTGGAAACCCATTAACCCTAGAATCACCATAATCAACAAGTTCAACAACATCCTTAAACTCGGCAGCCAAAGCACGTGAAGACCCATAAAGCTCAGAAACATTCATGAAACTATCAAAATCAGGAATTACCCTCAAAACACTGTCAATGGAAATCATTTAAACACCAAAGTAAAACTATTATAACAAATTTTTAAATCCTTCCCTTTACATTAAAATAATTTATTACGAAAATGGAAAGTTTAATAGAAAAACTCAACATAGCCAAATGAAAACCTCACAAATAACATGAATAGAAATACTGGAGCGGAGGAAAAAAGATAAAGTTGAAGCACAATTTATAATATTGAATAAGTTTGGGGAAATGCTTAATATGCAATTCTAAATCACCATTGATATCGGACAACATAGGCGTCTGTGCAAAGTGTATTATGGAGAAGCCCGATGAAGCATTAAAGATTGTTAGTAGGGTTCGTAGAGCAACCCGTGAAGTCTTCGATTTACCAGCAGAAATCCCAAGAGATCCAGATGGATTAAAATGTGGAATTTGTGGAAATGAATGTATCATTGGAATTGGGAAGAAGGGGTTTTGCGGATTAACATACAACATCGATGGAAAACTCGTACGTCTAGGTGGAAATACGGATAAGGGGGTTCTGGAATGGTACTACGACCCCCTACCAACGAATTGTGTTGCATGGTGGTTCTGCCCAGGATGTACCGGTGCAGGATACCCTAAATATGCATATAAACCCACAGCGGAAACAGGCTACGTGAATTTGGCAGTATTTTATGGTGCATGTAGCTTAGACTGCCTATTCTGCCAAAACTGGCATTATAGAAGCTTGTCAAAGAAGCTGAGTCCATACATGAGTAGCGAGGAACTTGCAAACAAGGTTAACAATAGAGTTTCATGTATATGCTTCTTCGGAGGAGACCCATCACCACAAATGCCACACGCCATAAAAACCAGTGAAATAGCCATGGAAAAAGCGGAAAAGGAAGGACGCATACTGAGAATATGCTGGGAAACCAATGGGAATATGAGTAGAGGATATGCATTAAGAGCAGCTGAACTATCATTCAATACTGGTGGAGTAGTGAAATTCGATTTAAAGGCTTGGGATGAAAACCTCTATAAGGCATTATGCGGAGTATCCAATAAACCATCATTTGAAAACTTCAAAATTATAGGTGAAAAATACTTTAGGGAGAGAAGTGAAGTGCCAATTTTAACTGCAAGCACCCTCCTAATACCAGGATACATAGATGCCATTGAAGTGGAAAATATAGCGAAATTCATTGCAGAAATAGATCCAAACATACCATACACACTACTCGCATTCTACCCACAATACGTAATGGACGATCTACCAACAACAAGTAGGAAACAGGCATATGAATGCTATGAAGTTGCAAAGAAGTATTTGAAAAATGTGAGAATAGGAAACATACACCTGCTATCCTAAATTCTGAAAATCCAGATACCATCAAATTTAGAGTAGATATGGATATCTCATCAGACTATCAGCAGCTATTGTAACAACATTCTTCCCAGGACCCAACTCTTCAGCGATCTTCAAAGCTTCAAAAACAGCTGCACCAGTAGAGGGGCCGACAAATAAACCCTCCTTCAAAGCAAGCATCTTCACCATATTAACAGCATCCCCCTCACCAACCTCAACAACCCTATCAATGTAACCCCTATACTTCAAGAACAATTCTGGAACAACATTCTTCGCCAACCCATCAATATATTCGTTGCTCACAGGCTTCCCATGAATTATGGAAGACCCCCTCGGCACAACACCCACAACAAGCACATCCCCACCCAACCTCTCCTTCAAATACTTACCAACACCAGTAATAGTGCCACCAGTCCCCACACCCATAACAAACGCATCAACCCTACCATTCAATTGATCAACAATCTCCCTAGCCGTAGTCTCATAATGAGCTCTAAAATTAGCTTCATTGGAAAACTGATTCATGAATAACCCATTGAGTCTGGCTTCAAGCTCCTTAGCCTTCAAAAATCTGGGATCAACATCACCAATTCCACTAGAATCAACTTCAACAACCTCAGCACCAAGAAGCTTCAAGATAGACATCTTAACTGGAGAAATCTCCACTTCAGCTATGAAGATAGCTTTCAAACCAAGCCTAACACACATCCAAGCCAACGATAAAGCAGTATTACCACTACTAACCTCCACAATGCAACCACCCTCCCTCAGCCTTCCACTCTCAATAGCATCTTTAAGCATGTAATAGGCAATTCTATCCTTATGACTACCACCAGGATTCATATACTCCAACTTCAAATAAATTGAAGCAGCAGTAGATGAAGCAATTCTATTAAGCCTCAAAACAGGAGTATTGCCAATAGCCTTCCCAATCTCCTCCAACTTAGAGAACAAATAAAACACCGTAAACTACATAATGTGAAAACATATTTATAGTCGTTTTCGCTCTCCCCATCTCCTAATCTCCTTAACACCATCCCAACCATCAACCTTCCTTCTAAGGAAATCCATTAAGAAAGCAGCTCTCCTAGCCTTCTCAAAATCCCTTATAAACATAGCTCCTCTCCTCCGATTCCTCGCAACCGTCCTCCTAAGACATATTTAAATTAATTTATATGCTACTTATGAAATTAGGCTTCCACACTAAGTTAATTCTTTAAGTCCTCTATCAAGAATCTCCTTTAAGATCTTCTCATGCGATACCATTTTCTTCTTTAATAGTCTGGGGTATTGCTTTAACTTTTCACCATAAATGTATTGTTCCGTCAGATTTGCCGTAAGTTCGTGGAGTTTCGGTGTTCTACCATGCTTTACATAATAGTTCCATGCTTCATAGAGTGTTGGTCTTAGGACATACTTTCCATTTTCCATGTAGTGCATGCCGCAACAATTCTTGACTGTGTGATGATCGTATAGGCCCTCCTTGCATGTTGAGAACTCAATACCATACTTATCGCATAAGCGCCTGATTTCAGAGTAGACTTTAATTCTCCATTGAATGTTTGGTCTAACAACTTTTGATGGAACTTCAACTGATGGTGAATATGAAGACCATGCGTTTAAATCCTTATATATGCTTTTATCGTAAGCTAAATCTTCATAAACCTTCAAGTTTCCAACCTCATCCCTCAAAGCCTCAACGATAATTTGCTTCACACCTACCTCTTTACATTGCTCAACTATATTCTCAGCTTCATAATCAGATATTCCAGGTATTAGTGGTTGAAGTCTAACTATTACTGGAACACCTTCCTTAGAGAGCTTCTCAGCCATATCAAGCCTCTCCAATGGTGATGGAACATTGGGCTCCAATACCTTCGCAATCCCCCCATTGATCGTGGATAACGATATCTGTACTACAACTAAACCTCTATCATTAAGAGCCATTAAAACGTTTAGGATATCTCTATCCAGTAGGAGTGTTGACTTCGTATTAATTATCAATGGCACATCATAATCCAAGCATAAACCCATTATACATCTACTAAACTTAAACTCCAACTCCAATGGTTGAAATGGGTCTATCAATGTGGATAGCCTAAATGGTATGGTCTTCAACCCCCTCCTATTCAAGAAGCTCAATATCCTCCTAAAACCCCTAACAACTTCAAAGCCGAAACTGCTTGGTGAAGATTCAACCCTATACCAACGCCCAAAACAGTAAACGCATCTATGCATACAAGTCTGGTAAGGATCAATCCTAAGTATAGAGTAACAGTATGGGCTAACATTAATACTTGGATTGATGACAAATTGATCTAAATCCATCAACACCCAAAATAAATTAACATAAAAATTTAAAAAGAATATCATTTAAGGTAAAGCATATTCGAAGAATTTTTAAATTTCAACTACAGAAGTGCTTGTGGTATTATGAATGGAAAATATTGAAGAAAAGGAGAAATTGATTGAACAAAATTCTCAAAATAATAATGCAAAGAATATGCCTGGAATGCTTTATATCCTTGTTTCCTTTATTCCATGGATCATTTACTGGGTTTTATGTGAAATTTTAGGTGCGTTAGGCATCATTATCCCCCTAATATTTTCCATAACTCTCATACTACCTCAAATCATTAAGCGTAGCTTCAACTTAATGGACCTTACGTCCACATTGTATTTCAGTTTTGCATTCATCTGTACATTCCTTCTCAACTCAAACGTATTTTTGGAGAAAAGTGGTTTTCTAGGATATTTCGCTTTATTTTTAATGGCATTAATTTCCATTGCCGCAAAACAACCATACACATTACATGTTTCGAAGAAGGATTACCCGGAGGTCTACTGGAAGGATAAATCATTCCTAGCCATTAATTATGTTATAACATTGGTTTGGGTAGGCATATTTCTGTTGAATGCTATAATGTTCCTATTCCTTCAATTTCCATTAACGGTTATTTTCTCAAACATATTGGTTGCCTTGGGTATATTATCCTCAATATTATTCCCCTTGAAGGCTCCAGCTTATTTCATCTCAAGGGAATTTAAGGAGTATGATTGGAGGGTAAAGGTTGATGTGGAAAAGCCTAAAGGGGAGGATGAGTATGACGTTATCATTGTTGGTTCTGGAATTGGAGGTTTAGTTTGTGGCTCTCTACTCTCAAAGAGGGGTTATAAGGTTTTGGTTTTGGAACAACATTATCAAGTTGGCGGCTACTGCTCCTCATTCAAGAGAAGCGGATTTGTTTTCAATACGGGAGTTGAAGATGTGAGTGGATTATGGGAGAAGGGGCCTTTAACATATCTCCTCAAGGAACTTGGGTTTAAAAGAGAAGAATTATTCGTGAAGAACACTTCCGAATATGTTTTCAGAGGTAAGCGTATAAAAGCTGAAAGTTTAGAAGAATTCACTAAAATCCTCTCAGAAATGTTTCCAGATGAAGAGGGGAATATTAGGGCTTTCTTCGATGAAGCAAAGAAAGCTTATGAAGAATGTTACATGGAAACTGAAGTCTACGGCGTACCATTACCAGCAGAATTAATAGTTAAAGTTTTCGGGGAGAGAAAGCTTTTAAACTATCCTAAAGAGCACCCTCATCTATACAAATGGATGAACAGTAATTTTAAGGAAAAACTTGACGAATACTTTGAAAACGAGGATTTAAAGGAGTTTCTATGCGCATTATTGGGGTATATTGGGACAAAGCCAGATAAAACCCCGGCTAATAGTGCACTGACAGCCTGCATTTCATACTACATTCATGGAGGATACTTCCCAAGGGGAGGAGCTCAGAAATTTGCTGAAAGTTTAAAGAATTTCATCTTAAACCATGGAGGCAATGTTTTGGTCAATCATAAAGTGAATAGAATATTGGTGGAAAATGGGAAAGTTGTTGGGGTAAGGGTGGGAGAAAAGGTTTTCAAAGCACCAATCGTCGTGTCAAACGCCAATGCCAAAACCACATTTTTAGAGCTTATCGAAAAAAGCCATCTAAGGGAGGAGTTCATTGAATATATAAATGGGTTAAAGATGTCTCCCTCCTGTTTCATGGTTTTCCTAGGCGTTGATATGGACTTGTCAAAATATCCCACACTCATCAAAAACATCGATGAAGGATATGACATCGTCATCAATTCAAACGCCGATCCAAGCCTTGCACCGCAGGGGAAGTCAAGCATCACAATATTAACCCTTGCCAACTACCAAGATTTCCCAGAAAGGGGGACTGATGAATACATACGTAAGAAGCAAGAGTATTCAGAAGAACTAATTAGGAAAGCGGAAAAAGTTATACCGGATCTAAGTAAACACATAATAGTTAAGGATGCAGCTACACCTAAAACATTTGAAAGATACACATCAATGCCTCAAGGAGCCATATACTCTTTCGATCAATCCATTGGAATTAAAAGACCATACTTCAAAACACCAATAAAAGGGTTATACCTTGTAGGCGCCTCAACATTCCCAGGTGGAGGAATAGAAGCAGTAACAATATCAGGAATAATATGCGCCCACGATATATGCAACTGGAAAATTTAACCAGCAAATCAAGAACCACTATTACGCCATCCACCGGCACAATTGCACCCTATGTTGTTATGAGCAAATATTGAGGAGCAAATGAACAATGTTAGATCACATAAACGAACTTTGCAAGTTTTTGTTTAAGGTAAATTATCCAATAATCGTACAAGCATCGTGACAACCAAAAAATTAATAATTTAGGTGATAACTTAAGTAAGAGAACAGAGAAAGGAGGGGTAGCTGATGATTTTTAATGTTCCAAAAGATATCCTAGAAATGATATTGTCCCTATTGCCTAAGATCATAGAAATTATTATGGTATTAGTTTTGGGTTTTATTGCTGGAAAGCTTGTGGGTAAAATGGTAACGATCATAATGGGTAAGTTTGGCGTAGATAAAGTGATTGGCAATTCAAGTTTAGGTAAGACATTAAAGGAGGCCAATTTAACTTTAAGTAGTTTAATTGGTACTTTGGCAAAGTGGGCAGTATATTTGGCTACTTTAATTGTTGTAGCAGACATTCTTCAAATAACCGCTTTAAGCAATTTACTTGTGATAATTGTTGGGTACATACCTTACTTAATTTCAGGATTTTTAATTATCGGATTTGGCTTATTATTTGCTGAATTCATATCGAAAATCATTGTGAATTCCCTAAAGGAAATTAAATTTATACATGCCGGAGTCGTAGGCTTTTTCACAAGGCTTTTCATGTATATTATCGTGATTCTAACAGCACTCTCAGTTATGAAGCTTGACATCACATTAGTTAATATTTTCGTTAGCGCCATGGCATGGGGTTTAGCTGCTGGAATGGCGCTTGCCATGGGTTTAGCTTTAGGACTTGGATTTAAAGACATGATAGCTAAGAATGCTGAAAGTTTTCTGAAATCTATTGGTTTAATGACCTCTAGATTAGATCAAGAAGTAAGGATCAAAGAACTTGAAGGTGAAATTAAAAGGTTAGAAAGTGAACTTGACGTTCTTAGACAAGAGAAGAGAAAGGAAATTGAGGAGAAAAGAGTGAGATTGGAAGCTCTTAGTAAACCAGTTGAAAATGTAGAAGATTTCTTGAATAAGGTTGTTGGTTCCACTGGTAAAATAGCAAAAGTTTATGGAGGGTATGAAATAACAATTTCAGATCCAATCACCTTCCCATGGCGCGATGTGATTATGACCATGTATAATATGGGTTACGATGTATGGATTTCTAAAAAAGATGACGCTTACTGTATAGTTTGCAAGTTAAAAACGGAACAATCGTAAAAAAACATATATTATTGAACATGCACCAAACAAAAGATATATATAGTGTTTCATAATTCAATTTCAAAGAAGTGATCATCATAGCTCATGGATGAGGGGGTGTGATTCTAATGAAGGAAACCGTAAAGGCTATCGTATTTATTGCCATCACTCTGCTCACGGCTATTCTTTGCCCTACACTTGGCTTAACAGATGTCCAGACAGTAGCAACAACCCTTTTCGTAGCAAAAACTGCTGCTACCCTACTATTTTGGAAATTTAGACTTGCAATAGGCTTCATTGCACTCGCACTTCTATTTGTCTTTGGAACACTTGACATGGAACACTTTATAGAGTTTGCTGGACTCGATGTTATAATTTTCCTAGTTGGAATGATGACAGTTATAGGTTATCTTGAGGAGGGAGGATTTTTCGAATACATATTGGAAAAGATAATGAGAATAGGTAGAGGGAATCCTATTAGGGTTTTCTATGCACTTATGATAGCCTCCTTCCTACTAGCTGCTTTAGTCGATGAAGTAACATCAATATTATTCATTACAGCATTGGTTTTACAATTGGCAACAATATCTAAAATTAATCCGATACCATTAATGATGGCAACAGTATTCGCTACAAATATAGGGAGTAGCGCCACAGTAGTAGGCAACCCCATAGGAGTCATGATAGCATTAAAAAGTGGATTAACATTTGTAGATTTCCTATTATGGTCTTTACCCATGGCTCTCCTCTCCCTACTAATAATAGCATTCATATGTTCAAAATACTATTCCAATTACATAAAAAACATAAAGGTGGAAGAAATCTCCAGTAATAGCGACAAATCACCAAAGAATAAAGATCACACAATTCATTGGATAATATTCCTTGGAACATTAACTGGACTAGTCCTCCACCACCAAATTGAAGCACTTTTCGGTTTATCCGAAGGCGTCATGCTAATTGGAGTTGCCCTAATCTCTGCAGGCATAGTCCTTCTACTGGAAAGAGCAAGAGCTAGAGAAATAATTGAAGAACGTGTAGACTGGTGGACTTTACTATTCTTCCTAGTTCTATTCGCATCTGTGGGAACGTTGAAGTACGTAGGAGTCATTGACGTAATTGCAAAAGGTTATTTGGGACTTGGACTTAAGGATTTCGAACTTTACATGTTCTTCGTATTAAGTGCTGGATTTTTGAGTTCCATGATGGATAATGTTTTAGCAGTTGCCGTATTAATACCAATCGTAAAAGAATTCCAAAACTATGGACTGAACATTTTCCCATACTGGTGGGGGATGCTTTACGCTGGCACTTACATGGGAAATCTCACACCAATAGGAAGTACTGCCAATATCGTTGCCATAGGTATCGTTGAACGTAGACAACATGTATCCTTTAAAGATTGGATCAAAATAGGAGTTATAGTTTCCATGCCCACTCTGATACTTGCATCTATCATAACTTATCTAAGAGCTTTATACCTAAGTATTTAATTCAAAGATCGAATGTAAAAGCGTTTAATGCTCAATCAATTTCCTCATATTCTCAATACTTCCTTTAACATTGCTAATTGATTCTATTACTAAACCCCCTCTATAATTCATCTTCTTAAGGGAATTTAAGACTTTAGCCCAATTTATACTTCCAAATCCTATTCCTAAATGTGAATCCACCTTTCCATCATTATCATGCACGTGAACGTGAATTATCCTCTCCTTAAACTTCTCCATAAACTTATCAATATACCCACCAATATTTGCATGCCCAACATCAAATGCTATACCCAAATCCAATGCATCAACGCCTAAATCCCCATAAAGCTTCTCGAAATCTTCAACTCCCCTAACTAAAAGTGTGGATGATACTGGGAAATTCTCTATAGCTATCTTCAAATCATATTTCCTAGCTTCATGTAACAATTCACGTATAGAATTCAAGTTGAACTTCCAATCCATGTTGGGAAGCATGCTACCAATTGGGCTTCTAACCCCTGAATGGAAAACCCAAATTGTAGGGTTCAACTTTGCTGAAAGCTTCATAGACTTTTTAAGCCTCCTCAAAGCAGTGTTCCTCATGGTTGGAGATGTCGATGCAATATTAACATCTGCAAAGGGTGCATGAATGGATAAGCTCAACCCCCTCTCCTCAACAATCCTCCTAATCAAATTAACTCTAAAATCATTGAATTCATGAGGCCACTCATCAACAACCTCCAAATGCTCAACATCTATAGTCCGTAAACGCTCCACAACGTCAGAAAATCTCTCACCAATACAAAACAGCGTTGAAATACCTACACGCATAGAACACCATCAACAAAAATAATGGCGTAGATATTTATTTCTTTAGATAAACTCCTTCTGCACCAAATAAAAAGTTTAGTGCAAGAATGTTTGCATTGACTTCCTCTTCAAGATGTTCATCTCTAAACTCCCAGCTTTGTTTTCTTATAAATTCTGATAGTAGATGTTCTATTAATTGAAGATTCTTTATTTCTGCATCGATAAGTGCTTTGACTACATGAATTGGATTTTTAAGTTTGTTAATGTGAATTATTTGCATAGCCGATGCAAAATGTGGAAGGCAAAGTCCTTTTGATGAACTGAATTTTATCCTGAAATTCTCATCATCATCCAGCATCTGAACAAGCGTGTGCAAATATATTTGATTCATTGACCATAAGTGTTCACATATAGGACACTGTTGCCTTCGAGCATCATAATTTATTATGTTATCTAGTGCAGTAGTATCCCTCTTCTTCCTATGAAATGGCATTCTACTTTTTGAAGATTTAAAATTATTTGATAAGTTTTCTTGTAGATGAGAAAGTTGTTCCATAATTTTTCCAGTTATATCTTTCATGTAAAGGGCATAGCCTAAACCATCTTCAACATCACCTCCGTGGATAGCTCGATACAACATATGTGCATGACGATTACAGAAGCCTCCAGCAGCCACCACCTTCCCCCTAAAGGCAGGATCCATCACCACTTCATTTGTAAGCATATGCTTCAAATAACGCTCTTCACATTCAGTCCAAAGGTAGCATAATGGACATCCACTCGATTTTTCCATTCCTTCAAGAATTCTTACAGTTAGAATAGTCTTCTCCGTCATCTCCATTTCACCCCTTCGTTCATCAGCAATTTTCGGACACTTCTTAACAACGTATCCTCCACCACTTTTCGATCTTTACCTGAAAACTTGCAGCTTTGCCCTCTCATGAGCTCTGAAATTTCTGATTCTAGTTGATTGAAGTCTCTCCCTTTAATATATATCAAAACACTATTTACAACCTTTATTCGAATGGAAAGATTATCGTATTTACATATACAGTTAAAAATCAATTCTGATCAAATAAATTTGGAAATTAAGTCATTTTAATTTTTCCGCACATTTACTGCTGTCAGTTCAACCATTAGCATTTCATTAAACTTTCGCACTCTCTAACTTGCATATTAATATGCATTAATCTCATACCCCATCTTAGGTTAAAAAAAAGGTGAATGAAGGAGTTATAATTGTGTTAAGTGGAAGATTTTAAGGGATGGCTGTACGATTGCTTTAGCTTATAGACACACGTTTTATTACTGGATGTTGAAGGATTTTTTCTATTACTTCGCTTGGAATAGGTTTAGATACAACTACGTAAAGCTTGGGTTCTTCGTATATGTTTGGGTCTTCAGCAATCACTTGTAGAATATTTATATCCTTTTCTGCTAGAGCATTTGCAACCCATGCAAGTATTCCAGGTTTGTCCTCGTAAATTTCCACGATGAGGCACCTGTAACCCATTAAACGTGACACAGAGACAAAGGAGGGGCCTGCTGGTCTAAGTTTTGAGAAAAACTCACTTAGAAATTCATCTTGATTTATCTGCCTAAGTGTTTCAATAACAATTCTCCTGTCTACGCCTGCCTCTTCAGCAATGGAGCTGGTAGTCGCCTTTATTTTCTCTCCAATATATACGTCTTCCCCCCTAACACTAAGTCCGTATTTTAGAAGACTTTTAATAACTTGCATTCTCTTTCCAGAACCTATAACCTCATTTACCCTCGTCCAAAATGATTTATCCATAATTATTTATGATGAAATACTACCATTTATACTCATCTTTTGTCAAAAATAGAGGAGAAAGAAACATTTATATACAAGTATGATCATTTTAGTTATGCTATGAACAAAAAGATGTATTTGGATGAAAGCGAAATGCCACGTGAATGGTACAATATACTTCCAGACCTACCAGAACCTTTGCCACCGCCACTCCACCCTGCTACTGGTAAGCCTGTTTCACCAAAAGATCTTGAACCGATATTTTCAAAGGAATTGATAAGGCAAGAAATGTCACAGGAAAGATTTATCCCCATACCAAATGAAGTACTGGAAGTATACAGAATATGGAGACCAACTCCCCTTATACGTGCATATCGACTCGAAAGAGCACTAAAGACGCCAGCAAGAATATACTACAAGCATGAAGGGGTAAGCCCGCCTGGAAGCCACAAGCCCAACACAGCTGTTGCACAGGCATATTACAATTTTCGAGAAGGCGTAGAGAGATTAGTTACTGAGACTGGTGCTGGACAATGGGGTTCCGCTCTATCCTTTGCCACAATGTTTTTCGGCTTAAAGCTCACCGTATACTTTGTTAAAGTAAGCTACATGCAGAAGCCTTACAGGGTAGCTTTAATGAGAGCTTGGGGTGCAGAAGTTGTTCCAAGCCCCAGTAATAAGACAAAGTATGGTAGAAGCATTTTGGAGAAAGACCCAAACAACCCTGGATCCTTGGGTATAGCGATAAGTGAAGCTCTAGAAGATGCTACATCACATGAAAACACTAAGTATTGCCTTGGAAGTGTCCTAAACCACGTATGTTTACACCAGACAATAGTGGGTCTAGAAGCTATTCGGCAACTCGAACTCTTAAATGAGTTTCCAGATGTAGTTATTGGCTGTATTGGCGGTGGAAGCAACTATGCGGGTATATCATATCCATTCTATCACTTAGTTAAAGCAGGTAAAGCCCCCAAGAAAATAAGGTTCATCGCAGTGGAGCCCACAGCCTGCCCCTCCATGACAAAGGGTGTATACATGTATGATTACGGAGACACTGCTGGATTAACACCACTCATTAAAATGCATACCCTCGGACACAACTTTGTCCCCCCACCCATTCACGCCGGTGGGTTAAGATACCATGGTAAAGCGCCTTCCATGTGCCTCCTAAAGAAAGCTGGAATCTATGAGAGCATTGCCTACAATCAAGTGGAAGTCTTTGAAGCAGCTAGACTGTTTGCACAGACAGAAGGGATAATTCCTGCACCTGAAACTGCTCATGCAATTAAAGCTGTGATAGATGAAGCCATAAAATGTAAACAAACAGGTGAAGAAAAAGTGATCCTATTCAATTTTAGCGGACATGGACTACTGGATTTAGCTGCATACCAAGACTTTCTAGACGGAAAACTCCAAGCCTATGAATACCCCATCGAGGAAATTCAGAAATCAATAGAGAGGATAAAAAGACTTCTATTAGAGAGAGGTATAACACCGTAAAACACTAAAAATATACTACTCTACTAAATCCCTTTTTTACTTCACGCCCCAAGAAATGATATTGTTTAAAGAATATTTCGTAGTGTAGGGAAAATGGCAATAACTATTGCTCATGGAAAGGATGAAGGATTTATACAGCTTAAACCATAGTAATTTCATCGATCATGCCATTCACACCCTTCCATATAGGTCCAGGATTAGGCTTAGGTTTACCATTAAGGAAACATATGCATGCACCAACATTCATACTGGCAAATATAATTGTTGATATTGAACCACTCATAGTTATCATCTTTAATTTGAGATATCCATTACATGGATACCTACACACCCTCCTATCCGCCTTCATAGCTGGACTAATACTTGGCTATGCCATTTATCTACTCGAAGAACCCCTACGACCAGTATACAAGAAGCTTCTACTGGAGGGGGATGAAAATTTAAATTTGAAATCATTCATAATTGCAGGAATCTTTGGAATGGAGCTACATGTCCTCCTAGATTCACCATTATACGGGGACATAAAACCATTATACCCATTAACAATAAACCCACTCTACAATCCAAAACTAACCCCAGAAATATATGATATATGCGTCTGGATGGGAATACTTGGATTGGCATACTACATATGGCTAATAGGCCTAGCAATATATAGGAAACTATCCTCATAAACCATTATAAATAGTAGTGGAAAATCTGATAGTATAAATAATCCTTACAAAGATTTCATATTACTGCAAATTCCCCTAAAGATAGTTGTTATGGTTAAGATCTAGAGGAGAATTAAGGCTCATAAAGATGGAAAAATTATGAAGGACAAGCATTATTTGATGCTGAGTCTAGGAGAAGTTACATTAGTAAAACCTTCGCAGAGAATATACATTGAAGGTGATGAAATAAAATTCAAGCATATACCGTCAACATTAATGATGATTTAAATGGCAGGTAGTTTAGTGTACCACTAGTTTAATGTCACTGTTATTTTGGGACTTGTTTCCTTTTTACGTATTCTATTAGTATAGCTTTTGACATTTTCCCATGATCATATACTGGTGATACTCCTATCTCAGAGCATAATTCGAAGCCAACCCTATTCATGCTGGCTTTTATCAACTCGAATGGTGCCACATTCTCTTGATCTATTATGAATAGATATCCCTCTTCCCGTAATACTCGATGAAATTCTCTTGAGATCACTAACATCTGGTTTTGCGGGATTTCATGTAGAGTCCATACGCAAAATATTGCATCAAAGTATCCATCTGGAAATGGAATTGTGCCACCATCAATTGATTGGAAATATACTTTGCACTTAAGATTCTCAGCAAGTTTATTTGCAATTTGAATAGCTTCTGGGGATATGTCAACACCATAAACTTCAAATCCTCTCATTGCAAGTGAGCAGCTGAGAAGCCCTTGACCACACCCAAAATCAAGAATTCTCGAATGAGGCTTCAATAATCCAGCAACCTTCTCTACAATAATTCTATGCCCACCAAACAGGAATGACAGGGAACTCCTCAAATCATCAACGCTCAACCTACTCCTAACCAGCACTGAAAGTATATAAAACACTCCTACTGGAAGGGCATAATCCTTTAATAAAGTTAAAATATGCTCCTCATCATACCCCTTATCCATCAAATACTGAATTTCAGCCATACATGAAGCAGCCCTCTCCACACCAAACAAATTCGCTATACGATCATAGAAATCCAATACCATAACCATACGCCCCCACATCACCTAAAATTAACGAGCATTAAAATCTTCCCCAAATTTAAACTCACAAGTAATATATACATTTGGATAGTTAGATTATTCTTTTGCGAGACGCCAAGGATTGTATTATTAAGTTAAGTGTAAGGATGATTTATTTTTACTAGAATATTCCTAATCATATTTTAACCTTACAATTATATTGAAGTTTTCAGCTCAGCATTTTTTAGGGCTTGTACCATTCTTTCCATTATCTCAGCTATTTTAACTAATAATTGTAGTTTGAAGAACCTGTAAAAGTTTTCAATACTCATCACAATCCCTTCATATTCTTCAGTAATTGTTTTCTCCACCTTTACATGTGGAGGATGCGATATCATTACAGTTTTAATGAAGTTGTCTATATTCTTCTCATCCCCTTCCATGAGGACTTCAACATCTCCATCAATGTTCCTAACATGAAACCCCATCAATCTATTTAATTCCGCAGATTCGAAGAGTAGGAGTTTATAATTCACATCTTGAACTTTTTGTCCCTTAATTATTAATCGCCTTTTCATAGCATCACATATCTCCTTCCTTAAATTTAAGTAATTTGCGACCTCACATTATAAAGTTAAATTCACTTTACACCTACAATGATGTAATGGATGATGATGTGTTTATCATGTCCTTCTTTAAAAATTCTAGAGTCTCTCTACACTTTTGGGATTCAATCTTTTCTTTCACAAGTTCCTTTATGCATTTCAGCATGTCCATCTCATTAATCTTTTCTATGATCATCTTGGCCCATTGTGTTAGTGTTGTGTTTTCGTTTATGTTTATTGGGTTGTGTTTCATTTTATGGTTTGGATATCTTAGTTGGGATATTTTCTTCTCGAATGGTTTATACCATAATATTAGCATGTATAGTGTGATTGCCAATTGAAGCTTCATTATGAATCGATTCATTTGCTCCTCGTATGTTTTGCATATTTCTATGCGTTGCTCATTTGAGGTTATGTAATTCATTGCCGATGACAACATCTTTTGGAGGCTCGTTATTGTCTTTGTAATTTCGTTTGGTATGAGTTTTATGAATCTTTCCATGTTTATCTCACACATCAATTCATTAATTCCTTTAAGGGTTTCCTCATCCAGTTTACTCAATGCTTTCTTACTGAGAACTTTAACCCTATCATGCATTTTATATATCTCCACTCTACTCCTCGCTGGTTTGCTTAAAAGGCTTGATGCTATAGTTATTGTTTGATTTATGTTCTCCTTAAGCTCATTACAAAGTTTATCTATGGCTATCCTATGATCATTGAAGGCATATAGTTTAACTTCATTTAAGTGTGCAAGTAGCTCGTAAGCTATGGAGTCTATGAATTCCATCGCTATTTTCAGCATTATCGATTCAAGCGACACTCTCCTAATGGAATGCCCAATCTTTTCACCAATCCCCTCAACATCCACAAGCTTAAGTTTTAAGAGTATTGCTTTAGCAGCCTTCTCAAGGGATTGTTGAAGCATGAAGAGAGCTTGAGGATAAAACCCACCATCAAATAGAAGCTTTGAAGCACCAAAATCACTTAAAGCAACATCAATAAACTCCACTGCAATATGAGATTCATCAATCAACTCAATCGAACCCCATACAATTAATACACTTTAGTAATATTATACATCTATCTCATTAAATCTTCATGATTTAAAATATCCAGATGTAAAGGTCGAGGTTAGAGGTGTTTTTAAGTTTAAAATCTCTGATAATGTATTCATGGTTGAGGGGCCTACAGCTAAAGCCTATGCCATCAAAATAAGTAGGGAGTTTAGTGGCGAAATTGTTAAAGACGTTGTTGTCAAAACGTTTAAGAGGATCCACATTCCATTAACTGAGCTTTTTGGTAAGAGATTTGTGAATGCAGATTCTTTAGGGAAGAATATACTCTTATTCTTTGATGGACTGGCTGTGCGTGTACATTTAATGATGTATGGAGCAATTCACATTTACAATATTGATGAAGATTTACTTAAGCCGGAGAGACTTGTTAGACTTCTTGTGAAAGGGTGTGAAAGGAAGCTTGTAGTTTATAATGCACCAATAGTTGAGATTGATAGAGCTGAAGGACTTGTTAGTAGACTTAAAGGTGAGCTTGGACCAGACCCATTAAGTAATGATTGGGATAAGGGGAGGGCTATTGAAAACCTATTGAAGTTTAAAGGTGAGAAGGTTGGTGTAGCATTACTTAATCAATCCATCATTGCAGGTGTGGGGAACATTTTGAGGAATGAAATACTGTTTAGAGCTGGGGTGAACCCTGAAAGGACTATTGGAAGTTTAACAATGGTAGAGATTGAGAAGATAGTGGATGTATGTGAATCGCTCAGCAAAGAGTTTCTTAAAATGAAAATTGAGGGGAAGAGGATTGGGCCGCTCCTCATGGTATACAATAAATATAATGGTAATTGCAAGATATGTGGGGGTAAAATAAAGTTCTATATGCAGAAACCCATAAACAGGAAGACTTTCGTATGCACTAATTGTCAAAAATAGATGGGAAAAATCCATATATTCTCAGCCTTTTTATAATATTCTCTTCAGATTCCCATGAAAAATTTAATATCTATATCAACGTCTTAAAGTGCTATGTCTAGTTTATTTATCATTTAATCGCTTAATAGGATTATTCTTAACTCATGGGTGGGAAGCTTTAATTACTGGGATGACATTAACGATGAATAGTTGAACATTATGAGTAAGGGAGTTGTACAAGCAAGTTACATTTGGTTGAATGGAAAATTTGTCAAATGGGAGGATGCGAGGGTTCATGTGCTAGCTCAGGGAATTCATTATGGAATTGGAGTTTTTGAAGGTATAAGAGGGTATTATGATGATGGCTATGTTAAGATATTTAGACTTGAAGATCATATGAAAAGATTCCTAAAGTCTGCTAAGATAATCCATTTGGAAATGCCATATACCTTAGATGCATTGATCAACGCTGTTATAGAAGTTGTTAAGGCAAACAACTTTAAAACAGACATATACATAAGGCCAGTGGCATTTAGAGGTCCTGGAAGCATTGGGGTTAGAGCTAAAAATCCAGTTGAAGTGGCAGTGATAGCTTTTGAGTTTGGTAAATACTTAAAGCCCACGGGGGTTAAGTGTAAAATTTCAAGTTGGAGGAAACCTCCAGCAGACTCCCTCCCAGTATATGCAAAGATTGCAGCCATGTACCTACTTTACCATCTAGCTGCCGTAGAGGCAAATAACTGTGGATTTGATGAAGCAATACTACTAGATGGTGAAGGCTATGTTGCTGAGGGATCAGGGGAAAACATATTCATAGTTAAAGATGGAGTGCTGATAACGCCGCCAACATATGGTGCAATATTGGAGGGGATAACTAGGGACACAATAATGAAGGTTGCCACAGAAATTCTCGGGATGAAAGTTGTTGAGAGGAGGATTAAGAGGGAGGAGCTCTACACTGCTGATGAAGCATTCTTCACAGGAACAGCTGCAGAAATAACGCCAATAGTGGAAGTAGATAATAGAATTATTGGAGATGGCCAAATAGGTAAGGTAACATCACAACTCATGGAACTCTATCAAAAGATCGTTAGAGGAAAAATAGATAAGTATGGGAGATGGATTACAGAAGTCAAGTAGGCTAAACTTACTCCTAAAACATTTATTATTTTTATCTCAGTAATCCAGGTATTCAATGAAAACTAGTCTTATAATAGTGATTTAAAAGGAAGTTTATCGGCATGAAAATGGCATTGTATTTTATGGTGAATTAAGTGAGTTACGAAAAATATAGGGATTGGTTTGAAAAAGCTATTGACGATTTTGAAACAGCTACCGAATTATTTAAGGTTGGTAAGTGGAGTAAAGTTTGCTTTCTTTCATATCAAGGGTGGAGGGGGCTTTAAAGTCTTTAATGATCAAAGAGCTCAACATATATAGACATACTAAAGGATAGATTCATGCTTAAAGCTGTTAAAGATGTTGATGTAGAAATAACTGTTATCTCTAAGATGAATTTGAAAATGCCATCAATATTGGAAGGGAATTTTATGTTGAAGCAACGAAATGGGGTATAGTGGTGTATCAATGATGCCCAAATAAAGTTAAATGGAAAGCTTCTTATTTTCAACAATTGATAATAGTCATACGATGCCTCGATGACTCTCATTGATGACATAATTTCAGATGTGTCCATAACGCTGGTGATGTTGGTATGGGTTGTCTTTGTGATCATGTATTTGGCTAAGTGGACCTATAATTATGCTGTAGCTCATGGTAGGACGCCGCATTCAGCAGCATACTTTGGACGTAAAGTCATACATTTCTTCGCAGGGGGTCTTGTAGCCATACTACTACCATACTATTTCAATGAACCAGTACTTCCACTCATAATGGCTTTAGCTTTGGCAGCATTCTGCTACATACCCCACAAGACGGGAAAACTAATGTTCTGGTTTCAAGATCCTGACAACATATATGAAGTAGATTTTGCAATAGCTTGGGGGTTAATAATATTCATCACATGGTTTATTGACAAGACATTCTGGCTAGGCGTAATACCAGTACTATTCATGGCTTGGGGTGATGGGATAACTGGAATTGTGAGAAACCTTAGGTATGGGAGGAGGGTTAAGGGTTGGGAGGGAAGTGTAGCAATGTTAATTGTAAATACCCTAATAGGGTTGAAGTTTGGAGTTGCAGGTTTAATTGCGGCGGCAGCATCCACGATGGTGGAAAGATGGGAGGGGATGGATGATAATATAACAGTGCCAATAATATCGCTACTAATACTCGTAATTGCAAAAACATTTGCACCAAATTTAACCATTGGCTTATGGTGACGGAAAACTAAAATATTAAAGACATTAGTGTAATCTTAATCGCCGTGTAAGGCTGGATGGAGGTATAGGCATGCTCAACATAGATCCATCAATTATCGTTCCTTTATCAATACAACTATTCGCTATCATGGATCCATTAACAGCCATACCCACATTACTTAGCGTAATAAGCAATGTACCAGAGGGGGAAGTAAATGAACTGATAAATAAGGCTGCTCTAGCAATATTCGTTTTAATAAATGTATTCACGATGGCTGGATGGTATATACTGTCACTTTTCGGCATAAGTATGCCAGCATTTAAAGTAGCTGCTGGAATAATTCTTATGGCCATAGCCCTAGATACGCTAATAACGGGGCATAAACCGGAGAAGCTTGATATTGGAGAATACATAATAGTGCCAATAGCAACACCACTAATAGTTGGACCTGGAACAATGACTCTACTACTAACTTCAGCAAAAGTCTATGGAATAATAAACACTCTAATAGCATCATACATAGCCTTCATACTAACGTACATAATCATAAGGAATGCCAGAATAGTAGTTAAATTTACAGGGGAAACATTTATCCATGGATTAGGTAGATTCATGTCAATAATAATAGCCTCCTTCGCCATTGAAATGATGGCATCGGGAATGAATGAATATATAAATAAGCAAACATAATTTATGCAATCACATTCATCATCAAATGCACTTCTCAACAACCCCATCAGCAACATCAACCACACACTTATGAAAAAATGTGGAAAATCTTTTCATAATAATAATCATATCTCAGCTTCAAAAATCTTAAATTCAATGCTTCAAATAAATCACTTCTGGTGAAGCAATGCCCGAATACGATATTTTTTGGATATTTTTCTTGTATTTCTTTCTGGCAATGTTTCTTTGGCCGCAAATAAAGCAAAAAATGATTCAAAATGAAAGGCTAAAATTTATCAGAAGAATCGAGGTAGCTACAAAATCTCGGGTTATTACGATGATACATCGACAAGAACGCCTCTCTTTATTTGGCGTACCATTTTACCGCTATATAGACATTGAAGATTCAGAGCAAGTTTTACGTGCAATAAGAATGACTCCTCCAGATATGCCCATCACATTAATTCTCCACACCCCTGGAGGCCTTGTTTTAGCAGCTTCGCAGATAGCTTTAGCTTTAAAAAGCCATCCAGCTAAGAAAACAGTTATTATCCCCCATTATGCCATGAGTGGAGGTACATTAATCGCCTTGGCAGCCGATGAAATTCAAATGGATCCCTATGCTGTTTTAGGACCAATAGACCCACAACTTTCAGATCCACAAATGGGAACCATTCCTGCTGTTTCTATCATTAAAGCCGTAAAGCAAAAGGGGCTTGAAAAAGTGGATGATGAAACTTTAATAAAGGCGGATATGGCTGAAAAGGCAATAAAACAACTCGAAGAATTTGTAATAGAATTAGTTGAGGAAAAGCTGGGAAGGGAAAAAGCTGAAGAAATTGCTAAGACATTAGTTCAAGGCACATGGACTCACGATTACCCCCTCACACCCAAAAAACTCCAAGAACTTGGAATTCCAGTTAAAGTTGGAATCCCCATCGAAGTCTACCATCTTATGGATTTATATCCACAAGCATCACCAATTAGACCAGGAGTTGAGTTTATACCTTCACCATACTATGCACCCCAAATGCCACAAAGAAAAGCAGAAAAATAAAATTAAACCCTTCCTAACTTTTTATGCAATCTCCTTATCTATAAGTTCATAAATGATCTTGCCTCTAAATATTTGGGTGAATGATAAGTTCCTTTACTGATGGGAATCTATTTATGTCTGCATGTGGTATTGGAAGGGCATTCATGAATTCATTGTTGAAGTTAGGGTCTGCCGCAAGCTCATGATAATTGATCAATTTAAGGATGCTTTCAGCTTGCATCCTTAAATCCTTCGATAATAGAACCATTTTAGCACCTGCAATGGCAGCATTGCCCACAAACATTATCTTTTCTATGGGTACATCCGGTATTAACCCTATCATCTTTGCATTTTCAGGATTAATATAGTTCCCAAAAGCACCTGCAATGAAAATACGATCAATATCCTTCTCAGTAACCCCTTTCTTCCCCATCAATATTGAACACCCGGAGTATATTGCCGCCTTCGCCAATTGAACCTCTCTGATGTCCTTCTGCGTTACTGTAATGTCATATCCAACACCCGTTTCTGAAGCCCAAGCTATTATAAATTCAATTCCAGACTCCCCCCTCCTAAGTCGCTGAGCTTCGATATTTTTATTAAATCTTCCCTGACGATCAATCACCCCATGCCTAAACAATTCTGCCACTACATCTATTATGGCTGATCCACATATCCCTCTAGGCTTAGAGCCATCCACAGTATTATATTCAACTTCAAGTCCCCGGGAAATTTTAACCCGCTCTATCGCCCCACTTACAGCTTTCATCCCATGCTTAATATGGGCACCCTCAAATGCCGGTCCAGAAGCGCATGAACAACATATCATTCCATCTCTACCGCCCAAAACTATTTCAGTATTTGTTCCTATATCTATGAGTAATGCATTGCCATCAAACTCATGAATTCCAGTAGCCAATATATCTGCAACAGCATCGGAACCCACAAATCCAGCTATTAATGGTAAGGTGGATACAATGCCATTTGGATTTATATTTATTGAGAGATCTTTAGCTTTAACATTTATCGGCCTCTTAATGGCTGGCGTGTAGGGTGATAGAGCCAAATACTTTGGCTGTATTCCAAGGAAAATGTGATGCATAGCAGTATTCCCAACAAATAGTAATTCGTAAATCCTACCTGAATCCACGCCGTACTTTCCACATAAACCATTTAAAATGTTATTAATGCAATCGATGACGAGCTTTTGAAGTTCATGAAGATTCCTCGAATCGCTAGATGCATATGCTATTCTCGATATTATGTCTTCACCATGAATCACTTGAGGATTCTCCATAGACCCAACGCCGACAGTTTCACCCCTCTTCAAATCCATGAGGTGGCAGACCACTTTGGATGTACCAATATCCACAACTAAACCGTAAACCTCATTAGCAGTGTCACCAGACTCAACACCAATAATCCTATCACCATACAATACAACAGTAACACTCCAATTGGATTCATGTAGTATGTTTGGCAAAATCTTTAAGACATCATAATCTATTTCAACAACACCAACAGCATCTGAAAGCCTTTCAAAATCCGGTTTAACATCAGTTAAACTAGGCTTACTCAAAGCAACATATACCTTACGTACCATCGGATCTAAATTCACAATCCTTTCAAAACCAGAGGTTAAAATTTTAATTGATTCAAGACGGCTTTCCAATGGAATCATTATCGAAACATCCTTTAAAACCCTAGTTTGACAAGCAAGCCTATACCCACATTCAACCTCAACTTTAGATAAATGTTTCCTCTCAACGTCAGTGATATCTGAAACTGCATGCTGATCCCTCACAATAACCCTACACTTTCCACAAACCCCCCTCCCACCACATTCAGATCTTAACCCAACACCAGTCCTCCTAGCAGCCTCCAAAATAGTCATCCCAGCACTAACAAAAACCCTCCTACCATCAGGCTCAAAAACCACAGTTAAAAGTTTACCCACCATCACAAGCCTTCATAAAACATATAATTGCAAGATAAATAAAGGATTTTTGCAATGAACACAACATCGAATCGATATCTGAAAGAAATTAAGCAACAACACCACTACAATTACAGTGAAACTCGTATGGGAAGCAAAAGCTTAAAACAAAAAGACATCTTCATTAATTTTGAGAAGGAATGTCTCTGGAAAAGGAGGAATTGTTAAAGAAGCTTAAGGAAGCCGCAATAAATGGAGAAGCCGATGAAGTCATCAAATTATCCAGGAAAGTCATTGAAGCTGGAATAAACCCACTTGAAGCAGTTGAAAAAGCTTTAATAGCAGGAGTCATTGAACTTGGTGATAAATGGATAAATGGCGAAGCATTCATAGTGGACCTAATAGCCGCAGCTGAAGCAATGAAAGCTGGATTATCAATTTTGAAGGAAGAGATTACTAAGAGAGGGGGGAGCATCAAATATCGTGGAAGAATAGTCATTGGGACTGTTGAAGGAGATATACATGACATTGGGAAAAGCATAGTTGCATCATTGCTCGAAGCCGCCGGCTTCGAAGTAATAGACCTAGGAGTAGATGTATCCGCACAGAAATTCATAGAAGCCATAAAACAATACAACCCAGACGTGGTAGGCATGAGCGCACTAATGACCACCACCATGCTTAAACAAAGGGAGATTATAGAAGCAATCAAACAAGCAAACCTAAGGGATAAAGTGAAGATAATAGTGGGCGGAGCCCCAACAACTGAGGAATGGGCTAAGAGTATAGGTGCAGATGGATGGGCACCAGACGCCACAAGCGCAGTGGAATTGGTAAAAAGATTGCTGAAATAAGAGGTGAGTCAATTGACTAAACCTAAAATAAAAGTTTTAGACGATAATGAAATTCTGGAGATCCACTGGAGATCACTAAGCATATTGAGCAAAGTTGGTGTTAAGGTAGATCATAAGGGGGCTCTTAAATTACTGCAAAATATAGGAGCTGAAGTTGATTTAAACAGTGGAATAGCAAAAATACCAGAATACATTGTGAGAGAAGCTTTGAAGAAGACGCCAAGCATAGTTAAATTGTATTATCGTGACGGCAAAAGATTCATTGAACTATACGGAGACAACACATACTTCGATGTTGGCTCATCCGCATACTACTACATGGACTACAAAAACAATGAAATAAGGAGACCAACATCAAAGGATTTAGCGGAAGTAGCCAAAGTTACAGATTTCCTCCCAAACACCCACATAATGTCAACGGCACTAGTGCCTTCAGACATCCCGGAAATAATTGCTGATAGATGGAGAATGTATGTTGTAGCGAAAAACTGCACCAAACCAATAGATACTGGAGCATTCACCATGGAAGGAGTTCCAGACGCAATTAAAATAATGGCTTCAATAATTGGCGAGGAAAATGTTAGTAGGAAGCCATTCATGATATTTGCAGCATGCCCATCACCACCACTCAAATGGAGCGAACTAACAACACAAAACCTAATGGACTGCGCCAAATATGGAATCCCAGCACACATAATACCAATGCCCCAAACAGGAGGGACATCCCCAGCAACCATCGCAGGCTCAATAGTTCAATCCAATGCAGAATTCCTAGCTGGACTCGTAATAGCACAATTCACAAAGCCAAGCACACCAATAGTCTACAGCGGCTCACCAACAGTATTCGACCAAAGATTTGCAACCTCATGCACCGGATACATAGAAGTTGGATTAATATCAGCAGCATTCTCACAACTCGCAAAATTCTACAATATCCCAAGCGCAGCATACACCATGGTAAGCGATTCAAAAACCGTTGACCCGCAATCAACCATAGAATCATCCCTAGGCGCACTAATATCAGTCCTATCAGGAATAAACATGGCAATAGGCTCCGGAATGCTACTGGAAGAAAACTGCATAAGCCTAATAAAACTTGTTATAGATGACGATATAGCAGGCTCAACATTGAGATTTGCAAGAGGAATACATGTAGATGTGGACACATTGGCCGAGGAAGTTATAAGGGAAGCTGGACCTGGAGGATTATTCCTAAAACACAAACATACACGTGAATGGTGGAGGAAAGAACACTACATACCAAAACTATTCGATAAGAGGACATATGACATGTGGAAGAAGCTTGGATCAAAAGATCTAAACACAATTGCAAAGGAAAACGTTGAGAAAATCCTTAAAGAACACAGTGTGGAACCATTACCAAAAGATGTGGAGAAGATGCTCAATGAAACCATGAAAAACATAGCACAAAAGTATAGAATAGAAAAGCTACCAGAACTATAAAACAAATGCTTTTATTACATTTTTAAATCATAATTATTCTAGTAGCATCTGAACCATTTTAATATGGATTACAATATTAAGTAAGACTATGCTACTTCGCATATGGGGAGGTGGGAAGTGGAATAGATTTCCTCACCCTTTGGATATTGACGCTACTACACTTTCTCCGCACAATATTTATGAAAAGCTTATAGAATGGGTAAATGAGCTTGCCACGCCATCCACTGAAATACTGCTTTGATAATTCATCAATCCAGTAAAGGTCATGCTCCAAACACTTAACAAGCAACTCAATATGTAATTCATTCATATCTTCAAATCTAAACCAATCTTCATCCTTCAATTTTCCAAGGGGGACGAAGAGTAATGGGACGATCAAGCTCTTAAACCATTTAAGACTTTCTACAAGCTCTATAGTCTTTATAATATCATCCTCAGTTTCTTGCGGTAATCCTGCAATTAATGTGCATGCTGGAAAAATATTGTTATCCATCATTATTCCAGCAGCTGTTTTAACAAGTTCAGGCCACTCCTCAGGCTTGAAGGGCTTAGCTTTTGTCGGCATAGCCTTCTTTATGAGTTCAGGTGAACCGGTCTCTATACCTATCTCTACACCCAACCACTTCTGCCTTCCATCAATGAGTATTTCGGAAATATCTTCAATAAGTTTTGGCTTTGAAGCTATAGCGGCTATTGAAGCATGACTCCAGCCAATACTTGAAAAATGGCTTTTGAATAGTTTCTGTAATTTTAAAACCTTCTCCTCATCTGGTATAACACTCTTAGAACCGTATAGCAGAACGTCTTCAGCATGTATTATTGCGGATTTCAACCCAGCCTTAACATTAACCATAATCTCCCTCTCTATTTTTTCATATGGATACCAGCGTAGAGGTCTTAAAGTTACACTGCAAAATTCACATCCACGACAACATCCCCGTCCAACTTCAATTAAACCATTTATTGATGGATTTCTTATTTCTGGAATTTCATCTATGCTTGGAACCTCATCGAATCTAACCTCATAGAATTTTGGGAGCTCGCCACCTTCAATGGCAGTCTTAAATATCTTTCCAACAACCTTCTCAGCCTCACCATTTATAACGCAATCTATTCCATAAACATCAACAAATTCTGGTCTAAGCTTAAACTGCCATGCCCCAGGACCTCCAACTATAATCTTCAAACCACGCTTCTTAGCCCTAACAATCTCACGCTTCTCCAATAGCATCCTGAAATATTTGGCAACGTATGGTTCACCGGTCTTCAACACATTGGCGAATGTGGATGAAGCTGGACCTAAACCAAAGGGATCCATAACGTGAATCCCCAAAACCTTAGCATCATCTATAAAGCGATCCAAGTGGTCTGGATCAACTGTTAAAACATCAAACCCTTCATTCAAAAGTTGAGCTTCAATTTTCCTAAGACCATAAGGGGCTTGTAAAACCACACCATCCCTATTCTTAACTGGAGGAAAGAACAACCATCTAAAAAGCCATTCTGGAACCACATTTGGCGGTGCAGAAGCGCCAAAACCTAAGAATTCCTGGTTGTGGTGATTGCTCATGATAGTCCTATCAGCTGTCAACAGCACCTTCATTCCCTTATAATCACCATTCGAAAAACGAATATACTACCTAAAAAGTCTTTTCTACCATAAAACGGCGAGTATGGATCAATAAACATGTGAAATGGAATTCAACTATGAGGGTTAACCATCAAATAAACTCTTCAAGTTCAGAATCCTTTTAACATCCCAAACCTCGAGCTTTTCAGGAGTTCTAGGAAGCATGTCGGCATTGGGCAAGAAGAGGATTCTCCTACAATTGAATCTACTTAGCTTATCTTCGATCTTTGATAATTCAATTCCACTAATATCCCCCCACTTTACTTCAACTACAATCTTCAATTGCCTGAAATCCGTTAAAGCTATATCCACCTCAAAATCCCTCTCAACTATCTTCTCAGCCCATAAGCCAAAAATCTTCGATAACAATTTCGATAGGAACCTTTCAACGTAATGCGGAATTTTCAATTCCAAAACCTTCCTAGCCTGTGACGGCTGAACATCCCTTTCACTAATACCATACTTTGCATCGAGATAGTAATAGTAGTCTGTTACTGGTGAAGCGTGATAGTAATAGTATTTGTTCTTACCATAAATTTTAACCTTTTCAAGTAAGCCAATGTGCTCTAGGATCTTTAGGTATGGATGAACGAAGCTTGGGCTTTCAGCTGGTATAAGCTTGAGGGAGTATAGTTGAGATGTGATTTCAGTGGATAGCATCTTGCCATCGGCAACAGCCTTCAATATAGCATCATAAACCCTAGAGTAGCTCCTCTCCTCCTCAGTGAATATCTCACCAATGAGTGAGGGGACTGTTAACCTTATGGTGTATGGCAGAGATTCAGAGAATTCTTCAGAAGCCTCCCAGAGAGGGATAAGCCACGGCTCCCTTAGAAATATGGAATACTCTAAAAGTTTTCTGGAATCTTTAATGTATTTTTGCATGTTTTGTAAAATATCCATTTCATCGATTATTCCCATTTTGAAATCTGAGAATAGACCAAGGAGGGGGGAGGATGCTTCAAAAATCTCCTTAGACAACCAAAGCGTCGATGTTACTGCTATAAGTTTCCCCTTAACACCCATACCATGAAGTACATCTAGAAACTCCTTTGGTAAACGTTGAAATTCATCCACCACTATTGTTTCATCATTCTCCAACCCTTTAATAAGCTCTCTCCTAAAGGCATCATAACTTATGGTTTCATCGTCAATAAATATGCTTCCACTCCTACCAATGAAATAATATTTATCCCACTTAACATTATTCCTAATGAAAAAGCTCTTACCAACCTTCCTTCTCCCATAAACCAAAACCCATCTACCAACACTCCTCCACCGATCCAGATCACTAAATCTGATTATACTAACCATAATTAGTATAATTATAATTAGCAACAAATAAATTTTCCCATGGAACATAAGTAATCTTAGAGTGATGAGGCTTAGCTAAAGAAAGAGATATACAAGATTATTGAAGGTAATAGCACTTTTAAATGCATGTATGTTAATATGCTGATGAATCCAAATTTTTAATTAAATTTAATTTAAATTAATTTTGGTTTAAAAAAGTTTAATATTTAATTTATAAACTCATAATTGATGATTGAAGTAATCGTTGTAGAGGATTACTGGGAGATGAGTAGGAAGGCTGCACAAATAATTGCGAGACATGTATGGGATAACCCTGAAAGTGTAATTGGACTTGCCACTGGTAGTACACCTATTGGAATGTATGATGAATTGATAAAGATGTTTAAACATGGATTAATAGACTTCTCCAAAACTGTAACTTTCAATTTGGATGAGTATTGGCCTATGAAGAAGAGTAGTCCATACAGCTACCACTACTATATGAGACAGTACTTCTTCAACCATGTAAACATTAAACCTGAAAATATACATATACCAGATGGCGAAGTTAAGTGGGAGGATATTGACGAACATTGCTCATGGTATGAGGATGAAATTAAGAGTCATGGCGGAATAGATGTACAAGTGCTTGGAATAGGTGGAGGATACTATGATGATGGAAGATATATTGGCGGCCACATAGGGTTCAATGAGCCTGGATCACCATTCGATAGTAGAACGAGACTTGTAAAACTTTCAGAGCAAACCAGGAGCGATAATTCAAGATTCTTCATGAGAATAGAGGAAGTCCCATATTACGCTATAACCATGGGGATAGCAACAATAATGGAAGCAAGGGAAATAATACTCTTGGCTTCAGGGGAGCATAAAGCCAACAGCGTTAGGGAAGCAGTTGAAGGGCCATTAACAAATATGGTTCCAGCATCAATACTGCAAAAACACAGAAATGTTAAATTCATAATAGACAGAGGGGCTGCCTCAAGGCTCACTCAAACCATAATGCCATGGCTCCATGGAAATGTAGATTGGAGTTTGGAGGTTGAGAAGGCCTATAATGGTTTTGAAAACCTCATAACTAGAGCATTAACTTTAACATCAATGAAGATGGGGAAGGAGATAATGAAGATAGATTTAAACGACCTAGCAACTTTAAAACTTGAAGAGCTAGCCAAATTTGACTTAAACGGATTGAAGAGAAGGGTCTTCGAAGATTTGAAGAGTAAAGTTATGGATTGCGATAAAACTCCAAGGGGGAGGAGGATACTAATATTCTCACCACATCCAGATGATGACGTAATATGCGTAGGGGCAACCATGAAAATATTAAATGACACTGGAAACGACGTTAGAATTGCATACATGGTTTCAGGGAACATAGCCGTAAGGGATAACGACATAATAGAAATTGCAAATGAAATTTCCTACAACAAAGAGGATTTAATTGAAAACCTAAAGCTTGGGAGAATCCCAATAAAGACATTAATGGATTTAAAAGCCAAAGTCAGAATGATGGAAGCAATAAATGCCGCTAAAACACTAGGTATAGATGAAGGGAAAATATACTTCCTCAGACTACCATTCTACGAAACTGGCTTCATAATAAAGAATCCAATAACAGAAATGGATGTAAATGCAACAATCAAAGTTATTGAAGAAGTAAAACCGGAAATAATCATAATGCCAGGGGAAGTGGATGACCCTCATGGAACCCATGGGAAATGCATAGAAATAATAAATAAATCCCTTGAAAAATTGAACTTGAGAAATGAAATTGATATGTGGCTGTATAAGGGTGGATGGGAAGAGTACATGATATATGAAGCCAACATAATAGTTCCATTTAATAGGGAGTTAATGAATTTGAAGATTGAAGCCATAAAGAAGCATAAATCCCAATTAACACCACTATTCCAAGGCTTAGATCCAAGACCATTCTGGAAGAGGGCTTTAGATAGAAACAAGTTTAACGGAGATATTCTTAGGAGGATTGGATTAATAGACGCAGAATACGCAGAACTGCTCAAACGCCAAAAACTGTGATGTGAAACATTTATTTAAAGGAGAAAACAATTAAAAGTTATGAAGCACCACTAATCAGCCCTTCAAATATGGGGGCTGATGTAAAGTGGTGCAATTCCAATGCACATTATGTGGTGAATGTTGCAAATGGTACTGGATTCCACTAACACATCTGGATACACTTAGACTGAAAATATATGGAAACCATAACCTAAAGAGGATTCTAGACTTAAGAAGTACAGACGATAATGATGAATTTACAGTGGAAGTAGAGGAGGGGAGATACCATCTGGTTTTAGCTAAAATTGAAGATACATGCATATTCTTAAATGATGGCAAATGCATTGTTCACGACTATAAACCCCTTACATGCAGATTCTACCCATTCATGTACTCAGTGGGATACAATGGGAGGATAACCATAGAAGTTAATAGCGAAGCTGTAGGAAAATGCCCAGGACTAAAAATCGACTCAAAAATAATACCAAAAGAGATTAGGGAGAATTTAAGGAAGCTTGCAAGGATAAGGTTACTCGAGAAGCAGCTTTGGATAAATACTATCAAATCTTGGAATGAAAATGATGGTAGAAAGAGGAGCTTAAAGGAGTTAATAGAATTCATAGTTAAGAGAGCTGAAGCTGATATGAATTATCTCTCAAAATTAGGCGTCTGGGTTAAATAAATGTGAATTAAGATTCAGGATTTACGAGTTTCCATATCAAACCTCTTAAGCTCCTCTATATTCCCCAATTCAGATGGATCTGGCTTAACTACGGAAAACCACTCATCAAGAATCTCCCTAGCAACTTCCTCCGAGAGTAATCTAGCACTCAATGCAAGCACATTTGCATCATTCCAAAGTCTAGCACCCCTAGCAGTTTTAGCATCAAAACATAAAGCTGCACGAACCCCACAAACCTTATTTGCAGCTATACTAACCCCAGTACCAGTATAACATATGACTATACCCATATCCACTTCACCCCTAGCTACAAGTTCAGCAACTTCCAAGCCAACCTTAACCCATGAATAGGGATTACCAGTGGATAGGGAACCTATGGGGATTACCTCAACCCCCCTCCTCTTAAGCTCTTCAACAATGAATCGAGCAATACTGTAATTATCATCTGAACCTACAGCAACCTTCATACAATAGAAAATCAGTGAAAGGGGGGATAAAAGAGTTACTGAAGAAACCTCTTAACCTCCTCGAGGAATTCATCTCTGGATTCAATTTTAAATGGGAATCCAACATAGGATTTTACGGCGCTTAAATCCTTCATTCCAGATCCTGTTAGAATACAGACTATGGTTTCATCTTTATCGATATCACCATAATCCATTAGCTTCCTCAAAACAGCCACGGAAGCTGCTGAAGCAGGCTCAACAAATAGCCCCTCAGAAATAGCTAAAATCTTCTGGAAGTTGAGGATAATGTCGTCTGAAACAGACTCAGCAATCCCCTTGAAGTTTCTAAGTATCCTCAAAACCCTATTACCACTAGCTAGGGATGGGTTGGGGTTGGAAATTGAATGGGCAACTGTCTTCACATCCCCCCAAGGCTTCAAACCTCCTCCACTCTTAAATGCCTCCACTATCGGTGCACAACCACTACTCTGAACACAAATCATCCTTGGAAGCTTATCTATAAACCCAAGTTCATAGAATTCCATAAACCCCTTCCAAATAGCACTAAAATTCCCACCACTACTCGTCGGAACGATAACTATGTCTGGAGCCTTCCAGCCGAGTTGCTCACAAATCTCATATGCAACTGTCTTTTGACCCTCAACCCTCATGGGACTATCTGAATGAACAAGATATAAACCATAATTCAAAGAAGCTTCAAAGGATAACTTATAAAGTTCAGGGTATGGTAGATTCAAAGAGAAAACCTTTGGATCATAGTATAATGTTTGTAGAACCTTCTCCATGGGCGTTCCATGTGGAATTAGGATGAAGCATTTCAATCCAGCTTTAGTTGCATATGCAGAGAGCGATGAAGCCATATTCCCAGTGGAAGCACACCCAACAGCTTTAGCTCCAATCTCCAAAGCCTTTGAAACCCCAACAGTAGACCCCCTATCCTTAAAGGAACCAGTTGGATTTCTACTCTCATCCTTAAAGAACAAGTTTCTAAATCCAAATAAACGTGAAATCCTCTCACTCCTCAATAGTGGAGTTCCACCCTCAAATAAAGTGACAATTCTATCCCCCCTCACTGGTAGAAGCTCCCTATAACGCCAAACCCCAAACACCCTAGACTTAAAAGACTCCCTATCAACAACATTCTTAAAAGATTCATAATCATAAATCACAGTTAAAGGCTCATTACATTCAAGACATCTAAAAGCATAGCCATCCAACGGGAACTCTCTACCACAAACCTCACATTTCATGGATAAAGCATAACCCAACATACATCACCCTCAAACAGTACACATTACAAGTTTAATCAAATAACTACTATTTAAAGTGTGGTTTTGAAACTGTTAAATCCAAGTAACCTCAATAATAATTGTTGGTGATTCAATGGTTGACATGATAATTAGAGGGGGACATTTATTAACTATGAAAGGTAATGGTGTTGGATACATTGAAAATGGAGCTATAGCCATAGAAGATGGAAGGATAATTGCTGTTGGGAAGAGTGGGGATGTGGAATCAAAAGTTGGTGGAGCAGAAGATAGGATATATGCCCATGGAAAAATAGTTATGCCTGGACTAATAAACGCCCACGTCCACACATACATGACCATAGCCAGAGGATTATGCCAAGACGTCCCAGAAATAGAATGGATGATAAAGACAGTTTCACCACTAACAAAACACCTAACATCAGAATTAACTGTGAAATCATCTAGACTCGCAGTTCTGGAGGGGGTGAAGACTGGCACAACCCTATTCTCAGATTACGGCCCATACATGATGGAAATAAATAGTGAAGTACATTCCAAAATGGGGGTTAGAGCATTAACATGCACACCAATAAGCGAAGTTAAAAGTCTAGTTGGGCAAAGCCCATATGAACCATACCAATTCGACTTAGAACTTGGAGAAAGGAGGATTAAGGAGGCGATGCAACTAATTGAGAAGTGGCATAATTGGGGTAATGGGAGAATAAGATGTTGCCTTGGACCCGTAGCAGCAGACATGCTAACCAAAGAAACGTTGTTAAAGGTGAAGGAGGTTGCTGAGGAATTAAATCTTCCAATACACTTCCACCTAGCTCAAGGGGGGAGGGAAGAAATACAAATAAAATTGAAATACAATACGACAACAGTCAAGTACCTTGAATCCATAGGATTCTTATCTGAGAAGGTTATGGGAGTACACTGCCATGGAGCCAGCGATGAAGAATTAAAGATAATGGTGAGTAGGAGGGTTAAAATGGTGAGTTGCCCAACAGCCATAGCATTAATAGATGGATTGATATCACCACTAAATCAATACATACAACTTGGTGGGATGGCATGTATAGGGAGTGATCAAGCCAATGGGAATAATAGTGTAAACATGTTCAATGAAATGAGGATGGCTGCAATACTAAATAAAGTTAAACACAAAGACCCAACAGTTCTACCAGCATGGAAAATCCTCAGATTAGCCACAATTGAGGGGGCTCAATGCATAGGATTTGGAGATTTGGTAGGCTCATTGGAGGAGGGGAAGAGGGCTGACATAATAATATTGAATTTAAAGAAGCCAAACCTAACACCAGTAATAGATAGACCGATAAGAAACATAACCTTCAACCTCGTGCACAGTGCCAATGGAAGTGAAGTTGAAACAGTAATAATTGATGGTAAAGTAGTCGTGGAGAATGGCGTTTACAAGGTTATGAGTGAAGAGGGTATAATTGAAGATGCACAGAAAGCTTCAAATAAACTCATGGATATGGCAGCTGAAGACTATGTGAATTCAAACCCACTTATAATGAAGTACGCTAGGGAAAACCTCATATGAAATCATCGACTAAAAATACGTCTAAAACGCCACGTGTATGGTAAAGCCTCCCGCAACCCCTCAATAACATTAAACATGCTCTCAACATAAGATTTGAAAGCTGAAATGAAACTTTGGAAATCCAATTTACCCTCAAACCCCTTAACGTGAAACCATGATGGAGAATAATCTTTAGGCAAGTATCGTATCCAACGCTTCAACCATTCATCTATGAAGTTAAGGTCGAAGAACATTAGATGTGGGATGTAAGATTCAAATAATTGTGGTGTGGCAGTCTTCTCCAGAATTCTTCCAGACTCATCACCCTTAATTAGAGCCATGTAATTCAAATGATTCCTCCAAAAATCACAAGCCTCAAAACCCTCAGCAGTATATGGCACATACATGAAGAAGGAAATTAAACCCATCGATAAGAAGCCTACACCGAACCCAGCAACTATAACGTAGAGAGCTTTAAAGAGGCTAAATAATTGTGGATTTAGAGGTGGGGAAGAAAACATCAAAATGCTGGCAATTATAAGGGCTATGGAAAGCCCTACAGGTATTGATAGTAGAAGTATCCTCTTAACCTTAAACCTACTCTTAAGGTACCCCCTCTCAACAAGCCTAGATTCAACTTTAAACTCCACATCCCTCTGAATATCATCAAAGAAGGAGAGGAAGGATTTTGCATTCTTATAAGACAAAGCTAAACGTAGAATATCCCCATCAAAAACGTTTAAATCATACCTCCTCAGATTCCTCAAAGCATCCTCCGTTGATGAAGTGGAAGAGAAAAATGCATTCCTCTTCACCTCATCATACTCTATATTCAAAACACCCTTCCTAGCCAATTCAAGAATCTCACTTAAAGCAGCCTCATAATCCAACTCCCTATTCAACAAATATGAAACCTCAATTGGAGACAAATTTGAGGGTTGAACGACCATTGATGGTAAAGCATACTCTTCAAAATGCGCCATAAACCTCCTCCTCTTAAAATACCAAAACATAAAAGTTCCAAAGGTTGAGAATAGTATCACGATTAACGTTATTTCCAGCGGATAATCCTTAATTATACGGAAACTGTCTGGTTTAGGCTCATACATCTTTGGGAAAGCCACGGAAATTCTACAACCAGTATAGGCTGGAACATTGCTATAATTAAAAAGTATAGTGGTGTAGTTGTCTGAGTAGAATATGTTTTGAGGGGTTGGATCCACCTTAAATAGAGTGCTACTGGATATGTTCCCAGGAATTTTAAGTATGATGCTCACTGAATTTATTGCAACCTCGAAGTCCCTACCCACAGGATCCCAGTTAATTGAATTCTGCAATGAATCAATGAGCTTCAATCCACCATAAACCCTATAATTAAACATAAAAGTAACTTCTCGAGGTGGATTAACCACACTATGATAGACAACTGTAACATCACGATGATAAATCGTTAGAATAACTCGTTGCAAATTATAAAATGCCCTAACACCAGTCAAATTTACACCATAAGCCTTAGCGGATAGAAAATCAACATAATCCACATCACTAAGTGGAATCAACCTACCAAAAGAGGAAAATGTGCCATGAACATATCTCACAGTAATATTCTCGTAAACCATGAATGTACCATCAGGATAAACCTCAACAACAATGGACATTGAGGGAATCTCATAAATCTTAGATGGAATTTGAGATGGGAATATTTGAGGATGCGTAAAGACAATTTCGGGAGCTAAGGAGAAGATTATTAGTAGAAGTGAAAACGAAAACCAAAATAGTTTACTGTAAAATGTAGGCATATCAAATTAAACTGTGAAGTGGAATGTTAAAAAAGTTTGTTGAAATTGAATTTATGTAGGCTACCCAACCCTACCTCCCCCACCGCCAAGCCCCCCTCTACCGCCAAACCCACCTCCAATGAATGGTCCACCACCAGTGGCCGTCGATACTCTACTCTGAATGACGCCAAGCATACTTTCAATAGATGAATTTAAAGCTGAAACAAATGATGGGAAATCCAGTTGAATACTCTCATATCCTTTAACATGGAGCCATGATGGAGAATACCGATAAAACCTCGTAACAGGTATTGACCAACGATTCAGCCATGTAGTTACGTAGAATGGGTTGTATAGGAGTACATATGGAAGATAGGATTCAACTAATTTGGGTTCACCGGCCTCCTTAACAATCTTCTCAATCTCATTCTCCTTAACATTTACTACGCTATTCAAATACTCCTTCCAATACCTATATGCTTTAGCACCATCAACCGTGTATGGTGTAAATTGTGAGTATATTATGCCCACTGGTGTGAAACTTAATCCAAAACCAATAGTTAATGGGTATAGGGCCTTATATAAGCTGAACAGCCATGGATTTGGAGGTGGAGAATTGAAGACATGGAAGCCAATAATGAGTGTTGCAATAAAAGCTGCACCACAAATGTATATCGTTAACATCCTCTTACGCTTAAAGCCACTCTTAAAGTAGCCCATACGTGTAAGTTCAGCTTCAACCTTACTCTCAATATCCCTCCTAACATCATCAAATAGGGCGATAAACTTCTTCACATCCCCAGAAGAGACAGCTAAACGTAGAATCTCAACTTCAAAGTGTTTCAAACCATACCTCTCAAAGTTCCCCAATACATCATCAGTTCTACTGGAAGGTTTGAAGTATGTATTCTTCTTCTCCCCATCATATTCTATGTCAATGAACCCTCTCCTAGCCAATTCAAGAATCTCACTTAAAGCAGCTTCATAGCTTAATCCCCTATTCAGTAGGTATGAAACTTCCATGGGGGAGAGGTTTAATGGCTGAGCCAATAGAGATGTTGAACCGACTTCAAAATCGGTTTTAGGCATCCTGCCCCTAAAGAACCAAAATACAAGCATAACCAATGTGGAAAGCATTACAATGGTTAAAGCTGACTCTGCAGGATAATTCTTTAATATACTTAGACTATCCGCTTTAGGCTCATAGATCTTTGGGAATAACACCACAACCCTATAACCAGTACTTGCTGGGAGATTCCGATACGTGAACAATACACTCGTATATCCATTGGAGTAAGAAACTTCCACAGGATTTGGGCTAACACTAAACAAGTTGCTACCCACAACGTTACCTGGAATCCTTACCACAACATTTACCAAACCTATTGGAACCTCCCAATCACTACCAACAGCATTCCAATCCACAGAATTCTGCAAAGAATTTGGGGAAATCAATCCACCATAAACCCTATACCTCAACATGAAGGTAGCTTCACGGGGGCCTAAAACATCACGATAATAGATTGTCAAAGTCATTCTACTAAGGGTATAAGACGTTCTAACACTGGTTACATCAACACCGTTAGCATCAACAGACAACAATTCAATGTAATCTAATCCCCCAAGCGGAATCCACCTCTCAAAGAAAGTGAATGATCCATAAACATACCTTATAGTAATATTCTCAGAAACCAATAAAGTGCCATCACCACAAACCTCAATATCCACAGATATCGATGGAACCTCATAAACCTTCGATTGAAGTTGCGATGAAACTGGCTGGAAAAGCAAAGCCACATAGACAAATAATATAAAGGGTATTAGAAATCTGATTTTAACTGAAATCGAATTCATTTCAAAATAAAATCCAAATTCGAGGATTTAAACATTTCGTATGTGGTTTATTTCGAATTATCCAAATCTTTAACCAAAACCAACGATAATAAACATCAAATTCACACTTTCATTAAGCATTTATTGAAAGCCTTAGAAGACACATAAAAAAGGGGAGATTAAGGATTAAGTTTAGCTTATTTTGCCGTCCAAACTATTTTACCATCTATAATTACCATTTCAACTTTACTCTTAATATCCAAGGGGTCTCCATTGAGTATTCTTAGATCTGCATCCTTCCCCTTCTCAATACTTCCAACCCTATTTGCTACTCCAAGGATTTCAGCTGGATTTATCGTTATGGCTTTCAATGCCTCATCATAGGGTAATCCGTGCTTTGCAGCCATCATGGCACATATTGGTAGGAAGGATACCGATTGCCCTAAAGCATCTGTTTGAATTGCAAATTTAACTCCAGCCTCATATAGTATTCTCGGAGTGTTGAAGTTTAATTCCCTCATCTCCCACTTCCCCCTAGCCAGTAGGCTTGGACCCCAAACTGCAGGAACCCCCTTCTTCGCAATCCAACCGGCTATCCTATGGCCTTCAGTGGCATGCTCCCAAGACAATTTAGCTCCAAATTCCTCAGCAATCCTTATGGCTGTAGCTATATCGTCAGCTCTATGGGCATGAGCTCTAAATGGTATTTCACCCCTCAAAACCCTCTCCAAAGCTTCAAGCTTCAAATCCACTTCAGGCATCTTTGTGGGGTCATCCTTTGCAAGCTCCTTCTTCCTCATATAATTCTTCGTCCTCTGAAGCCACTCCCTAAGAAGCCCTGCAACACCCATACGTGTAGCTGGAGTCCTCTTAAGCTCTACACCATAAACCCTCCTGGGGTTCTCACCGAAGGCAATCTTCATCCCAGAAGGCTCCTTCAAAACCATCTCGTCAACAACGGGTTTGGGAGCAGTCTTCAAAGCCACACCCATACCTCCAATCACATTAGCGCTTCCGGGGAGAATTTGAACTGTGGTTATCCCAGTTTCAAGGGCTGCTTGCAACCCCTTCTCATCAGCATTAGCTTTAATGGCATCTATAGCTCTCAAATGAGGTGTAACTGGATCTGTCATCTCATTGGTATCATCACCAAACCAACCAACAGTCTCCTCAGCAATCCCAATGTGACAGTGAGCTTCCACAAGCCCAGGCATAACGACCTTATCCCTAGCATCAATAACCTCTGCACGTTCAGGTATCTTCAAATCCACGCCAACATCAACTATCTTCCCATCATCAATGAGTATAGTCCCCCTCTTAAGGACGCCCTTAGTTATTGTCAATATCGTTGCATCCTTAATAGCCAACATGAAATGTCACCATAGATATTATATCCAAAATGGATTTAAGCATTACAATTGAGCAAAATTTAAGTTATAGATTCAATAGAAGAGGGGTTTATGTGGAAATATGGGTGCGTGGATTGAAGAGATGTATAGACTGTATCCATGGCCTGAAGACCCTTCAAGGGATGAAGGTAAGAGGAGGTATTATGAAGCATTAAATAAGTCTAAGATATAGTTAACTTTTTATTTAACCACTTCCCATTTTTATTTGTTCACCTATAGGGAGTGTGAAGTTAAAGGTGGGGTGCCTCCAATATTTAAGTCAATTTGAAAGCAAGAATACCATCTACACGTATATGGCGGCAATAAGGAAGTTCCTTGAAACAGTATATGGTGTGAAGGTTAAAAGGCGTGAAGAGCTTGAATTGCATGCTACACGATACCTGCAGGAGAGGGCTGGGAATCTTCAGAAAATTATGGAGGATGTTCAAGGCTTCACTGCAGCCATAAAGGATATGCCTCCAAAAACCCGTAAAACCTACCTGGCAGCCATAAAAACCTTCCTATTGGAGAATAATGTTGAGTTACCTCAGCTCTTCTGGAGGAGGCTGCGTGGAAGGGTGAAGGGAAGCCACCCTGTAAGCGAGGAAGCCGTTCCAAGCAAAACTGTCCTGCGCAGTGTAATGATGCATCTCCCCACAGTGGGCAAAGCATTATTCCTAACCCTACTCTCCAGTGGAATGAGGATTGGCGAAGCCCTCCAAATCAAGATCGCTGATTTAGAATTGGAGCATGATCCACCCATGATTCACATACGTGCGGAATATACGAAGACGGGTGAAAAACGAATATGCTTCATAACCCCTGAAGCCGCTGAAGCCATACGTGAATGGCTAAAGATCCATGACCAATGGATAAAGGCGGCAGCAAGGAAAAGCCACCTATACAGGAAGAATATTGATGACCAAAGGCTTTTCCCAATGCGCGGAGCCAACGCCCGCGTAATATGGAGGAGGGCGCTCCATAAGACTGGGAATGGGAAGGTGGATCCGCGGACCAGGCGCCTACTCATACATCCACACGTACTAAGAAAATACTTCCGAAGCATAGTGGGAAGCATTGCAAGCGTGGATGTGGCTGAAGCACTAATGGGCCACCACAGCTACCTAACCGAAGTCTACAGGAAATATCCGGACCCAGAACGCTACCTAGGCGAAGCCTACAAAAAGGCAATACCTGAACTCCAAATCTTCACACAGCCACATCCAAGCGAGGAAAAAATCAAGCAGGTTGAGGAGAGAAACCGCCTCCTAGAAAACCTAAACATGCAACTTCAAGCTCGAGTCATTCAACTGGAGAATGAGTATAGAGACTTCAAGCAGCAGACTTTAAGGGAGATTGAGGAGCTTAAGAAACTGGTCCAGCAGCTAATGCAACCACAACATTAACACTCCTTTTTTCACTCACCATCAAGTGATGATGAACCTCACACACCCCTCTATCCCCCTAGAGTGGGGACAACGGGGGCATCGGGGACAACCATGAGAAAACATGCTCCCAGAAAAAGACCAGCAACTGCTAGACAATTTCAGAGAGTAGAGTATGGTTGACGATCCTTTATGGCTTCAAGTATTTCCTCGTAGAAGGCTGGATCCCTCCCCCTGGGATGGTACTCGTAGAGGTCGCGGAGAGTCCAAGGCTCAGCATAATCTATCTTTACATTTAAAGGCGCCTTCCCCTTCGAAACATATTCACATGCCTTCAGAAGTCTCTGCTCAACCTCACTTGAGAAGAGATAGGTGCGGTGATCTAGGAACCCATTCTTCAAAGCATTAAACCATCTTTCAAATATTGGAAGAAAACTCTTTTTCCCAAGAAATTCAACTTCCGAGAAACCCCACATGTAGACTATCATAATTTTACTGCTTTCAGGAAGTTTAAGTAGAATGTTTAAGCCATCCTTGAAGGCTGAAAGCATTTTCAAAGCATTTTCCAAATTGCCTTTTACAGTCAAAACCCATTCGGGTTTTTCCTTCAAGATAAACCTGAAGAAGGCATTCCACACCTCCCCATAGTTTTCGAAAAAGATAGTTTCGTTTTCTTTAAGCAATTCAGCCCTCTTAAGCCCTTGCAGAATCATGCCGTGGAAGTTGAGGAAACTGTTGAAGAGTGTTGCACAGCTCCCAAGACTTCCCTCCATCAATTCCTCAAACTCCATGCCGAGCCTCCTCACCTCATCCTCCTTCTCCCCGAGAAATTCAAGGAGCTCCTTTAAACTTGCCTTCAGGGAAAGCTCTCTTACAATGCCAATTATTTTTAAAGCATTTTCTTCAGCCTGCAAGCGTTTGAGAAACTCTTCATTCCCAGTTTCCTCATATAGCTTCGAATATTTCTCCCTATTCTTCTTGTTCAACTCCTCATTAGAAATGAGTGCCTCATTTAAGAGGGGGGATGAAAATTCTGCTTGCACCCCCGCCCAATAAGCCCATAATAATAGTTTCTCAACTTTCTCCTGTTTCTTAGGGGGATATTTCTTTAATTCCCTCCACATTCTATAAGCAATCATTTCGCTGGGGTCATCGAAAACATCAATTTCAGCAGATCCAAAAACGAGGAATGGAGCTGAATCCTCATATAGCCCCGCGAATATTGGTTGCCCCATCATTTGATCGGAGCATTTTTTAATGGTTTCCACAGCTTGTTTATTGAAGAATTGCTGGGTCAATCGATACTTAATTTTTCCATTTTCAATTATCTTTTCAATTGTGCCTTGCAAAATCAAATTTTTTAAGTTTGAATCTATAACGAAATTCCCAACTTCACGATTTAAAATTTTACTTAGATTTAATTTAATTTCGGAGAAAGTCAAAGGCAGTTGTGCTTCCTTTAAAACTTGAATTATATACTTATCCATCACGCGTTTTTTAGGCAAATCCATCCCCAAAATAAGGGATTAAATTCAATTATTTAAATCTATCTATAAAATAACTAAGTTATAGGAAGAAATAAATATTATTACAATCCCCTCCCTCTAATGGGGAAGCTATGAGCAAGCAACAAACAACAAAAAAAGAATTGATCGTGATGGAAAAAGAAGAGTTTGAAGCATTCTTCGAATTAGTTCAGGCAGCAGTGAAACTCCTTAGGAGATATGATGAGCTTAATCGCGAATTAAAAGCTTCTTTGAGGTGAAATTTATGGTTAAACTCGACTTTATGCGAATAAAAGTTATAAAAGAGAAATATGTTAAAGTCGACATCAATCTATGGCTAAATAATTATAATCTCACGGGAGAACAGCAAGAAGCAATAGAGCAATTAATTGTTGATTATATTGCTAGCAACTTGGCATATCCCCATATATATCGACAAACTTTTATTCTTAGCCCCGATTACATAAGCTTTCTTTGCTTGAAAAAAGATTTACCGCAACTTTTGGAGAAATTGCAAAACATTCTTCCCTCCGAGGTGGCAACCTGTGAAGCCAGAGTATAATACATTGCCAGGCTGCTTTGCATTGTTTCCAAGGGCCATGCCGCCGAACAAGTGTGAAACCTGCCCATACATTGAACACTGCAGGAAATGCCTCAGGAAAGAGGCCCTAAAAACAATCCTAATAAAAATCGAGGAAATCGAGCGGAAGCTGAGGTGAAAAATGATGAGCCTCAGAGACATTGAATTTTTTGGATTGAGATTGTATAACGCTGGGTTCAACGTCATCCCAGTGAGTGAAGAGAAGAGGCCATTCACATCTTGGAATAGTGAGAAGAGGATGGAAGAAGAGGAGTTTAAAAAGCTATTGAGTAAAGCTACGGGAATAGGTATAGCTGCAGGTCCTATACATCCATTTGGAGATAAATACGATCTATTGATCGTGGATATTGATAAGCCCAGCATTCTGAGGAGAACCCCATATTTTGAGCATAAGCTGAGCCAAACAGTCCTATGGATGACCGGTCCACGCTGCCCAAAATGTGAAGCAAAAAAGATTGATAAAGAAATCGAGGTCCTGGAACTTGGGAAGAGGTTTCTATGTAAGAAATGCAGCTTGGAGTTCATATTGGATGATGCTAAGAGGGGGTTGGCAGCATTATTCATAATCGATAAAGACTCCTTAAAAGAGGGGATGAGTAGAGGGGGAGTAGAGGTAAAGAGGCGGAACTATCAGCTAATCCCCCCAAGCATTCACCCAAGTGGAGTATACTACAGTTGGATTAACCCAATAGATTTCACAAAGAAAAACTTTGGAGTAGCATACTTGGATCCCCAAGATCTAAGGGTAATATTAAGTGAATGCATGGAAGCTGAGCTAAACCCAGAGGTTGAAGTTAAGGAGGACCTGGAGCTGAAAGTGAAGGCTGAAGAGAAGCCTAAAACCCCAGCAGCTGCTGGTATTGAGGAAAAAAGGGTTCAAGTCCCCCAAACTGCGAATGCATTTCCAAAGAAATGCCCATACTGCCTAAAATACCATTCGATAAAATGTCCTGCTGAAAATGAGGAAAGTATAAGGACGGGGGTTTTCTTTCAGGGTGAGGATTCGGAGCCCGTGAGGGAAGATTGTTTTGAGCCTGATTTGGGGAGGATGAGGCCATTCCCTACTTCTCCTGCAACGGATATAAATGAAACCTTTAGTTACATGGGTGATAGGCCGTTTAAGGGGCGTGTGCAGGTTGGCGCTTTAACCACCCCCTCAAGCCGTTTCACCACGATTGTCTTTCAATGTAGGGTGGAAGACTGCAGGATTGGGGATTGCCCCCTAGCTGGAGGTTTAACTTTAAGTGTTAATGGGGAGGGTGGATTTGATCCCTCAGCCTTCGCCACATACTTCGACACAAACAACCCCATGGATGCATTATACGTTTACGCGGAGAAGTACAGTTTCAATAGGTGCTCCGAGTGGAGGAGGAAGATTGCATATACTGGGAGCGATGAGAGGGCGGTTACAGGCGCCATAATTTATGATTTAACGGGGAGGGAGGGGAGGGCTTGGTTCATACATGGGGAAAAATGCGATCTGCGGCGGGCGCCCAACTGGATTATTGCTGAGGGATGGCTTTGCAGAGGCTATAAAGGCCGCATAGGCGTACTAATTCAAGCATTTAAGGGGGAATCTGAAGTTATTGCCCCTCCACCTGAGGAGGTTGAGAAGGCTAGGGCTATCCTTAAAAAACTTGTAGTTGATGGGGGGTTGGAGGGATCCGCCGTATGGAGGTTGGCTGAGCTTTTAAGGAGAAAGGTTAATGCCAAGGGAGGTGAGGAAGGGGTTTGCAGCCGACCTACTATTAGTCGCCGGCCCAGTATGGGTTAAAACCCCAGAGAATGCTGATAGGGAGCTTGGGCCAACAATTTGTGAGCTTGGTCCAAGCACAAACTATAAGTCTCAGAGGGGGAGGTTCCTGGTGGAGTGGATTGGAGCTGGGAAGTATCTGCGAGGAAGAAAAACGGAGGCGGGGTTAACTGCGGGATTGGAGAAGATTGAGGGGTTAGGCTGGGTGGCGAAGAAGGGTGCCCTACCATCAGCGGACCTATGCTTCATAGTCGTGGATAACGCTCCTCCCCACGCATTGGATGAGCAAATTGAGTCGAGGAGGGATGGCATTGTAAGTGTGGCTGGAATTAAGAGCATGGAGCTATGGGCTAGGACACGCCTCAAGCTTCTTAACAATCCTCTCCAGCCACTTGAGGAACTCGTCTACAAATGCGTCGCATTGAAAATGTTTGACAGCAAACTAATCGCCCGCATGACATTCGCCATATACACCTATGGAATTAGCGTTGATGAACGCTACGATCCCACAATATCCTCCTTAACTGCAGAGGAGGAAGCAATACTTGAAGCTGCGAGGACGATCATACGGTGGAATCTCAGTCAAGAGGTAACCTACACAGTTCCACTCAGCCTATGGCCAAAAATAATGGAGTATAGTAAGCAGCTTGAACTGAAATATGGATGTGAAGACATACCCCTACTTTTACGCAACATCCCATATAAGCTTGCAGTATTAGCCTACAGCTTCGCAATCCTCGAAGGGGAAACAGAGCCCTCTGAGAGACATTATAGGCTTGCATATGAGTGGCTTGACTACTGTGCAAAAGACATAGAGCTGGACAAGTATGCAGAGGTCCAGAGGACGCTGCGAAACCTCAGCGACGAGGAATATGAAAAAATCCGCAAGGCAATAGAGGAGGAGATTGAGAGAGACATCAATGCATATGGTGGAGAACGTGAAGACAGCCACATATACAGGTTCCTCGAATACCTCGTGAAACATGGAACAACACGCTGCGATGAATTGGCAGCATACCTAGAAGTTGATGAGAAGACAGTTAAACGGAAAGCACAACTCCTCAAAGGGCTTGGATTACTGCGCAGTGGAAAAGATGGATATACCTATACACCGAAGGGAGTGAGATTCATTAAGAGATGGATAACCCCTGTCCCCGATGTCCCCGATGCCACCACTTTTAAGGGGCAGAGGCAACCTGGAGAAGATCTGAAAATATATCTCACCCAAAAAAGTGGGGACAATGAGGACATAGAGGACAAAGAGAAAAACAACAATAACCCCAAACAGGAAGAGGTGAACAAATAATGGGCCTCTTGAAATGGCTCCTGGAGAAAATAGTGGTTTACGGCATGGTTATAACATTCTTCTACTTTATCGGTGAAGGGTTGGGGATTGTGCCGAAGCCTTTAAAGGACCTGGCCACCTGGGTTCAAACAAACTTCCCCTATATCGTTTTCCTGATTTGCGTGATCGTGGTCTGCTACACGATCATCAGGATTTCAAATAATAGAGTGAAGGGAGAGTAAATTATGGATTTGGATACGATCATTGGATTGTTGATCGTGATAGCCATAATATTGGTTATTGCGATCTCATTAACGAGACATGGGGAAGAAGAATATCCGAAGGGGAGGAGATGGGAATATGGGTGACCATGAAATATTCTATATTCTCTCAGCATTGCTGGGGCAGTTGACTGGCTACGCATTATTCCATTTGAGGAGTTATTGGTTTGCATTTACGATCTTCCTATTCTGGCTTTTACTCATTTATCTTGAGCTTGAGGATGAGAAGGAAGGGGTGAAGATTGAGGATGAAGCTTCTTTTTCCCGTGTGTTTTGATGGGGGGTGAAATGGTTATGGATGGGGAAGATGTGAAGGATGAGGAGGGGATGGATGCTGAGGGGGTGGAGGATGAAGAGTTAAAGGAAACTATTCTTGCAGCTTTACGTGCTCCGCGCCGCGGCGACTTGGAGGAAATTTTGGCTTCCAATTTGGCTGCCGCCGTATTCGCCCAGCCACTGGAGAAGATTCGCATGATATTTGAAGCCTTCCTTCTATTGCCTGAGGAGGAGCAGATCTTGATCGTTGATGATGAGGGGGAGATTGAGAGGATTAGGCAGCTCTATGAGGTTGCCATCTCCCTCAGCAATACAATAGTGGAGGGGCATACTGGGACAGTTCCATGGAGCTTCAGCATTTCCTCAGCCGATAGATACCTATGCCACTTCATAAACCGCATATGGCAGTTTTGGAACACTGAGGAGTGGCACCTCTTCTTCGATGAGGTGAGGAAAGCGGACCTGAATAGTGAGGAGGGGAGGAGGATTTGGAATGCATATTTAAGGGAGCTGGCTCGATTCCTATGCAGCGGCTTCGCCCCCCTCAGCCTAATAAATCAAGTTCAAAGCGAATATATCGTGAAGGTTATGCCCTATGCAAGCCATATTCTCCGCGAAATATTCAAACGCTACATAACCAAGGAGACTTGGGAAACCATGCTTTCCATTGTTGGTGGGAGGGGGAGGGTTAAGGCTGGTGGGCAGCCTTGAAGATTGCCTGGCTCATAGGCAGTGAAGCAATAAAGTGGAATAGGCCACTTGTATGGCTTACCTTGGGGGTGCGTGGAGCAGGGAAAAGCAGCTTCCTAGAATACCTTGCCGAGCAGCATTTGGAGCATGGAAACTGCGTACTAGATCTATTTGCCTGCAGGGCAGGAGAAAATCTGGCTTGGCTGAGGAGTAAATGGGTGAAGGAGAAAAATATTCTGCTACTAACAGATGAAAACGCCATTGTAGAGGTCCCCAACGGCATTACAGTTAAACCTTACAGTAAACTCTCACTTTCAGACTTCAATGAGTACGATATAATCATAAACAGCAGCCCCCTCTACAGGAATCTCGACGCAGAGTATGAGGCCTGCAACCACATAATCGATATGCTTTGGCATAGGCTGCATTGGACTCGCATAATATTCACAATTTGCCGTGAAGCCTCAAGCCTAATATATAGCAGGCTGAAGGTGGTGGAGAGTCAGCAGGCTGCGAAAGCCTTCCTCATATATTGGCTGCGGGAGTCGCGTCACGTGGGATGCAGCCTAGGCCTCGACAGCGTACGACTCACCAGCCTAGACATAGATGTACGCAGCCTCGCAGACTTCATAGTATTCAAAGCCCAGGGAGCTGGAGGGTTGCCCCGTGAATTATGGTATATCTATCGCTACCTGCAGCCAAGCTTCATTCAAAACATGAAGCCAAACGAATTTGTCATCCTCTCAAGAAAAGGACATTTAGGCTTAGGCGTATTCCCATATCCCACCTGGCATAAGGAGGAGGGGGAAGACATACTTTCAAAACTAAACATAAAAGTCACTTTCGAAGAGAAACCTGAGGAGGGAGTTTATAGGGGGAAATATAAGACGATTGGGGATGCTGAACATGCGGAAATAATTGAAATGTACGTTGAGCAGGGATATAGCATGGCTGAAATTGCGGAGAAGATAGGCCGCAGCACCCAAACAATATTCAGCCACATAAACAGGCATACACGTGACGTGCAGCGACTTGGCTACTGCCCCCGATGTAGACGTGCAGGATCGAAGCTTCAATCCACACCAGCCAAACCCACAGTTCAAGCAGCCGAAAACTATGAGGAACTATGAGATCATCACCTCCAAGCATTTTTAACATTTAAAACCTAGATCTACAAATCAAAAACAAATTGGCTAGTGGACCTAGCCCCCAGGAATTGCCTCCTGAAAATGTCCAGCAGTTGCTAGACGTTTTCAAGTCATCAAGTTCAAGTTATCAAGCTTATCAAGTTTATCAAGGTGAAAGTAAGAAGGGGCATGAAAAATTCAATGTAGCAATGGCTCTAAAAAAGTGGAGCAGAGGCTCAAGTAAAAATGTAGGGGGGATTGATTATCTAATCAATTATAATCAATTGATTACAGTTGATTTGTAAATCAACTGAATGGAGATGAAACTGTGAAAGCGGCTAGCTCCACTCTACGCAACATTTGTTTGTTTGATTTCTACGTTTCCCATCTCCCCCTATATGGGAGTATTGGTTTTGGTGGATGGATTTTTAACCAATTTTGGTTTTTGGAAAAGTTGACTGTTTCTTAGATAAGTTTAAGGTTGCTGTGAAGCATGAATGGATGAACAAATTGATCAACTCAAAAAAGCATTTAAAGATCATAGAGTTATGTAGCGGCACAGGTATTGGTGGAATAGCATTATCAAAAATTTTAATTGAAAACGGTAAGAGTGTGGAATTAAAGATGCTGGATGCACGTAGAGAAGCTTTAGAGAAGGCTTTAGATTTCAGCTTAAAGGAGCTTGGATTCAAAGCTCAAATTCAAGTGGCAGACATATTAAAACCAGACTACTTAGAGGGGAAGTATGATATTGCATTAATGTATGGATTCTCATCATCCCATTTCAATCCATGGGAAATGATAAAAATACTTTCATCAATCCAAGAAATAATAGTTGAAGATGGAATACTATTAATGGAAGAAAGGGATAGAATTCAAGGGGTATTCCTAAGAGGATATCAACAGATCCTACCAGAATACTCTGAAAACAAAACCGTCTTAACAATCCACAAAGATTACAATGCATTGAAGGGGGAATTCTATAGAATAATATTTGATCTGAAGAGCGGTGAGAGAAGTGAAATGAAAGTTTACTTTTGGGGCTTAGCTGAACTAATGAGCATGGTGTGGATCTTCTTCAAAGACGTTGACTTCATACCATATCAATATGGAAATTATAGGGGGATAATAATAGCATACAAACCAAGAGGGAAACTTACACACCTCGACTTCTCAGAAACGCCAAAGTTCTATGTAAAAAGAGCATAAATAATTAAAGAAGCTATTCCAAAATATAACATGAATAATGCAAGAAATTGTTTAGGTGTTTAAATGTCTAGAATCACTTTAACAGATTTGGAAATTGAATATTCTAAGATTAGGAGACAATACTTGGAGAATGCAATGAAGTACCTGAGGAGGATAAAGGATGTTTGCAAAACATTCGATCCGAAATGCAGAGTAATAGTTTTCGGAAGCTATGTACGTGGTGACATGAAGCCGGATAGCGACGTAGACGTACTAGTAATCACAGATAATGCAAAAGATGCTCAATATAGGGGGAAGCTGTACGTGGCAATAGCTAGAGATATAGGTTTAATAACACCCTTCGAAATACACATCATAACCAGCAAAGAATACGAGGATTGGTATAGGAAGTTTATAGACGTTCAGCAAGAAATATAGGATAGTATAACGCTTAGCTAAACAATTCGATCACAACTTTAATTAGTTTAAATTATGGAATATTGAAGACAAATCGAGCAAATTTGGAATCCTTGAAATAAAGGTTTCACGGTAGGGAGGGTGACTGTAATGAAGTTTAATGTCCATGGGAAAAATTTCTAAGTAGAAGTGGACAATAAATTTAGTGTGTTTAGGAGTTTAGAGTGGAGGACAAATAGCATTAAAGTTGAGGATGCTGAAGAGGGTAGAGTATTGATTAAAGAGTTTGATGTCGTAAAGCCAACCTTGATATTCACATTATACAATATTGCATGCTTCGTGGATAATCTATTAAATCTGTCGATAGTTAAAACAGAGGATTACTATTTCCCATCATTAAGGGAGAGAGTGGAAAATGAAGTTAAAGCTAGGGAGATATTATCTGGATTGGGAGTTAAGTGTCCGAAGATACGTTGGCGTAAGGAGAACGTTATCTGCATGGAGTATATAGATGGAAAAACCGTACTAGAATTATATAGGAATGGGACTTTGGAGGAGATTTATGATGTTTCCAAGAGAATTGGATTTGAAGTTAAGAGGGTGCATGAAGCAGGATATGCCTTTGTGGATTGCAGAGCTGAAAACTACATCATGAAAGATAATGGAGAGATTTATAGGTTGGATTTGGAATTCTTCACAAAGAAGACTAGGTTTAGGAGTTTATGCGACATCGTAACTTATGATGTTAGCATACTCGGATTAAGTGAAGATAAATGCATGACTGCAATAAGGGGGTTTCATGATGGTTATGGAAGGAAGCTCTCGAAAACCGAGTTAGCATACATATCACTATTCTCGTCGATATATCCATTATCGCTTAAAGAGGGGGTTGATGAAATTGCCAATAGAGCATCCAACGCCATCACATTATTAAAGGAAAGCATAAAAGACTTAAACTTACTCAAATTACTCAAATCATTAACCTTAAAAATGGAGGAATGATTGTTTGATTACATGCCCATTCTGCAAACGAGATTTCAGCAGAGAATTAATTTATGAGGGGAATTGTTGGAGAGTTACATTAAATGAAAATCAATACTATCTGGGTAGATGCATGATAATATTGAAGAGGCATCTTGAAGACCCCATACAACTATCAAAGATGGAAATAGAAGAACTAATAGACTTAACGGTTAAATGCGTTAAAGTTTTGAGGGAAATGTTCAACCCAAACCTATTCAATTACGCTATGCTTGGAAACATAGTTAGACATGTACATTTACACGTAATACCAAGATACAGTTCTGAGAGAACATATGATGGATTAAAGTTTATTGATGGGAATTGGGGTGGACACTACTACCCATACCCAGAATTTAAAATGCCAGAAGATTCGTTTAGGAAGTTGAGGGATGAAGTAAAGATTTATTGGAGCAAGGTGAAATAGGTTTATGGTGGGAGTCTTGGAAATCTGGGAGAAAATGCTGACTAGTATAGGGATAGCATTCATAATAATAGGGGTGGCACTAATAATGATACCATTAATCGTTAAGATAATCCCATCAATATCCATTGAAAGGATACCATGGATAATACTATGGGTTTATAGGAATGATGGCTTTACATTTGCCACCTCACCCATACTCATAATAATTGGACTAATATACCTGATATGGATAAAACTGAAATGGATACGTTGAAAATCATGATGAGTTTACATTTAAATAATTGAGTTCAGCCAATAATTAGATTGACGAAGATTGAAGGGGAATTTGAAGACAATAGTATTCAAGGTGGATCCCGAGAACCCAGAGGAAGAGAAGATAAGTGTGGCAGCGGAAGCTATAAGGAGGGGTGGAATAGTAGCATTCCCCACAGAAACAGTCTATGGACTTGGAGTAGACGCATTAAATCAGGAAGCAGTTAAAAGGATGTATGAAGTTAAGGGTAGACCTCCAGACAATCCAACAATAGTGCACATAGCAGAATTCAACGACATATACAAGTTGGCTGTGAATGTACCTGAAGTAGCTGAGGAACTTATGAGGAGATTCTGGCCTGGACCACTAACAATAGTATTAAAAGCTTCAAAGATAGTTCCAAGAGTCACAACAGGGGGGCTTGAAACTGTTGGTATTAGAATGCCAAAACATAAAGTGGCTTTAGCACTAATAAGAGCATCAAAAACACCCATAGCAGCTCCAAGTGCAAACATTGCTGGAAAACCAAGTCCAACCACAGCCCAACATGTGATACAAGACTTCTATGGATCAATAGATGTAATACTAGATGCAGGTCCAACTAAAATTGGAGTGGAATCCACAGTCCTAGACTTAACAACAAAACCCCCACAAATACTTAGACCTGGAGGGGTAACATATGAGGAGTTAAAGGAGGTTTTGGGGGAGGTAATCGTACATGAAGCGGCAAAAGCCAAGGAAAGTGTACAATTGATTGAAGCAAGATCCCCTGGAATGAAGTATAGGCATTATGCACCAAAAGCCGAGTTAATAGTTGTGGAGGGGGAGACTAACAGAATTGTTGAAGAGATCAAGAAGTTAATTGAAGAATACTCTAAAATGGGGAAGAAGGTTGGGGTAATGGCTACAGATGAAACCATCGAGAATTATAGGGCTGGAATCGTTAAGAGTGTTGGAAGCCGATCAAACTTATCCACAATAGCCAGAAACCTATTCAGAATACTGAGGGAATTCGATGATGAGGGGGTTGAGGTAATCCTCGCCGAAGGAGTTCCAGAAGAGGGGATTGGATTAGCAATAATGAATAGACTTAGAAAAGCATCAGGCTACAAAATAATACATGCCAATTAAACCCATCAATCAATATCCTTTATAAGGGTAAATAGATAAAAGACTATTCAGTGGGTTATATGCCACATCCAAGTAAGGAGATAATTGGATCATGGGGGAATGAACTTGAAGGTAGAAAAATCGCGCTATGCATTTGTGGAAGCGTTGCCGCCATTAGATGTCCAGATATAGCTAGAGGATTAATGAGGCATGGAGCTGAAGTATACACGGTGATGAGCAAAGCAGCCACCGAACTCATACACCCAAATATAATGGAGTGGGCTACTGGAAACCCCGTTATCACAACCCTAACTGGCAAGATCGAACATGTGGAGCTATGTGGAAAGACTGCAACTAAAGCTGACTTGGTTTTGATTGCTCCAGCCACAGCCAACACAATAAGCAAAATAGCTTGCGGAATAGATGACACGCCAGTAACAACATTTGCATCCACAGCCCTAGGAACAGGGATACCAATAATGATAGTTCCAGCAATGCATGAAACCATGTACACAAACCCATTCGTAGCTGAAAACATAAGGAAGCTGAAGGAGAAGGGGGTTATATTCATTGGACCAAGAATTGAAGAGGGGAAAGCAAAGATAGCCTCCACAGAAGAAGTCATAAATGCCGTTATAAGATTCTTCACGCCAAAAACGATGGCTGGGAAGAATGTCCTCATAACAGCTGGACCAACAAGGGAATACCTAGATGACGTAAAATACTTAACAACACCAAGCAGTGGGAAGATGGGTTTAGCATTAGCTGAGGAATGCATAGCTTCAGGAGCCAATGTAACAATAATCCTAGGACCCACAAGCATCGAACCACCCACAGACGCAAAAGTCGTACGTGTAACCACGTGTGAAGAAATGCTAAACGCCACAATAGAGGAATTGAGGGGGAGGGAGTACCAATACATATTCCTATCAGCAGCACCATTAGACTACAAATTCGCCGAAAAGTTTAGTGGGAAGATTCCAAGCGAAAGGGGTGAATTGAACGTGAAGCTTGTAGCAACACCAAAAATATCAAGTCAAGTTAGAAGATACGCTGAGGATAGCGTGATAGTAGGATTCAAAGCGGAATATGGAGTATCATTAGAAGAGATGGTTGAAAGAGCATATAAGAGGTTGCTGGAGAACAACCTAGATCTAATAGTGGCCAATGACGTTTCAAGAAGGGATATAGGCTTCGAATCAGAATACAACGAAGTATACATCATAGATGCAAAGAAAAACGTAACACACGTACCAAAAATGAGGAAGAGGATGATTGCAAGGGAAATAATTAAAAGAGCATTGGAAATCGAGAAATACAAGAACATCAAAAAATAAGGGGGATGGAAAGACATCCTCTCAATATGATTCAACATTAAATTCAATGCTTAGATCTAGTTGCAACTTTAACTGCAATAATTACGAATATTAACCCAATTATAGCGAAGTTTGGTAAGAAGAAGTTTTTCAAGTTGAAGATCATTAGAGGGCTAAGCATGTACTCAACATCATCAGGCCATAAATCTCCATCAGTATCACCACTAAAAGGGTTACTCTTCAAAACCATAACCTCAAGATAATCATCAAGACCATCACCATCACTATCCGGGTTAAGTGGATTCGTCTTAGAAATTTTGACTTCAAAACCATCACTTAAACCATCACCATCAGAATCAACTAAAAGTGGATCCGTTTTAAATGTGAATATTTCTTCACTATCCATAAGCCCATCACCATCAGTATCCGCCTTGAGTGGATTGGTATGATAAACCTTTAATTCACTATAATCACTTAAACCATCAGCATCCGTATCCACACTGAAGGCATTAGTCCCAAACTTATACTCCTCCAAATTCGTTAAACCATCACCATCCGAGTCGAGAGGAGTAACTAAAATGTACAGCTCTTCACTTACCTGTGGCTTAGAGCCATAATAGTAATAATAACAACGACCACTACCCAATAATGAGCTTTCAACCCCCCTCCTAAATGCCACGTGGAATAAATCGCTCTCTGCAAATAAACCCCACGTTGGGTCAGCGAAAATCCAACCATAATTGGGGAGTAGTATTTCAACCCATGCATGGCCTTCCTTCTTCGGCGTAAAAGATCCAGTTAAAGCTTCATCTAAATAGAAACCGTAACCGCTAACGTATCTTGCCGGTATCCCAACAGCTCTACATAATGCTGTTAAAAGATATGCATGCTCATCACATGCTCCACTACCCCTAAATAATGTTGTTAAAGCCCCTCTAACTTCACTTTCATATTCATACTTAATGTTCTTGTAAACCCACGTAAACAGTTTATAAGCCGCATAATAAGCATTAGACTCTGAACCAACTATCTCCCTAGCCTTCTCAATTATGTTTAGATCATTGCATTCAATGTATTGTTCAGGCTTAGTGTATAGGGAGTACTCCCTTGAAGAAGTATCATAAACTCCAATTCCACTCGGATCTATACTACAATTAACTTGGAATAGAGTTGCCCTGTAGATCATAGATACACGAATATTTTGAGATGTATATGATTGAGGCAATTGAATCACTGCAACCCTATTACCATACTCATCAATCAAAACATTTGATATTGCATAGGAAGAGCTAACTAAACTCACAATCTGATATGGAGACATGGATTGAAGCATAGCTACCCTAAGTTCAACTCTAGAACCTGCTGGAATGAATAAATTAATAGTATATGTGATTGTGTAATTGGCGTAATTCAAAACCTTAAATGCGGAATCCGAAATGTTAGAAGGCTTTAATAAACCTTTAAAGGATGATGCGTAGGTAGAGGCTGAACTTAAGGTTAAGAATATTATTAGTAGAATGCTGAATGTGAATATAAGGTGGTGCCGTTTAATCTTATTTTCAAATCTAAATGTATTACCCACGAATCCCAAATCCAATAAACACATAGTAAGAGGAGGATTTAGCATTTAAATATTGTGTCAGATACCCCTGGGATTCCTCATAAATCAGTGGACATAACTCTCATCATCCAAAAAGGCTATATTGTAAACTAAGAGAAAAAGTTTACGTAAACAACGTCATCAAATTTAATTGTAACTGGGGGTAAGGCTTGTTTTCAAAGTATGCAGCTTTAGTTAAGAATCTACGTGGAGTGGTGCTACTAGATCCAGAGGAAGAAGGTGCGTTAGAATCAGTTAAATGGCTTTCAAAGAGGTTTAAGTATAGGAATCTTGGGTTAACGCCATCAATATATGAGAAGTATAACGATAAACTAAGAGAGTTTATGGGTAAACCATTCAGGGAGCTCACATATCCAATTGAGGCTATAAAAATCTTGGTGGAAAGGCTTGTAATAAAGGGTTTATGCAGGGAGATTGCTGAGCTGCTGACATTTTCATCCACATACATATCCCCAGCAATAATAATCGGTGAAAAGTATAGGTCTGAAGTGGAAAGTAGTGCTGTGGAAACCGTTAAGATATCAAGAGAGCTAAGCTTAGCAGAATGGAAGCTACACTTGAGGATAGCAGACTACTCCGTACTAGACTTCCATGAGAAATGCATTGAAGAAGCATTACAAGCCATTGAAAAACCACATACCACTGAAACCATCCTCAACGGTAGGAGGGGGAGAATCCTAAGGGATAAGAAGAGGTTTTGGAGAATTTCATCAGATCAAGGTAAACCATTAATATACTACATAGATAACCTAGCAATAGCGCATAATCTCAAAATAACTTGGGAAGGAAACCCCGATTGGGCAGCAGCCCTAAGCATAATAGTGGCTATAAGCATACCAGCGAAATTGGATACTCCATTTAGTGACTATTAATTTAACCACCCACACTCATTTGAGAATAGAATTTCTTAACTAGATTTATGAAGTAATCCCAATTCCAGAATTTTCCAGGATCGCTGTGATGATTTATTCCACCTCCAAGTTTTGGATTCTTAGGGTCTGGGACTTGATTATGCCCAATTATCCCACCACCATTGGTGGGATCTTCAGGTGCAATTCCCTCCCAATGTATTATTGGGATATTATACTTTCTGCATAGGTATGCAACTAGCTTTGCAGATGCAATGTACTCTTCATCTGTAAACATGTTTTTATCCGCAAATCCAGCATGTTCAATGCCTATAGAATACACATTATACTTCCAGTTTCCAGCATGCCAAGCAACATCCTTCTCCCTAACCATTTGATATACCTTCCCATTATAATCGATTACTTAATGTGCACTCACCTTAGCCTTCTCATTCTGAAACCAATTTAAAGCGTCATCAGCAGACCCCTCAATGCTATGGATCACAATCCACCTCACATCACGAGCACCATCACCCTGAGAGAAATTATTCTTGTTTGCAGGAATCCATATTGCATCACCATAATCTGTAAGGACTTCACCTATCCTACGATATGGAAAGTTTAGAGTTGAAATCATAAATGCCACCACAATACAAATTAATATGCCGAAAACACTTTAAACATTCACCTCATATGGATATCAATAAACAATAAGTTTCTGTGGAAAGTTAAAATTTTAGGAAATCAATTGATAGGAAGTTGATCGTCTGGGAAACATTAAATAAATTATTCGTCAATATTTGTTTGGAAGATGATCTATGATTTTAAAGATTCATTATTGGATGATAATATCACTTACAATAATGATATTGTGCTCCACACAGAATGTTTATGCTGATAGAGGGATAATACCAGTTAAACCTCATATACCAATCTATGAGCCTGGTCAGAAAGCTATCATAGCTTGGAATGGAGTTGAGGAGATAATGATTTTATCCACAGATATCACAGCCACTGAGGATACCATGATCCTAGAGATACTTCCACTACCATCAAAACCTAAAGTTGAAGCTGCAAGTTTCGAATCATTTAAGGTTTTGGAGAAACTTGTTTCCGATAAGTTTGTGATTAAAGCTAGAAGTTATGGTGGGGGTTTGGAGTTTAAGGGTTTAGAAATCATTTTCCATGAGAAGATTGGATTCCACGATATAACAGTGATTAAAGCATTCAACGCCGATGAACTGGTGTACTGGATTGAGCAATTCGCATTGAAAAATGGTATCACATTTGAAATAAAGCTATCAAAATTAATGGATGTGGTTAGGGGGTATATTGATGGAGGCTTCCAATACTATGTTGTGGATCTGATAAGTTTGAAGGCTGGTGAGAGGAGCATTGAACCAATAATGTATAGGTTTAATTCAAGCTTCATATACTATCCACTGAAGATATCAAGCATAATTTCAGGGGAAACCAAGATCACACTATTCATAATAACCATGGATGGAGTTAGGAGGAATCACCCAAACCTCAAAGAATTACAATACAAACTTTTCGGAAATGCATACCCAGTTGAAGTTGAAATAACCATGGAAGAATTGCGTAAAGTGGATCCGAGGATAGCTGAATTATTCAAATCCAACACTCTACTAACAATCTTAACATATGAGGGAAGCATGAGCACACTGAAATGGGATTTGATGACAACCATAGAGCCAAGGGTAAATGTAAATTCACTGATGATGACATTCCTAGCAACAACCATAATGGCATTGGCACTCACAGTGGCCACGATAAAAATGAAAAAGCTTTAAACATATTCATCGATGAATGGGAATCTCATGTTCAATGCACCCTTCGATAGAAGCGATTTTAAACAAGCAAGTAATATGTAATTTTGAAATAATGGGGATTTGTATGAATGATAAAATGGAACTCCTCATATATATTAATGGTGAACTCTACCCCGAAAGTGAAGCGAAAATATCTGTTTTCGATCATGGGCTTCTATATGGCGATGGAGTTTTTGAAGGTATAAGAGCATATAATGGGAGAATATTCAAACTCGACGAACATATCAATAGGCTCTATGAATCAGCTAAAACTGTAGGTATTGAAATCCCATTATCAAAGGAGGAATTTAAGAAAGCCATAATTGAAGTTTTGAAGAGGAACAATTTGAGGAATGCTTACATAAGACCTATAGTCACACGTGGAGTTGGACGTTTAGGCTTGGATCCAAGACACTGCCAAAAACCCACAATAATAATTATCCCACAAAAATTGGAGGAATACCCACTAACAAAAGCCACTGGAAAAGCTATTAGGGCAATAGTTTCATCCATAAGGAGGACACCGCCATTCTGCCTCCCACCAATGGTTAAATCACTAAATTACCTGAACAATGTCTTGGCAAAGCTTGAAGCAATAAATGCAGGAGTAGATGAAGCAATAATGCTGGATTGGATGGGCTACGTTTGTGAAGGAACTGGAGACAACGTATTCATCGTGAAAAATGGAGTACTGATAACACCACCAACATACGCCAGCATACTCCCAGGAATAACCAGGCAAACCATTATAGAGATTGCTAAGAGACTTAAAATAGAAGTTGTGGAGAGGAACATAACGATACATGAACTCTACAATGCAGATGAAGTATTCCTAACAGCCACAGGAATCGAAATAGTACCAGTTATAGAGATTGATGGTAGGAAGATAGGCAAAGGGGAGCCTGGACCAATATTCATGAAAATAAAGGAGGAATTCGACAAGGAAGTACGAAGTACTGGAACACCAATTTATGACGTGTAGAGGAAAAAGATATGTGGGAGCGTTACTTCCCTAGATATATCCTCTTAGGGTCAAGTTCTCTAAGAAGTTTAAGTTCTCTTTCAGATGGTTCTCTTGTAACCTTAAGGCCCTTTGAAACTTTTATATCCCAACCAGTATTCTGCTTAACTTCTTCAACGGTCACTCCTGGATGAATGTGTGTGAGGATCATTTCTCCAGTTTCCTTATCGAATTCCATGATCCCAAGATCTGTTATAACCTTGTCAGGTCCTCCCCCCTCTAATCCAAGTTTCTCACGTTCCCATCTACCGCCTAAGAATCCTGGACTTGTTATGAAGTCAACTCTTTCGGGGAATCTCCTCTTCTCATGTCTTGTTATGATTAAGATTCGCTTGGCAAGTGAGGCTATATCACATGCACCTCCACTCCCTGGAAGCCTAACTTTCGGTGCTCTATAATCTCCTATCACCGTTGAATTTATGTTTCCAAATTTGTCGATTTGCGCCCCCTCAAGAAAGCCAACGTCGATTCTTCCAGCTTGAAGATATAAAGTGAATACTTCAAACATTGAGCAAACGCTTTGGGCGCCTGTGACTAAACATGGATCTCCTATGGATAGGGGGACTCTAGTTGGATTCGCTCCTACAACTCCAGCTTCATAGATCATCTTTAGATTTGGTGCATGAAGCCTCTTAGCTAAATTTGCAGCTAGATTTGGTAACCCAATACCCACAAATACTATCTCTCCATCTTTAAGTTCTCTCGCAGCATTTATAACCATAAGTTCAGATTTAGTATACTCCATAGACTCCCCCCTACATGTATATTCCATAATTAACTGGGAGGCTGTAGAAGCTTTTAGGTTTAAGTTTCATAATCTTCTCTACACCCAACTTCTTCACGTACTCAGCACGATTCTCCACTCCATAAACCCATTCATCCAAATATTTCTGTAGTGTTTCAGGTTCCATTGAGATTTTATCCCATTCAATGTAGAAATCGTTATCCCTATCATAGTATCCCTGAGCATAGGAGGGGTGTGCAGCCCAAGGCTCTTCAACCAATGCATCCACCATGAAGTCAGGTATCACAGTTCTATTTGGATCACTCCTAATGACATTCTCATCAACTATCTCTTCAACACTTACAATAACTCTTTTAGCAGCGAAAGCTGCCTCCTTTATTTCTCCAAGTATCCCCCAAACTTGAACATTACCATTCTTATCAGCTCTCTGAGCATGTATTATGGATACATCTGGATTTAATGCAGGAACCACACATATCTCCCGACCAGTATACGGGCAGTTTATAACCTTTATGTTTGGATTATACTTTGGGAGGTCAGATCCACGTAGAGATTTTAGGGGGATAAAGGGAAGGTTCAATGCTCCTGCTAAGAGTCTGCATACCATAGCGAAGTGCGTATACTCTTCAATTTCAATATTATTTGGATACCCCTTCTCCACAGCCCTCCTAAAAGCTCTAAGAGTACCCACGCCGGGATTACCAGCCCAACTGAATACAACCTTCTTTGCACATCCAGCTGCAATCATTTGATCGAAAATTATGTCTGGAGTTAACCTACATAATGTTAGATTCCTCTTCTTCTGCCTAATAATTTCATGTCCAGCTGAGAATGGTATTAGATGAGTGAATCCAGCCATATAAACTGTATCTCCATCATTTACGAACTTTTTAATAGCCTCCTCCATACTTACAAGTTTATCTTCAAAAGACATACTCAATGCCCTCCCAGTAAATATTGTGGAATGCAAATAGTTAAAACGTTTATGTTCAAAATGTATTTTTGAGGCTGTTGAATGTGAAGCGTGTAGCCATTATTGGAGTTGGACACTCAAAGTTTGGGGTTAGGGCTGATGCAACATACTGTGAATTGGCTTTTGAAGCCGTTAAGGAGGCTATTGAAGATTCTGGGATAACGCAGAAGGATATAGATTTAAGCGTTGTGGGCTCCGTGGGTAATAGGCTATACGACATGTACCCAGCACCATCAGTGAATGAGTATGTGGGATTAACGTTCAAAGGCCCCTTAAGAGTTGAAGCTGCATGCGCCTCAGGAAGTGCAGCAATATTCACAGCTTACAATGCCATAAAATCCGGATTTGCTGAAACAGCCATAGTCATAGGAGTTGAGAAGATGTGTGAAGTTGATACTCCAACTTCAACGGCCATTGGCGGTAGAGGATGCTACCCATGGGAATTCCACATGTTTGGAACAAGCTTCGCAGCATACTACGCACTCTTCGCAACAGCACACATGACCAAATATGGTACAAAGGAGGAGCAGTTGGCTAAAGTTGCAGTTAAAAACCATTATTATGGAGCTAGAAATCCAAAAGCCCACTTCCAAAGGGAGATAAATGTTGAGCAAGCTTTAAAATCAAGGGTTATATGCTGGCCACTTAAACTCTACGATTGCTGCCCAATAAGTGATGGAGCCGCTGCCATCATACTGGCATCTGAAGAAAAGGTTAAGGAACTTAAAATTAAAGACCCAATATGGATACTGGCCATCGGATATGGCTCAGACACTGGAAATCTCACTAGAAGGGAAGATTATACATCAATAAAATCCACTAGAATTGCCTCACAAATGGCTTACAAGATGGCTAAAATTAACCCTGAAGACATTGATGTAGCAGAAGTACATGACTGTTTCACCATAGCCGAAATAATGGCATATGAGGATCTTGGATTCTGCAAGAAGGGGGAGGGGGGTAAATTGATCGATGAAGGACAAACGTGGATTGGAGGGAAAATACCGGTAAATGTGGATGGAGGATTGAAGGCTAAAGGGCATCCATTGGGGGCAACTGGATGCTCAATGATATATGAACTAACAAAGCAATTGAGAAATGAAGCTGGAAACAGGCAAGTTCCACTCAAAAAGTATTTGGCATTAGCACATAATGTCGGCATGACTGGACAATACTGCTACGTAACAATATTGGGGAGGTGAATGAAATGTCAAAGGCACATGAATATCCATCAATTAAGAGTAGAACACTAACAATTACACATGACATCCCAATATCTAGGACAAAGGTTTACTGGGATGGATTACGGGAAGGGAAAGTTTACACAACGAAATGTAAGAAATGCGGCCAAACATACTATCCACCACAACCAGACTGCCCAAACTGCCTAACATCAAACATGGAGTGGATTCAAATATCAGAGGGGATACTTGAAACATTCACACAAGCATACCTAAAACCACAAGGCTTCACACACTACGAACAAAACTACATAATAGCCATAGCAAAAGTATCAGAGGAAGTGAAAGTTATGGGATGGCTAGAAGAAGCAGACGTAAAAAATGTTAAAGTGGGAATGCCAGTGGAAATCACAGCAAAAACAATGCCAGACGGATTCCCAACAATAATACTCAAACCAAAACAAACATCCACATCAGCATTAAATCAATAATATCAAAACCTTTTTTGAGTTCAAATGTATTTAAAAATTTTGAAATTTAATTTACAACCCCCTCTTATACTCGATAACTGTTAGACCCCTTATTCTTTTAAAATGCTTCACGTTCCCCGTGGCTATCGATGCTCCATTTTCCCTCGCTATAACTCCAATGAGTATATCCCTTAAATCTATGGGCATACCAATAGATTCTAGGTATCCTATCTCCTCACCAGCCCTCAAGGCTTCCCTCTCAGACAAACTTAAAACCCTCAACACCTTAGATAAATTGGAGATTTCCCCAACCTTAGCCCTATCAATCTTGTAAGCTCCCCAAGCCAACTCAAAAATGTTAATGGATGTTGTTGCCAGCTCCATCCCTCTATCCTTAAGCTCCCCAACAAAGTTAATACAGCCCTTTAACCCTCTTAAGAAATCTATGAGGACATCAGTGTCAAGCACTACTCTCCCCGTTGAAACTTCCATGAAGTCCAAGCCTCCCTAATACTCTTCAAAACTTCCTCAACCTTCTCCTCAGAAACATCTTTCCAAATCCCTGCGAACTCAAAGAGGTCGAGAGTATTCTTTGCTAATCTAAGAATCACATCTGAAAAGCTCTCCCCCGGCTTTTTCAATTTCAATAACGCCTCATAAGCTTCAAGAGTAATAGTTATAGTTTTAACGGGCATTCTATCATTTATAAGTGCATACATACACTTATAAACTTTTCCATTAACATAAAATTTAAAGTCTCATTACACGACAAACAATGTTGCAAATTGCATTCACATGATAGATATCAAATTATATGGAAACTTAAGCTTCAACTTCACTTCATTAAAAGGTCATCATTCTTAATAAGATATTGGAGGCTTACAGGCAACCTCCAAGTAAGAATATCAGATATCATAGGACTGCACATGAATTGATAAGAATCTTAGTATTTTATACCCTACTAGTAGAAAAAAAGCTTTATGTTTACAAGAGCTATTCATCAGGGTTTAATTGCCCAGTTACTTGTTTAAGCTTCTTGCTTCATAATGTTAGTACGTATTAAGCTAAAACTTGGAGAGGAACTCTTTAACTATTTTATCAGATATCCTATCCACGTCTTCATCGCTGAAGTCAAGTGAAGGCAGCTTATTAACACCTTCCTTCGCTATCACTACCTCGTATGTGGGTTCTATCCCCTTCTGCCTCAGCACATTTGATGCACACATATTTTGACAACCATTAATTGCTATAACCGCCTTAGCCTTCTTGAATATATCCAAATGTGTTTTACTTCCAGCAGCCACCGCTGAAAGACAGCACATCCTGACCTTATCAGGGAAAGTCTTAGTCAATTTCCTAGCCACCTCATTTCCTACTTGACCTACACTGGCAGCACCATCACATGTAGCAACCATTATCAATTCACTAGCGTGCGTAGCGCAATGAGGAAGCAATTGGTACTTGCTTATCCCAGAAGAACTCAAGCCCTAATCACCTCCATTTTGTGATTCATCAAGCTATATCAAAGTGAATTATATAAATTTTGTGATGAATCCCGAAAAGCATAGGTTTAGACCATATATACAACTATGTAAGGTATCATGAGACCTTAAGCAAAAATTGCAAAATCAATCAATACATATATGGTTTATGTATGATAGTAACATGCTACGAACAATGCAAAAAAGGCTGACATAAAATTTAGAAAAAGGCTAGAATACTAGACCATTTGCTTTAACTTGTTCTCTGCTACTGCAATCATAGAGTTTACCATATCATGATACCGAAGTATCCTGTTATAAATTTAAAACGTTAACTTAATATGGACCATTGATTTTCCAAGTAAGTTTCAAAAGGATTCCCGACTCACTCTAGAATTTTCATATGTTTGGATGTATTGAAAAGTTTTATTAGAGATAATTGGAGGAATGATCTGAACTGCCGTTTAGTGTTATTTGTCTCTTTCAAATTGGATTGGGTTTGAAGTATGCAAAAGATAGATATCTTTGTATAGCTATTTAAAGTCTAGTGAGTGGTTAAATTGAGTGCTAAACTATATGAAGATATGATGGCTAGAGCTAAGCATTTTCTTAATGTCAGTGGATACGATGTTTCTGCTGGTAGATATGATATAGCTTTATTTCATCTCGAGCAATCAGTTCAACTAGCCTTAAAAGCTTATTTGCTGAAAACTTTCGGGGACTTCCCAAAAGTACATTCAGTAAAGGATTTAATTGATTTGAGTGAGAATAGCTGTTTGAAGAAGTTGGCTGAGGATTTATGGTATATCATAGATATTCTTGAAGATGCATATATAGGTGCAAGGTACCTTAATAGGAGGTATGGTGAGAAGGAGTATAGGGAAGCTTTAAGATTTGTTCAAGAGGTGTTTAAATGTATAGGTATTTCGATTACTTGAAGGAGAGTAAAAGGGATTTGGAAGAGAATCTTGGGAAATACCTTGAAATCCTTAAAAGTATTGCTGAAAAGTATGGTGGAAAAGCATACATGTTTGGCTCTTATGTGAAGGGTGGATATATAGGTGCAAGCGACATAGACATACTCATTGAAATCCCAGATAACATAGATAGGTTTAAGGTTCTACATGAAGCTAGAAGGCTTGTACAAAATAGGAGAATTGAAATACACGTCTTAAATGAATCAGATGCAAAGACATTTAAAGAACTGATTAAGGTCTACAAAGAAATTATATAACTTTTACCTAATCAATGTTTAAATAGAATTTCAATAAGAAAGATTTAGGGACTTCAGGTGGGAACCCCTTCAAATTACGCTTTAAATAGTGTTTTGCTTGGATATTATTGCTAGTATTATCGTCACTAGCATCGATACTTGGAATCCCAAAATCTTTTCTATTGCAATGTTCTTATAAGAGACAATGTAAGTTTTCTTGGAACAAAGAGGAGTGTAATTCCTTCTTATATTTTCCATAATCATTCTTAAGTATTACACTTAAGCAATCTAATAATTATTGGTGTGAATGTGCCGAATGTGTAGCCTATATAGTGGCTGAATATGTTAAGTACACCCTTCCCAATCAATATTTCTGAGGGTACTAATACGGGTAGATAGAATAGGTATTTTATTGCAAGTGAAATCAATAGCAACCTGTATACTGAGACGCAAAAGCCGCCCTTAAATAACCCTTTGATTCTATTGAATGTTAACATAGACACCATTTGCTTAATGCCCAGTCGATTAGCATAGATGGAATAGATGAATATAAACAGTAGTAATGTGAATGCGGATAACATTATGAATTGCTCTGTTGAAGATATCTTTAGATTGGGAAGGATTATCATGTTGTTTAGTGAGAATATTAGTAGAATGAAGGATGAGTTTAAGGGGATTTTCAAAACATTCTTCAAGTAATTAAAGATGGCGTAGATGGAGTATCCTGCAAAGCCAGAGGTTATTAAAGAGAAACCCAGCACATATATTCCAGGCGTCTTCAAGGCTGGTAAGAAGCATATTATGAGTAGGGAGGAGAGGATTGGCAATAATAGTAGGAGCATAGAGGAAGCCTGATAGAATAGCCTCCTATTAGTCTCAAAATTGAATAGGAAGAATGTGATGAGTAGGTAGGTTGAAAGGTTACTGATGAAGTGATTGAAATCCACATGAACATAACTTGAGAAAAGCAAACTTACGAACGTGGGATTTGAAGGCCATAAAACAAGATAATCCTTCAAATCATCAGGCAAAACATAAAACGCTGCGAGTATAGCTGGTATCAGGAGATAGAAGAATAAGTAATCATACCACTTCCACAACAAGAGAACAGTATTAAATTGAGCCAATTTCCCCCTCAAATAACTAAGTGAAAACAACCATACATCCCAATAACCCCTAAACCCTCCTCACAACTTATAACTATCGCCGCAATCATGCACTAAATTTATGAGAGTAACCAGAGGATGATGGAGGTAAACAATATATGAATTTTAAACGAACAACAGAAGAACATGGATCATAAAAGTCCCAGTCTACTATTTACTTGAGCTCTACGGCTTCTTATAAACTAGAATCACAAAAGGAAGTGCAATTGCCAGATATGACAAATGAATTATAAGCCTTAGCCACTCAGCACTTACAGTGTAGCCGAACATGACTGCCAATATTGAGCCCACTAAATTCTTATGATGTAGAAGACTACTGCTAGGAATATTAAGTGTGTATGCTGGCTCAGATAACCACCCGAAATCAACACCTACCTCCCTATAGTATTCTATGATCTCGTGAACACCATAACCAGCTAATCCACCTGCAATAAGTATCAACAATATACTAGTGAAGTGGAAGAAATAACGCAAATCAATTTTCACGCCAGCCATAAAAAGGGAATAGGATAATATAAGCGCCGATATAGCTCCAAATACGGCTCCAATAATAGTTGTGGGAGCATCATTAACAAAGAAGGGCATTAAAAAGAGAACAGTTTCAAGCCCTTCCCTAAAAACTACAATAAATGCTATTGATGTGAGCCCAATTATTGAGCCCTTTGTCACTGCTACCTCAATCCGCTTCTCCAGCTCCTCCCTGACTTGCTTTCCATTAATAGCCATCCAATACACCATAAATGATAAAACGCCTACAGCAATAAAACTTGCAAAAGACTCAAAAAGTGTTTGCAAAGTTTTAGGTAAAACACCATACATAAACCAAAAGGTTAAGCCGATAAATAAACTTGCCACTATAGATAAATAAGTACCATACCATATATATCGTGCTAAGCTACTCCTCCCACTTCTAATCATGTAGGATATCATTATTGACACTATAAGTGCAGCCTCAAGAGATTCTCTAAACGTTATTAAATATTGCCCCAGCATAACATTATACCTCCATATACGAATATTACAATTGTAATAATATAAAAATATTGTTTAATGTTCATTTAGAATTTTGATTGCAATATTTATCCTCTGGGAGTGAAGCAACAATATCCAATGGCGTCAAACCCCCTCTTTGATTCTATCCCATTCTTTCTCGGGTATTATTCTTAAGGCGAATGGATACAGTATGTTATTCTCCTTATATATGTGGTCATTTAATGTTAAAACGATGTACATGCCTAGCTCCCGTAGTTTACTAACCAAGTAACTACTATCCAGCGTTTTCCGCTCATCTAAGAGTGTTTTAAGAGCTCTCTTTCTTGCTCTTAATTCCTCATGTTCCATTCTTATAACGTTTAGTGATCAAGCAAACGTTATAAGAATACCCCAAACAACCAAATAAGGAAGTTACCAACATAGATATCAACTCAACACCCAATTATAGAAAAAGGCAAATGGAAAACTAGTTTTAAGTGTTTGTTTTTATGAGATGTTTATGATGATGGGGCATTGAGGTTGAATGTAATGGAAAAGCCCCAATCAATATCGATTTATAGAGTTCGAGGAAAACTTAGATGGATAACTTTCGTGGTAATCTGTCTAGTTTTGGTTTCAACGATACCTTCCCCCTCCTTCTCTTGGAGTAATGGTGGTTTCAGTTCCAACCCTTCGAATCCAAAGTATGGGACTCATGATTGGATTGCTGAGCATGCTCTTGACTGGCTTCCATTGGAAGCTAAGCAGTGGCTTTTACCTTATAAGGCATTGTACCTTTATGGGACTGAGCTCCCAGATAATGGTCAAGCTCCAGATGGTATTGGTGACACTCAACTTCATCACATCTACTTCTATGATGATGGAGGGCTTATGGACGATTCAGCGGCTGTTAGGGCGAATGCAACTTATCGTCAAGCGTTGAGCTACATGCTTAAGGGCGATTTCTCCTCAGCTGCAAAGTATGCTGGAGCCATGACACACTACATATCAGACATGGCGGTTTTCGGGCATGTCATGGGCAAATACACACCATGGGGTGAAGAGAAGCATCACAGTGACTACGAAGACTACGTAAACAGTAGAACTTCAAGTTACTATGCTGAATTCAACATATACCTGAAATTCGATGGGAAACTTGAGATTTTAACAGCCTACAATGCTGCAATCAAACTTGCCTATGATACAACCTTCGATAGTTCTGGTAGAGGCTTAACATGTGTTTGGATGGATCAAAACTATGATTGGAGCAACCCAACATTCAAGAATAGAGCTGGAGAATCAATTAACCTAGCAGTCAATTTTGTGGCGGATGTCCTCTATACGCTGTACATGGAGTATAAGTCATCTCAAAAGATGCCTACAACAGCCATTGTGAAATTTGAAGTCAACGGATTGGACACGGATATTTCGCTTTTATCCGGGCCTATCCTAACTGTTGACGGAACAAACTACTATTACAATCAGCTTCCCATAAACTTTACATGGAACGTTGGATCAACACATAGCTTCTCATGGTCTGACTCCGTGAGCTCAACAACAAGCGGTAAACGTTACGTCTGGGTTTCAACAAGCGGTCTTTCAACGGCTAGAAGCGGAACAATAACTGTTCCATCTGAAGGTGGCTCAATTTCAGCTACATACAAAACTCAGTTTCAGCTTACCATATCTGTCAGTCAATTGGGAACTGGAACAACAAATCCAGCACCCGGCTCATATTGGTATGATTCAAGCACAAGCGTCCAAGTATCCGCAACAGCCTATAGCGGATACATGTTTAGCCATTGGTTACTTGACGATTTAAACGCAGGGTCGAACAACCCAATAACCGTGAACATGAGTGTACCTCATAGCTTAACGGCGGTCTTCTCAACAGCAACATGCACATTAACAGTTTACATCTACAAGAGTGAGACCACAACGGGCATTCAAGGCGTGACAGTTAAGGTCGACGGAACTTCATACACTACCGACTTAAACGGAAAAATTCAAATAACTGTTACCTATGGTTATCACACAGTCGAGGTAGTCTCACCCTACAGTCTGAGTTCTGGAACACGTTACGTATTTACCCGGTGGAGTGATAATTTAACAAATAATCCGAGAACAATCACGATTACCACTTCGATAACCCTCATAGCCTATATGAAGCTTCAACATCGGTTAATGCTTGCTGTTAACCCATTAGGTAGCGGAAGCATTTCAGTCAACCCATCTAGTTTAGACGGCTATTATGATGATGAAACAAGCATTACTTTAACAGCTATTGCAAATAGTGGTTATGCCTTTGACTGCTGGACAGGATCTGTAAGCGAGACAAGCAGCTCTGTTTCTCTCATAATGAATGAACCGAAAAGTATAACGGCCAACTTCTTCACTTTCTCCATATCGGCTTATTCATCGAGTAACTTGATACCTGCTGGCGGAAGTGTAACTGTGACTGTAATGATTAATTATGGTAGTGGTGTAAATCAAAAGATCATAAGCTTTTCAGCTTCAAATCTTCCATCAGGCATTTCGGTCTCCTTCGATCCTATCTCGGTTACGATAAGTCCGAACTCACAAACGGCTATTAGTACAATGACGACAAACACTTCAACCTCAACGCCTACTGGCACATACACCATAACGATCACGGGCTCCGGAGGCGGATTATCTAGGAGCACACAGTATATATTGACGATCACAGCTCCTACATACACGGTCAACTTCTATGTTTATGATGACGCAGGGAGTATAGTAAATGGAGCAACGTTAGTTTTTTATGGACAAAACTATTCTCATGGCAAATCAACGAATGTTGTGGTTGGTACGTACTCACTTTCAACAGGAATTGTTCCAAGTGGTTACAGATTTAAGCAATGGGAGACTAGTGGGGGCATAAGTGTAACCTCCTCAACTTCGACTTCCACAACAGCCACTATTAGTAGTTCAGGCTCCATAACCATGAGACTTCAACGCGTTATAACTCCGCGTGCTACTCAATTGACTCTTTCACCAGAAACATTTACAATAACTTCTGGCCAAAGTGTTACATTAACTGTTAAACTTACTTCTGATGGACAGCCACTTGCTGACAAGCAGATAGTTTTTACAGCCACCCTAGGATCGATAAATCCAAGCATAGTGACAACAGATGCAAATGGTGTTGCCTCTACCGTTTATACTGCTCCAAAGCTAAGTACCAGAACTTCTGTCGCGATTACAGCGTCATTTCTAGGGGACATAACATATGAGAGGAGTACAGCCATCTGCCAAGGAATCATAGAGATTGAGCTCCCAAAAATATCTATAAGTGGCGCATCATTTAATATTCCTAAAACTTTAAAGGATGACATCTCCTCGTATAGGAAAACTATTCCGGATGATGTGTTAAAGCTTCTACCCATAACGTTGCCTTCCGAATCTTTCATACTGGTAACATCAGAAGATTTCTATTTAGTGTTTGCTGATCAAATTGAGAATGGTCTTGCTCATGTGGAAGGATGGAAACTTCCACAAGACATTAATCTCAAAGGAATATCCATGGGCATCATAGTTGCGAAATCGGTTACATTTGAAAAGGAAGGAATTCCAGTGACCATCAGTGAAATCTTGGCAAACCCAAACAACTACAAATTTAAACTTGTCAAGATAAATGCTGATAGAAGACAGATTTCAATACTCTACGATCCTGACGAGCCACCATATATGGAGTTTCCAATAACAGTTGGATATCTTATCGAGAAACCTATGAAACCTTCGAATGTTCTTGAAGTAATATTGAAGAAGGCTGAAGATTTCGCACTAAAACTCGATGAACAACTCATTAAAAGTTTCTTGGAAACTGAAGAGAAGGAACGCATATGGCTTTTCAACTTTGAATATGAATATTGGTATGACGCCCCTACGGTAACCAATGGGATAATAATCCCCACGGAGCATCCAATATTTAAGCTCATTAACCAGTCTATGCCCTCAATAGGGAAATTCGCTAACTTAGATGGAAAAATAGTTCTTTATGACATTAAAACTGATATACCTTATGAAGAAGTTACATCAATTAGCGAACTTAAAGCCAATTATAACAAGTATCTCGGAAAAGTTGTTAAACTCACAGCGAATTGTTATGGAGGATATATAAGCATCCAAGAGGTTATTGAACACAATACTCCATGCAGTGAAAATTACGTTTACATAGAGGGTATTGGATGCATAAACATAGTGGTCGATGCAAGACTTGAAGGTTTAGCAGCATGGAACAAGATAAGTATTCCACCAAAACGTGATGAAATAATGTTAGTCACCGGAGTTTCAAGTTTCCACCTAGATGAACAATTTGTAAACATTAATGGAGTGTTTGAACTAATCGGCAAAGTTGTATCCACGAAACAAATAAGTGACTCCTTACCAGAAGATGTAACTTTGGTAGTCTATGAGGCTAGGAAAGTAGGAGAATTGGACTTCGAAAAACTAGCGCAACAAGTTAAGGATGAAATTAAAGGCGACGTTGGCGAACTTTACTGGGTATTGCAGAACATATATCCATATGAAAAGCAACCTAGCATACCCTATAAGCTTCCGAAGAAAGTTTTTAATCCCAAAGCCCCCATATTTGTGAAGAGTTCAAGGGATATTCCGGAAATATATGTTGATAGGAATTTCACGATAAATATAGCTGTAGCTTCACCTGAGACGCCAATAAAGTTGAATATAACTAATTCACATATTTCAAGCATTTCGATTACAGTGAAGGAGGTAGCTACGAATGTTACGATATTCTTTGAGAAGCTTGTTGATAAGCCTCCTACAATACCTGAGCCTCCAGGCCTAGTGTACGCTTACCACGAGATAAGCGTGAACATATCTAAGGAGGCATTGAAAGGGGCTAACATCACATTCTGGATATCTAAGGAGTGGCTTGCAAACAACAAGGTCGCAGCTGAAAGCATAGTTATGCTTAGATATCATGCAAAGGAATGGACTGAACTTCCAACAAGGATCGTAGATGAAAATGCAACTCACTTAAAGTTCACGGCAGAAACACCAGGCTTCTCGATATTCGTGATAATTACAAAAATGGCTATGCCTCCGACAATTACGACTGGCGTTGAAGGCTATGTTAAAGATGAAGCTGGAAAGCCAATAAGTGGTGTTAAGATTGCTGTCATCAGCAAAACTATTGGGAGAGTATGTGAGGCTAAAACTGATGATGTGGGGCATTACTTCATGGAGATCTCGCCTGGCGAATATGTTCTGGTATTCTCGGCTATAGGTTATGCTGATGGCTCAGTGAATGTTTCATTGTCGTCTGGTGAAGTTAAGAGGGTTGATTATACGCTTAAGTCTGCCGTTGCAGAGTTCTTGGAGGATTGGGGTGGAGTGAAATTTGAAGTGGCATTGATGGGTAATTTGACGTGGGAGGTTTGTAGCAATGCAACTATTAAGGTTTCAGTTACAGTTCATGATATGGGTGGAAATGTGGAAGTTGAATTTAAGCAGCTTAAACTTTACCTCATCGATGGAGCTGTTTCCCAAACAGTACCCATAAATGCCCGTTTAAGTGTTGGAGGGTTAGCATTTACTAGGGAAGCTTCATTAACAATCCTATATGGGTTTAGCTATTTGGCTCCTGGAACTTCTGAAACGAAACAGCTTAGGATAAGTTTGGAGGGATCATACGTTGATAAGTATGGAGCTTCATGGCCAAAACTATCTGAGGAAAACGTTAACGTTAAGGTGTATGCACCCCAAACCCCTATAAGCATCACAATCGATGCTCCTGAAACTATTCATGTTGGAGAGGAATTCACAATTAAAGTTAAATTGAAGAATGAGGGGAAATATCAGATAAGAGATGTCGAGTTAGAACTTGAAACGCCAACTGCAACATCCCTTCTAAGCCCACGGACAACGGGAATAAACATGTTAAATCCTGGAGGGGAATTCACGGCAACATTTAAGTTGAGGGCTGAGGGGGCTGCCACAAGCCAAATCTACATAAGCTACATCACCTTTAGGACTCTATGGGATTATCACGTTTGGCAACCACACATGAATCTAGGCTCTATAGTAATTAGCAAAGTCCCCACAAGTATAAGTATAACCGTGGAGCCAAGGCAAGTGACTGTTGGTGAAAGTGTAAATGTTAAGGGGGCAATTACACCAGCAATGAATACACAAATAACTCTAACAGTGAAGGAACCTGACGGATCAACAAAAACTTTCAGCACAACATCATATCTAGATGGAACATTCACGTTCACAGTGAAACTTGACAAGGAGGGCAAATACACATTCACAGCCAGTTTTCAAGGAGATGCAAAATACGAAGCCACAAAAAGCAGTGAAGTTTACGTTGAAGTCAAACCAGCACCTCCACCATTATGGCTATATGCCATCGTAGCCATATGCATCATCACAATAATAGCCATAATAGTCATAAAAATTAGGAGATAAAGTGCAACGTAAAAGCACATAAATAAATGATGTTTTAGAAATTCAATTTTTCAAATTCTTCAATATAGTATACGCATCAAGAAGGCCTTGTGGGGTCATAGTCATTTTGTATGAACCACTAAAATCTTCTTTTTAAATGTGTCTCCGATAAAACTTTGGGGGCAAACCATATTTACAGGTGGATATGTCAAAGTATTGTGGTGTTATGTACGAGCTTGTGTAAGGGTAGAAATCTGTCCGTGATCGGAGCGGGTAGGATAGGGTCAGCTATTATACGTGCGTTAAGGGAGTATTGTGGGGACAACGTTAAAATCATTGCGACTGGGAGGAGGAATGAGACTTTAGAAAACGCTAAGAAACTGGATGTCATTGCAACCAGGGATAATAGGAAGGCAGTGAAGGAGGCCGACATAATTGTACTGAGTGTTAAGCCTCAACACTTCCCTGAAGTTATAAGGCAGACTGGTAAGGATGTGTGGTCAGGTAAGCTAGTGGTGTCTGTTATGGCTGGTGTTAAGGTAAAGACACTTGCATCCGTTATGCCTGGAGCTGAAATCTATCGTGCCATGACAAACATAAACGTATCAGTTGGTAAAGCCTCAACCGCCATAGCTACCCCAGAGGACAACTCGGTTAACAGGTCCATTGTTGAGGAATTGTTCAAGTGTATGGGTGAAGTGTACTGGGTGCCTGAGGAATACTTAGACGTGTGGACAAGCCTAGTTGGCAGCGGCCCCGCCTTCATAGCGGAAATAGTGGATGCCCTCATCCTAGGAGCCATGGCCTCAGGCATGCCAAGAGACATTGCCTACAAATCCATACTGGATGTACTGGAAGGCACCGCAATACTCCTACGAAACGTAGATAAACACCCAGCCACCATAAGAGACGAAGTAATAACGCCAGCTGGCACAACAATACGGGGAGTAATGGTAATGGAGTCAGAGGGGGTTAAAGCTGCACTAATGAAAACCATAGAAGCCACATACAAGAGATCCATAGAAATAGGAATGGAAATAGATCAATACGTTAAGAGAGAACTAAACATAAGTTAGCAAGTAATAAGTAATTAACAATACATTAACGTCCACTAACCCTCCTTCTCAAAACCTCAAACAAATCCTCCCCACACCACATGTAATCAAATTTAAGGCCTAAACCAACAATGGAATCAACCGTGCCTCTGGTGAAATGCTCCACTTCACCTAGCTTCTCCTCAATTAAGCTCCATATACATGATACTTAGCAGTCTTTCAAGGGATTTATTTGGCGCTTCTAGGAAATTCACAATAGTTTCTCTAAGGAATATAGGATGTCTGCACATCGTGGTTAGAGTTTATATCACGTTTTCCTTATCGTAATTATGAACGTGAAGATGAGTGAAGAGATAATTGTGAGTAGGAAGACTGCTATTTTATTGGGATTGATATTCATAGTTTTAGTTGTTTGCTTAGTAAGCGTTTTGGTGAACTACACACTAATGATAAGCGAGAAAAATTCGGAAATCTTTTCATTGAAAACGAAGATAAGGGAATTGCAAGATTTGGTGGATAAGCTTAACAGTACATTAAGGGCTAAGGATTCACAGATTTCATCGCTAAACTCCACATATTACTCGTTGAAGCGGGATTACGATAAACTCCTATCAGTAATTGAGGGTGGGGAGGCTATAGCTAAATCCGCCACATGGATTTCTGAGGATGGGCGATTAAGGGTTACAAGTGAGGTTATACCTGAATTCTCCCGTGGAAAGCTGTTGAGCTACACTGTGAAGGTAACCGTCACTAATATAGGTATGGAGCCTATAAGCAAGGTTTGGATAATCCTATTCCCATATAAGGGAGACAGACTAATTGAATATTGGAGTCCATACTCATATTCAAAGAGCGTTGAAAACCTATACATTGGGGAATCCTACAGCTACAACTTCACCAAACTACCAAAATACATGACAACATACAAAGTAATTGCAGTAGCAGGATAAGGGGATTATTCTAAATTTTTAACAGTTCATAATCAAGTAATCATCTTTTCGCTACACATACAAACAATATGCCATTTATTTCCAGCATTTAAGTTGGAAGTACATAACCTTACATGTCAGTTAGAATGTGGATACTAATTTGTGTATGGCAAATTCCCATTGTTTTAGAGCTTCTGCCTTAGTTGGTTTTCCATTTATTACTTCAATCATTTCATTAAATAGTCTTTCACCAGCCTCTTGGATTGTCTCTTTACCCTCTATTACAGCTGCATAGAAGTCTATGTTTTCCTCCATCAACTTATATGTTTCGGGGTTACCGGTAATTTTTATCACAGGTGCTATGGGGGAACCTGTTGGTGTACCTCTCCCAGTTGTGAAAATCACTATTTGAGCGCCACCAGCCAGCATGCCAACAATGGATTCTATATCTTGACCTGGTGTATCCATAAAGTATAGTCCGCTTTTACTTGGAATGGGTTCTGCATAATCTAGGACTCCTTGAAGTGGTTTGGTTCCAGCTTTATAAATAGCTCCGAGGGATTTCTCTTCAATCGTGGTTATGCCTCCCTTAATGTTTCCCGGGCTTGGATTTCCGCCAAGTAGATCTACTTTCATGGACTTAGCTTTCTCCTCAACCCTCCTAACCACTTCCAGCAGTTTTTCCGCAACTTCCCTTGATACAGCTCTCTTAGCCAGTAAATGTTCTGCCCCTATAACTTCCGTAGTCTCAGAGAATACCACTCTACCTCCCAAATCGATAAGTTTATCAGCAACATAACCTGCAACTGGATTTGCCACGAAACCAGAAGTTGCATCAGAACCACCACATTCCAATGCAAGTGTAATGTTTGAAATATCAACCTCTTCTCTCCTTAACTTGGAAACTTCTTGTATGAATTTACGTGTAATGCTCACCCCCCTCTCCATAGCTTTTAATGTTCCACCAAGATCTTGTATCACAATATGCTCCACAAGTTTACCCGTAGTAGCTATTTTATCTGCAACCCTTTCGGGACGTACTGCTTCACAGCCTAAACCAACCACTAACACAGCTGCCACATTGGGATTCCCACCTATTCCAATCAATGTTCTTTCCGTTTGCTCTAGATCTGCACCTATTTGACCACAACCATGTTGATTATCAATACAAACAGCACCCACAATCTCTGAAATACGCTCCGCTACAACCCTAGAACAAATTACTGTGGGCAATATTACCACATGATTCCTCACACCAACCCTCCCATCAGATCTAATATACCCCAAAACCTTCACCTTCCATTCACCCCCAAATCGCCCCTACCCCTCAAACTCTCAACATTATGAATGTGGACATGTTCACCCCTTTTAATAGGCTTAGTAGCCCTCCCAATAACTTCACCATACTTAATCACATACCCATTCTGTGGAATATCCTCCAATGCAAACTTATGCCCAAATGGAATATCATTCAACAAGACAACCCTAATCTCTTCACCACCCCTCCCAACAACAACCTCACACCCTCTACATAGATTTGCCAATGCAGTTGCCACATTATCCCTTTCATGCAATACAACAGCCACCCCCCTAAAAACACCTGAACAAGATGAAGACATACCCATCACACAACTAACCTACGCCAAATATAAGTCTCATATATGAATATAAATTGATGCATAAAATCTAGAAGAATAGTTTACGCACCCCAAATGTAGCGTATACGTTGTAGCGGAAAGTTGATCAAATGCTTTAGGGTTCATCGTGGGAGAGAAGAATTATATGCTGGGGATGGATAAATGGTATTTTTGAGGAAAAATTATGCAACATATAGACGAGGTAAATATTCTTAGAAGGAGGGCATATGCTTTCCTAAGAATTGCAGAAACAAGTTTTAATAATGGAGATTATGACTTAACAGTTTTCCTATGCGAGCAAGCCGTACAGCTTTACTTAAAATCCCTCCTCCTAGAAGAAATTGGAGATTACCCAAGAACGTGCTCAATAACACGCCTTCTTCAACTATTTCAGAAATTAAAGGGGCTGGAGGACCTTTACAAGTTATATCAGGAGCGAAGATATGAATTTACTGTTTTAGAGGACTCGTATATTGCTTCAAGATATCTTCCCAAGGAATATAGTAGGGAGGAAGCTGAGAAAATATTAAACTTAGCAAGGGAGGTGTTGAAATATCGAATACTACATTGATATGCTCATAGAGAGGGCGAAAATGGTTAGGGAGTGGAAACCATACGCTGAGAAGATAGCGAATGCGGCTAAACAATTATTGCCAGATGCAGAAGTCTACGTTTTTGGTAGCGTGATTCGTGGTGAAGCTGTTGGTGGGAGCGACGTAGACATACTCATAAAGTCAGACAATCTCCCAAATGACAATTTTGGCAGAGCAAGACTCAAATTTAAAATAGAGGAAATATGCAATCTTCCACCATACCACCCATTCGAAATACACCTAGCCAACAGCCAAGAAATGAAATTCTACGCAAGAATAAAAGAACTCACAAAAATAGAATAAGAAGGGGGATTCTATAGAGAGCTACAGCAGAAACAATTGCACCTAAATGTAATAATATAAATATGCAATTTGTAGTGTGCAGATAAGCTAGACTTTTGAAAACAATTTCAATCATTTCGTTTAATAAGTACTCTCACATTATGGGTTTATCAAGTTATTGTAATGTTCATAATGGCTTGTGGAGAAATGGTGTTGAAGAATGTGAATTCAAGCATTTAGAAGTGTCGCTATACTTCTTTCATGGTTTTTGGAGTTGATGGTAGTATTTTGGCTGTTGCTTTGAATACCATGTAGGCTACTATGGATGAGAGGAATACGTGGATTATGTTGAAGATGGCATTAAACCATAAAGTTAGCATCAATGCCTCAGTTTCCGATGAAATATTGAATCCGATGGCTCTCAAGATGGATGCTGAGAATTTCAGGTAGTCTGGAGCTACCCAAAGCAGTACAACAACATTGGTTATGGAGCTTACAGCAACCCTGAAGATTATTCCAAGTAGTAGAGCCATGGCTAAAGTTTTCCATAGAGATCTACCCTTAACCATCCTTATCCCAAGCCAAGAACCAATAACCATGGGTGCCACAGCCAAGAACTTCATTAATGGCCCAAGGAACCAGCCCCTCGCAATTGTTAAGACAATCCAATGTATAATTGAAGTGGAGAGGCCAACGCCAAACCCACCTAAGAACAGCGCCAACATCACCGGTATCTCAGCGAAATCAAACTTCAAATATGGCATTAGTGGAAATGGAACCTCAGCATGACTAAACGTCAAAAGTATAGCCAAAGCTGCAAAAATAGCAGTATACGCAACCAAAACACTCCTCCTCACACTGCTACCCAACCTTCCACCCAGAAGCTAAAACATAACAACCAATATTTAAATTTTAGAGTAACTACTCTAATTTGAGTAACAATTTCAACACAATAATTCCATGTTAGAGCATAGTTGAGGGGCTACATACATTAAATTATATTTCTGATACTTCCACCACCTCAATTCCCTGTTCCAGTTGAGCTGCTTCTTTAAGTTCCCTTGATGCCTTTCTACATATTATCATTGGTTTAGCCATTTTACCGTTATGCTTATAGTATAGGTATCTGTATGTTACCGCTTGACCTATAGCCATATAATTCAACTCCCTCTCCACCTCAACAATATATTCATTGCAAGTCTTAGCATGCATAAGGGCATCAGCAGAATATCTTCCAAGCGTATATTCGGTTACGACTTTATCGAATTCGCCCCCATGGATTTTGAGGAAATCCTCCAATATCTCCATTTCCACTGATGTTAATGGTTTAGCTTCAACAATCCTCGGAAGCTTTGATGATTTGCATATGTTTATTAGTGGGCATAGGTAGCATTGTGATCTAGCCAAATTCTTTGCACAATACCCCATTATTGAAACCCTTGAGAGTACGTAATCGTATTTTGTTGGATCTTCAGGGTTTATCCCCCTCAGAAATCTAGTCGCCTCCAAGACTCCACGCCAATTCAATGCTACTTTCAACTGAAAAGCCCTTGTGAGAACTCTCTGCAAACCCAAATCCAATGAGACTAGTAAATGCCTCTTATTGATGAAGCTCCACAAACCCATATCAGGATACGGTCTAACAAGCCACCTAAAGAATAGGTTAAACCTCTTCAAAGGTGAATTTATACTCTTGGGTATTAGTGGTGGGCGTCCACCATAATTCTGCATTACCCCAAGCAAGCCCCTCAAAACCCCCTCCATAGGCTCAGAATCCCACCTATGCCTGGCATACAATTCCTTAACAAGGTTTCCAAGAGAACCATAAACTTCATGAACTCTTTTAAAAGCGGCAAATAAGCCAATTATATCGCCAATCTTCACAAACCTATGTGTAAAGCCAATTCTAGAACCTCTCGGAGAATGCCACTCAAACCCCTTAAGAATATTCTCAGCAAGTTTAGCATCATATATCAAGTCTAGGAATGACAAATTCCTCTTCTCAATATGCTTAACCAAACCAATAAGCATAGGATTCAAAACACTGACAACAGGCATCTGAAAATCTATCAAAGCACAAAACAAAGCCCAAAACTCCCTATCAACAGAATCCCTAGCAGAATAAAGCCTAACAGGACCAAGAACAGAAGTACCCAAATATACGTCACACAAACGCTCATAAGCCTCATCCATAACACGCCTAACATAACAAAACTCTAAATTATCAATCACATTTCAAACCTCCACCACATCATCAACTACGATAGCAGAATTAAAATAAGGAGTCGTTAAGTACATATTCCCAATTAAACTGTTTTTGCAAAAATTAATAAATTTTTTATATCACTGATTCTAACAAATTATTTTGAAAGAACATTCATCCTTGAATCATCCAATGTTTTCACAGGTGTATGGGCTTTCATTGAATAGTTTTCTAACGTCTTCTAGGTTTATTCTAAGTATGTTGACTAGCATTGCATGTTAAGTCATTGGTTCTCCTTCAAAGTATAGACCCATAATAAACCCTCTAAATGTGGAGATTGGTGGGGAAGTCATATAAAGTTTGTTTAGACTTCTTCAGAATCCATTGAGTGTAAGACTTATATTGGTGATAAAGTAGCCTAGTACGAAGAATGCTGCAAATTAGTAGGTCTTGGATGGTTTAAAGAAAGTATTTAAGTGGTTAATTCATTGTTCTTTTGGTAAATGATTAATTCTCCTAAGAGGAGGCTATTTGGATGACGGATTACTTTTTGATTTCGGTGTCGAGTAGGCAGAATCTTGATTTGTGTATGAGGTATGCTTTGGCTGGTTTCACTAATAGTATTAATGGTTTGTGGACTTTTCTGGATGTTGAAGAGGGGGATTATGTTTCATTTTTGTATGGTGCAAGGGTATACAATCTTTATAAAGTTGTTAAGAAGGAAGCGTATGAGGATGCGGATAGGTTACCGCCATGGCCTCCTATTACTTTTAAGGTGTCTAGGAGAACTTATTATTTCCCTTTTAGGTTGCATTTGAGGCAGGAGAGGGAGTTATGTGAGCCTATGGTTAGACCTGAATTTTCTTATGTTGCGGAGAACCTGCTTTTGAGAGGGGATTATAGGAAGACTCATTTTCAAGCAGATGCTGTTACTTTTTACAATGTTTCTAATATGGGGAGTATATGTGATAAGAGTGGGGAAAAATTAGAGCTTGGTGGAAAGACTTTTGTTCCAAAGATAGTCTTCGATAGAGGGAGACAGAAGGATCCTTGGAAATTCTACTTTCAAGAACTCATCTTGCAATCTCTTGTTAGGAAAAAGATGAGGAATGTTTTAGGGGAGATATTGAGCAATTTTAATATAAGTTTGCCGGAAAGTGAATTTGAGATTTTGGGGGAGAAGGCTTTACCTGAAGGGTTTGTGGATGTTTTCATTAAGTTAAAGCATCCTCAAGGTTCAAATATCTACCTTCTAGTTGAAGTGAAAACAGGTAGGGCGGGAAGAAATGAGCTAGAGCAACTTAAAAGTTATGTAAGAGAGTTTGGAAATGAGTGTAGGGGAGGCATACTGATAGCGAAGGAATTCTCCAAGAAAAACATAAAGACAAATCGCAACATCTTATTGATCAAGTATGAATTCGAACAGATAAGCAAAGATGAGGAATATTCTTATGATCAATTAATGCAAAAGTTGAACTTTGAAATTGTTCAATAAAATTAAGATTGTTTAATATTTGCCTTTAATCCTTTTACAGCTTCGCAAATTAGTTGAGAAGTTGTGGGGTTGTGTGTCTTTTTAATATGTAATAGGCGGTGGTTCCAAGGATGAAACCTATGGTTAAGTTTGTTAGGTAGGATGTTATTGCTACGAGTAGGGCTATGATTAATTCGATGTGTTTCTTTAATTTTAGGATTTCTTTCCCTAGTTCTATGGATACTGGGATTAGCATTGCACCAATTATTGCCAGTGGGAAATTTGAGAAGATCCACATGACGGTTGCTGAGAAGAGTATTGCTGAGATTATTTCTATTAAACCTTCCATTACCATTGCACCGCCAGTTCTCGCTCCATAGAAGTATTGGGCCATGAACCCTCCTGCACCATGACATAGTGGTATGCATCCGAAGAATGCTGCTAGAAGATTCATTAAGCCCATGTTTAAAGCTAGTTGTCCATCCTTTATCTTCCTTGAAAATCTTTCATTTACCGCTATTCTCGTAGCTATTACGGCGTTTGAGAGTGTTAGGAATACTTGTGTGAAGCCAACTTCCAGCATTCCCCTCAATGTATCATTAATGGTGAAAAAGTGTATTCTTGGGATATGAAGGCTCAGTGTAGCTGCCCCTCCATCATTTTGCAATGCAATGAGTATTCCAATGCAATATAAAATGATCGTGGCTGGAACAAATTTCCTCTTACGAATCGCTGTGCATAGAGCGATTATCGCTATCGAGAGGAGGGAGAGTAGGATCGATGTTTGCATGAGCTCTACAGATTCCATTAGGAGGTATATTGCTAGAGCAAGTTGTATACCGCGGGCAACGCATTCTGGCACAATCCATAAAATTTTATCCAAAAGACCTGTGGTAGATAATAGTAACCATACCAATGCCGTACCAAATGATGTGGCGTAAACTAAGTTTGCATCCCATTTAGAGGAAAGAGCATATATTGCAATAGCCTTCATAGGTTCAATTGGAAGTGGGAGCTTATAGTATATTCCTATGACCAAGTTGGAAACACCCATGACAAACATTATATTTGCAGGGTCAAGATTGAGAATTTTAACGTAAGTTAAAAAGAGGGGATGCAGCGGTCCAAAATCTCCTAAAGCACCCCCAAGCTCTCTTAAATTGAACTTAAGCCCTCCCTCATCAGCTTGATTTTTACTACCCATAACGCGCATTTTAGCCATAACAAACCTAAATATTTTAAGCTACTTTATAGATTAAGATTTCGAACAATAACCCACCACACTTCACATAGACATGTAACAAGTGAACATGGCTATAGGAGTATCAAGTTTAAAACCAATAGTCGATTAGAGGAATGAAGGATGCATATGGATGCCACTTGAAAATTAAAATGCAAGCTATAGGAGATGAATTTACAGCTGTAACTGAACTCGCCATAGGTCAAACAATGGAAAAAGTTCCGATAGCAATAATTAGAGGGTACAATTGGATTCTATATGAAGGGGGGTCTGCAAAATATCTAAGCTTGATAAGGGTTGGATATAAATGCATGTTCGAGGGTGTCCCCCTAATTTCAGAGAAGCCAGGATTAGCTGAAAATTCGAAAAGCTGAAATGGAAGCCCATCTAAGTGAACTCAAATTGTTAAACAGAATTTCCATTTTCCAAGCAGAATAGCTTAGCTATATTATAATGCTTAGAAAAATTTTTATGTTAAGTTTTCCAGTTAAAACTGGGGATTTATGTGGAGTTTAGCAGAGTAAGTAGGAAATTCTTGACTAGCATCCCGGCGAAGGTGAGGAAGGCTTTGGGTTTAGAGGTGGGTGATATTCTTATGTGGGATGTGGAGGGAGATAAAGTTGTCGTTAGAATCATGAAGAACCCTGTTAAAGCCTTAAGAGGGAAGTATGATGACCCCTCCCTCACTTATGATTCCGTAGAAGAGAAGGCTGATGAGCTCCTAATGAAAGAGGTTGGAAAATGATTATCGAGCTTGATTCTCTTATTGCCTATGTAAATAGGAGAGACAAATACCATAGAGTTATTAGTAAACTTTTTGATCGTGTGGCTACCGGAGAGTTGAAAAATGTGAAGGTTGCCACTTCAGCTTACTTGGAGTACTCCCTGTTACTTAAATCAAGGGGGTATAGTGAAGATGACATAAGGAAGGACCTCCTCTTATTCAAGGATTTCCCCAATTTGGATGAAGCCCCTCTCAATCTTGAAGTACTGATAAAAGCTTCGGAGCTCAGGGAAATCTACAATATTTCATTCTTCGATTCACTTCATGCAGCAACAGCCCTACTCTTCGATGGAGTTATTGCCTCAATGGACAAAGCTTACACATCGATTAAAGGCTTGAAAGTTGTGTTACCAACAGAAGTCTAGTATTGTTTATTGGAGCTAGACTATGTGATGAATGAAGCCATATTGATGAGCATAAGTTACAAATAGTATGAATCCTGACGTTATCCTAAGATCTCCTAAACTAACAATTACTGGCAGATAACGGCTTATCCTATTTTCAGCCTTCCAACTTTGAAAAATAATGTTTATCATGCTCTCTCGGAACTTTCACTCCTCTAAGAAAACTCTATGAATTGATGACTGCTGATGAGGAGGGCAGGCTGAGAATTATTGGATTCTGCGATCTTGATGTGGTATTTCAGGGTGTTGAGGTGCCTGGTGGATGTAGATTTGAAGTGGCGGAAAACTTGAGGGAGGACTTTGATTTAATAATTGGGAGGCCGGAAATAGATGCTTATGATAATTTCCACACGTGAGGTCTTCAGTTCATCAGTCCATTACATGAACTATTTGTACACAATTTTCTCAATTCCTCATACTGAGCTCCTAAAGCAAGTTGTCAACAACTAATAATTGGCCTATTAATTGAAGTATGACTTGCTGGAATTTAGGACTTCTCCCTATCCTCTATTGCTTTAATGAATCTTTCTAAGATGTTTTTAGCATATGGTTTAAGTTCTTCTGGTATGTAGGGGTCTTCTAGACTATTTTTGACTCTCATTTCCACCCATTTGCAATCCCCCTTTCGTAATGCATACTCCAACTCCTTTTCAAGTGCTGTGTAGTGTATTGTGTAGACTAGGGTTCTTGGCGCATCTATTATGAGCCCTTTATAGATCTTCATCCCCCTCCTCTTCCACTCACTTATCTCGACGAGCTCATGGATTAAGAGATACTCATTTCCGAGAATGTCATTTAAGGTGGTTGTGTCTCCTGTAAAAGTTTCAGTGGACATGTAATCTATGAAGTCTTGAGCTGATACGTCGCCTAAATGGTAGTTGAGGGATTCAAGTATCCTCTTAGCCATTTCAACTCTGCCCTCAATTTCAGCCAACATAAACTCACCTATAACATGGAATTACCAGTCTGTAAAGTTAAATATTTTAGCCATTTATATATCGTCTTTCAGCTTCAATAGATGTAAGAATAGTTTTGTATGTAAAGCTCAATTTATGCTACGCATACCATTTTTATGAGAATTTTAATTGAACCCCTCTTCTAAACTTAACTCGCTTATTTCCACATCAACCTCTCCCTTCTCCCTAACCATTTGATGCTTCCTCTACACTTGAAGTCCTTTGACATTTTCAAGTTAGATAGAAAGGTTATAAGTATGTTATGTGCAGTAATGAATGTAGGGTATATGTTGAATGGTGTTATTTGTGTCTAGTGAACTTAAGAGGCAGTTCATGGAACTCCTTGAAAAGGATGTGGAATTTAGGTATGCTGTGGCAGGTTACCTTGGGCTATCTGAGATCATTAAGAGGCTTGATGAACATGACCGCAAGTTCAATGAAATTCTTGCCGAAATTAAGGCTCTTCGAGAAGACCAGAAAAGATTATGGGAGAATCAAAATAAGCTTTGGGAAAACCAGAATAGACTCTGGGAGGAAATCAAAGCATTAAGAGAGGGGCAAAGCAAACTGTGGGAGGAAATCAAAAACCTAAGAGAAGGACAAAACAAAATATGGGAAGAAGTAAAAAGTCTAAGAGAAGGACAGAGCAAGCTGTGGGAGGAAGTTAAGAGTTTAAGAGAAGGACAGAATAAACTATGGGAAGAAACCAAAGCATTAAGAGAAGGTCAAAGTAGGCTTTGGGAGGAGGTTAAGAGTCTAAGGGAGGGACAGAATAAATTGTGGGGTGAAGTGAGGGGTCTTAGGGAAGTTTACGTTAGATTAGAGGGTAGGGTGACTGGTCTTGAGAAGGCTGTATCTACGCTGGCTAGAACTATTGGTGTAACCCTCAACGATTTTGTAGCATCTTTCGTTGAAGAAATGCTTAGATTAAGCGGTATCCCAGAAGAGAAGATTAATGTTTCAGCAAATGTAAGGATAGCTTATGGCGAAACAATTCGAGAAGTCGACATCTTTAACTCCGACCCCATAGTTGTAGGTCAAGTAACCACATATATTTCAAGTATTGAAGAGGCGAAGAACGAGTTAAACAAGCTCCTCGAAGACGTAAGATTTGTGGAGAAGATAGCTGGAAGGAAAGTCTTTATGGCAATCCTCGCTGTTGAAAACACTCCAGAAGAAGTGGCAAAGTTCCTAGAAGCCGAATGTGAAAAACTCAACGTGAAATTCATACCTGGAAGACTCATCCCAAAAATCCCCACATATTGAATAAGATGTATAGAATTAAAATAAGAGTATACTGACTTTTATTCAATGAAGAGGTAGAGGTATGAGGATAAGGTATAGTAGGGATGAAGATATACTTATCATAGAATTTTCAGATGAGAAGATAGATTATGCTGAGGAAATGGGGCCAATAATAGTGCATTTCACGGAAGATGGGAAGCCTGTAATGCTTGAAATCCTTGATGCAAGCGAGTTTATAGCGGAGATAAGTAAAATTGCAATGAGAGCTAAAGATGAACCTATAGAAGTTTAAAAGTTTTTATTTGGATGAAACGCTGTCTTCTTATACAATATATATTGGTTTTCACATAATATTTGATGAGTTTGTTTATTTCCTCATGAAGTGATGGTCATGAGGAAATACGTTAACAGGAAATATGTATCTATCTTTCTAGTAGTTGTTGTAGCAATATTTTTGCTTTATAATTATTTTACATGCCCACGATACTTGAACCCAATTGGATCAGATTCATTCAAAGAATCCCTAGCATTGTATAAGCAGTATAATTATAATGCTCAGATAGGTTATTATGGTGGTCCTCTTGGGGAAATATATTTTGGATTAATTGCATATATTCCCACAACCCATAATATCACCGCTCCAGAAGACATTGAAGAACTAAACATTGTAGTCAGGAATGTGAATGAGAGAACATATAATCCATTGATAAGGGGATTCGCCGTAACCATTGAAAAAATTAGGATATATGTAATCAATGAGACTGAAATTAGTCTTAAAATGTATGCCACCGCATCCCCCTCTTATAAGAAGTCTTCATATGATTTCTTTGAATACTCATATTTAGTCCATCGCAATTACAATTACCTTCCAAAAAGGCTATACATATGTGTTGATTACACAGTTCATGCAATAATTCACCCATACATTGAAGGTTTTTATATAACTGCTGGATTCCACCTAAAAATTTATAGTGGAACCACAACAATCCTCATAAATATAGCGTAAGGATAGCAAGCTAAACATTATTGTTAAGCTTTTTGATTAAGACACTAAGGTTAATAGGCTTGCCAAAATTATATGATTGCGGGGAGATGACTTAAGCCCTTATAGTTTTATGTCTATTCTATATAATAGTGGAGAATTGTAGAGTATAGTAATCCTTTCCTATCAGGAAAAAAAAGTGGTGGTGAAGGTTTTTACCAGAGGCCAAGTAGTTTCCAGTATGGAAACCCTATTCCGAACCAGATGAGTAGGTATATTACTGATAGTAGGAGTCCGTAACCCCACCATTCCTTTATATCCATGTAGCCGGAGCCAAAGTATATGGGGGCTGGTCCTGTACCGTAGTGTGTGGTGGCAGCCATGAGGTTGGTTAAGTATCCTAGCATGAGTGCTACGAGAAGTGGAGGAGCTCCAGTGCCTACCATGACTACAGCGAATGCGGGGAAGAATGCTGTGACATGGGCTGTCATGCTTGCCATGAGGTAGTGGGCGTAATAGTATATTATTGCGAGAACGATGAGGGCTTGAAGCCACATCCATCCTGCAACTATTCCATTTGATGCTGTGGCTATCCATTTTATGACTCCAAGTTTGTTGAGTCCAGTGGCCATTGAAACGAGGCCGCCGAACCAGATTAGAGCATCCCATCCCCCCTTCTCCCCAAGAACATCCTCCCATCCCAATACTCCGAAAATCAGCATTAAGCTCAAACCCACAAGCGCTGTGACTGTGGCATTCAACTTTAGCGTATCTCCCAGTATCCAGAGGGCTAGTGTTAACAGGAATATTACAACTAAAGTCTTTTCCTGCCTTTTTGCTGGTCCTAATTCCTTAAGTTTCTCCATAGCAAGCTTAGGGGCCTCCTCACTCACCTTTATTTCAGGTTTAGTGAGGAGGTAGATTAGAGGTGGAACTATGAGGAAAGTTATTATGCCAGGCAATAGGGCACCCATAAGCCAAGTGGTCCATGTAACATCTACTTTTATTGTTTGAGAAGCTAACTGGGCAAGGAGGGGGTTAGCAGCCATACCAGTTAGGAATAAAGCTCCAGTTATAAGGGTAGTATGATACTCGTTGAATATGAGGAATTTACCTATCTTCTTGGCAGTTGGGCCTGGCTCTGAATCATAAGCATGGCACATACTCCTAACTATAGGATAGATTACTCCACCAGCCCTTGCAGTATTGCTTGGCATTGCAGGAGCAAGGACTAGGTCAGTTAATGATATTGAGTAACCTAGGAAGAGTGTTCTTCTACCAAGAGCTCTTATAAAGTAATAAGCAATCCTCTCACCAAGCATTGTCTTTAGGAAAGCTCTTGCAAACATGTATGCTACGAAAATGAGCCAAACAGTTGAATCGGAAAAGCCCGAGAGAGCATCACCTATACTTAAGACGCCTGTTAACGCTGAAACACCTACACCAATTATCACTATAGCCCCCTGCGGTAGAGGCCTCAATACCAGCCCCAATATGACCGCTACGAAAATGGCAAACAGACGCCAACCATTAATGCTCACGCCCACTGGAGGTGGAATGAACCAAAGTATTAGGCCAATGAGAAATGTAAGTAAGCCGTAGGCAACTTTCTTTTTATCCATTGAAACACCTCTAATACCCTCATGACGGATACGTTTAAACCTTTCCTTTAACCATAAAAATCATACAAGGAATGTAGCTATAAAAGATGAGTGAAATTACTCATTTAACTCTTAAATGTAAATTTATTGAATAACATTCTGGATGTTTGTTATGTATGGGCGTGGTAGGTTTTATGGTGTTTTGCTGGCTACGACCATAGCATCCTTCATATCCCCATTTACAACTTCATCCATAACTGTTGCATTACCCATTTTAGCTGAAGAGTTTAGTGTTGGTTTAGCTGAGGTTAATTGGGTTGTCAATGTATATTTGATTGCATTGGCTTCCACGATCCTCATGTTTGGCGTTATTGGTGATTGGTTTGGTAGGAGTAGAATATTCATTGCTGGTGTTGCGATGTTTGCAATTACATCTTCCATTATGGTTATTGTGCATGATTACCTTAGCTTATTAGTGTTTAGGCTTTTACAGGGGTTAGCTGCATCCATGATTTCAAGTACTGCTGTAGCTATATTGAGTGAACTTCTACCCATTGAGAGGAGGGGGATGGGTATAGGTTTGAATACCATGGCAGTCTACATTGGCCTAACACTGGGACCTCTAATTGGAGGGTACATTACCAACTACTTTGGATGGAGAACCCTATTCATATTAAAAGCCTTCATAGCATTTCTAAGCTTAAGTTTAGCCATAACCCTCCCAAAAACAAGTAGAGGAGTGAGTGTGAAGCCCAATTTTAAAATGTCAGCATTAATTGTATCATCAATTATCATGATAATCTATGGAGCATCAAACATAAATTCATCATATGGAGTTATCATGGCATCTTTAGGGTTAATGGCATTAACCTCCACACTAGTAGTGGAGCGTAGAAGCCCAAAGCTTATACATCCAATGATACTTAGGAGGAAGCCTTTATCTGCAAATATATCTGCACTACTCAACTATAGCGCTACATACGCATTAACCATACTACTAAGTTCCTACCTCCAAAGGTTGCGGGGGTTAAATCCAAGTGAAGCAGGCTTAATACTAACCACACAATCAATATTCCAAGCAGCACTCTCACCAATCACCGGATTACTAGCAGATAAATATAATCCATCAATACTGGCTTCAATGGGAATGTTCACAATAACTTTTGGTATAATCGGCTTAACACAAATAAACCCAACAACACCCATAAACCAAATAATATACACACTAATAATTTTGGGTGTTGGATTCGCATTCTTCTCATCACCAAACACCACTGCAATCATGAACATGAGCCCAAAGGAAGCCTACGGATCCACATCAGCACTACTAGCCACAATGAGATTCCTAGGACAAGCAATAAGCACATCAATAACAACATCCATAATGAATATACAAGGAGACTTAATGACCACAATAAAAACATCAATGGCAATATATACAATCCTAAGCATACTCGGAGCACTACTATCACTAACAGCTGGAATGGAGAAACCTAGAAAATTATTCAAAAACCAATCTAACTATACTAACACTGCACAAACATAAATGATGAAGTTAAATATTTACTCCTCAAACAGAATTCTCTTCAAATCATCAATGCCCATCGCAATTAAGTAATCTCCACGCTTATAGTCTTCAATTCCTTCACGTATCCTCTTCAAGCCTTCCCTATTAATAAGCTCCTCCATAGTTGCCAAAATAGAGATAATGTTATCTAAATGTTTTATTAGATCTTCAATCAAACTTTTAGGTAAAGTTATGGTCTCATCCATATACATGCATCAATGAGTTACCCTACACTTAAACATTTCCTACAGCTGTGCTTTCATTTTGGAGATATATGCGTTCTTCACAGCTTTCTGAGTATGGTCTTATGTGATTGTAGTTTCTTTCGAATTTTAATTTTGGATTTAGTTTTCTTAGAACATATATGCAGACTGGTTCTGAAATTATTTTGCAGGAGATTTTTGTATCTATTTTGATTATAAGTGAAAGTTTTAGGACTGGGCAGGGATTCTTGGCGCGGGTGATAAGCTCCCTATCATCAAGCTTAACGACTTCAATATCGCTCTCCCTTAAGCGGAGGAATTTAATGTAGAAGAGGTTTAATACATCATTCATGGATTCAACCCTCCTAGGCTTTAATGTCCAAAGCCATCCGAGGAAGTAGAATGCACATTTAGCAATGAGCAATATGAACATTTTAGGTTTAGATATCTTAGACATCTCCAACTCCCAATTTTAAGATGAATTTACGTACAATTAACATTAATCTCGATGTAGAATGTATTTCATTTAGAGTTTAATAAGTAATTTCCATGTAGGAGGGAGTTACAATTTATATCCAGCAAAACTCTCCCCATAAATATTGCTACTACAACAGTAGTAAAAATTACAAATTTTACTACTCAAACAGTAGAAATTAATTATCATGATGAAGAAGGTGAAAACATTCAAGAGGGTAACATCACTTATGAATAAATTTAAATTGTAATGGTTGTTTACAACTTAAAGATATTTGTGAAAGTTACATTATCACCTTCTTCTTAATGATTTATGTGCCTATGCTTTTGAGGTATGGATTCTCCTTCAATTCACGTTCCATCGTCGTTATCTCACCATGTCCCGGAAGTATTATATAATTTCCATTCAGTTCAATAAGCTTCTTAAGTGATTTCCACATTTCACCTTCAGAACTTTTATCGAAATCCACTCTACCTATAGAATCCTTAAATAGTGTATCGCCAGTGAATAGTAGGTTTTCAATGGCTATGCATATACTCCCCATGGTGTGTCCCGGCGTATGTATAATCTTCAAATCCACATTCCATGGAAGTTTAATTGTATATTCACCTGATAATGGTTTAATGTTCTCTGGAGGTTGGAAAACTTCACCATACATATTCTCAGCAAAACCACTATATTTACGCGTTAAATTTACATCCAATTCATGTATCATGAGGGGGACATTGAAATTCTTGGATAACTTGTTGGCGTAGAATATGTGATCGAAATGCCCATGGGTTGCAATAATGTATGGGATTCTATTTACACCTACACGTTCAATTGCACTATAAATCATATTGAGGTATGCTCCTGGATCTATTATAATGCCAATTTCACCCTCATACACTAGGTAGGTGTTGGTTTGTAGGGGGCCTCCAACTATCTTAAGATAATTCATTTTGAATTCAAAATTAATTGAGTGAATCTATGATTTTAAATGTTATTTGGATTGGAGGGCACCCCTTATTGATTCAACGTTCAACTGAATGTGTAATGGATTTCCAGCTATCCTACTTCCACCTTCAGGATCTTTAAGTCCACTACCAGTTACTAGGCATACCACTTCATCTTTCCTATCAATTATCCCGGATTCTAGGAGTTTTGAGATTGCAGCTATGGAAGCTACGGCTGATGGTTCTGCAAATATCCCTTCGAACTTTGCAAGCATCTTCATGGCTTCAAGAATCTCATCATCCGATACATATTCAGCGTAGCCATTGGATTCCCTTAAAGCTTTTATGGCTAAGGGAGCATCATAACCCCATACGCCAATCAAACCTTCAGCTATGGATTCACCGCAACTCTTCAATGGAGAGATTAATCCACTCTTAAAGCAGTGGACTATTGGGGCTCCTGAAACAGGTCCAGTGGCAATCATCTTTGGAAGCTTGTTTATGAAGCCTAACTGGTATAGTTCTTTAAACCCCTTCCACATACCATATAGATGAGTACCATTACCAACATTATCTATAACCCAATCTGGAACTCTCCAATCAAGTTGCTCACAAATTTCATATGCTATTGTCTTATCACCCTCCACCCTAAACCTATTATAACCCGGAGTGGCGTTAAGGACATTTAAACCCTTAATTGCCTCTAAATGGGCTTCAAATATCTCCTCATAAATCCCATCAACGAGGAGTGTTTTCGCCCCATAAACTAAGCATTGCAATACTTTACCCTTGGAGGCTTTTGAAGGCATAAATACATAGCAATCCAATCCAGCCCTAGCAGCATAAGCAGCCAGCGAAGAAGCAGCATTACCAGAAGATACACATGACACACCCTTAAACCCAAACTTTAAAGCCATATTAATCGCCATTAAGCTTTCACGATCCTTAAAAGACCCCGTAGGATTCTGCGCTTCATTCTTCAACAATAAATGCTTTATTTTCAAATGCTCAGCAATTCTACTACCCCTTACAAGTGGAGTTCCACCCTCACATAGAGTTATAAGATTAGCATCACCTTCAAAGCCTAGAAGCTCCCTATACCTCAACGCATTAAAAACCCTTTTAGAAAACAAATCCCTACCCACAACACTTCCAATTGCAGCATAATCATATGCAACCTCAGTTATACCCTTAAATACAGTTACACCATAAACCCTCTCAACACCACACTTCGGGCATACAAAGAATTCTGGGTTTAATGGAAATAATTCACCACAATTCACACACCTAAAACCCTCAACAAACATGACATACACCAATAAACCCAAGAATAATTGCTGAAAACTGCATAAGAACATTTCCAATTCAAGATTTATGGAACTTCATGAGAAACCATACAATTCAATAGGTAAGTGTTCTCTTAAATTTAAATAGTAGGGGGTGGAAGTAAATATTAGGGGGTGATAGTCATTGTACTTCTCATTAGAAGTGAAGAAGAGGAGGGAGGACTTCTACAATATGGAGGAGGAGCTTGAAACTCTTAAGAGGGAAATCCTCGACCCTAAAACGAGGATGATAGTGATTAAGGGGGTTAGGAGGACTGGGAAATCTTCCCTCATGAGGGTAGCATTAAACGAATTAAAAACCCCACACATATTTATAGATTTAAGGTTGAGCGGCCCCCTAACTCCAGAAGCCATATATGAGTATTTCTCAATGGAGCTTAGCAAATTCCTTGAAGATGGATTGTTGAGAAGGATGCTATCTAGGGTGAGGGGGGTGGAAATTTCAGGTTTAAAATTGGAGTTCGCTGAGAAGAGGATGGATGTTTTGGGGAGGATTCTAGATGAACTTGGAAGGTGGGCTGAAGGTAGACAAGTGGTGATGGCATTGGATGAAGCTCAAGAATTAAGAATTTTAAGGGGGTTTGATAAGATACTAGCCCACATCTATGATTACGTTGGTGGGATAAAGATTATGCTAGCTGGATCCGAAATAGGGTTACTGGATAAACTGCTTGGAATCTCAAATCCAAAAGCTCCACTATTTGGAAGACCATTCTCAGAGATAAATTTAAAGAAGCTGAATTGGGAGAAGGCTGTGGAATTCTTGAAGATGGGTTTTGAACAAGTGAATATCAAAGTTTCTGAAGATGAGATTCAAGATGCAGTTTCAAAACTGGATGGAATAATAGGGTGGCTTACATTCTACGGCCACCTAAGAGCTAAGGGAGATCCATATGCATTGGAGAAGGCTGTGGAAAATGGTTCAAAAATGGTGGCTGAAGAATTCAACCAATTCCTAAGTGGTAGGCAAATAGCTAGGAAGAGGTATATTGAGGTTGTGAAGACATTAATTAAACCATCAACCTGGAGTGAAGTGAAGAGGAGTTTAAGGGGTTTTGCAAATGTAAATGATAAGCAAGTATCAAACTATCTAAAAGAACTCACATATTATGGATTTGTTGAAAAGAAGGATGACTTATACTCCATATCAGATCCACTACTCATTGAAGCCATTAGGAGAGGATATATACGCTAAATTATCAACAATGATGAAAAGCTGTTAAACGGATTCTGTAATGACCTCTATTCTACTTAAATCTGCAATCCCCAAACCAGCTTCTTGAGCCAACTTTATATGTGGGATTTTAAGTGGATCGTAGCCTAGGAATTTTGCTGCAACAGCATCAGCTGCAACTAGATCGTTGGAGAATATCATTAAACCAAGCTCCCTCGGTCTAGCGTGAAGTTCACCACCAACACCTGCAATTCTACCATCAATCACAGCTAGACTAGGCTTCAAATATAGATTTACATCAACAATGCTCTCATTAAGCTTCCTATGGAAACGCCCCTTCCTTGCAACTCTACCCTTCTCACCCAAAGTTGCACCAAGCATATTCTTCAAAGACAATGTAACCTTAGTTATTGAATGCTCCTTCAAAATTGGAACTGAAACTATGTATGCATCTTTAAGGGTTAATGGAAACTCAAACTCTTTGAGGAATAGGGCTTTTGGATTCCTTACAACTTCAAATTCATCATTATTTAAATCCACAAGCTTAACTCCATAAATCTCATGAAGCTTAAAGTAGCCAAGCCTCCTATAAGCATGGAAGGTTTCACACCAACCAGACCCCTCGGCCACAACAACCTCATACCCTCCACCCAAATACCACTTAACCAAAGCTTCAACAATATCAACTGGAGTAGTTGTGGGTGGAGGTTCATCCAATATGAGGTTAGGCTTCAAAACAACCCTACGAAAGTTTGGTTTTGGGAAATACTTCAACCCAACCTCAACCATTGAATGGGGATTCATCCCCCTAACAACCACAACCCTAGACATACCAAACAATATTATGGGATGCAACGATGTTTAAACTTACCTATGCATTGTACACACGTTTAACTGTGAAGAATAAAGTACAACAATTTTATAAACCATGAATTCTCTAAGAGATTTATGGGGATGATGAGGGTAGGTGATCGGGTATTAATGATGCCCGGTCCCTCGTCTCTGAACCCCAACCAAATTCAACCTTTTTCACTCCACACTTATATTGTATATTTGTGATAGGAGTTTTGCACAAGCTTCAAAATGCTTCTTAGCCATCTCATAAGCTTCAGGAGCATAATCTTTGAAGTAATCTGCATCTAAACCTTCCTCATAACCGTAACCAGCAAGACCCCTCAACTCAGCCAATTCAGAAATTATGTTGGCAAGTTCTGGTATCATTGATTCAAACCATCTTGGAATACCCTCAACCCCCAATAATTGTTTGAAAGCTAAACTTACATCATGCTCCTTCGGATATTCTATTCCAAAGGCTATTAAAACTGCCCTTGAAGCTTGCTCCACAGCCATTTGTGAAGAGTAAACCACGTCATCCCACCTCCCATCCTCCAAAGCCCTCAATGCGCTCTTCAACCACCTCCAACCCCTCCTCAAAGCTAGTTTTGCAAGATCCACATTTGTTACGCTACCCAAATGTTATAACCTCCCCAACTTTGAAATCCCTCTTCAAAACCCAATAAAACCTCCCATTTGGTAGTGTAATTCTCATGGAACCCAAATCTTCAAGCCTCCTCCTCAACGATTGTAGAATTCCACTTAGAAATTCATCCCTATCATATAGGATTATCCCATCTATCAATGCATCCAAGTAAACCCTATTAAACCTCTTAGCCTCCTCAACACTTAATGTGTAATTCTGTATTATTGAGTGATATCCAGCTTTCAAAGAATCCAAATACTCTAAACTCTCAGATAATCTAGCTTTAACCCTACCAACCTCCCTAACCCTATCCCAAATAGGCTTACCCTCCCAACCATCAGCTATTATGAGGATATCTATATCGCTATTGACATCCCAATCCCCCCTAGCCACAGAACCAAAGAGCATAATACTCACAAGCCTATCACCAAAGAATTCGAAAAGCAATTCACAATACCTCCTTATAACTGGAACGTAATGGTAGTGTGGTATCCTCTCCAAATTCCTAACTTTAAATTCACGGCCACGTAAAGCTTTATCCAAATCTTCCAGTATCCTACTAACCTCAACCCCCCTGCTAGTCAATACATATAACCCATCAACTAAATCCACAAGTCCCAAACCCATAAGCTTCCTCAACTTCAATGTAAGCATCCTAGGATTACCCACTATCAACCTGAGATCCTTAAATCTAGCAGCCTTAACCTCCCGCAACCTCATCAAAATCCTATAGGAATACTCATCATACATACAAAACAAAGTATAAAAAATTATATTTAAAGTTTACATTTTTACACCATAAAATAGATCCAATGGGTGGTTTATGAAATTATACTGACATTTAAACCATAAGGTAAATGAAGAAAATTACACTTAAATTAAATGGAGGAATAATTGATGAAAAAATATTTAAAGTATTTGCAATATAAATGCAAATATTTTTAAGTGTTATTTGCATTATAATTGCATATGGAAAGTCAGAATCCATGGTGGTATGGTGAAGTAGATGGTAAATATGAGGAGTGGAAGAAATCTCCAGTGAAATGGGAGCCTCCAATACTGAGAAGGTTTAACTTTAAAAAATACTCATTAAACTTCTTAGTGGGACCAAGACAAGTTGGCAAAACCACAACCTTAAAAATATATATACATAAACTCCTTTCAGAAAATGTTAACCCAAAATCGATATTCTATTTCTCATGCGAAGAATTAACTGATTTTAGAGAGCTTGGAGAAGTAATCGATAATTATGCGAGTTTTAGGGAGGCAAATAAAATTTCATCTTCCATCATAATCTTAGATGAAATAACATTTGTGGAAGACTGGCATAGAGCTATCAAAGCCAGAATAGATAGGGGGGTTTTCAAGAGTGACATATTAATAATAAGTGGATCTGCAAGCTTGGAGATTTTAAGGCAAAAGGAATACTTCCCAGGTAGAAGGGGGAGTGGAATAGATATAAACTTCTATCCATTAAGCTTCCCAGAATACCTCAAAGCATTAAAGGGGTTAGAAACAGTTAAAGGGGATATTTTGGAAATTGAGAAGGTTATGGAAGCCAACAAAATACACAAACCAGTATTAAAGGAATTCTTCAATAAATATATGTCTACAGGTGGATTCCCATTACCAATAATAGAATTCTTCTCGAAGGGGAGAATATCATTTGAAACTAGGAAGATCTACATAGACTGGCTGAGAAATGATTTCAGGAAGCTTGGGAGGAATGAAAGTTACATGAAGGAGGTTTTAGCCTACATAGTGAATTCCCAATGCAACCCAATAAGCTGGTTAAGTATATCAAGGGAAACCTCCATTGCCTCGCCTCACACAGCACAAGCCTACGTTGAAGATCTGAAAAACCTATTCGTCACTGAAATCATAAACTTCCTCTCACAAGATTCAAAAATCCTATTTAGGAAGAATAAGAAGGTTTACATAATAGACCCATTCCTCTACACAACAATCTGCGAATACGTGAAAGTAGAGGCACATAAGCCTTCACTCCTAGAATCCATAGTAGCATCACATCTAACGAGAAAATATGAAACATTCTACTGGAGGAATAAAAGTGAAGTTGACTTAATAATTAAATTAAATGGAAAACAAATTGGAATAGAGGTGAAAACGAGACCAAGAAGTTGGAGGAAGCCAAAACATCTAGATAAAATTCTAATCTTAACAATGGAAGAAATACCATTATTCCTGAGCAGCATAGACTTTTAAACATTCACATAATTAAATTGGATTTATTGAAGGGAAGATTACACATTACAGTTTAATGTTTCTTATGAAGCTTCTGGAACGGGCATTTACCATACCTGTGAAATGGGCATGCCGAACAAAAGGTATTCCCTGAATTACTCGGACCCTTCTCAATCATTTCCAACGCATAGTTAAACACTGATGCTTAACATTTAAATTTTGAGATGCCTTCAATTGAATTCTATTCCACTTAGGCTAGATGGATGTGGAGGGGAGGGTTAATTGCATGTGGAATATGTTTATCTCAATCCAGAGTATTATGGATGACACAACAACCTCAAATATGGATACAACAGATCCCACTCTAAGGTAATCTATAAGCTTAATCTTCACCCCCTTCCTACGCATGGTTTCAAGCCACATTAATATTGCCAGTGAACCTAGGGGGAAGAAGTGTGGGCCGAGATTGTTCCCAATAATATTTGAGAATATTAGATTTGTGATATGTTTCGAATCCATATTATTTGAGTTGTTTACAATTATGTGTTCTATGGATATAAGTCCAAGTATTGTCATAGGCCAATTATTCATGAAGCTTGCACCAACCGTGACTATTAAGCTTAAGACTATGGATGACAATACTGATGGCAGTTTCAATGCCTCCATGAACAAGTATGCAATGAAATCCACAGCTCCAACATGCCTCAACCCTTGAACGACGAGGAATATGCTCAACATGAATAAAATTATATCCCAATTAATATCCCTTGCAATGCTCTTCAACCCCTTCCTCTCCTCAACGAATAAATGCTCTTCCAATGATATTATGTAAACCACAAGTAGGAATATGGCTCCAGAACATATAACCAATGAAACGGGGATCCTATGAAGGGAAGCAAAAACATACCCAACATCTATTGCAGCTAAGGTGGCTATAGCCAGCATTAAAAGGTTTCTTGGAATTATGTGCCCAGTATCCAAAGCCTCCACGAGATTGAGGGGGTATGATTTTGGAACCCTCTTCCTGAAGAATATGTAGACTATTATGAGGCTTGTCACAATGGTAACCACAGCCACTGGACCCATGAATAATAGGTGATCTATGAAGCTATACTTGAAGAAGTCTGCACTCACAATGTTTATTGGATTGCTTGTTATGAGGGGCATGGCCGCCGTGTCAGCTATGAGTCCAGCTGAGAATAGGTATGCAAGCCTCCCCCTCTCATCTATCTTCAATTGACTTATGATCTCAATAACTATTGGCGTCAATATTAGCACAGCACTATCATTGGCGAATAATATACTGACACATGCAGTGAGTAAGGCAATGTAGAAGTATAGCTTCAAACCACTACCACCAGCCAACTTAGCCACCTTAACAGCAGCCCACTTAAAGAACCCCATAGCATCCAAAGTTACAGATAAAGTTACGATTCCAATGAAAGCTAAAGCTGCATCCCAAATATCATAGAATGCATCTATGGCATCACTCAAACTTATAGTTCCAAAGATCAGTGAAGCGGCAGCACCAATACCGGCAGCCAAACCAAGACTTATACCCTTAGGCCTCTTTATCATCAAATATAACGTCACAACGAATATGGCCAATGAAGTGAAGGCTTTAAAGCTCAACCCCCTCCCCCCTCAAAAAGAGGATAAATTATGAATATAAACCTTTAATTAAGCGTAAATTTAGCATGACTACACAATTATGCTCACAATATGTAAGCTCAAAATGTGCCTCAAATTTAAATGGAACTCTCAAGATAATTGTTTAACGATCAGTTATGAGTAAAATAGTATCAATACCAAGCTATTCAACTGCAACCTTAGGGTTAGTTGATGGAGATCTAAATGTGGGGGAAGGCGCAACAATAAAAGCTGAAAATGGATTGGAAAACGTAAAAGTTTCAGGTATTGTGAATTGTAGGGGGGATTGCCAATTCAAATGCGGCTTAACAGCCGAATCACTGAATGGACGTGATGGCGATATAACCATTGAAGGAGACCTATCAGTAAACAATGTGAAAATTAGGAAGGGCAGCCTACACGTCACTGGAAACATAACAGCAAAAACACTAGATGTAGATGAAAGGGTTACTGTGGGGAGAGACTTCAACGTTGAAAAAGCAAATATAGGTGGAAGCATAGAAATCAATGGAAATACCAAAACCATAAATGTAAATGTTGGAGGATCATTCAGAGCAAATGGAAACGTGGAAATGGAAACAATAAAGGTAGGTGGAACAATAGAAGTTGAAGGGAAGTTGAAGGGGTCAATAATTAAAGTTGGAGGATCATTCAAGGGGAAGGGACCTGTGGAAGTGAAGAAGATATCTGCTGGAGGAACTGTTAAAATTGAAAGTGAAGTGAACATTGAAGATATAGATGTTGGCGGTAAAGTTGAAATTAATGGTGGTGAAGTTAAAGGTAAAATAAGTGTTGGGGGAAGCTTCGAATCAAAAAACTCCCTCAAATTCAATAAGATAGATGTTGGTGGCAGTGTAAAACTCTCCAACAAATGTGAAGGTGGAAGCATAGATGTTGGGGGATCCCTAAAAGTTGATGGAGATTTAAAATTCACAAAAATAGAGGTTGGGGGATCCGTTGAAATAACGGGAAATGCTGAAGGTGAAGAAATCGATGTTGGGGGAAAGGTAGTTGTGGGAGGAGCATTAAACATATCTGGAAAACTTGCTGTTGGAGGAACTGCTGAAATTAATGGTTACGTAAAAGTGAAAGATATAGATATTGGAGGATCCATAAAAGCTTTAAGAATTGAAGCTTCAGACTCCATGAAAGTGGGAGGACGAATAGAGACATCAGAAGGTGCGAAAGCAACACATATAAGGGTTGGAAGAAGGGGGGAAGTTATTGGACCATTAATAGGCGTAAACATCGTAATAGGGGAGAGAGCTAAAGTTGAAGACATATATGCAGATGATTTAACATTAGAGGAAAACGTGAAGGCTAGAAATATTTATGCAAGGAGGATATACATGGAATCTGGATGCAGAATACTTGGAGAAGTACAATACACTGAGAGTCTAGAGGGTGAGGAGGGCGTAGTATTCGCTAAAACCCCAGTAAAAGTTGAAAAGCTACCTCAACCACCATTCTAATGTAAAAATTAAAAGTTGATGAAGCTATGAATGAGAGAAGAACAAAATATGAAATATACGCTGAAATACTGGAAGCAGTTTTGAGGAGGGGGCCATTACCGATAACTAGAATAGCTTATGGAGCAGGCCTACCAGTGGATAGAGCTAAAAGAGCTGTGCAATTCCTAGTTAGCAAAGGTCTGCTGAAAGAGGAGAATATAGGAGACATGAAAGTTTACATTCTAACCAAGAGGGGTGGAGAACTCCTAGAAGCCTTAAAGGTGATAAGGAAATATATGAGTTAATGAAGGTAAACTCTTCATCAATAACATTATTAAGCTTAAATTTACATTATATCTGTTAATGGCTTTCATGGGTACTGCATTGGTGAATTTATGGTTAAAGCTTTGAGGATTAGGGTTGTGGGTGTAGTTCAGGGGGTTGGATTTAGACCATTCATATATAGGCTTGCCACAAACCTAAACCTTAAGGGGTATGTTGTCAATCTTGGTGGTAGTGAAGTTGAAATCCACATTGAAGGTGAGAAAATTGAAGATTTTATGAAGAGGATGAATTTGGAGAAGCCTCCACAGGCAAAGATCCTTAAAGTCATTGTTGAGGATGTTGAGCCCATTGGGTTTGATAGATTTGAGATTGGGGAGAGTATGAGGAAGGCTACTGTTAGGAGTATGATTCCACCAGACATCGCCATATGCGAACACTGTGTTGAAGAGGTTTTGAATGATAATACAAGATTTCATAATTATCATTGGAATAGTTGTGCATGGTGTGGACCTAGATTCTCAATGATGTATAAGATACCATACGATAGGGAGAATACAAGTATTCGTGTCTTCAAATTCTGCAATGAATGCTCATACGACTACTCAAACCCAAATAATGTTAGGAGATTTCACGGTCAAGGTATAAGTTGCCCAAAATGTGGACCAAAAACACATGTATATGATATGGATGGATTGGAGATTAAAGTTGAAGATCCACTTGATTTTGCTGCTGAAAAGATACTTGGTGGAGGTATATTAGCGGTTAAGGGGGTTGGAGGATACCACATAGCATGCCTAGCCTCAAGGGATGATGTAGTTGCTGAATTGAGGTTTAGGAAGAGGAGGCCAATGCAACCCTTCGCACTCATGGCTAAAGATTACGGTGTAGTTGAAGAAATTGCAATTCCACCTGAGGGGGCTAGGGAATTACTGGAATCTCCTCAGAGACCAATAGTCATCATGCCTAAGAGGGGTGGAGCTAAAGTCTCTGAGCTCGTGGCTCCAGGATTGAATACCATTGGAGTTATGCTACCATACACGGCATTCCAACACCTACTATTAAGGAGGATTCCAGATGGCTTCCTAATAATGACCAGTGGGAACCCACGTGGGAAGCCCATGTGTAGGAATCTTAAACAAGCACTCAGAGGACTTAGAGGGATAGTGGATTACATAATTGATCATGATAGGGAGATAGTTCATAGAGTTGATGATAGTGTAATTAGATTCACAGATGGTGAACCAACATTCCTTAGGAGGGGGAGGGGGTATGCGCCAGAATGGATTGAAACTGGAATTGAATTGAGTGATTCCATAGCCGTGGGAGCTGAATTACAAACTGCTGGAGCTGTTGGATTTGAAGATAAGGTGATAGTGACACAATATATTGGCGATATAGATGAAGCAGCTCAACTTGAAGAACTCGACGGTGAATTGTCATGGTTAATAGAGACATACCACTTAAACCCGGAGATAATTGCCATGGACATGCACCCACTATACAGCAATAGGAAGCTAGCTGAAAATATGTCAAAGAGATTTAACGCCAAATTAATTGAAGTACAGCATCACCATGCACATAGCGCTTCAATTATGGCTGAATATGGATTTAAAGTTGAAGATACGGTTGTAGCTATAGCTATTGATGGAACTGGGTATGGGGATGATGGTGGAATATGGGGTGGAGAAGTACTATTGGCAACATACACATCTTATAGGAGGATTGGAAGTCTAAAATCATTCCACCTACCAGGAGGAGACACAGCAGCAACATACCCAGTTAAACCATTGATAAGCCTAATGGCATCGACAGGATACAGCTGGGATGAAGTCAACAATATAATTGAGGAAAGGGGGTTAATGAATACACTACCACATGGAGTTAAAGAGGCAAACATGACTTACATGATGGCGAAAAGTGGGAGGGGGGCATTGGTTACGAGTATAGGGAGAACCCTAGATGCCCTCTCAGCAATACTCGGCGCATGCACATTAAGAACATATGAGGGGGAGCCGCCAATGAAACTTGAATCAATAGCAGAGGGGGGAAGGGAAGTACCATACAAACCAAGAATAATCGACGTGGATGGCATATCAAGAGTGGACACCACAGACCTATTAAAATGGGTTATAAATGGATTGGAATCAGGGTATGATGTGAGGGATCTTGCAAAGACCGTGCTGGTAAACCTTGGGAGAGCTCTTGGAATCATAACCTTAAAAGCGATTAAAGGGGCTAGGAATATCAAGCAAACAGTATTGGCAAGTGGAGGAGCTGCAGTAAACACCCAAATAATTAGGGGGATTAAGGAGGTATTAAAGGAAGAAGGTTTAGAAATCCGCCTCCCAAGGAAAATGCCGCCTGGAGATGGTGGAGTAGCTCTGGGGCAATTAATGATAGCCAATTGTAAATTGGAGTATGAGGGGGTTTAGTGTGGTTATTGAGGTTTAATGGTTAAATCCTCCAACTCCCCAGCAACCTTTACAGCTTCCTCAATAATCTTCTCCTCATCCACCACCCTAATAACCCCATTAACCATTATGGGTTTACCATTTATGATTACGGTATCCACATCACCACCATTTAGACAGTATAGGATCGTGTAGTATACGTCTTTTATGGGGATAACCTTAGATTTCCAAGCATTCAAAACTATGAGATCAGCCTTTGCACCTTTACCTATGAATCCAAGATTCTTGAAGCCTAAATTCATGGCTGCATTAACAGTTGAAGCTTTAATTACATCAATAGGTTTCAATGCAGATGCACTACCATACTTCAAATTCTGTGCTACCAACATGAACTTCATCTCCCTAAACATATCTAAATCACCACAACTCAAAGGTCCATCTGTAGCTAGAGATATGGATGCACCTCTAACCATCAAATCCATTATGGGAGTAATGGCTTGTCCACCACGCATCTTAGTGAAGGGGGCATATGCAATTCTAGCCTTAACCCTACCAAGGAGATTCAATTCATATTCATCCATAACATAGGAGACGTGGGCTAGAAGGTGTTTTGCTCCTAGAATGCCGAGGTCATCAGCCAACTTTATTGGCGTAACACCATAAGACTCCTTAACAAACCTAACTTCATCCCTAGATTCAGATAAATGCATATGTATTGGTATGCCAGTATCCATGGATACAGATACAGCTTCCCTCAAAGTCTCAATACTACATGAGTATAGCGAGTGAACCCCAATCATCGTGGATAAAGAATCGCTGAAGTTGAAGTATTTCTTAGCAAAGGATAATGATTCTTTTAGGCTATGCTTAGGAGGCCCCTCATGTAGATCTATAACTGTTTTAGCTAAAACAGCCCTAACACCAGTCTCCATAACAGCTTTAGCAATCTCCTCAACATAGAAGTAATGGTCGGCGAAGGCCGTTGTACCAGACCTTATCATTGAAATTATTGAGAGTAAAGCCCCAACATAAACATGCCTAGGTTTAAGTTGAGCTTCAATATCCCAAACCCTCCTAAGCCAATCAAACCCAGAAACCCCTGAAACAAACCCCCTAAAAATGGACATGGGTGAATGGGTATGGGTATTTATGAGTCCAGGCATAACAATACTCCTAGAATCACCATAAACAACCTCAACACCATAATCCCTAACTAAACCTAAATCTCCAACATCAACTATAATGCCACTATCAGAATCAACCACCACCACACCATCCCAAAAAACCCTTGAATATTCATCCATGGTTACAACTATGCCCCTAACCCCAAACAACAAAACACACCAATAATATTTAACATGCAACAAACATTTAACCATAAACCTTAAATCATGCATCCAACAAAGGGAGAATAGAGGTGATTTATATCTCGCATAAAGTTAAGAGAGTAGCCATCCTAGCTGGACCAGAATACGAAGACCTAGAATTACACTACCCATTATTAAGGCTTAAGGAAGCAGGATTCGATGTGAAAGTTATAGCACTCACAAAAGATCCAGTTAAAGGTAAACATGGATTAACAGTAAAACCAGATTTAACATTCACCGAAGCTAAACCTGAAGAATTTGATTGCGTAGTAATACCTGGAGGATGGGCGCCTGACACACTTAGGAGATATAAGGAGGTACTTGACTTCGTTAAGAATATCGCCGCAAGAGGGATAGTAGCAGCCATATGCCATGGACCACAAATACTAATATCAGCAGGACTCCTAAAAGGTAAACGCATAACCTGCGTATCAGCCATCAAAGACGATGTAATAAATGCTGGAGCAGAATACCTAAATGAACCCGTAGTTGTAGATGGAAACATGATAACCTCAAGAATACCCCCAGACCTACCATACTTCTGCCAAGAAATAATAAAAGCACTACAAAAGGAATAGGGAAATAAAACTCGCCAAACCAACCCTCACCCACAAAATTCAAATCAAATTTTTAAACAATAAAAAAGAATAATCAACAAATTAAAGTATACTTAACCCCCAATAATCCCTTAAAACCCTATTAAGATCCTCAACAACCCTCCCCCTAGGAGGTTTAAGATTAACCTCAGGTTTTAAAACTTTAATGCCAATTATAGATTCAACATAAGCCTTTAAACCCATATTTAAACCTTCACCATAACCCCCCTCGAGGACAGTTACAAAGGATTTAACCATCCCAGAATGCATTAAACCCATGATCATGGAGGCTATGGTGAAATATGTGATTTCAGTGGCTTCCAACATTGTTAATGGATCACCTGCATGGGAGTCAAATCCAGCTGAAACCACAACCCCCTCAGGCTTAAAAACTTCAATTAAAGGTTTAACCACATTGTCAAGCAACCATAAATATTCAGGGTCACCAGTGAATGCTGGTAGTGGTATGTTGATTTTAGATCCCTCAGCACCAATGCCACCAACATCCCAAACACTTCCAGTTCCAGGGTAAATCCCCTCTTGATGAAGATCCACATGCAAAACTTTAGGTTCCCTCCAAAATATGTCTTGAGTTCCATTACCATGATGAGCATCAAAATCCAATATAAAAACTCTCAATCCAGAATCAAGCATGGCTTGGGCAGCTGCAGCGGAATTGTTGAATATGCAGAATCCAAGGGTTGGAGCACCCATAGCCCAACCATCCCTACCAGCATGATGACCTGGAGGTCTAGGCATAATCAGCCAAGGCTCACCAGACTCTAGGGATTTAATTGAAGCATAATATGATGTGGAAATAAACCTAGATGCAACTTGAAAAGTTTTCCCAGTAACATACGTATCTGAATCTATATAATGAAACCCCCTCCCACACTCCTCCTCAATAAGGAATATATAATGCTTCGAATGAATCAACTTCAACTTCTCAAAATCACCCTCAAAAGTCCCATGAACCCTAATACCACTCCAAGCTTCAGAAGCCTTTAAAACAGAAAATGCATCATCAACCCTCCTAGGATGCTCAGGATGCCTACCACTAGGATCCGAATGCAACCTATGAACCTCATCATAAACCAAATTCAACACACAAAACATCACTAAAATATTATATTTATAATGTATTATATATTGCAATTCACAGCAACTCAATATCTATCAGTAAGGAATTAATAATTAAGAGGAAACATAAAGAATTATGATGATGGAGCATGTCTGGGATTATTTATGGTTTTGTAATCATTCTAATGGTTGCTAGTATGAGTATTAAGCCTAATATAATTTTTAGGTTGCTTTCTGGTGCTTCAACTACTAGGCTAGCTCCCATGTATGAGCCTATTACTGTTGCTATGCCCATGGAGCCTGCTACGATCACACCGTAACTGTTCATGTGACCCATCCTCTGATGCTTTAATAGTCCACTGCTGATTGTTGGGATTGAGACTAGTAGGCTTGTGGTCCCCGCCAACTTGATGTCCATGCCGAATAGGAACATTAGGATTGGTATTCTGAATTCCCCTCCAGCTACACCAAACATTCCCGAAATCACCCCTATCACTAAACCGGATAAGGCTGCTAGGATTGAGAGTGTTGGTTCTGTTAGTGAAATCTTTCCTATGGGCCATCCCCATAATGGTTCAGAAATTATTCTAAATCCGACTAATATGAGGAAGATGGCAAGCAACTTCTTTAGGATTTTCGTGGGCAGTTTACCTGTCAATGCGGCTCCCATATAGGCTCCAATTATGGATCCAATAGACATGGTTAAGGCTATCCATAGTGATTCTTGAGAGAATATTCCAAGTTGAAATCTTCTGAGGAATGATGTTGACACTGATAGGAGACCTATAACTAAATTTACTGCCACACTGATTAGGATTGGCAGATTTGCCACATAGAGGAGGACTGGAAGTCTAAATTCACCTCCACCCACACCTATAAGTCCAGCTGCAAACCCGAATAGTAAACCGAAAAATGCACTTAAGAGGACTCTGAAAACATGGATATCCCTAGCGCACATATTGATACTTAAGTGTATTAATCCAACTAATTAAGGTTGACATTTAGTTTTATGAGGGGTGCAGTATGATTTTGTGGATGAGATGACATTCATGTTAAGTGGCGTTCCTTTACAAGCAATTCCACTGGCTTGTAATCGTAATTTAAATTGAAACTTCTTGGACCAATAATTTCAAGCCCCCTTGGAGTCCTCCATTCCCTTGGTCCAGGTGCCACAACTATTTTAACCTTCATTCCCACGTTAATTTTACTGTTGACAACTCCATAACCATCTTCATTTAACATTATTATTAAGTCTGGTGGCATGGCTATTGGCTCTTCATCCATCCATGCAAATATATTCTCATTTTTAACCCAAATTCTGAGTGTACTAGATGCATGTTTCCCAAAACCCTTAACATATACATTTCCAATTAGGAAGCCTTCAACTTCATTCAATTCATATCTATCGATAACCCCCTCGAAAATCACGTATCCATTGAGCTCCTCAGCTATTTTGGAGGCTACATCTAAACCTTTAGATTTAGCTTCATCAACCACTTCACCAATCTCAATGGCTCTACTCACACTACCATTAATTGCAACTCTACGGGCAACATCAACTTTAACTGGGCTATCTATGACGAAAACTGAACCCGAAACTTGACTTGCAATCCCCCTAACAATACCCTCATAATTGCCAATTGACGAGTATTCCTTGAAGATTATGTAGTCGCCATGGGGTGAAGCTATAACACTTGGGGCGAGACTTAAACCATTCAAGTAATATGTGCTATGGGTGAGTTCTGGGACACTCCTACCAGCTTGATCCCCATCAAGTAGTGGTAGATTTAGGATTGAAGCTAAATGTAGAGCTATAGCAGTATTTCCACCACCAATCTCAGTGGCCACAAACCCCTCCAACCTAGAACCCAAAACGCCCTCCAAAATCTTGAGAGCTTTCAACATAACGTCCTCAGTGAAGCTCTTCCTAGATGATTTGGATTTAGGGCTTGGCATACTCCCAGCAAAGTATGGCGTTGCCACATGGGAATCTAAATTCAATTCATCAAAGGAGCATAATTTAAGACTCCTCCCACAATTCAAATCTTCACATAGAAGTTTAAATCCACGATCAGGATCTCCTCCACCACCAACCCCAAGGATTGTTGCGCCAATAATTAGATGCTTCACATCACTATAGTTTAAGAGCCTCATAATTCACCCAAATAGGATTTAACAACCATAAGTATATATGAGCTTTTATCGAGAAGATTCAATTGAAAAGTGGAGAAGCCTGTAAAGGTTTGATTGCCCTACAAGTTTGGGTGATGTGATTTGAGGGTTGGATTTGAAGTTTTGGATGTTACACCACCAATAGGGGTTAGACTTGGAGGATATGCACATAGATTAGCTAAACCATCAAAATCCATCCACGACCCACTATACGTACACACAATATTCCTAGAGGGGGATGGTGGCGAAGCACTAATAGTCAGCATGGATGTTCTAGGTGTAAGTAGAGATTTAGCTGAAGGAATTAAAGATGAAATATCCAGGAGGACTGGATTGGGGAGGAAGGCAATATTCCTAACAGCCACACATACGCATTCAGGACCTGAAACAGTAACGCCAATGTGGCCTAACACATACCCATACACCGATAGGGAGAAGGCGACTTTGGAGGAGTGGATTGAGAAGCTTAAGGATAGGATTGCTGGGGCAAGTTTAATTGCAATGAATAGGATTGCTAAAGCTGAAATTAGAGTTGGAACCACGAAGGCTGAGGACTTAACATACAATAGGACGTATAAGGGTGGCTTGGTGGATGAGGATATCCCATACATATACTTCAAAACAGACTATGGGAGGATGATCCTAATGAATTATACATGCCACCCAGTATGCAACACTGATTTAGGGATATCATCAGACTATCCTGGAGCCATATACAGCAAAATGGATGAGTATAAGGTTAAATGTACATTCACAACTGGAGCCTCCGGGGATATTGATCCAAAATTTAAGGGTAGAAGCTACATGGATAAAATGGCTTCAAAAATAGCATTAAACGTTCTAGAAGACTTAACAAGTAAATCCATAGAACTTGAAAGGGCAGATCTCGATGTTGAAGAAGTCCATGTGAATGTGAAGTTTAAGGAGCCCCCAAGAATTATAGAGGCGAAAAGGAGGTATGAGGAAGCCTTGAGAGAGTATGGTGGAAGACTGGATGAGGAGGAGTACATGTGGAAACTACTATACGCTGAGGAGGAGTATGAAGTTGCAAAGGATGGTAGAATAATGGTTGAAACATTATTCAAAATCTTGAGGATTGGGAGGGAATTCATAATGATATCCATACCTGGAGAATTATTTGTGGAGCATGGTTTAAAGATTAAAAGCCACACATATTCAGCTGGATATGGGCATATTATGCTATCAAACTACTCTGAAGACTACATTGGATACATACCAGACATGAAGGCATATGAAATAGATGCATATGAAACGAAACTGACTAGGTGGAGTAGGATAACACCACAATCAGCAAACGAACTAGTATCAAGGATAATTGGAATGGTTAGACAAATGTAGCAAATGAAATGGCTTCAAGTAACATTCTTAAATTCATAAAGGCTTAAAGATTTATGAGGTTAAATGAGGAAATTCAAAGTATTCATACCTGAACCTGAATGGCCTGAATCACATAAACTATTCGATGAAATTGCCCAAGTAATCACGGGGGAAACTGGAGTATATTATGGTGAAGAGGAACTCATAAAAGCCCTCAAAGACTGCGATGCCATAATAATAACATCACAACACAGAGTTTCAAGGAAGGTGATCATGGAAAGCCCAAAACTTAAAGTTATAGGGAAGTATGGATCCAAACCTGGACCAGACAACGTGGATTTAGAAGCAGCCACGGAGAGGGGGATTCCAGTAGTATACTCACCGGAAGCCAATTCCGATAGCGTTGCAGAATTCACAGTAACCCTAACACTATGCCTACTAAAAAGGGTATGCTTCCTAGAAAACGCCCTTAAAAATGGGATTTGGAGAGATAAACTCCTAGTGGATAGGAGGAACTTCACCCATGAACTTAAGGGTAAAGTTGTTGGTGTAATAGGTTTAGGAGCCATAGGGAAGAGGGTTGCAAGAATACTACAAGCATTTGGAGTGAAACTTTTAGGTTACGATCCATATGTGAAGCCGGAAGCCTTATCAGGGATAAATATAACTTTAACCAACGATCTAAAACATCTACTCAAGGAATCAGATATAGTGACAATACATGCAGCTTTAACAAAGGAAACGTATCACATGATTGGTGAAGCGGAATTAAAGCTTATGAAGCCCACAGCATACCTAATAAACACGGCGCGGGGAGCCATAATTGATGAGCAAGCTCTAATAAAGGCTTTGAGGGAGGGGTGGATAGCTGGAGCAGCATTAGACGTATTTGAGAGGGAGCCTCCAAATAGAGATAACCCACTACTACAATTAAGCAACGTAATAGTCACACCACACTTCGCTTCATGCACATATGAAGCTTATGAAAGGGAAACAGTTACAGTACATAGGGATGTTATAAGAGTTTTAAGTGGATACAAGCCAGAACACATTGCAAACCCAGAAGTCCTTGAGAAGAGGGTGGATTTAAAAGATTATGCATGAGGAGGGTGTAGGCTGTGAAGGGGTCAAGAATACTCCTAACAATGCTGAGGGAGTATGATGTTGAATACGTCTTCGGATTACCAGGGGAAACAACACTACCACTATACGTTGAATGGCTGGAGTTTAAGGATGTGGGGCATGTGATGTTTAGGGATGAGAGGAATGCATGCTTCGCAACAGATGGATATGCTAGGGTATCATATAAGCCTGGAATATGCGAAGCTCCAAGTGCAGGGGCAGCCCACATACTACCAGCAATAGTTGAAGCATATGCATCATCACTACCCATAATAGCCATAACCACAGACACACCACTACACTTGGAGAAGAGGAATATGCTAACTGGATTCAATCAAACAGCAATATTCAACGGAGTTACAAAGGAAACATTAACAGTGCTGAGAGCTCAAGACATACCATTCACAATTAGAAGAGCCTTCAGAATAGCCACATGCGGTAAACCTGGCCCAGTACACATAAGAATACCAGTAAACGTATTGGAGGAAGATGCTGAAGTGTCAGATTTGTATGGTCAAAGGGGGTTTATAAGATATCCAGGGCAAAGATTCACAGCAGAAGAGGATATGGTTTTGAAAGCTGTGGAATTACTACTCTCCAGTGAAAAGCCAATAATAGTTTGTGGTCAAGGAGTATTATACTCACAAGCATGGGATGAAATAATTGAATTGGCGGAACTCTTAAACGTACCAGTGGGGACAACAATTACGGGTAAGGGGAGCTTCCCAGAAGCACATCCACTATCCATAGGGGTTATTGGATCAAGAGGGGGGACAAGCTTCTCCAACGAAATCCTAAAGAATGCAGACCTAGTATTCTACGTGGGTTGCAACACAGACTATGCAGCCACAAACTCATGGACCCTACCACCAAAAGATGTGAAGATCATACATTTAGATATAAGTGAAGCTGAAGTTGGAAACAATTTACGCACAGAAATCCCATTAATTGGAGATGCGAAATCCACCCTAAAATTGATGATAAAAATTTTGAAGACAAAGATGATTAAGGGAGCTGCTAGGAGTGAATTGTTGGAGGAGTTGAGGGAGAGGAGGGCGAGGTTTGAGGAGGGGATAGCTCCAAACATAACATCCAACGAATACCCACCAAACCCAATAAGAATAATCAAAACACTGGAAAACATGCTACCAAAAGACTACATAATAACATGCGATGCAGGTGTAAGCGCAATATACACTGCCACATTCCTAAAGGTTAAGGAGGCTGGTAGGAGGATACTATTCAACTACTCAATGGGAGCATTAGGGTATGCAGTGCCAGCAGCCATAGGAGCATACCTAGCTAAACCCAAATCAACAATAATAGCATTAACTGGAGATGGAAGCTTCGGATTCACAGTTGGAGAATACGAGACGCTGGCAAGATTGAATGCAAATGTGAAGATAATATTATTCAACAATCAAAGTTATGGTTGGATAAGAGCCTCCATACTATTCAAATATGGACCAAAATACTTCGAAACAGAATTCAAAAACGTAGACTACGTGAAAATAGCAGAGGGATTCGGATTAAAAGCCTCAAGAATAGAGGATACGAGGGAGATTGAGGGGAAATTGAGGGAACTATTAAAATCTGAAGGACCAATGCTACTGGAAATCCCAACACTACCAGAAGACAAACTCACACCACCAGTCCCCTCATGGGCTGAAGAAGCCAAGAAGATGGGGATAAGATTCACCTACTAACCATAATGACATAGGGCGAAAGGCAGAAATACTGTATGGTGGCATAGGATTCCATGTGAAGCCCATAAAGATGTTATATGTGGGAGATTCAGGGGTTGTTGTAGGGCCAATAATATTTGAAAGCAGTTGAGAGCTTTCAATTATGAACTTAATGGCTTAGGGAAAAGTGTTGATGGAAAGCTGGTTATGGGAATGCTTAAATTGTTAGGCATTAATAATTTAACAATAAGGGATGCGTGGAAGAATGGAGTATCGGGTATTGGGGAGAACTGGTTATAGGGTATCAGTATTAACTATAGGGGGATGCGGCCCTGGAGTTGCACCAAACGAGGGGGAAGCTGTGGAGGCTGTGGAAAATGCGATGAAGATGGGTATCAATATGGTTGATATTGCACCAAGCTATGGGGAAGCTGAATTGAGGCTTGGTGATTTGATAAGTAGGAATAGGGGTAAGCTAATAATTACTGAAAAGACTTTGAAGAGGAGTAGGGAGGGGGCGTGGAGTGAACTTAAACAATCTTTAGAAAGACTGAAAGCTGGATACTTTGAAGTTTATCAATTCCACTCAGTTAAAAGTTTAGAGGAACTCAACCAAATATTCTCAGAGAATGGGGCTATGAAAGCCTTTCTAGAAGCAAAGGATCAAGGTTTAATTAAACATATAGGCATTACATCCCATGATATGAGGATCATTCAAAAAGCACTGGAAATCTTCGACTTCGACACAATACTAATCCCAGTAACAGCAATAAGTTTAATTCACCCAACCCCAGAAAACGACTTCAGACCCATACTAAAAATAGCGAGAGACAGAGACATAGGGGTCATAGCAATAAAAGCTGTGGCAAAGAGGAGATGGAAAACGGAAAGGAAGTATCAAACATGGTATGAACCATTCGAAGATGAAAAGGATATAGAAATGGGGGTTCATTTCACCCTATCACAAGAGGGGGTAACAACATATCCAATGGCCTGCGATATAAGATTATGGCCAAAAATAATTAAAGCAGGAGAAAGATTCAGAAAACTTTCAGAAGAAGAACAAGAAAGAATCGTAGAATACTTTAAGAGTAAAGGCGGATACCCCATATTCCCAGAACAATAAATGAAACAGAATCAACCAATTTAAACCAAAGCCAGTTAAATAAAATACTTAAATAATTGAAGTTACCTCCCATCATAAATGTGGAAGAATTTGGATATTATCAAAATAATTTCTGAAAGGGTAAGTGTAATTGCGGAAAAATATGGGATAGTCTACGCAATACTATTCGGCTCCATCGTGGAAGGTAGGTTCATTAAAGGTGAAAGCGATATTGACTTAGCAGTAAAGGTAGATAAATTGGATAAGAGTGAGCTCTTCAACTTCCTGAAGAATTTTATAAGGGATATGGAAATGGACAACCTCGACGTTGTAGTGATAAACTTTGCCCCATTCAGCTTAAACTATGAAATCCTAATGAGGGGGAAGGTTATCTTCTGCAAAGATGAACTATTCGAAGATAAGCTTAAAATCATAAAGTTGTATGATGATTGGCTCCACATCTCCAAAGCATTCCAAGAAAGGGAGCTAAGGAAAGTTATGGAATGAAGCCAAACACGCTGAAAATATTGGTGGTATTATTTTTGTGTTATGCACTTCTGATTTTATCCATCTATAACTAAAGTATGAAGGACATCTCCATATTTTGCTGGAATTCCAATAGCATTTTAGTGTCTTTCTTGAACCAGTTTAGCAATGAAAACATCACGTTCCCCTGCAGAAACTTGACCAGAAAAAGTGCCAGCAGTCCATCCAAGTACATATATGTTCCTTGAAGGATCTAAAGCTATTTGATAAATCCTATCAAATCTCGTTGTTCCGAATTGTTTGATCCATATTTGATTCCCATTTTCATCAAACTTAGCAATAAAAGCATCGCAATCTCCTGCAGAAGTCTGACCGGGAAAAGCGCCACCAGTATCTCCAGCTACATATACATTCCCTAAGGGATCTAAAGCTATCCAATAAGCCGCATCAGATGCCACTGTCCCGAACTGTTTGATCCATACTTGATTACCATTTTTATCAAACTTTGCAATGAAAACATCAAAGTCCCCTGCAGAAACTTGACCAGGAAAAGTGCCGTTAGTCAACCCAGTTACATATATATTCCTTAATTGATCTAAAGCTATACCAGCACCCCTCTCAGATCCCGTTGTTCCAAATTGTTTGACCCATATTTGATTACCATCATCATCAAACTTAGCAATAAAACAATCACGGCTTCCCGCAGAAACCTGATCAGGGAAGACACCATAAGTGCTTCCAAATACATATATATTTCTTAAGGGGTCTAAAGCGATCCCAAGAGCTTCATCAAATGCCGTTGTTCCGAATTGTTTGATCCATATTTGATTCCCATTTTCATCAAACTTAGCAATAAAAGCATCGCGATCTCCTGCAGAAGTCTGACCAAGGAAAACACCATCAGTCCATCCGACTACATATATATTTCTTAATTGGTCTAAAGCTATACTGATAGCTCTTTCCTCTCTTGCTGTTCCGAATTGTTTGATCCATACTTGATTACCATCCTTATCAAGCTTTGCAATAAAGGCATCACGCCCCCCTGCAGAAACTTGACCAGGAAAAGTGCCGTCGGTATGACCACATATGTAGATGTTTCCTAATTGATCTAAAGTGATACCAATAGGCTTATCAAGTCCTGGCGTCCCGAACTGTTTGATCCATACTTGATTACCATTTTTATCAAACTTTGCAATGAAAACATCTTGGTCCCCTGCATAAACTTGACCAGGGAAGGTACCCTTAGTGCCGCCACATACATATATGTTTCCTACGTGGTCTAAAGTCATACCAATAGCCTCATCAAATTCTGCCGTTCCAAATTGCCTAAGCCAAGAGATTTCTGGAGCTTGAGTTAATGTAGTGGCTGATGCAACCGAGATTAGTGGTATACAAAGGATCATTAATATCATTAAGAGCCTGACGCCATTTTTCCCACTTATCATTTTATTTTTCCACCTCCTCCAGGTGTTTTAATACTAAACTTTATTTGTGAATTTTACATAAAAAATTTACTTTAATTTTGAAAAGTTTACATGAAGTTAGAAGGCTAAACCTCTCCCAACCAGCCTCTCTAAAATACTTCAGTCTTTTAAGCAACATATTTTCATTGCTTTATCCTTAATAGAGCAAACCCCAACTGGAATAATGAGAAATTAATCCTACCTTTATCATCCACCTTAGCCACACATGTCTGAAGAGTTCCTGTTTATGGGAATAATCCATTTCACATACTTTCCCTCGCTATCTACTTAGGAATCCCATGATTCTAAGTATATGAGCTATTGTAATCTAATAAGTTCCCTCAATACAACTTAGGGTTAGGGAGTTTACTGGGAAACCGGTATACTACATATTCCTCCATGGACCATACCTATGGAGCATATATGACATAGCTTTCGCATATCTAGCATACATATTCCTTAAAAGTGAAGGTGAAGATGTTAGGAGGATTCTTGGTGGAGTACGGGATAAACCATTACCATCAATACTCATAGCCATAGGATTAATTGCCATATCCATGACACTCAGCTACACACTATCAACATTGTTTGGAGGCAATAGTGGTGGAAACATCCTCAAAATGCTACCACCATTCACAACATTATACCTAGCCACCATAGGCTCAATAATTGCGGGGATCTGCGAAGAATTCACTTGGAGAGGATACATACTAACGAGACTGGAGAAAATTGCAGGTAAAACTGTAATGGCAATCCTAATACAAGCAACCCTATTCGGCCTATACCACGGATTCACAATAAACGCAATATACACAACAATCTTCGGAATAATAACAGGCACAATATACACAAAAACCAGAAGACTAATACCAATAATGATGGGACACTGGCTCCTCAACACCATAGGCTTCACAATAACATACCTCACATAAAACCACAAACCCAAAATCCAAACTCTCCCTTTTCAAACCCCCATTTAGAATTCAAAAAGACAATAGCAAGTAATGTATGAAATTATCTTGCGAAAGACTTTCGATTCCCTTTATTGGGTTCTTGGGGATGCTTTGGGATGTATTCGACATATTGAGATATCTTTCAATTCCCTTTATTGGGTTCGTGGTTCCATATGATTTGCCTAGTGAAAACTTTTTGCAATTCTTTCAATTCCCTCTATTGGGTTCAGGAGAAAACTGAAGGTGCAATTCCAGAAGCCCCTGAAGTTCTTTCAATTCCCTCTATTGGGTTCATGAGTGTTAGTGTTGATAGTAAGGTTGGTGGTGCCGTTGTCTTTCAATTCCCTCTATTGGGTTCACCAGATTATCTATGCTTATGTGGAAATGCTTTATGGACTTCTTTCAATTCCCTCTATTGGGTTCGTTAAAGTATGAGTAACGAAAAAACACTTGTAGATGAAATACTTTCAATTCCCTCTATTGGGTTCATGCATACGCTAAAACCGGTTGATGCCTATGGAAAAGCACTTTCAATTCCCTCTATTGGGTTCATTATAATATAATATTAAGGTATAATATTAACCTAAACCACTTTCAATTCCCTCTATTGGGTTCGAGACGTGTTGAAGACCTACTTAGAGACATACATAGAGTTCCTTTCAATTCCCTCTATTGGGTTCAAGTTGTTCCCAAAGTTTACGCTGAAGTTGTAGGTAAATATCTTTCAATTCCCTCTATTGGGTTCATTGGGGGGAAGTAAATGAGTGATGATGTGGTTGATGATGCCTTTCAATTCCCTCTATTGGGTTCAAGCAATGGTATCAGAAAAGTAATGATCAATGGTTAGTAACTTTCAATTCCCTCTATTGGGTTCTTCCTACCACCACGCCACGGAACAAAAACCATCACTTTACTTTCAATTCCCTCTATTGGGTTCAGCTTGTCTTAGTAGTTATACCACTACTCAAATTTCTAACCTTTCAATTCCCTCTATTGGGTTCATAATAAAAGATATTATGGTTGTGTAGATTATCCTTACTTTCAATTCCCTCTATTGGGTTCGAGGAAATAATGCAAGCGTTAAGCAATTGCATAAGCATAACTTTCAATTCCCTCTATTGGGTTCGTAGTTAAAGAGCTAGATTTTTCATTCGTAACAGTTGAACTTTCAATTCCCTCTATTGGGTTCAGACAAATTCAACGCACACAGCAAAGAAGCAAAAGCTTTTCTTTCAATTCCCTCTATTGGGTTCTTGATAAACTGCATAGGGGGGAATGTCCAACACGAGACTTTCAATTCCCTCTATTGGGTTCATTGTCATGTCAGTTTACGATAAGCTTAAAGTAATGAAGGTCTTTCAATTCCCTCTATTGGGTTCGTGAAGAAAATTTTGCGTTAGGATTCACGATCAACATTAATCTTTCAATTCCCTCTATTGGGTTCACTGTTAAAGCCAAGTGAAATTATGGAGGTCCTAAGCCTATCTTTCAATTCCCTCTATTGGGTTCGCTAAAGTGATATTGGTTTGGGGTAGAGACGAAACGGTTCACTTTCAATTCCCTCTATTGGGTTCCTTTAGCTATGATGTTGATGATCGTAGTTTAAAAGCAATCTTTCAATTCCCTCTATTGGGTTCCAGTTCCCCCCGCAGACCATAGGCATTTCCGGTATTTCTTCTTTCAATTCCCTCTATTGGGTTCTTGCTTAAATCACTATAACCATACTCTACTCCATCATGTCTTTCAATTCCCTCTATTGGGTTCCATTCTTCTCTACTCCTAGCTTATCCTTCTTCGGCTTCACTCTTTCAATTCCCTCTATTGGGTTCAACACTATCCGAGTATATGGTGATTGACAAGAGCATGATTGCTTTCAATTCCCTCTATTGGGTTCTGAAGCATAGGTCACTATGTCCACAATACATGCAGTAGTACTTTCAATTCCCTCTATTGGGTTCGGATGATGTGGGCGTTCATTTCCCAGCAACATCGTTTAGAACTTTCAATTCCCTCTATTGGGTTCAACGTATTTAAGCCATATTGTTTGTCCAGTTCCGCTTGATCTTTCAATTCCCTCTATTGGGTTCCGTCACTCCTAATCTACATCGCCAAAAAGGGAAGTAAATACTTTCAATTCCCTCTATTGGGTTCGAAAGTTCAAGAGAGATCGTTCACTGCAAATGAATTGCTTTCAATTCCCTCTATTGGGTTCGTGGGAATAGCTTCATATTCACGTGACGTATCAATATCAGTCTTTCAATTCCCTCTATTGGGTTCCTCCAAACCCAATTGACCTTTCCATGCACCACACTTAATGCCTTTCAATTCCCTCTATTGGGTTCGAATCCCCTAGTGGGCTGGATGTATTCCAGCCCCATTTCCTCTTTCAATTCCCTCTATTGGGTTCACAGTGATGGAAAACGTAAGAGGGTGCCTGCAGCCTACCACTTTCAATTCCCTCTATTGGGTTCCAAGATAGGCGTCTGTGAGGGGGGAATAGACCCAATCTTTCAATTCCCTCTATTGGGTTCAGATTGGTCGCAATTACGCTTACCACATGTATGTTGACGTCTTTCAATTCCCTCTATTGGGTTCGAGGAACTTTAACATACCTCCCTTGGCTGAACTGGTATACTACTTTCAATTCCCTCTATTGGGTTCTTAAACTTGCGTGATGCAATTACGATTGCGTTACGGACTTTCAATTCCCTCTATTGGGTTCTTCACATTGAATCTAGGAGCATAAGCGAGGTGAAGGAATAACTTTCAATTCCCTCTATTGGGTTCTCACCCCCTTAACTCTCTCACTGCCTTCACTTTTAGCCCCTTTCAATTCCCTCTATTGGGTTCTACTGTTGACGAATCAAAAATAGCGAAACTTGAAGAAGAACTTTCAATTCCCTCTATTGGGTTCCTAAGAGGGGGGAGGCTAAGAGGGTTGCTTTGAAAATTAGCTTTCAATTCCCTCTATTGGGTTCAGCTTCAGGCTTTTCAACGGTCGCAGTTATCCTCCAATAGCCTTTCAATTCCCTCTATTGGGTTCGGAGTGAAAATGGCGTTAGAAGGGCGGCTGAGGAGGCTTCAAGCTTTCAATTCCCTCTATTGGGTTCAGATTCGCATTTCCAAAGGATACTTTGGGTCGGTGTATTCTTTCAATTCCCTCTATTGGGTTCCACATCTGAACTTGAAAAGCTACTGAGAGAAAAGAAAATCTTTCAATTCCCTCTATTGGGTTCTGCCCCCTTTTCCCACCACCATTAAGTGGTTGGGAGGGGACTTTCAATTCCCTCTATTGGGTTCGTTTCGAAGACCCAGACCCAGAAAACCCAAAGTATTCGCCTTTCAATTCCCTCTATTGGGTTCTCTGAATTCCCCTTCAATCCACTTCTTTCTGAGATATTTTCTTTCAATTCCCTCTATTGGGTTCAAAGAGTATATAACGCTTTGGTGGGGTTTTGGAATTGGATACTTCTTTCAATTCCCTCTATTGGGTTCATATTGATGATCGTAGTTTGAAGGCAGTTAAAGACGCATTCTTTCAATTCCCTCTATTGGGTTCGCAGGATACCATGCCATAACTGTGGTGGAATCATGATTCCCTTTCAATTCCCTCTATTGGGTTCTTCACTTGGAAGTGATGGAGTTAAACTAATTGTATATGCTTTCAATTCCCTCTATTGGGTTCAATCCTCAGAAAGGTTTTGTATGATGTGAAAAACGAAAATCTTTCAATTCCCTCTATTGGGTTCGGTCATAACGGTTAGAAGTAGGATGCGGGGGTAAACTCTTCTTTCAATTCCCTCTATTGGGTTCAGGCCGCTGGTGGCAAATATTATTATGACGGCTCCAAGCACTTTCAATTCCCTCTATTGGGTTCAAATAATGCCGTATAAACCAGTGCTGGCAGATAATACCAGTCTTTCAATTCCCTCTATTGGGTTCACTATTCCAGCGATTAGCAGTATGGCGGGAAACAGGATTATCTTTCAATTCCCTCTATTGGGTTCCTACTTCATGCAGAAGCTTGAATATGTGGATAGTATAGTCTTTCAATTCCCTCTATTGGGTTCCGATTTTATCTTTTCTTTTTTCTGGTTTTTAAGGTTTTTGGCATGATTAATTCAGGAGTTATCATGGCATAGGCAAAACTTGCATTAAACTGATGATTTTTTGCGCCAGCTGATGATGGAGTTGATGGTGAAACTATTCGTGAATTTTTCGTCAATAGTCGAAAAGTATATAGACAATTTATAGTTAACTGTTGAGTGAACTAGGTTTTATAATTTGATGTGTTTTATCATTATTTCTGTCCATTTTCTCAGTATTATTTTTCCATTCTCTTCCTTTACTAGGTTTCTTTCTTTGAGTTCGTTTATTATTTCGCTTCCATATTCTTTTTCTAGTTTGGTTTTTGGTGTGAATCCGTGTAGTTTGTGTTCTTGGTGGAGTTCTTTTAGTATTTTTGTGTATTTTGGGTTTATTGTTATTGGTAGTATTGGTAGTTTTATTGGTTCTATGAGTTTTTCGTGTATGTAGTATATTTCGTTTATGTTTAGTAGTGATGCTACTATTACTGTTATTGCGTTTTCCGGTTTGAATCCTCCTGTGGCGTTTAGGTATATTTTGTTGCCTGGTTTTGTTAGTTTTTGTATTTTGTCCATTAGTTTGTCTAGGAGGTTTACGAGTCCATCTTCGAAGTATTCTTTTATGCCGAACCCTTCAACTCTAATGGATTCTATCTTCTGTGGCATGTAGATGTCTCTCAAATACTTTTCAAGCATTGTCGCGCAAAATTTCCCTTTGCCAGTATCTGTATGGTATAGGTAGACTTCATTTACAAGTCCATTTTCAAGATACTTCCTCATGGCATTAAGTTCTGCACTAGCCTTCCATGGATCTCTTTTGAGGTGTTCGTATACTTTTAGGAAGAATGGGTTTGCAGGGCTACTCCTCTCAAGAAGTTCATGGTCATTTTCGCATATGCGTTTATCTTCATCTGGAATTGTTGGAATCCTACCATAATTATCAATTATTGATGTTCCACAAATAACGAGGTGACAGTGTATCACGAAACAATATATTTATGTGGAATTTAAATAGTTATCTAAAGCCATTGGGGTTTAGTTTAAGTTTTAATTTTGGAGTTGTAGAATGGTTATGTGGTTGGGGGATGTGGGTTGAGTTTGGATTGGCTTGTTTTTGATGGTGATACGATAAGGTTTGAGATTCCACCAACGCAGAGCATAACTTATGATAATCTTCCATTAGCTGTGGAGGAAGTGTACAGGTATTATGTTGGGAGGAGGTTTGATGTGATAAAGGTGACTGGTAGGGGGCCAATATGGCTTTACAGTGCAATAGTCCATACAGTTGCACATTTAGCTAAAGCAGTTGCAGTGTACGATGCAATAAATGGGGTGTACGTTATAGTTGCAAGCCACAATCCAAACTATAAGATAGGCCAAACATTAAACCAACAAAACCCATAAGGGAAGTGTAATGGATGTTGTGAAACGTCATCAATATAGCGATTCTCTTAACGATTAAAGGATACTCATTTTCCTATACTCCCTTTCAAGTTCTCTCCACACTTCACTTCTCGTTTCCTCAAAACTCTTGACTGCCTCCTCTAAATCTATATCCACCCCCTCCTCAAGATATTTTAGAGCGAGCCTCTTAGCCATTCTTCGAGCAAGCCCCTCCAATACCCATCTGATAACATCCTCTTCACTCACATCATCAGGAACCCTTACACTAACGATCTTAACCATTCCCCTCACCAAAATTCCTGTTTTGTGAATAATTAATTGAACTTTACTGGAAATCAGATTTGATATCCATACATTTATGTTTAACTTAGGTTTTCATTCAGAACTCATTTATCTGAGAGGTTGGCAATATTTTACACTTATATTTAGTTCTCTCATTATGGCTTCTTTCTCCCTTTCAAAGTCGTAATCTGCTGTGATTATTTCATTTATTTCTTCCCCTTGCTCCTTTAAGGTTTTCAAGTAGGCTAGGTGGAGTAGGTCAAGGGTTTTCAATTTAAATTTAGATGAAATATCTATGGCAGTTGCGAATGGTGAGTATAGATTATCGATCATGAAAACCCTCTTATAACCATTAACCCTCCTATAGCTTAATTTAAACCTCCTCAATATGTATAGGAGAACTGCTGGTATTGTTAGCTCCTTCCTCACCTTAACCTTCTCAGAAAGTTCAAGCAACATGCCCTCACTCTTAGATAATGTGCTGGCAAGTTCGGCTAAAACAAGTTCGGAAACCCTCTTATCCCCCTCCATCTCCAAAATTTCTTGAGCTAACCTCCGTCTAGGATCAAGTTTGTCGAGAGCCGCTACAATGATGCTGGTATCCACGTAACTCATCTCTCCCTCTCCCTCAAAAGCTGCTCAGTCGCGCCACTAAGGTCTATTGGTATCCTACCCTCAACCCTCTCAAGCTCAAACAATCTTTCCACAGCCTCAAGAATTTCGGATAGATAAGCTAAATTCTCAACACCAATCCTTATAAGCTCCCTTATAGCTTCACTCCTAGACTGAAAGATGCCATACTCCACAAGTCGATCTATTTGCCTCAACTCTTCCTCCCTTAACCTTACGGGAACTATTTTCGTAACCACATGTAATACGAATGCGTATAATAATATAAATTTTCCCCAAATTACACTTAATCACATAAACATAAAATCCACGAGAAACTATTAGAAAATCCTAAATGGATATTTAGGGAAGAATTCTCCTAACCTCCCAATAGAGTTCAGAAGATATATGAATACGTTTACATCAATGAATCTTAAGTAGCTCGCCTTTAACAGCCTTCCAATTCGAGAGATCGGATTTCAAGTCAACCTCAATGGAATTGAAGTATTGAGTTAAGTCTGGCAACTTACATGGCTCTATAATTATCCTCTTCCCTACATCCTTAATAGGATGAGCCTTATCCTTCCGCATAATCTTAATGATGATAATAATTCCTAACCTATAAATCCATCGTTCCACAAATCTCCACACATAATAAACATGTAAAACTTTACAAAAAACTTATACACGATCAATATACTTCACAACCATTCAAATCTTCCATCCAGGATCATAGGACCTGCCCTCCAGAATTCATATATGAATTCTCACATAAAATCAGTGTAAATTGAAAGAATTCTGTGAAGTTCAAATTATTTGAATATCTTAGGATTCAGGAATTTAGGGTTGTGATGACTTCTACCCCAGAACCATACTTTCGCCCCAGAATTATCACATTCCAATCTCACGCTCTTCCAAGTGAAATTATGAATTCATGACATGTGAATTAAATCAAAATCTACGATCAGCACATCTCATACTCTTCATAGCCCTACAGCTCAGCGCTGCAATGGCTCATCATACACATTCAAACCCTTAAAAAATCCCAAAATATGTTCTTCCGAAATAGAAACCTAAATCTAACCTTCAATTCCCTATATCGGGTTCTTGCTCAGCATTTAAACCTATTTCTGCCAGTATGTTTCTTTCAATTCCCTATATCGGGTTCGAGGAATATAGAGAGGTTAAGGGAAGATTTAGCGAGTAAGGCTTTCAATTCCCTATATCGGGTTCGCTTACAACTTTTAGAGTGTGGAAGGAGAGGCAAGTGTTCTTTCAATTCCCTATATCGGGTTCAGAAACAAGAAAAAGAACAAGAAAAACCGAGAGCCGAACCCTTTCAATTCCCTATATCGGGTTCATCTAAGTTTATCCCTAGTGATCCATAGGATATTACTATTCTTTCAATTCCCTATATCGGGTTCAGATTCCAACCCTTATGACCCCTAACCTCGCTTATTATTGGCTTTCAATTCCCTATATCGGGTTCGGTTACAACAAATAAACCACTTTTTTTATTGTTATTTTTCTTTCAATTCCCTATATCGGGTTCAGAGCGCGGAATGATAACTGGAAACTACACGTACATTAACTTTCAATTCCCTATATCGGGTTCCTCGACAGGCAGCACCAAAGAAAACAGCCGCGAAAAATCTTTCAATTCCCTATATCGGGTTCATTTAGACAATTTGATATAAATGGAAACCTATTACAACTTTCAATTCCCTATATCGGGTTCATGATTTAGATAGCTTTATAAATGAATTGAAACAACTAGACTTTCAATTCCCTATATCGGGTTCAAACCATATATAATCAAGTATTTCAAGCATGACATATCATACTTTCAATTCCCTATATCGGGTTCGACTATTTCCCCAATAATTGGTGGGATTATAAGCAGTTTTGGCTTTCAATTCCCTATATCGGGTTCTTATATATTGCATTACTTAAATCAACAACCCTAATGTCTTTCAATTCCCTATATCGGGTTCAAAAGTTACGGTAAAGATGGAGTTACAAGGAGGATAGTTACTTTCAATTCCCTATATCGGGTTCGCATTCAAACCCTTTGTCGAGGGATTCCTTGATGAATGCCTTTCAATTCCCTATATCGGGTTCATAGCAGGTGCATCAACAGGCCCATTATATTGTGTTGGACTTTCAATTCCCTATATCGGGTTCCGAATTTACCTTTTCTTTTTCCTGGTTTTTAAGGTTTTTGGCATGATGAATCTGGAGGTTATCATGAAAATGGGTGGAATTTGCATAAAACTGATGATGTTT